>Ga0213821_1000075_pt1 | contig 64388 bp, 61 predicted proteins | sample MC6MC0909MG_FD_179894 | JGI IMG/M metagenome (GOLD analysis project Ga0213821, IMG submission 179894) | Enriched soil aggregate microbial communities from Iowa State University, Ames, United States - MC6-MC0909-MG | ecosystem: Environmental > Terrestrial > Soil > Unclassified | place: USA: Iowa...
GCGGTGCAGGTTCCTGAACGAAGACGCCCTTGCCCGGCTGGACACTGACCAAGCCCAAGGCACTCAGCGATGACAAGGCCTCGCGCAAGGACGCGCGGCTCACCCCCAGCTGCTCGGAGAGATCGCGCTGCGAGGGCAGGGCGTCGCCAGGCAGGTAGCCGCCGTCCTCGATCAGTTTGCGGATCGCCTGCAGGGCGATCTCCGGGACGGCGCGGGGGAGGGTGTCGAGCATGCTGTTCAGACCGGTAGGGGCGATGTCCGATCCTTTTACGGGCTCTGAGGCGCGCTGGCAAGCCTTGCCCCGGCCTGGCGCAAAGGCTGTGCCGGTTGCACGAATGCGGGGCGTCCGCTGACGCCGATAGGGCGTATGACGGTGCAACTGTTCAGACCAGTAAGACCGTGTCGCGCCGCAGCTTTTGCGTGTTTCAACTGGTTTTTCTTCATTCTGGCATGCCCCGTGCACTGCTCACCCGGACTGATCACCCCCGACCCACGCGAGGCTATTGCATGACCACCTTCCGCTCCCTGTTCCTGGCTTCCCTGTTCTGCGCCAGTGCCCTGGTTGTGCCCCAGGCCCAGGCCGACGCCCTCGCTGACATCACCGCCCGTGGCGTGCTGAAAGTGGCCGTGCCGCAAGACTTTCCGCCATTCGGCTCGGTAGGCCCAGACCTCAAGCCGCGCGGCCTGGACATCGACACCGCGCAGTTGCTGGCTGACAAACTGGGCGTCAAGCTGGCGCTGACCCCGGTCAACAGCACCAACCGTATTCCGTTCCTCACCACCGGCAAGGTCGACCTGGTCATCTCAAGCCTGGGCAAGAACCCCGAGCGCGCTGCAGTGATCGATTTCTCCCGGCCGTATGCGCCGTTCTACCTGGCCGTGTTCGGGCCGGCCGAGGCGAACATCGACGGCATCGAGGCCATTGCCGGCAAGACCATCAGCGTCACCCGTGGCTCGATCGAAGACATGGAGCTCTCCGCCGTGGCCCCCAAGGGCGCCACCATCAAGCGCTTCGAGGACAACAACTCGACGATTGCCGCTTACCTGGCCGGCCAGGTCGAGCTGATCGCCAGCGGCAGCGTGGTGATGTCGGCGATCGCTGAGAAGAACCCGGCCAAAGTGCCGGTGATGAAGGTCAAGCTCAAGGACTCGCCGGTGTATGTCGGCCTGGCCAAGCAAGAGCCGGCGCTGCTGGACAAGGTCAACGCCACCCTGGATGCGGCCAAGGCCGATGGCAGCCTCAATCGCAATGCCGAGAAATGGCTCAAGCAGCCACTGCCGGCCGATCTTTGAGCGGCGCCTGGAGTGGTTGATCGATGGCTTACCAATTTGATTTCGCCCCGGTCTTGGCCCAGGCCGACCTGTTGCTCAAAGGGGCGCTGTTCACCCTGCAACTGACCGTGGTTGGCACCGTGCTCGGGCTGGCCATCGGGGTGCTTGGCGCGGTGGTGCGCGCCTGGCGGCTGCGGCCGTTCGATGCACTGTTTGGGGTGTATGTGGAGCTGATCCGCAACACGCCGTTCATTGTGCAATTGTTCTTCATTTTCTTCGGCCTGCCGGCGCTGGGCGTACGCCTGACGGAATGGCAGGCAGCGGTGCTGGCGATGGTGATCAACCTGGGTGCCTACTCCACCGAGATCATCCGCGCAGGTATCGTGGCAATCCCCAAGGGCCAGCTGGAAGCGGCCGCGGCACTGGCCATGAGCCGCTTCGAAGCGTTCCGCCATGTGGTGCTGCAGCCTGCGCTGGCCAAGGTTTGGCCAGCACTGAGCAGTCAGATCGTGATCGTCATGCTCGGCTCGGCGGTGTGTTCGCAGATCGCCACCGAAGAGCTGTCGTTTGCCGCCAACTTCATCCAGTCGCGCAACTTTCGCGCCTTCGAGACTTACCTGCTGACCACGCTGCTGTACCTGGTCATGGCGATTGTCGTGCGCCAATTGCTGGCCTGGCTCGGTCAGCGCTTGCTGATGGGGAGACGCTGAATGGATTTCACCTTGTGGGACATCGTGCGCAACCTGCTGATCGGCTTGCAGTGGACAGTGCTGCTGTCGCTGGTGGCGTTTGTCTGCGGCGGGATCGCCGGACTGTTATTGCTGGTGGCGCGGATCTCCGATAACGGCTTCTTGCGCGGTCTGGCCAGGGGCTATATCGAATTGTTCCAGGGCACGCCACTGCTGATGCAGCTGTTCATGGTGTTCTTTGGCATCGCCCTGTTCGGTATCGACGTTTCAGCCTGGATGGCCGCAGCGATTGCCCTGACCTTGTTCACCAGTGCGTTTCTTGCCGAGATCTGGCGCGGCTGCGTCGAATCGATCCCGCGTGGGCAGTGGGAGGCCTCCGGCAGCCTGGCGTTAAACCGGCTTGAACAATTGCGCCATGTGATCCTGCCGCAGGCCTTGCGCATTGCCATTGCGCCGACGGTGGGCTTCTCGGTGCAGGTGGTCAAGGGCACGGCGGTGACCTCGATCATCGGCTTCACCGAGCTGACCAAGACCGGCGGCATGCTGGCCAACGCCACCTTCGAACCGTTCCTGACCTACGGCCTGGTGGCCTTGGGTTACTTCATCCTGTGTTATCCGCTCTCGCTGAGCGCCCGTTATCTGGAAAGGAGGCTGCATGCCCCTGCTTAGAGTGTCCGCGCTGCACAAGTACTACGGCGACAACCATGTGCTCAAGGGCGTCGACCTGAGCATCGAGGAAGGCGAGGTGGTTGCCATCATCGGCCGCAGCGGCTCTGGCAAGAGCACCTTCCTGCGCACCCTCAATGGCCTGGAGTCGATCAGCGATGGGGTGATCGAGGTTGATGGCGAATACCTCGATGCCGCCCGCGCCGACCTGCGCTCGTTGCGCCAGAAGGTCGGCATGGTGTTCCAGCAGTTCAACCTGTTCCCGCATCTGACTGTGGGCGAAAACGTCATGCTGGCGCCGCAAGTGGTGAAAAAGACCAGCAAGGCCGAGGCCCGGCAACTGGCTCGACAGATGCTCGAACGGGTCGGTCTGGGGGAGAAGTTCGATGCCTACCCGGATCGTTTGTCGGGTGGCCAGCAGCAGCGCGTGGCGATCGCCCGCGCCTTGGCGATGTCGCCCAAAGTGCTGCTGTGCGACGAGATCACCTCGGCGCTCGACCCAGAATTGGTCAACGAAGTGCTCGGCGTAGTGCGTCAGCTGGCCAAGGAGGGCATGACCTTGATCATGGTCACCCACGAGATGCGCTTTGCCCGCGAGGTGGGGGACAAACTGGTGTTCATGCACCAGGGCAAGGTGCATGAAATGGGCAATCCACGCGAGGTGTTCGCCGCGCCGCAGACGCCGGAGTTGGCCAACTTCATTGGTGCGGTGGCCGAGGCTGGCTAGCGGTCGCGCACCAGGCAGCAGAGCGTGCTAGACCGAGCCGCGGCGAAAATGCGCTAGTGTTTGCCTTCCACCAGCACGGAGCAGGTTCATGGCGCAGAACATCTACGATAACGCCGATTTCTTCGCAGGTTACAGTCAATTGCCGCGTCAGGTGCTCGGCCTGGACGGTGCACCTGAGTGGCCGGCGATCCGCGCTTTGCTGCCTGAGCTTGGCGGCAAGCGGGTGGTCGACCTGGGTTGCGGCTTTGGCTGGGCCTCGCGCTGGTTGCGTGAGCATGGTGCGGCTTCGGTGCTGGGCTTGGACATTTCAAACAATATGATCGAGCGAGCCCGTCGTGACACCCAGGACAGGGCTATCGAGTACCGCATTGCCGATCTGGAAACGCTGCAATTGCCGCCTGCCGCATTCGAGCTGGCCTACAGCGCGCTGACCTTTCACTACATCGAGGACTTCGCCCGCTTGCTGCGCACCCTCTACCAGTCCCTCACCCCGGATGGGCACCTGGTGTTCACCTGTGAACACCCGATCTACATGGCTGCCGCGCATGCGCATTTCAGCCTTGACCAAGACGGGCGCAAGACCTGGCCGGTCAATGGCTACGCGCAAGAGGGCGAGCGGCGTACCGACTGGTTCGCCAAAGGCGTGCTGAAGTACCACAGGACCCTGGCAAGTACCCTCAATGCCCTGATCGAAACGGGGTTCCAGATCAGCCGGATAGAGGAATTCGCCCCCAGCAGTGAACAGGTCCTGGCCATGCCGGCGCTGGCCGAAGAGCTGGAGCGACCAATGATGTTGCTGGTTGCAGCCCAGCGCGGATGACGGGCAGCAGGTGTGGTGGTGGCAACACGGGCCTCTTCGCGGGCAAGCCGGCTCCTACAGGCACCCCGTTGACCTCCAAGCCAGCGCGGTACCTGTGGAAGCGGTCTTGTCGGGGCGCCGAACCGCCGCGAAGGGCTGCACAGCAGCCCCATAACAGCTGGTCCCGCGATGAGGGCAGATGAAACCCTACCAACAACCAGCACTCAGAAACGCATATCCATCGCCACCTCGAATGTGCGCGGCGCACCCATGTAGTACTGCAAGCCATAGGCCTGCTTGGCATACACCTCATCGGTCAGGTTGCGCACCCGCGCAGTGATCGCCGTGTGCTCATCCAGGCGGTAGCGGGCAAACGCGCCGAACAAGGTGTAGGCCGGCGCCTTGAGGGTATTTGCGTTGTCGGCATATACCGAGTCGACATAGCGGCCATCCACCCCGGCCGACCACGCCGGGCTGAAGCTGTAGGTCAGCCACAGGTTGGCAACGTTGGCCGGCACGTTTACTGGCGCGTTGCCTTTGCGCGAGACCGACACGCCGTTGACCGCTTCGTTGAACTCATCGTACTGCGCATCGACATAGGCATAGTTGGCCTCGGCGAGCAGCTTGGGCGTGACTTGCAAGCGGCCGGACAACTCGATGCCACGCGAGGTCTGTTGGCCAGCTTGCACGGTCAGGTTGGGATTGCTCGAGTCGCGCACGGCAAAGTCCTTGCGCACGATCTGGTACAGCGCCACGGTTGCCGCGCCGCGCCCGTCGAGGAAGTCGAACTTGCTTCCCGCTTCCCATTGCTCGCCTTTGGACAGGTCGAACAGACCGACGTTGGAATAGGTCGCCCCGGCCAGTGAACCGGCCGGCAGGTCGGCGGCGGTGCTGTACTGCACGTAGACGCTGGCGCTTGGGGTCAGTTCGTAGGTCAGGCCAATGCGCCCGCTCAGTGGCTCCCAGCGGCGTTCGAAGTAGGCCGGGCTGGTTGGCGTGACGGCGCCATAGTTGGTTACCTGCATATCCAGGTAGTCGTAACGCAGGCCAGTCAGCAGGGCCAGGCGATCGGTCAGCTGCAGACGGTTCTCGGCGAACAGGGCGCGGTTGGTGACCTGGTGGTGACGCTGTTTGGTCAAGCCGGCGTTGACCCCAGGAATATCCTTGAAGCTGCCGGGGTCGAAGTGGTCCGGGTCGACCACATCACTCCAGCTGCCGGAGGTTGGGTAGAGATCCTGGCGCATGCGTGAGTAGTCCAGGCCAACTGCCCATTGGCTGGCCAGGCCGAACAGGCTGTTGTCGTGCCGCAGTTCGATACGATCGCCTAGCACGGTTTGCTCGTGGCGCTGTAGATAAGGGCTTGAGCGCAGTACGTTGCCGTCTGCGTTGTAGCTGTAGCGCTCGAGGTTGCGGTAGTCGCGTTGGGCGTCGTAGTGATAGAGGGTGTTCTGCACGCTGGTGCTGTCGCTGATCTGATAGTCGAGGATCGAACGCAGCCAGCGCACACGCTGCTCATAGCGCCCGTCGGCGACGTTGTAGTTCTCGAAGCGGCGGCTGTTGTCGATCTTCATGGTGCTGCGACCTGGCAGAATCGGCGTGCCCCAGTAGGGGCTGCGTTCCTTGTCCTGCTGGTACTCGAAGGCGAGGGTGTGGGTCAGGTTAGGGGTCAGGTCGCTGAGCAGGGAGATCGCCAGGCTGTCGGTGTCGCGCTCATTGCGGTCGAGGTAGCCGTTGCTGTGGCCACGGCTGAAATCCAGGCGCAGGAAGTGATGGGCGTCTGTCGGGTTGCTGGCCAGCGCCTGGTTGATGCCAAAAGCGACTTCCGCGTCATCGAAGCTGCCATAGCGAATCCGCCCATCGATGATCTGCTCATCGCGGCTGGCCAGCTTGGTGATGTAGTTGATCGAGCCGCCCACGGCGCCTGCGCCATGCAGGAACGATGACGGCCCGCCGATCAGCTCGACCCGGTCGATCACCCAGGCGTCCACCGGCCGGGTGGCGCTGCTGTAGCCCAGGTTGATGCCGTTGTAGAGCTGGGTGACCTGGTTCTGGGTAAAGCCGCGGTAGGCGACGAAACCGCCGTAACCGGGGTTGGCCGAGGCGTTCACGCCGGTCATGGTGTTGATCACGTCCTGGGTGTCCTTGGCACCACGCTCTTCGATCACGCGCCGGTCCGAGACACTCACCGAGGCCGGCGTTTGCCGGGCGGTCAGGCCCAGCTTGGAACCGGTGCGGATCGGCTCGTCCAGTTGCACCCCGGAAGGCGCGGCGCGCTCGGCATCGATGGTGGTGGCGCTGAGTTCAACGGGCGAGTGGTCCGCCCAGGCGACGGTGCAGGTGCTTGCCAGAAGCACCAGGGAGGTATTACGGATCATGTTGTTGTAGGTTCCACGCAAAGGTCATGGCTGACCGCACGCGCACGGGCAAGCGTACCCGAACGGGGTCAGACGAAGGTTGCAGCTGCGGGGAACACGGCGGGGGAGGCGCGGGGGTTGATGGCAGGGCGTAGGTAGCGCGGTGGCGGTTGTGCCCGGCTGCGCACGACGATGGGTGAAGGGGCGTTGCCCTGCACTCGGCTGAACGACCAGCCGCTGCTGGTCAGCGGCACGGCGAGGGCGAACGAGGAGCACACCGGGCAGTCGAGCTGGGCCATGTGCTGATCGCCGCCGGCGTGATCCAGGTCGATGGCCGGGCCATGTTCGCTTGTGATCGAGCAGAAACCACCTTCCAGCCCAGCCAGGCGCAATCCGCTCATCTGGCCGTGGTGCAGGCCACACAGCAATAGGCTGAACAGAACGCTGGCATACAGCGCCCAGGCAGTCAGCGAACGCGTCTGGCGGGTGGTTTTCATGGCGAGGAATCTACCACTTGGGTGGATTCTATGGGCGCTGCAATGGATGTGGTCGATTGTCGCAGTTGCTGCGCTGGCCCAATCGCGGGACAAGCGCGGATCAATCCATCAGGCGGCCCGCTCCAGCACATCCAGCAAATCGACGAACTCGCGCGACAACTTGTGCCCCGGCGCCAGGTGCACCAATGGCACTGAGGCCTGGTGCGACTCACGCATCTTGATCGAAGTGCTCAAGTACACCGGCAGCACCGGCAGGCCTTCAGCGCGCAGCTGGTCGACCAGCGTCTGGTGCAACGCCGTGCGTGCGGCGAACTGGTTGACCACGATCCCTTCGACGTGCAACGCGGCGTTGTGGTCCTGGCGCAGCTCCTCAACCTCGGCCATGACGCTGAGCAGCGCCTGGCGCGAGAAGCTGTCGCAGTCGAACGGGATCAGTAGCCGCTCGGCCGCCAGCATGGCGCTGAAGGTGTAGAAGTTAAGCGCAGGCGGGGTGTCGATGTAGATCCGCTCGTAGTCCTCTGACAGCGCCAACAGCAACTTGCGCAGCTTGTTGATCTTGTACTTGCTCTCAAGCTTGCTCTGTAGCTCGGCAAGGTCAGGGCTGGCGGTGATCAGGTGCAGGTTGGCGTAGCGCGTTTCGGTGATCGCGACGCGGTTCTTCTTGCCTTCTGGCGTGGCGCACAGGGTTTGGCGGAAGAAGTCGGCGATGCCGGCTGGAATGTCGTCGTTGGCCAGCCCGGTCAGGTAGTAGGTGGCATTTGCCTGGGGGTCGAGATCGACCAGCAACGTCCGGTAACCTTCGCCAGCGCTGGCCGCAGCCAGGTTGCAGGCGATGCTGGACTTGCCGACGCCACCTTTCTGATTGAATACGACACGACGCATGGTGCAGTTCATCCCTGAGATGCGCCGCTCGGGCGGCGCGCTGAAAATGTCAGATCAGGGACAATCCTATGAAGGAAACATGACAGTATTAAGACAAGCCTTGTTACATTGTGCTGCGCCGTGGTCAGTCGCCAGCTTGACTTACGCTCACCTGATTGCGTCCAGCACGCTTGGCTGCGTAAAGCGCTCGATCGGCCTTGCTTAGGGTAGTTGCAGGTTGCTCAGCGCCACTGGCCTGCCACTGCGCCACACCCAGCGAAACGGTCACCCCGCCAACGGGTGCAATTGCGCTGTCTTGTACGCAGATTCGCAACCGCTGGGCGACGGTACTGGCGATTTCCAGCGGCGCGCCGGGCAGCAGTATCAGGAACTCTTCACCGCCTGTGCGGCACAGCACATCACCTTCGCGGCAGCAGCGGCGCATCAGCTCGGCCAAGCGGCGCAGCACCTGATCGCCAACATCATGGCCAAAACCATCGTTGATCCGTTTGAAGTGGTCGACATCCATCACGATGACCGAGAAATCACGCCCCTCAGCCTCCAGCAGCGACAAGCTGAACTCCAGGCTGCGGCGGTTGCCCAGCCCGGTCAGCGGGTCGGTCTGGACGTCGCGGTTGAGTCGGCCGATGCGCTCTTGGAGCAGATTGAGGCCAAACAATAAGGCGCGCTTGAGCTCGGCAGCTTCGAAGTACCAAGCCTTGACCCGGTGCAGCCGCTCTGCGGTTTCGGCGCGGTCCAGTGCCCGCGCGCCGGCGGCCAACTGCCACAGCGGGCGGGTGATGGTCAGCGCCAGCCACCACAGCAACAGGCTGCCGACCAGCGCCAGCGGGACAGAGATAAAGATCACATTGAGGATCAGCTGGCGCAGCGGCGCTATGGTTTGCGCCAACGGCTGTTGCGCCACCACGCCCCAACCAGTGCTGGGCACTGTGGCAAAACCGGCCAGCATCTGCACGCCGACGCTGTTAGTCAGCTGACGGGTACCGTCCTTGAGGGTGGTGAGCTGATCGATCAGTTCATTGCCGTTGACTACCGTGCCCACCCGCTGCGCATCAGGGTGATAGAGCAGGCGCCGGTTGCGGTCGACGACATACAGGTAGGAGCCGTCCTGGTAATAGTGCCGGCCGAGCAAGCTATTGAGAATGTTGTGCTCGCGCAGGTACAGGCTGCCGCCGACATAGCCCAGGTAATTGCCCTGGCTGTCGAACATCGGCTGTGACAGCGCCACCACCAGATTGTTGGCGGAGGACAGGAACGGCGTGGAGACCAGCGCCCGGCGTTCACGCAATGCCTCTTGCGAGCCTGGAGAATGAACCTTGGAGCCGAGCAAGTGGCGCAGTGAGGCGGGCGAAACCGCGCGCAGCACGCCTTGGGCATCGATGACGAACGTTGAGTTGAAGGCGCTGCTTTGGCGCAGCAAACGTTCGGTTTCTTCCAGCAGCGCTGCCTGGTGGTTCAGTTGCAACGCTTGAACCCCGGCGCTGAAACTCAGCTGTTGTAGGCCATTGCCCAGGAAGGTGTCGGTAATCGCCGCAAGCTTTGCGGCATACACCCGGTTGGACTCCAGTGAGTGGTCGATCAACAGCTGGCGCTGCACCCTGTAGCTGGCGAAGTAACTGGTCAGCAACATGAGCACGGCGGTAAGCGCCGAGAGCACGAGGATGAGTGTGCGCAGATCCAGGCGCAGTCCTTTTTTGGCGTGTGGCAATCCTGACCTCACTGACAGGCAGAGCGAGCAATAACCTTACTCGCTCTGCGCCATCGCAGCTACGTGGACGGTGAAACAAGAAAAAACTGATGGGGCGCGTGAGCAGCGGTTTCCAGAGAGCTCCGAAGTCACTGGCTCTGGTTCAATTCATCTTCCACTTGCTGCATGCGCTCCTGCGCCAGCGCTTGGACCTTTTCATCCCGGGCGCTTTGGCGCATCAGCCCGGTGAGCTTCTCGCTCAGCCGCTTGCCCTCGGCAGTTTCCCCCAGTGCCTTGGCCTTGGCTGGATCCTGGGTGGCCTGGACGATGGTGTCGAACTCGGCATCGCTGAAGTTCTTTTCGCTGTACAGCTTGAACAGGTCGTTGCGTTGGTCTTCGACGGTCAGGTGTTTGCGCAGCACGACCTTGATCTGCTCTTGCGGCACCTGCGGATGGGTCATGGCGAGCAACGCGGCCATGCGCCCGATGTTGTGCTCATAGACCTCCTGCAGTGGCAGCTTGGCAAGGATCTGCGCTTCACGAGTCGGTTTCTGGTCGCAAGCGGCGAGGGCGCCGAGCAGGAGCAGGGGCAGCAGCAGTTTGGGCAGGCGGATCATCGACAGGCAGGCCTTGGGCGCGGGAGAGGCGGCCAGTTTACCGGTTTTTTCCTCGCTAGCAGCACACGCCAGCCTGTCGGAATCAGGCCTTTTTTTCGGCTTGGATTAAACGCATGGTTTTTGACACGACCTGCCCGTATCCACCTGAATAGGCCAGGAATCAGGGGGTTAGGCCCTTCTTTGGCAACCGGGGAGAGACGCGATGAAAAGGTGCATGGTGCAGGGCGACATGCTTGCTGATCGGACATCGGAGCAGTATCCGATGGTCATACTGTGCGAGGCGTGCATTCGCGAGGACGAGCAGTCAGGGCCAAACCGGCAAATTCTTGTAGTCGAAGGCGCCAGCGACTGCGCGCTCGATGACACCTGTGAATGGTGCGGCACCGAAGCATGAAGCAAACCATTCTCGGTGGCGCTGACGGTGCGCGGCTGATTGCCAGACAGGGCCGCCAGCGCTCTGTGCTGTTTGTTTCTGCCGGCCTGCTGCAGCCAAAAAAACGCGATCACCCGTTGGCGCGACGGCAACTGTACTTGAACTACGGTGCCCTGGGCCTGGCCACGCTGTGTGAAGTCAATGGCCTGGATACGCTGATGGTGCATGGCGAGCATGAACACCCCTTGGCGCTGGTACAGCGCCTGTACCAGCAGGGACGGATCAGTGCTGATACCCAGGTGCTGCTGTCGATCCCAAGTTTCTATGCCCTGCAGTGGTCGCGTCTTTTCTGTGAGGCAGTCAAGCGTGCCGACCGGGGTGCACGGATTGTGGTCGGTGGACGCTGGGTTACAGGTCCGGACAAGGCTTGGCTGGAGGGATTGCTGCCGCACGCGGATCTGATCGTTCAGGGGGTGGGCGAGCCGCTCCTGTCCGAGCTGCTGGACTTCCAGGGGCGTTGGCAGGCGCCCGCTGATTGCGGGCTGAATCATCGCCTGGTCGAGGGCTACGCACGCTACCAGCCAAGCATTGAAACCTCTCGCGGCTGTGGCCGCGGCTGCGCGTTCTGCGAAGAACGAGCGATACCCCTGGAAGACCTCAAGGCGCCAGCGCTGATCGTCAAGGAGCTGCAACGCATCATCGCCGACTATGGTGATCAAACGGTGCGCCCGTACTTTCAATCATCCTACCTGGTGCCCAAGCGAAGCTGGGCCGAGCGGCTTGCCGAGCAGGTACAACGCGCGGGCATCGATGTCGCCTGGCGCTGCGAAAGCCGGGTCGACAGCGTCAAGCCCAACGCCGTGGCCGCTCTGGCGTCCGCGGGCATGAAAGTGATCGACCTGGGGCTTGAGTCGGCTTCGCTGCAGCAGCTCAGGCACATGAACAAGGCTCCGGAGCCAAAGCGCTATCTCGACGCAGCCAGCGAGCTGCTCGAAACCTGCGCCAGCCATGGCATCTGGGTCAAGCTCAACGTGCTGCTGTATGCCGGTGAAACGGCGTGCACGCTGGATGAAACGCGGCGCTGGCTGGATGCCCATGCCCAGTACTTCAAAGGCCTTTCGGTGGGGCCGGTGGTGGCCTATGGGCCGAACAGCCATTGCGCAGATTTTCTACAAGAGTTGCGTGTGCTCGGCGCATCGCCGGTTGACCCTGCCAGTGCCCAGGCTGGTGGCGTGACCCAGATGCACCTGAGCGCTGAGCTCAGTTCCGAGCAGGCCGAGCTTGAGAGCCTGGCATTGTCCAGGCGCTACATGACGCAAAGCGACTACTTTGATCTGAAGTGTTTTTCCTACTACCCACGCGATTACAGCCAAGCGCAGTTCGAACGTGATGTGGCCGCCTGTGATGCATCGCGGCTGCCTTTTCGCATGCCAGCGTAATTGGCACGCTACGGTTTGATTGATTAGCTAAGGATGAGCCCATGTACGAGAAAGATGTCAAAGACTATGCCCGCGAGCAGGAACAGCGGGTATCGCGGCTGGAATACCGGGTGGTTTCGCACAACGATGGCCGTTCTGGCGGCCGCCAGGGTCTGATGCGCGACTATGCAAGGATTCTCTATTCTTCGTCGTTCCGTCGCCTGCAAGGCAAGATGCAGCTGCTGTGGATCGACGCCGGGCGCTTCAATCGCAATCGCTTGACCCACAGCCTTGAGGTCGCGCAGATCGCCCGCTCGATCGCCAGCGACCTGGAGCTCAAGGACACGGTGGTTGCCGAAGCCGCAGCGCTTGCCCACGATATCGGCAACCCGCCGTTTGGCCATCACGGAGAAACCGTGCTCAATGAGCTGTGCCAGAGCTGTGGCGGCTATGAAGGCAACGCCCAGGCGTTTCGCATCCTGCGCACCTTGGAGCGCAAGCACCATGCCTACGACGGATTGAACCTCAATGTCCGCACCCTGATGGGGGTGACCAAGTACTTCCATCTGCGCCAAGACGACCCGAAGAAATTTCTTTATGACGACGATCATGCGTTTTTGACTGGCGAGCTGGCCAAGCACGATGTGCAGATCGTCAAAAGCATCGATGCCGAAATCATGGACCTGGCCGACGAGATCGCCTACGCCGCGCATGATCTGGAAGATGCCTTGAGTTTCGGGTTGATCAGCCTTGGCGAGATCTTGCACGAGTTCAAGATCAGCGAAGACTTCTGCGGCGCCTACAGCACGTTTCAGGACCTGGCCGACGAGGTCGTGAAAGATGCCATGCAAGCCCATCGCTCGGGCTCGTCGGAAGAGTACGCGATGGTGCTGAAGAAGGAACTGACCTCCAAGATCGTCAATATCCTCTGCGAAGACATCGGCCTGGTCGGCGGCAAGCTGGGCTACAAGCAGCACGCCAAGCTGGCCGAAGGCCTGAAGAAACTGCTGTTCAAAGCCATCTTGCGCAAGAAGGATGTCCAGCTCTACGAAAAGCGTGGCGAGCAGGTCATCCGCAAGCTGTTCGAGGTATACACCGACAAGACCTACAACAAGGACAACATGCTCCTGCCTCCAGAGTTGCGCTGCGTGAAGGGCGATAGCAAGCGCCTGGTCACCGACTACATTGCCGGCATGATGGATCTGTATGCTGTGCAGGAGTACGAGCGCTACTTCGGCAAAGGCAGCCTCGACCGCTGTTACTTCGGCCCAAAGGAGAAGTGAACTCAGGTGAAGTATGAAAATGTCGAGCGGCCGTTGCTGGACTTTCTCCACAACCCGATGAAGCAACTTGACGCGATGACGGCTGCGCGTCCGGCGATACGCTGGTCGACCCGGTTGTTGTACCAGGTGCCCTGCCTGCGTCGGCTGATCTGCGCCGAGCAAGTGGCGGGGCTTGTGCTGGAAAAGCTGCTGCACGGGCTGCGAGCCGCCAGGCAATCGCTACCTGCCACGCTGTTCGAGGATCACTCGGTCGCCGACCAGCACCTGCTCGAAAGGTACATTGTCGAGGTAGAAAAGTACTTCTCGCTGGTCCATGTCAATATCGACCCGCAGGCCTTGAGCCCCGAGCAGCGCCAGGGCCTTGATCAGGTGCGAAAGGCGCATACCTTCGCCAAGCTCGAGTACACCTGCAACCGGGTCGCCGAAAGCCTGGAACTGCGTGAGGAACATAACCTGGCTATCTTGCGTAATGGCCGCTTGTGGCTTTCCTACTATATGAGCGAGCTGTACTTTTTGATCGCCCACGGCATGATGCAAGCCCAGTTGCGCGGCAAGGTGCTGTACATCACCCCGACCCTTGAACTGCAACGCCGCCTGAAGGCCTATTGGCTTTCTGAGATCACTGAGGAAAACACCAAGTTCAGCGACATGCGCATGCTGATGGATGTCGCTCAGGTGCTGCAGCTGCGCAAGTACCTGCCTGCACCATTGAAGCAGCAACTGATCAACGTGGTGATGGACAAGTGCCTGTCCCTGCATGTCGATTACGTATCGCCATCGATGCAGGCTGACCCGCAGTATGGCTTGATGCGCGAGGTGGTCTATTTTGCTGCGCACCTAGAGCTCAATGCGATGTTGGGGCGAGCCTCTACGCCGGTTCAGGAGATTCGCCAGCATGTGAGCGCTGCGACGCTGGACTTGATCAACGGCTGTCTGCAGGGGCGCCACGCCACCCTTGACAGCGCCAACAGCTTCGTCGAGTTACGCGGTGAGCAGTATCGGCGAGGGCCGGTGAAACTCAAGTATGGCGTGAAAAAGCTGATCGGCCAGCTGCTGCACAAACGCTTTGCCGGTGATCTGGGTAAGCGCTTTGAGGTCGATTATGTCCTCAATTACCTGCGTGACCTTGATGATCCGCGCTACGCCATCCATGCGGGATTCAAGGCCGAGACCGGGGCAAAGGTATTGGGCTATGACATCGATCTGGTTTTGCAGGATCTGGAAGAGGACCTGTATTACTTCATTCAGGTCAAGTACAAGGTGTCCGAGCTGCCGGTGTACTTCTCCGAACAGTGTCGATTGATGGCTAATCCTGCGTTTCGTAATGGTTTTGACAGGCAGCTGGCGGTGCTCAGGGAAAACCTTGGCGAACCCAGCATTCGCCAAAAGCTTACCCAGCTAGGCCTTGGTGCCGCTCATGCGAGCAACAGCCACTTCGTCTTGCTGCACAACCTGCCATTCCTGAATTTCTATGAACTGGACGGCATTTATTTCTACGAATGGAATCTGTTGCGCAACATCCTGCGTAACGGCAGGGTGCAGTACCGAAACAACGACGACATCGCCGAACGCTACGTGCTGAACAAAGCACGGCTTCATCGCCCGCAGGAAATGGTCGAGGCGTACTTCGAAGATGGCCAGGATGCGGTGCAGATGGAGCAGGCCTATCAGCTGTACCTAAGGACGCACTCGGTGTTCGCGTATGATGACCTGCAATTTGTCTGCAAGGTCCTCTGAGTCATGCCTAGCTGGAAAATCCACGCACCGCAGCCGGCGTCTGTCGAGGAGGTGGTGGCCTTCGTCAATCAGGCGCGCCGCGAGCTGTTCCCGATGCTCAGCAGTGCGCCACTGCCCACCGATCTGGCCAGGTTCGCCGAGACCTATCTGCACGGCGAAGGGCAATTTCTCATTGCCCGTGATCAAGGCCGGTTGGTCGCAGCCATTGGCTATCTGCCTTACGACCAGCGCTTTGCCCAACTCGATTATCGCGGGGTGAAAACGGTGGAGATCGTCAGGTTGTTCGTCCTGCCGGACTATCGCCGCTGTGGTCTGGCTCAGGCGCTGTTCCAGGCGTTGCGCGAATGCGCGGTGAACGCCGGGGTCGAGCTGCTGTACCTGCATACTCATCCGTTCTTGCCGGGGGCGATCAGCTTCTGGGAGCGCCAGGGGTTCGAGATAATCGATATCGAACAGGATCCCCTTTGGCGTACCACCCATATGCAGTTGTCGCTAAGCTAGCGCTGCTTCAGAACCCACCCGTCAAAGGGAACTCGACCGCCAAGCGAATCTGATCGGCATCCAGCTCGGCCTGCGCGGTATTGCCCCGATGCACGTTGTGACGCAGCGAGAACGCAGTGCCTTTGGCCTTGCCGCTTTGCACCACGTAGCGTGCTTCCAGATCACGCTCCCAGTGCTTGCCGCCCCTGCCATAGCCCAGGTATGCATAGCCGCCACGCTGATCGACATGGCTGCCATCGATATCGAAGCCGCGTACATACAGCGCGGTCAGGTTCAGCCCGGGCACGCCATAGGCGCCCATGTTCAGGTCATAGCGCGCCTGCCACGACTTCTCGTTGGGGGCGTTGAAGTCGGACAGCTGCACCGCGTTGCTGATGAAAATCGCGCCGCGGGTGACATAGTCGAACGGGGTATTGCCATCGACCTGCTGCCAACCGAGGCTGAAGCCGTGCGGGCCGTGGTTGTAGCGCGAGACCAGGCTCCAGGTGGTGTTGTCGATCTGCCCGGAGAGGGCCTTGCCGGTGTCGGTGGTGCGGTACAGGTTGAGATCCAGGCTCAGGCTGCGCCGGTCATCCAGGGCGTGGCTGAGGGTGCTGCCCAGGTAGTGCTGGTTCCAGCTGTCTTCATAGCGCGAAGTGTAGAGACTGGCGCTGACTGCGCTGCTTGGGTTCCACACCGCACCAGCCAGGTCGAAGGCGTTGCCCTTGCGTGCATTGGAGTAATTCACCACGAAGCCTTGATCGTGACTGGAGGCGTTGCGGTCGGTGCTTTCAGTGAAATGCCCGGCGACTAGCTTGAGGGTTTCGATCTCGTTGCTGGTAAGGAACAGTCCGGTGGCGGTCTCGGGCAGCAGGCGGCTGTCGGAGGAGCTGAAAACGGGTGTCTTGACTCGCTGCTCACCGTAGGACAGCACTGTGTTGGACAGGCGCAGCTTGAGCGCCGCGCCGCCACGGCTGTACTCGTTCTTCGGGTGGCCCTGGTTGTCCACGCCCAGCAGGCGCGCTTTGCCGGCGCGACCGCCGCCGCTGTCGAGCTGCACGCCGAGGTAGGCATGGGCATCGACGCCGACGCCGATCAAACCTTGGGTGAAGCCGGACTGCACGCTGCCCATCAGGCCGTAGGCCCATTCCTCGGCTTTACCGCTGCGTTCGCTGCGCGGCTTGTAGGCGTTGCGCGCGCTGCTGTTGCTGCCCCCATGACGGTAGTCGCGCTGGTCGAACACGCTGCGGTTGAGCAGGCTCCAGGTGCTGTCTTGGACAAAGCCGTTGGACTGCGACTGGGCAGACTCAGCCGCGGCCAGGGCGCTGAAGCCCAGCCAGGGCAGGGCCAGGGTCATGCGTAGCAAAGGGCTCATCGGCCGGCCTCCAGTTTCGCCAGTTGCACCTGCAGTCGGGCTTTGGCGCGGGCGGGGAGGTTGTCTGGCAGCGACTGGGTGTGCCCGGTCGGCTCGCCGACCTGGATCAGCATGACCATGCCCATGGCCAGGTGTGGAATGCACTGGATGCCGTACAGCCCCGGTACCCTGAAGGTCTGCTCGACGGGCTGGTTGAGCTTGCTCTTGAACGGCTCGGCACCGGTGGGCAGCAGGGTGGCGATGCTGGCTGCGTTGTGCCCGTTCTGGGTAGGCAAGAAGCGCACGCTGTCGCCCGGCGCGATGCGCAGATGGTCCGGCTCGTAGACCATTGCGCCGTCGGCGCCACGGTTGAGCATTTTCACTTCATGGACTTCAGCCAAGGCCTGCGGGGCGAGCAGGGCGCTGGACAGCAGCAGGGCAAACGGGCGCAACAGCATGGCGAGAACTTCCAGGTTCAGGGGGCGCGAAAGCGCAGGATGCGCGCGCCGTCGTAAGGGTCGGTGAGGTAGTGGGCGTGCACGCCAAAGGTGCTCAGCAGACGCTCAGGGGTGAGCACCTCAAGTGGCTTGCCAAGCGCGACCAGACGGCCCTGGTCGAGCACTGCCAGACGGTCGCAGGTCAGTGCCTGGTTGAGATCGTGCAGCGCGACCAGGGTCGTCACCGGCAGCGCCTGCACCTGTTGCAGCAGGCTCAACTGGTGTTGGATATCCAGGTGGTTGGTCGGCTCGTCGAGCAATAGCACCTGCGGTCGTTGCGCCAAGGCGCGGGCGATGTGCACGCGCTGGCGCTCGCCGCCCGACAGGCTATGCCAGAGGCGCTCGCGCAAGTGCAGCGCATCGAGGTTGAGCAAAGCCTGTTCGACGATGCTGCGGTCGTCTTTAGAGAACGGCGCGAGGGCCGACAACCACGGCGTGCGGCCGAGGGCCACAGCATCGTAGACGCTGATGGCGTCGCTGGTGTCGGCTTGTTGCTCGACCAGGGCCAGGCCCTGTGCAACCCGGCGCCGCGGCATGTGCGCCAGTGGCTCGCCGAGCAATTGCACCGTGCCGCTAGTGGGTTTGAGCAAGCCGGCCAGAAGCTTGAGCAGGGTCGACTTGCCCGAACCGTTGGGGCCGACCACCCCTAAGGTTTCGCCGGGGATCACTGCCAGGTCGATGGCTTGCAGCACCGTGCGCCCGCCCAGGCGCAAACTGAGGCCCAGGCAGGACAACGGCGCCACCTGCAAGGCTGTCATTACCGTCATGGGCGCCCCCTGCGGCTGACCAGAATCAACGCGAACACCGGCGCGCCAATCAGCGCCGTGACCACGCCCACCGGAATCACCTGGCCGCTGATCAGCGTGCGCGAGAGGATATCGGCGCTGATCAGGAACAGCGCCCCGCCCAGGGCACTGGCCGGCAGCAGGCGGCTATGCCCGGGGCCAAGCAGCAGGCGCAGGGCATGCGGGATGACCAGCCCGACAAAGCCGATGGCGCCGACGATCGACACCATCACTGCGGTCACCAGTGCTGCGCAGCTGATCAGCAGCAATTGCGTGCGCCGGACCGGGACGCCCAGCGAGGCAGCCGAGTCGGCGCCAAAGGTGAACGCGTCCAAGGCGCGCCGATGCCACAAGCACACCGCCAGCCCCAACAGGGCGACTGGCAACGCCAGCCACACCGAAGGCCAGCGCACACCGCTTAAGTTGCCTAGCAGCCAGAACAGAATGCCCCGCGCCTGTTCAGCGGTTGCCGACTTGGTAATGAGAAATGCCGTCAGCGCGCTGAACAGCTGCGAGCCTGCGATACCGGCAAGAATCACCTGGGCGTTGCTGCTACTGGGGCCACTGGCACGCGACAGCAGCAAGACCAGGCCAAAGGCGGCGAGGGCGCCGATAAAGGCGCCACCGGACATCGTCAGCGCCGCACCGCCCAGACCGAGCAGGCCGACTGCCACCGCGCCGGTCGAGGCCCCGGCCGATAGCCCCAGTAAATAGGGTTCGGCCAGCGGGTTGCGCAGCAATGCCTGGAGAATCACCCCGCAGGTTGCCAGCCCGGCGCCGCACGCCGCGGCGACCAGGGTGCGGGTGAGGCGATAGTTCCAGATGATGCCGGCATCGATCGGGTCGACCGGGTAGCCCGCGCTCCACAACTGGTTGGCCAGCACCTGATAGACCACGCTTGGCGACAGTGGCGTCTCACCGATGGCGATGCCCGCCAACAGGGCCGCGAACAGCGCGGCCAGGGCCAGGGCGGTGTAGGGCAGCAGGCGGATCATGGTTGCGCGGCTTTACCGGAGGCGAAGGCGCTGGACAGGGTTTCCAGGCCACGGAACAGGCGAATACCGGCCTGCATGGCGTCGGCGTCGAGAACGACGATACGCCCTTGCTTGACCGCATCCATGTTCTGCGTGACCGGGTCGTTGCGCAGGAACTCCAGCTTTTTCTGGTAGTCATCGGCTGGGAAGCGGCGACGGTCCATGCGCGCGATGATCAGCCAGGTCGGGTTGGCCTTGGCCAGGGTTTCCCAGCCGACCGTGGGCCACTCTTCGGTGGACTCGACCACGTTGCGCACCCCCAGGGTTTGCAGCATGAAGTCGGCCACGCCTTGACGACCGGCGACGTACGGGTCGATATCCAGGTCGGCACTGGAGAACCAGAACAGCGCCGAGGTGTGCGACAGGTCCTTGCCGGCCAACTGCTGCTTGGCGTTGTCCAGGCGCGCCTTGAGTTCGGCATTCAGTGCGCTGCCGCGCGCTTGCACGTCGAAGATCTCGGCCAGCTGGCTGACGCTCTTGTAGATGCTGTCGATCTGGAACGGTTGCAGGCGGGTGCCGTCGGCGCCGACCAGGTTGTCCTTGCCTTCGCAATCGGAGGGCAGCAGGTAGGTGGGAATGTTCAGTTCAGCAAATTGCTCACGGGTGCCGACCACGCCCTGGGCGCCGACCATCCACTCGAATTGTACCGCCACCAGTTGCGGGCGCTTGCCGACCACGGCCTCGAAGCTTGGGTCGTTGTCAGCCAGGCGTTCGACCTTGTCGTTCTGCGCTTTGTACTCAGGCAGGACATTGTTGAACCACAGCGAAGTGCCGGCCAATTTGTCGCCCAAGCCCAATGCGTAGAGCATCTCGGTACCCGCCTGGCCGATGGTCACGGCACGCTCGGGGGCCTGGGCAAAGGTCTGCGGTGCGCCACAGTTGTCGACCGTCAACGGGTAGTGGGTGGCGGCGGCTTGGGCCAGGCCGGTCAGACTCAGGCCGGCGAGCAGGGCGGCGAAACGAGGCAGCATGATGGGGCGATCTCCTATCGAACAGTTCACGGAATGAACGCACGGACAGGCATCGCCAAGCCCGTTGCGCAAGGCAACAGGCCACACCCTGGCAAGGGTGGAGATGACCATCCCGGACACCCCGCCGGTTGGAATATGTAGGCCGGCAGGTCTCCTGACTGATGCGTCTGCGCCCGGCTCCAGCCTTCCCGGATCAGCGGATCCAGTGGCATCGATGGAGCGGGCTCGGCACCTACAGTTGCGGGGGCAGTTCCAGTTGACCTGCGTGAGGGCAGGCCGGGGATTCCCTATTATTTCCGTGGTGGAAACCGGCGGGCGGCATGGTAGACCATCAGGCCGCCGGGTGAAACGCTTTTCACAGGTACTTGAGCCAGGCGATGTCGCGTCGGCGTGCCTTGAGCCGGGCGAACCAGCGCACTGGCAAGTACAGCGAGACCGCCAGCAGCAGCGCTGCCAGCCACACCGCGCCGATGCTGTCGAAGCCGAAGTAATCGCCGTGGTTCAGGCCAAACAGGGCCACACTGGCCAGGTACAGCAGCTTGAGCACGTACAGGTGCAGCAGGTAGAAGAACATCGGTGCGGCGCCGAACACCGCCAGCACGCTGATCCAGCGTGCCTGCCCGGCGCGCTCGAAACCACGCAACAGCAGCAGGCCGGCGCCCAGGGTCAGGGTCAGGAACAGCAGCGACGGCGGGTACTTGGTGATGTTGAAGAAGCTCATCAGCGTTTGCGTCAGCGTCGGGTAACTGCTCCAGGGCGCTTCGCCATAGCCGTTGAGCATGCGCAGTACGAGGAAACCCAACAGGGCCAACGCACCGGCCAGCAACAACCGGTGCTGACGCTCGCCAGCATCGCTGCTGCGGGCGAACCATGGCCCCAGGCCATAGCCGAGCGCGATTACTCCAATCCACGGCAGAACCGGGTACGAGGTGCGTAGGCGCAGGCTGTCAGAGAACTCCAGCCAGCCGCGATCATGCAGGATCGCCCACGGCACATGCATCCACGACCCAGATGCGAAGTGCAGGCCGTCGAGCAGGTTGTGCCCGGCGACGATCAGCGCGCCCAGGGCGATCAGGGCAGGGCGTGGCAGCCAGACCAGCAGCGACAGGGCGATCATGCTCACGCCAATGGCCCAGATCACTTGCATGTAGATCACGCTGGGTGGCAGCTGGAAGGTCCAGGCGAAGTTGACCAGGGTGAACTCCAGCACCACCAGAAACAGCCCACGCTTGAACAGGAACGACGAGACAGCGCCACGGCCCTGGTATTTTTCGCCATACAGCCAGGCTGAAAGACCGGTCAGCAGGACGAACACCGGCGCGCACAGATGAGCCAGGGTCCGGCTGAAGAACAGCGATGGGTCGGTGGCGTCGATGGCCATTGGGTCGCTGACCTGGCGATGCAGGAAGAAGGTTTCACGCACGTGATCCAGGAGCATGAACACGATTACCAGGCCGCGCAGGGCATCGATGCTTTGCAGGCGCTGGGTGAGCAGGGTGGGGGTGGCGCTGGCGCTTGTCATGGGAGGGGTCGCAGGCAGGAATGGATGTCAAATGAAACGTTATCTTATAACTATTCGATTTGCGAGTGATAGGGATTTTTGTGCGGGTCTGGTGTTGGTGAGATGCGACAGGCGCTATCGCCCGCAAGCCCGCTCCTACAGGGCCGATGGCGCCCTCTGTAGGAGCGGGCTTGCCCGCGATGACGTCAGCACTGTCTCAAACGATCAGAAGCTGTAGTCCACCGTCGCAAAGTACGACCGCGGCGGCCCCAGCAACCACTGCTCGCCACTGTACGCCGACACCACATAATCGCGGTTGAGCAGGTTGTTCAGCTGCAGCCCCAGGCGCACATCCGGCAGCACCTGCCAGCCCAGGTTGGCATCGACCACGGTATACCCCGGGATGCGCTTGCTATTGGCCGTGTCGGCATACCGCGCATCGACATAACGCAGGCCAACACCGGCATCCAGCGCCTGCCCAAAGCCTTTGCTCAACCACACATTGGCACTGCGCCGTGGCACGTTGTCCGGGCGGTTGCCACTGCGGTCCACCGCCACCCCTGCGACCACTTCATCGAAGTCATCGAACTTGGCGCGTACCAGCGAGGCGTTGGCCGAGACATGCCATTGGTTGGCCAAGGCCAGTTCCACGCTGGCTTCCAGACCGTTCGAACTTTGTTGGCCAGCCTGTTGTGGCTCGTGGGTGATCGGGTTGTCGACCAACAGCTTCTTCTTGACGATGTGATACGCCGCCAAGGTCCACTCACCACGCCCGTCCCAGAAGCGCTGCTTGAGGCCCAGCTCGGTTTGCTTGGACTCGGTCAGGTCGTAGTCCATCTGCGTCGGGTTGAGGCTGACCAGGTTGTTCACGCCGTCCTCGCTGGTGGAGTACTGGCCATACAGCGACAGGTCGTCGGTCACGGCGAACACCAGGCCTGCGCGCCAGTTGCCGCCATTGAGGCTGCGGTCGCTGCGGCTGCCGTCGAGCAGGTTGTCGCGGTCGATGTGGTTCTGGTCGCGGCGAATCCCGGTGACCAACGACAGGCGCTCGGTCAGCTGGGTGCGGTTCTCGGCGAACAGGGCGAAGGTATGGGTAGTGCTGTGGGTGCGCGGGCGCAGCGGACTTTGGCTGTCGAACCAGCCGGGCGCTGGGGCCCACGGGTCGATGTAGTCGCCGCCGATGTCATTGTAGGGCGCATTGTTGGTGAGCTTGAAGCGGATCTTGTTGTACTCGGCGCCGACCACAGTCTTGCTGGCCAGGCCGAACAGCGAGTGGTCGAAGGTGAAGCTCTGGCGATCGCCGATCTGCTCCTGGTTGTGCTTGATCTCAAGGAAGCCATTGCGCAGCAGCTGGCCTTGGGCTGCGTCCCAGTTGTAGTTCTCGGCATTGCGCCAGTGTCGACGGCTCTTGATGTAGTACAGCTGGTTGCTGGCGCTGACGTTGTCGCTGAGGGTCCAGTCGGTGTTCAGGCGCGTCCACTCATCGTGGTAGCGCAGCACGTCGTTGCGCACGTTGTAGTTTTTCTTGCGCAGGCTGTCGCGGTAATGACCGTCGATCAACGGCGTGCCGAAGTAGTTCATCGGCTCGGCATCGCCGCGCTCGTGGGCGAGGGTGAAGCTCAAATCGTCCGTGGCATCGAAGCGCAGCGCGGCGCTCAGGGCCAGGTTGCGCGAGTCGCCGCGGTCGACGTAACCGTTGCCCTGCTGTTGGTTCAGGGTCATCCGATAGCTCAGCCGTTGGCTCAGGCTGCCGCCGCTGTCCAGGCCGAGTTGCGTGCGGTCCCAGGAGCCATAGCCCAGGCGTAGGTGATTGCGGATCTCGCCTGCGAAGGGTTTTTTCGGCATCACGTTGACCACCGCACCGGTGGCGCCTTCACCGTACAGCACCGAGGCAGGGCCACGAATCACGTCGATACGCTCGACCATCCACGGATCGACCGGGAAGGTCTGGGTGCCTGCGCCGGTATACAGCCGGGCACCGTCGAACAGGGTCATTACCGAGCCGTGGCCGGTAAAGCCGCGTGCCGAGAGCGCGGTGCCGCCATCGCCTGGGTTGCCGATGAAGGTGATGCCGGGCGAACGGCTGACGGCGTCTTGCACGGTGAGGTTGCTGCGTTGCTGGATCTGTTCGGCGCTGACACTGCTGGTGCTGGCCGGGGTTTCCAGGGCGCTCAGGCCCAGGCGTGAGCCTGCTTGGGTCGGCGTGGCCAGGTCGACGCGCGGTTCGTCGCGCACATCGGTGATCGCTGTCGAAGGCAGGGCCAGCACTGCGCGTTCAGGTTCATCGGCCAGGGCCGGAAGGGAAACGGCCAGGCAGGCCGCCAGGGTGTGAAGCTTGCTTGTACGGGACATGTCGTTCCACTGCTGCAGGAAGAAATGGTTCCCGGTGGAAACAACGCAAAGACGAGCACGCACGGGCGCAGGCGCGCACGCGCAAACCGGCCTGCGCCCGCCCACCGCGGGTTTGCCAACTGAAGCTTCAGGCCGGTCTCCGGGCTTGCGAGGATCAAGAAACCTTCACCTTCCCATGCATACGCACAGTGGTCTGTCGAAGATTTCGCTCGCTTACCGTTGCGGGGGCAGCGCCGGACTTGTCGTGAACACGACGCACCGGCTTCCCGTTTCACCCTGCGCACGGCGGCGCAGGACACCTGAAACTGGCGCGCATCTGACCACCGAATGCAGGGGGCGTCAACGCAACGCAGTAGGAAATTTCTGTGATGGGACGCAGGCTTATGAGTTTTTACTGTTTTTTTTTCGAACTTTTCACATTCAGCGTGCCTCGAAGCGAGCGATTCCCATCAACATTCACGTCATGGAGACTTCCGCGAATGTCCACCCGTAATCTGCTGCGTCACTCTTGCCTGCTTGCCCTGTTGGGCGCTCCCCTGGCGGCCTCTGCCGCGCCAAGCACCGATCCACTGTTCACCTTCGGTGTGCTGGGTAGCTACGACAAGTTCAAGTATGAGGGCGGCTCGCAGTCCGAGACCGATCACCTGGGCCAGGGCGGTGTGTTCGCCAACTTCGGCAACAAGATGACCGCTGAATCCGGCTTGATCTATCAGGTTGGCGCCGAGGCCAAATATGGCAAGAAGAACGACAACAAGCTCAAGGAAGCCCAGATCGACCTCGACCTGGGTTGGCGTGCTGCGCTGGATGCGCGCAACTTCGTCGACATCACCGTCGGCGGTGGCTATGACTGGTCGCGCTTTGAGCCTGAGCTCAACGACCTGGACACCGAGCTGACCTACAAGTCGCCGTTCGCCAAGGCTGCGCTGGGCTACAACCATCAGTTCGATGCCGCGACCCTGCGCGTTGAAGTGGGCGCGCGGCACACGATCGATGGCCGCGCCAAGCTCAAGGTGGATGATTTTGGCAGCGACACTGTCGACATGAAGGACCGCACCAACCCGTATGCCGAGGTCAGTCTGCTGATGAACCAGCAAGGCGGCATGCCGATCTATGCCGGGGTTTACTACACCCGCACCGAGTACAAGCTCGATGAGGATTCGCCGGTAGCCGATAACACCAAGCTCAAGCGCGATGAGTTTGGTGTCAAGGTTGGTCTGGCGTTCTGAGTTAGGCGTCAGGTAGCTGTTGCCTGTACCGGCCTCTTCGCGGGCAAGCCCGCTCCCACAGGGTTCACCGCAAGCCCTGTGGAAGTGGGCTAACCGGAGAAGAGGCCAGACCCACAAGGTTCACAAGCACTGTGTAAGTGGGCTAACCCGAGAAGAGACCAGACCCACAAGGTTCAAAAGCCCTCTGGAAGTGGGTTAACCCGAGAAGAAGCCACACCCACAAGGTTCACAAGCCCTGTGGAAGTGGGCTAATCCGAGAAGAAGCCAGACCCACAAGGTTCACAAGCCCTGTGGAAGTGGGCTAACCGGAGAAGAGGCCAGACCCACAAGGTTCACAAGCCCTGTGGAAGTAGGCTAACCCGAGAAGAGGCCAGACCCACAAGGTCCACCACCAACCCTGTGGGAGCGGGCTTGCCCGCGAAGAGGCCGGTACAGACGGCGCAAATGCTGTTGTTAGCGTCCGCGCCGCCGCGACACCCGCGCCTCGATATTCTTGCGCCCGATCAACAGCGCAGGCTTCTCCACCACCGGCTCATCGGCCAGCCATTTGTACATCACCAAACAATCCACCAACCCTAGCCGGGCATGCCGATAGGCCTTTGGCAGGCGCCCGACCGTTTCGAACCCCAGCGTATGCCAGAGCGCCACCGCCACCTCGTTAGTGGCCACCACCGAGTTGAACTGCAGGGCGAGAAAACCTTCCTGGCGCGCCAGTTTCTGCGAGTGCTCGCACATCAGCTTGGCCACCCCGCGCCCGCGTGCTGCCGGGCAGACCATGTAGCCGCAATTGCCCACGTGCGCGCCAGGGCCAGCGGCGTTGGCCTTGAGAAAATATGATCCGAGCAACTCACCGTCCTGCTCTGCCACCAACGTGCGCAGGGGCAGTTCCAGCCACAACTGGCGAGCCTGCTCGGCGCTCAGCTGCGGGTCGTAGGCATAGGTCTCGCGGGCTTGGACGATGCTCTGGAACGTCGGCCAGAAGCGCTCGAAGTCTTCCGGGGTCATGGGGCGGATGTGAATCATGGCGGTTCCTGCGCAGGCTTGGCCGCCAAGTCTGGTGTGCGCAGCGTCGCCGCGCAAGGGCGACGACGCTCGCTGTGGCTTAGTCGCTAAGCTTGCCCACCGCATCCAGCGCGCGCGCCGAGTAGACCAGCGCTGCACCTGCGTTCATCGCCACCGCCACCCCCAGCGCCTCGGCAATCTCCTCGCGGCTGGCGCCGTGCTTGACGGCCTGTTGCGAATGCACGGCGATACAGCCGTCGCAGCGGGTAGTCACGGCCACGGCCAGGGAGATCAGTTCGCGGGTCTTGGCGTCCAGGTGGTTGGTCTTGGCGCCGGCGCCGCTGGCGGTCATGTAGCCGGCCACGGTATCGGGCGACAGTTGCTTGAGATCGCCGATGCCGGCCATCAGCTGCTTACGGTAGGCGTCCCAGTCCATCATGCTCATTGTCTTCACCTTGTGGGGTTTACGGCAGGAGCTTTGAGGCTAGTCGAATGTGCGCGGCGAGGAGGGGGGAAGATGGTCGGAAAAAACTACGACTTACGAACCTGTCGACACCGTGGGAGCGGCTAAGTCAGCTCCCACGCTGCCCAGCAGGGGTTCAGATGTAGATGAACAGCAACAGCAATGCTGCCACCACTGCCCATTTCTCCAGGTAGTAGCGCATGCGATTACGCTTTTTCAGCGCCTTGCCGCGTTCACGGATCTTGTATATGCGGGTGAACAGGCGGTTGATGCCGCCAGTCTTGTCATTGGCATTGTTGGGCGCCGCAGCAGCGGCCATGACGTTGCGGCTGAACCAGCGATTGAACGCGGTCGCCCAACGGTACTTGAGCGGCCGCTCGACGTCGCAGAACAGGATGATCCGATTGTGCTCGGTGGTGTTGGCGGCGTAGTGGATGTAGGTCTCGTCGAACACCACGGCCTCGCCATCGCGCCAGGAATATTTCTCGCCGTCCACGTCGATGTAGCAGCCATCGTCGTTCGGCGTGTCCAGGCCCAGGTGGTAGCGGTACGAGCCGGCATACGGGTCGCGGTGACGCACCAGCTTGGCGCCGGGCGGCAGGGTGGCGAACATCGCCGCTTTAACCGTGCCGATACCCTGCAGCAGCTCGGTGGTGCGTGGGCACAGGTTCATAGCCGAGGGGTGGCTTTCGCCGTACCACTTCAGGTAGAAGCGCTTCCAGCCGGTCTTGAAGAACGAGTTGAAACCGACATCGTCATAGTTATCGGATTTCTTGATCTCGCCCACGTGCAGCAATTGCTGGGCTTCCTCGCGGATTTCCTGCCAATGGTCCTTGAGCGGTTGCAGCTCGGGGAAAGACTCCACCGGCAGGTAAGGCTTGGCCGGGTGCTTGGAGAACAGGTACAGGAAGCTGTTGACCGGAGCCAGGAAACTTGAGTGATCGCCCAGTTGGCGAGTCAACTTGTGTCGTACCCGACCGCGTAGGTGAACATAGGCGATCGAGAGAACGAAGATCAGTACGAGTGCAATTTTCATGAACGGATACTTGTCGAAAATGGCCATGCGCCATGGCGTAAGCGCGCCAGCATAAACAATCGTCGTAGGACTTTGTACCTCTTGTTACATCCAATCGGGGTGACTTTGGTGCAATGGCCTACCGATTGCGCAAACGTTTCAACTGGTTTTTTGCCGATTGAGAGACTAGGGAAGCGGTACACTCAGGTTGCCTTCACCCATCAGGAATGCCCATGGCCAAGGACGCACGCCCCACTGGCAGCCCATTCAAACGTCTGTTTTTCGCCCTGTCACTGAACGAGGCACAGCATCGCGCGATCGCGCAATGGCGACGTGAGCTGGGCTTGCGCAGCGGAAAACCGGTGCCGGCAGAAAACTTCCACCTGACCTTGCTGTTCCTGGGGGATGTCGACGCGGCGCAGCTGCCGGCGTTGTGTGCGGCAGTCGATAGCATTGCCCGTCCCCAGGCGCCGCTGCGCCTGGTGCTGGATCGGTTGCAGGTGTGGCCGCGCCCCGGCGTGTTGGTGCTCGAAGCTGAGCAAACCCCACCCGCACTGCGCCAATTGGTCTATGCGCTGGAGCAGGCGGCGTTAGCGCTGGGGATTGCCCGCGAGTCGCGCGAATACCGCCCGCACCTGACCTTGGCACGGGAGTTCCGCGGCCAGCTGCCAGAGGCCGCCAGCGCGCCGGAGTTTTTCCTCAGTACTCGCCACTTCACCTTGTACGAGTCGCGCAAGGGCCGCTACTGGCCACTGGCGCAGTGGCCCTTGCTGGACTGACCCAGGCCTCAGAACTGCGGCGTGTACTTGACCGTCAGCATGAAGTTGCGCGGCTCGCCGTAGTTGTTGCTGCCATTGAGCTGGTTGAAGCCCGCTACCCAGTACTTTTTGTCGAACAGGTTGTTGGCGTTGACCGCCAGGTTCACTTCCGGGGTCAGCTGATAGGCGACGCGTGCGCTCCACACGGTGTAGCCGGGCACGCTGTAGGTACGTTCGTAACCGAGGGTGTGGCTTTGCGTGGTGAAGCCCAGGCCGGTGCTCCAGCGCTGGTCATCCTCCGGTAGCTGATAGTCGGCCCAGGCGCGCAGCATGTGCTTGGGCGTCCACTGGCTGAACACGCGGCCTTCTTCGTCCGGGTCGTCAAGGAATTTGGTGGTGTTGTAGGTGTAGCCGGCAAACAACTGCAGGCCGCTGAGCACTTCGCCGCTGATCTCGGCTTCTACGCCCTGGCTGCGGACCTTGCCGGCGGCCGTGGAGCAGTACCAGTCGTCACAGGCAAAACCCGAGGCGGTATCGGTGACTGCGCGGTTTTCCTGATCGTAACGGAACAGCGCGATCGATGCGTTGACCCGTCCGTCGAGCAGCTCGGCCTTCAGGCCGGTTTCATAGTTACTGCCGATCACAGGCTTGAGCGGGGTATTGCCGACCGCGCGTTCGGTTTGCGGGATAAACACGTCGGTGTAGCTGGCGTACCAGGCCCACTCGCGAGTCAGGTCGTAGACAAAGCCCGCGTACGGGGTGACTTGCCCGGTTTCGGTCATGCGGCTGGTGGGATAACGATTGCCCGGATCGTTCGGGCCATTGAAGTCGATCGAGTCCCAGCTGTAGTCGAACCAGCTCACGCGGGTGCCCAGTACCAAGGTCAGGTCCTCGACTGGATTGACTCGCCAGGCGCCGTACAGGCCCTTCTGGCGGATGTCGTAACTGGCCTTGTTGGCGCGGCCCATGTTGCCTGCCAGCAAGCTGTCACGGCTGGGTTCCGGGCGGCCATGGTCGATGTCGAAGATGCTGTCATCGGGGTCGGCAGCAAAATTGCGCCAGTAGGCATCGTCCGAGGTCAGCTTGGAGTAATTGCCACCGACGGTCACTTCGTGTGCCACGGAGCCTGTGTCAAAGTGGCCGACCAGGTTCATGTCCAGGCCGACCTTGGTGTTGTGAAAGTCGGTGATCCAGTCGGCATAGGTGATGCCGGTGCCATCGGGGTTCAGGCCCTGGCCGGTGGTCTGTACGCGCTGATGGGTCGAGGTGTTGGTCTCGTCCATGCGAATGGCCGCAGCCTTGTAGGTCCAGTCGTCGTTGAAGCGGTGCTCAAGGTCCAGGTAATAGGTGGTGACGTCGGTCTCGGCGCGGCTCCAGCGGGCGCCGGTGTAGGTCGAACGCGACACGTTGGCCGGCTTGCCGTCGGCGTAGCGGGGAATGCCACGCAGCATCGGCCGGGATTGCTCGCGGCTGTAGCTGATACCGCCGCCAATGGTAGTGGCATCGTTCAGGTCGATGTCCAGGGCGCCATACAGCGAGTGGGTCTTGCCCCACTGGTAATCGATGAAACTGTCGCTCTGGTCTTCATCGAGCACCATCCGCCCGCGCACCTTGCCGTCGCTGGTCAACGGCCCGCCGGCGTCCAGCTGTAGGCCATAGTGATCCCAGGAACCGGCCTTGCCGGTAATCGCCACGGTGGGTTTGGCCTGGCCGCGCTTGCGTACCAGGTTGATCGCGCCACCGGGGCTGCCGGTGCCTTGCAGCAGGCCGGAGGCGCCGCGCAGGACTTCGACGCGGTCGAAGAACACCAGGTCCTGGGTCGCCCAGTTGCCCAGCGAGTAGTTGTTGCGCGGGATGGGTACGCCGTCGTACTGCCAGTCATCGATCTGGAAGCCGCGCGAGGTGATGACCATGCCCGGGCCGATGCCCTGGGCGCCGACCAGGCCGGTGGTGTGGTTGAGCGCGTCCTTGAGGTCGGTGATGCCCTGATCGTCGAGCTGCTTGCGGGTGATCACCGTCACCGACTGGGGGATTTCTTTAAGGGTGTGCGTGCCTTTGCCGAGGGTCACTGCGCGGGCCGCATAAGAGCCACTGCCTTCGCTGGTGGCGTCTAGATAGTGGTCGGTGACACTGGTCGCGCCCAGTTCCATCACGTCCTCGCCAGCGCTGGCCGGGGCCACGCTGAAGTGGCCACTGCCACTCACCCGCAACTGCAAGCCGCTACCGGCCAGGGCCGCCTGCATGGCCTGTTCGGCGCTCATCTGGCCGACCACGGCTGGGGCCTGCTTGCCGCGCACCAGCGCCGGTTCCAGGGCAATGATGTGGCCGCTCTGGCTGGCGATGCGATTGAGTGTGGTGGCCAGGCTCGCGGGCGGCAGGTTGAACGACAGGGTCTGCGCCTGGACCAAGGCACTGAAGCTGCTCATGGCGACGACGAGGGGCAGGGCGCGGGGCCAGTTGTTGTGCACGGTGTTCTCCCGATTAGAGGTTGGCTGTCAGGAGATAGGTGGGACGAGAATTGAAAACCGGACACCATTACGAATGATTTTCAAAAATATTTTTATTATTGGCGTTTTGGCCCGATCAAGGTCAGCCACGGACCATAGCGCTTGACCTCGATCGGCAAGGCCTCGCTGAGTGCGGCCAAGGCTTGTTGCGGCTGGTCCAGGGTGAATACCCCTTGTACGCGCAAGGTGGCGATATCCGGGGCCACGCGAATGTAGCCGCGCTGATAGGGGCGCAGCGCATCCACCACCGCCTGCAGCGGCTCGTCGAGCACTTCCAGGCGGCCATCGAGCCAGGCGGCGCGCTGCTGTTGCTCACTGGCCAGGGGTTCGATGCCGGTGGCGCGCAGCAGCGCAGCCTGGCCCTGTTGCACGTCCAGCTGACGGCCATCGACAAGGCTGGCGCGCACGCTGTGTTCAAGCACTACCACCCGCGTGGCGTCGAGCTCCTGGCTGACCAAAAAGCGTGTGCCAAGGGCCTGCACCTGGCCTTGCGCAGTGCGCACGCGCAGCGGCCGCTTAGGATCGGGCGCCACCTGGATCACCAGTTCACCGTGGCGCAGCACCAGCAGACGTTGTTCGGCGTCGAACAGCAGGTCGACGGCACTGGCGCTGTTCAGGCTCAGGCGGCTGCCATCGTCCAGGATGAAGCTGCGCCGTTCGCCCGCGCCGGTATGCAGATCGGCCATCCAGTCCTGGGCGGTGTCACTGCGCCAGCCGGCCCACAGGCCGCCACCCAGCAGGCCAAGGCCGGCCAGACCGCGCAGTACTTCGCGCCGCGACTGGGTGGGTTGCAGCAGCAGGCTACGTGCGGCACTGGCTTGGCCCGGCGCGCGTTGATCGAGCGTTCGCAGCGCCGCGCACGGGCGAGCCAGGCGCTGTTGCAGGCGATCCCAGGCCTGCTGGTGGCGTGGGTCCTGCTCCAGCCACTGCTGCAGGCGCAGCAGCAGGGCGGCATCGGGGCTGCGCGTATTGAGCTCGACCATCCAGTCGATGGCTTGTTCGCTGATGCTGTCCAGCGTGCGCGCGCTCATGGTTGCAGCTCGCACAGGTAGCACTGGCGCAGGGCCTGTTTCATGTAGCGGCTGACGGTACGCTCGGACAGCTGCAGCTTGCTGGCGATCTCGACGTAGCTCATGCCATCGAGCTGGCTGTAGAGGAAGGCGGTCTTGACGATTGCAGGCAGGCCATCGAGCACTTGGTCAATGGTCAGCAAGGCTTCGATCAAGAGCAGTTGCTCTTCGGCCGAAGGGGCGACCTGTTCGGGCAGCAGGGCCAGGCGTTCGAGGTAGGCATGTTCCAGTTGACGGCGGCGGTGGCGGTCGAAGATCAGCCGTCGGGCGATGGTCGAGAGGTAGGCGCGTGGTTGCTCGATGCTGTCCGGATCGACCCGCGCCCCGAGCATCTGGCAGAACGCTTCGGCCGCAGTGTCTTCGGCATCGGCGCGATTGCGCAGGCGCTTGTGGATGTGTTGGAGCAGCCAGCGGTGATGGTCGCTGAAAAAGAAGCCCAGCTTGCGGGTCGAGGAGCTGTCCAACGATTGATATCCGATCGTGAGTGTGAATCGTTCTCAATGGTAGCTGGGGAGGTTGTGCTCTCGCAATGGGAATCAATAGGGGCCGCAAAGCGGCCCCAGCGCTCCTGCGCTCAAGCCGCTGCCTCGACCCCCTCGAACAGCCGCAGCCCCAACTGACGCGCCCGCTGCAGATTGCCCGCATTGTCCCCGCTCTCACTGTCCGCCAACAGCGTCGAACCCAGCACCCGGGCGCCGCAGTAATCGAAAATGCCGTGCTCGATCTGGGTAACCATCGCCGGCCCATAACCATGGCGCTCGAAGGTCGCCGCATCGGCCCCGGCGACCCCAACCAGTTGCACCGGCAGCCCGCCCAGTTTCTTGATCAATTTGCCGTCGGGGTGATAGTCGAACGCCCAGCCATTGCTGAACACCCGTTCGACCCAGCCCTTGAGCAGCGCGGGTAGCGACCACCAGTAGATCGGGTACACCAGCACCAGTGCATCCGCGCGCTCGATCCGAGCTTGCTCGAGCAGCACATCGGCCGGTGGCCCAGCCAAGCGGCGGTGCACCGCATGGTCAGCCAGGCCGAAGCGTGGATCGAAACCTTCCCTGGCCAGGTCGGCGATTTCACTGCAGTGTCCGGCGCGGGCCAGGCCTTCGGCGATCTGCCCGGCGAGGGCGTGGGTCAGCGAGGCGGGGTCGTGGTGGCCGATGACGATCAAGGCTTTCATGCTCGATTCTCCAGGATAGGGGGTGCGCGCTAGCCACAGGGGCTATATACTCAAGGTAAGTTACGATTAGTAAGTTACTTTTGGTAGGTAAGCGATGTCAAGCGCCGAAAAAACCTCGCCGCGTAAACGCCTGTCGCGTGACGAACGTCGCCGCCAGTTGCTGGAGGTGGCCTGGCAGTTGGTCCGCGAGGAGGGCACCGATGCGCTGAGCCTGGGCCGCCTGGCCGAGCAGGCGGGGGTCACCAAGCCGGTGGTGTATGACCATTTCGAAACCCGTACCGGCTTGTTGGCGGCGCTGTATCAGGAGTACGACGCGCGCCAGACGGCCATGCTCGATGCGGCATTGGCGCACTGCGAGCCGAACGTGCACAGTCGAGCGGCGGTGATTGCCCAGGCCTATGTCGATTGTGTGCTGAGCCAAGGGCGAGAGATTCCGGGCGTCAGCGCGGCCTTGGCGGGCTCGCCGGAAATGGAAGCGTTGAAGCGAGTCTATGAAGGGCCGTTTCTGGAGAAGTGTCGCCTGGCCCTGGCGCCGTTTGCCCCAGGTGGGGATGTTGGCGTGGCGGGGTTGCGGGTGTTGGTCGGTGCGGCAGATGCGCTGGCGCTGGCGGCAGCGGCGGGCGAGTTGACGGCGGAGCAGGCCAGGCAGGAGTTGCAGGCGACCATTGTGGCGATGGTGGGGCGTCAGTGAGCGTAGTTATGCCCCTGGGACCGCTGCGCGCTCCAACACAGGCTTTTGTAGGAGCGGGCTTGCCTGCGATGGAGCGCGCGGCGGTCCCAGGATCGATCACGCCACCGGAATCAACGGATCCGCCGCCGCCAACGCCGCAACCTTGTCTGCCGCTGGCGGATAGATCCACACCGAGTTGATCTGCTGCTTGAGTTGCTTGGCCTCGAATCGGTCCTCAGGCGGCGCCACCTGGCGATCCCAGCCCTCGGTATACACCGCGCCCCAGGCGCCCAGGTCCAAACAGGTCACGTACTTGGGCTGGCTGTAGGTCATCGGCGCCACGCCGATCAATTCGGCGGCGGCATTGTTGCCGGCATAACGCCCCAGCGGAATCGCGTGCTGGCAGGACATCACCGCATAGTTGCCGACCTCGTCGCACGCCGCATAGGCGACATCACCGGCGGCATAGACCGCGCCATTGCCCTTGACCTTGAGGTTGCCGTCGACATGCAGGCGGCCCTGGCGGTCGCGTTCGCCACGGATCTGCTCGGTGAGCGGGTTGGCCTTGAAGCCCACGGTCCAGATCACGGTCTTGGCCGGGATGCGCTGGCCATTGTCCAGCAGCACCCCATCGCCATCGACTGAGGCCACGGTGGCGCCGCAGATCCATTCGATGCCCAGCTCGGTTGAAGCCGCCTCGATGGCCGGGCTGATCCCCGCGCCCAGCGCTGCGCCAATTTTCGCGCCGCGATCGACCACGACAATGCGCGGGGTGACCTGCTCACCGAAAATGGCGCGCAGCCGGGTCGGCAATTCGGTCGCGGTCTCGATGCCGGTAAAGCCGCCGCCGGCGACTACCACGGTATTGCGCGCTGGGCTGTCAGGCTGGGAGGCGAGCGACTTGAGGTGCTCTTCCAGGCGCGTCGCCGAGTCGATCTTGTCGACGTCGAAGGCGTGTTGATCGAAACCCTCCAGCGCAGGGCGGTTAAGCAGGCTGCCACAGGCCATGATCAGCCGGTCATAGCCAATGCTCAGCTCAGCCCCGGAAGGATCACGATAGGCCACCGACTGGCGGCCCTCATCGATGCGGTAGGCGGTGCCTTTGATAAAGCGCACGTTGACCGCGTCGAACAGCGCTTGCAGGGGGGCGGCCATGGTGTGCACGTCGGGCTCATAGAACCGCGGGCGCACGTGCAGCTCGGCTTTGGGCGCAAGTACGCTGATCTGCACATCGTCGCGGCCCTGCAGGTCAAGCAGGCGCGCGGCACCCAAGGCGCTCCATAGGCCGGCGAAGCCTGCGCCAATGACAAGAATCTGTTTCATCGTTGTGCTCCAGGTGATTATTGGAATTATCAGTTCGGGCACGGCACGTGAACGGCGCGCATAAAGCTCGCTCGAAACGCAGAGGGGGCGCCTTTCCAGTTGGCTGGCCGATGGAAATGATAGGCCCTCCTGGCAAGTGCGTGCCGTGCTCCGACAAACGCAGCAGCCCACGCAGGTGTTGAGTTTGCTGCGCTGGATGCTAGGCGCGCAGGGCGTTTGGCCCTAGGCCAAAGAACCCTGGATTTCGGCCAGGGGCACGCTGCGGGCGAAACGTGCGCGGTAGTCGCGTGGGGTCACTGCCAAGTGGCGCTGGAACGCCAGGCGCAGGCGTTCTTCGCTGCCGAACCCGCACTGACGGGCGATTTGCTCGATCTGCAGGTCAGTGTTTTCCAGCAGGCGCCGGGCCGCTTCCAGACGAAACACTTCAATGGCCTTGGCCGGAGTACGACCGGTTTTTTGTTTGTACACCCGCGTGAAGTTACGCAGGCTCATGCACGCTTGCCCAGCCAGGCGCTCGACACTCAGCTGTGGATCGTGCAAATGCTCATTGAGCCACAGGTGCAGTTCATCGAAGGCGGCGCTGTGCTCGCCCTGGGCCTTGAGCAACTCGCTGAACTGCGCCTGGCCGCCAGGGCGCTTGAGGAAAACCACCAGCTCGCGGGCCACCTGCATCGCCACCTCACGGCCGCAATCAGCCTCGACCAGGGCCAACGCCAAATCGATGCCGGCGCTGACCCCGGCCGAGGTCCAGACCTGCTCTTGCTGCACGAAGATCGCCTCGGCATCCACCTCGATGGCAGGAAAGCGCTGGCGCAGGGCATCGCACATGGCCCAATGGGTGGCGGCCCGGCGTCCGTCGAGCAGGCCGGCGGCCGCCAGCAGGAAGGTGCCGCTGCACACCGAGGCGGTGCGCCGCGCCTTGGCGGCGACCTGACGCAAGCAACTGACCAGTTCGACGTGCTCAGGCAGGGTGCGCACGATCTCCGGCGCACCGGGCACCACCAGGGTGTCGATCTGTTCGAGCAGTAGTGGTTCAAGGGTCTCGGTGTGCACCCGCAGACCTTCGGCGGTTGCGATCAATCCACCCGGCACGCTGGCCGTACACACCCGATAACCGGCCAGGCCACGTTCGGCGCAGGCCTTGTTGGCGGCCCAGAACACCGTTTGCGCGCCGGTCAGGTCGAGCAGGCCCATGTGCGCATAGGCCAGGAACAGCACCAGGCGTGGTTGGCTCACGGACGTGGCGACAGTGTCGGGAACGTTGGCTGCGTGGGTCATGCTCAGGTGTCCGGAGCGGGTATCAGGGTGAGTGCCTATGTTACTCCAGGCTCGCGCTGTCGGGCCTTGCGCTTATCGCGTGTTGCACCAGCGCTAACAGCAGGCGCTTCGCCTAGCGCGGTGAGTGTGCAACGTGTCCAGTCGCTGGCCTAGCGGTCAGATCGACAAACGCACCAGGCGGTTATCCAGCGGTTGCTCCTGATTGCGGCGTTTATTGACCACCAACTCGCCAATGGCGATCAGCCGGGTGCGGGTGACATTGCGCGATAAGCCGAGCAACTGCGCGGTGTGCACCTGGTTGTAATGGCAGAAGCGATAGGCCGAGCGCAGTAGGGCGTTCTCGACTTTCTCGTAAAGCTCGCCTGGCTGCTCTTCATAGAGCCGACTGAAGGCCAGCTGCAACAGATCTTCGACCGCATCGCCGCTGGATGCGCGCGCGGTGCTCTCGTCCTGTCGTTCCAGGCGCAGGTTCGACAGACGCAGGTCTTGCGCCTGGATCTCGCCATTGCCGCAGGTCAGCAGGCTGTGGTGAATGACGTTTTCCAGCTCGCGAATATTGCCCGGCCAGCTGTATTCGACCAGCTTGGCCTGGGCGCGTGGGCTGAGCTCCACCTGGCCATAGCTCAGGCGTTCGCTGTAGCTGCGGATGAAGTGCCGCGCCAATGGCAGGATGTCGCCCGGCCGCTCGCGCAGCGGATGCAGCGACAAGGTCACCACGTTCAGGCGGTAATACAGGTCTTCGCGAAAGTGCCCGGCGTTGATGGCCTTTTCCAGTTGTACGTTGGTCGCTGCCAGCACTCGCACGTTGATCGGGATACTTTTGCGCGAGCCCAGGCGCACGACTTCCCGCTCCTGTAGCACGCGCAGCAACTTGACCTGGATCGGCAGCGGCAGGTCGCCGATCTCATCGAGAAACAGCGTGCCGCCGTTGGCTTCCTCGAACCAGCCAGCCTTCGCTGCCAAGGCGCCGGTGAAGGCGCCCTTGTCGTGGCCGAATAGCTCCGCTTCCACCAGCGATTCGGAGAACGCGCCGCAGTTGACCGCGACGAACGGCCCCTTGCGCCGGCCACTGAGGTTGTGGATGTGGCGTGCGACCAGCTCCTTACCCGTGCCGGTCTCGCCGATGATCAGGACGCTGGCCTCACTGGGGGCGACCTGTTGCAAGTGGGCGAGCAGCGCCTGCGACCTGGGGTCTTCGAAGACCTGTGCGGTCGCCCTGATCGAGGTAGCCAATGACGGTGACGGGGGGAGGGTCAGCAATTGCATGAGCGTGCCTTAAGAATAGAAAGACGGGACGGGACGCTTGCCGTTGAGGGCCCACTCGCCGAGCTCGTGGATGCGATAGTCCACAGGGTCGTGCAAGGTTTGCGTCCTCAGGTTGCGCCAATGGCGGTCGAAGCGCAGCGAGGCATGGGTCGCGCGGGCTCCGGTGACTTCGAACAGGCGGTTGCAGATATCCAGGCCATGGCGGGTGGCGGCGACCTTGGCGGTGCCGATGGCCAGCGCCAGGTCACCGCGCTCCTCGGCAGTCAGGGCATGCTCCTTGGCCCAGGCGCGGTCGAGCTGTTCGGCGGCGCGCTCGATCAACAGGCGCACGCTTTCCAGACCGACCCAGAACTCGCCGTAGTGGCGCAGGATGTATGGGTCTTCGCTGCTGCTGGTGGCCTCGGAGCGGAACCACGGCCGGCTCTCCTTGAGGCTGTACTGGCGTGCTTCGGCGAAGGCGCCCTCGGCGATGCCGAGGAACAGGTTGGCAAAATGCAACTGGGCGATCAGTGGCCGCAAGGCTGCGAATGGCGTGCTCAGCGGGCCGGGGTCGAGCAGCAGTTCGTCATGCTCGACGCGCACACGCTCGAACGTGGCGCTGCCGCTGTCGGTCTGGCGCTGGCCGATATTGTTCCAGTCATTGTGCAGGGTGATGCCGGTGCGCCCGCTGGGGATCGCGGCAATCAGCAGCTTGCCGCCCGCACGCTCGTCCACCGCCGAGGCGATGAGCATTTCCGAGTCGCTGGCCCCTGAGCAAAAGCTCTTCTGCCCGGAAAACTCACACCAGCCGTCGAAGTGCTTGACCTGGGTGCGGGTATCCAACGGGTTCAGTGCGTTGCCCCAGAACCAGTGCTTGCGCGCGGTCTGTTCGAACCACGGTTGCCACTGATCAGGGCGGGAGAACAGCCGCACGGTGGCCAGCATCAGGTGATGAAAGCCAAACACGTGGGCGATCGAGCTGTCGACGCGGGCAAACTCGCGTACCACTTCAAAGGTGTCGCGCCAGTTGGCCCCTTGGCCGCCGTAGGCGCTCGGGATGGCCAGCGACAACAGGCCGCTGCTGCGCAGGGCATCGCGCTCGGCTTTGGGCGTGCCGCCGCGCTCGTCACGCTCGACGGCGGTCTGGGCAAACTGCCCGGCCAGTTCTTGGGCGATGGCCAGGGCAGGGCGTTGGGCAGGTTTCACGGGTGCATTCATGGCCGCTCCTCAGGCGCATTTGCGCAGCGCATGGTGAGCCGCGAACAACGGCACGGCGCGCTCGGCGGCCAGTCGGATGCGCGCAGCCAAAGCTTCGCTGGTCACCCGGTAGTCGGCCAGCTCGTTCTGGCTGGCGTATACGCCGATGGGCAAGGTCAGCGCTTGCAGGAAGCTGAACAGTGGCCGCAGCTGATGATCGAGGACCAGCGCATGGCGTTCGCTGCCGCCGGTGGCTGCCAGCAGCACCGGCGTGTCGACCAGCGCATCCTGGCCGATCAAGTCGAACAGGTGCTTGAAGTGGCCAGGGAAGCTGCCGCGATAGACCGGCGTGGTCACCACCAGCAGGTCGGCCTTTTCCACCAGGCGCAGTTGTTGTTCGACGCTCTCGGGCAGCTCGCTGCGCCACAACGCCGCGCCCAGTGGGCGGGCGATATCGCCCAGTTCGATTAGCTGCGCCTTGATGTGCAGGTGCTGGCTCAATTCAGCGAGGATGGCCTCGGTCAGGGCCAAGGTGCGCGAGGGGCGGCTGGTGCCACCGGACAAAGCGACGACGTTCAACGGGGTGCTCATGGCAAGTCTCCAGGTCAGGTTGAGCGGGACTTTGCTTGAGCAATCGTCGTGCCTATTTTAAATGTCCATATAGATCAACAGGTTGCACCGTTTCATTGTGCCGCCGGTGTTGCCTTGTGGGCCTGGATGTTGATCAACTGTTGCGCTGCGAACAGTTGGCCTGGTGTTGGCGGCTGTGCAGTGCAGAGAGTTATAGAGGATTTGCGTCAGGATAAAAAAGAATAAGAAGTCATATTCTTATTCGTTTATACACTTTGATAGTAAGGTATTTTGCGCTGAGATGTACCGGCCTCTTCGCGGGGCAAGCCCGCTCCCACGCCAAGTGACCGTCCGGCATAGACGACCCAGGTATTCAGCTATGCGGCGAGGTATGATCGCCACCGGCATACTGCGCCTTCAGATGCCCCTGCTCATCGAGCAGATAGGCATCCATCACCTCGCGCACCACAGGCCCGGCAACTCGGCCGCCGGCCTCACCGTTCTCGATCATCACCGCCACCACGATCGAGGGATGATCAGCTGGGGCAAAACCCACGAACAGCGCGTTATCGCGATGGCGCTCCAGGGTCTTGTTGCGGTTGTAGCGTTCACCCTGGCGGATTGCGACAACCTGTGCAGTACCGCTCTTGCCGGCAATCCGGTACTGCGCGCCGGCGGCAGATGCCCGGGCAATACCGCGTGGGTCGTGCATGACCATCTGCATGCCTTGGCTGACCTGATCCCAGGCGCGCTTGTCGTGCAAGACGATATCCGGCATCGGATGCGGATCGACCGGCTGCTCACCGGCGACGGTCATGGCCAGGTGCGGCCGGTGCCACACACCCTTGCTGGCCAGCAGGCTGGTGGCCTGGGCCAACTGCAACGGAGTGACCTGCATGTAGCCCTGGCCAATGCCAAGGATCAGCGTTTCGCCCGGGAACCAGGCCTGACGGCGGGTGGCACGTTTCCACTGGGCTGAAGGCATCAAGCCTGCGGCTTCTTCGAACATGTCCAGCGAGACCTTCTGGCCCAGGCCAAATTCGGCCATGTAGTCGTGCAGGCGATCGATGCCCAGTTTGTGCGCCAGGTCGTAGAAGTAGGTGTCGTTGGAGCGCATGATCGCGCTGTACATATCCACCCAGCCATCGCCGCTGCGGTTCCAGTTGCGGTATTTGTGCGCGTAGTTGGGCAGCTCGTAGTAGCCGGGGTCGAACACCCGGCTGGCCGGGGTGATGACGCCGCTGTCCAGGCCTGCGATGGCCACCTCTGGCTTGACCGTCGAGCCTGGCGCATACAGCCCGCGCAGCACCCGGTTGAACAGCGGGCGGTCGATCGAGTCGCGCAGGGCGGCGTACTGCTTGAAGCTGATGCCTTTGACGAACAGGTTGGGATCAAAGCTTGGCTTGCTGACCATCGCCAGCACATCGCCGCTGGCAGGGTCGAGCGCTACCACTGACCCGCGTCGGTCGCCCAGGGCCTTTTCAGCGGCCTGCTGCAAGTGCGCGTCGAGGGTCAGGATGATGTCCTTGCCGGGGGTCGGGTCCTGGTGACGCAGTACGCGCATGACCCGGCCCTGGGCGTTGGTCTCGACTTCCTCGTAGCCGACCTGGCCGTGCAGTTCGCGCTCGTAGAAGCGCTCGATACCGGTCTTGCCGATCGACTGGGTGCCGCGATACTCGGTGGCGTCGAGGCTCTTGGCTTCCTTCTCGTTGATCCGCCCGACATAGCCGACCGAGTGGGCAAAGTGCTCATTTAGCGGGTACTCGCGGATGAACTGCGCTTGGACCTCCAGCCCCGGCAAGCGGAACTGATTGACGGCGATCAGCGCGATCTGCTCCTCGGACAGCCCAACCATCAACGTCACCGGCTCGAACGGCTTGCGGCCACGGCGCAGGTCCTTGTCGAACTGCACACGATCATCCTCGCCCAACCCGAGTATCTGCGCCAGGGCATCGAGCACCTTGGCCGAATCACCGGCGCGTTCGCGGGTCATGGTCAGGTTGAAGCTGGGTTTGTTGTCGGCCAGCACCACGCCATTGCGGTCGTAGATCAGCCCGCGTTCAGGCGCGATGGGCAGCACGTGCACGCGGTTGTTTTCCGATACCGCGCTCTGCTGGTCGTGTTGCAGGACTTGCAGCACGTACAGCCGCCCGACCAGCACTGCCACCAGGCCCAGGGTCAGCCCGGCACAGACCAGCAACCGCCGGTTGACCAGGTGTTTTTCTTTGTCGTGGTCTTTGAGGGGGATGGGTTGGGGCATGCGCGCTCTTGAGGTTGAGTACCGCCACAAAAAGGGCAGGTACGTTGACCGGGGCGGCGATGCTACGCAACCGATACGCCAGGCTCAAGGCGCACGCCGCCTGGCGCGGCGCAGGTTTGGCCTGTCCGGCCCGCTATCAGTAGCTTTACCGGACACATGAAGATTCGTTCATGTAAGGCAGCAAGCGATACCTCGGCATAGGCTGGCTGACTCATGCCGAGGTGAGGGCATGCTCAGCGACTGAAGTCGATCACCATGCGGCCTTTGATCTTGCCTTCTTGCATCTCGTCGAAAATCTGATTGATGTCTTCAACCGGGCGCAGGGTCACCTTGGGCACGACCTTGCCTTGCGCGGCGAACTCGAACGCCTCGTGCAAGTCTTGCCGGGTGCCAACCAACGAGCCGACCACTTCGATGGCATCGAGCACCAGCCGTGGAATGTCCAGGCTCATGGCTTCTGGCGGCAAGCCTACCGCGACCAGGCGGCCACCGGCACGCAGGGCATCGACCGCCGAGTTGAACGCCGCTTTGGCCACCGCCGTGACCACCGCAGCGTGGGCGCCGCCGGTCTTCTCCTGGATGATTTTCGCGGCATCCTCGCTCCCTGAGTTGATCACCAGATCCGCGCCCATCTCGCTGGCAAAGCGCAGTTGCTCATCGTTGACATCGATGGCAATGACCTTGGCGTTGAACACGTTCTTGGCGTACTGCAGGGCCAGATTACCCAGCCCGCCGAGGCCGTAGATGGCGATCCATTGACCGGGGCGGATGTTGGAGATCTTCACCGCCTTGTAGGTGGTGACACCTGCGCAAGTGATGCTGCTGGCGGCGGCAGAGTCGAGCCCATCCGGGACTTTGACCGAGTAATCGGCGACCACGATGCACGACTCGGCCATCCCCCCGTCGACGGTATAGCCGGAGTTCTTCACCTCGCGACACAGCGTCTCGTTACCGCTATTGCAGTACTCGCAGTGGCCGCAGCCTTGGAAGAACCAGGCCACGCTGGCGCGGTCGCCTGGCTTGAGCGAGGTCACGCCGGGGCCCACTTCCTGAACGATACCGATGCCTTCATGGCCGAGGATCACCCCGGTCTTGTCACCGAAATCGCCGTTCTTGACGTGCAGGTCGGTGTGGCAAACGCCGCAGCACTGCATTTTCAGCAGCGCTTCACCGTGTTTGAGCGGGCGCAGGGTTTTGTCCACGACCTCGACGCGACGCCCTTGGGCAACAACAGCAGCTTTCATACATGCCTCCGTGTAATGCTGAGTGAGCTTGAGTTATTGCAGGGTCAGCATAGCCAATACGCGTGAAGCGTCGGCTGCGCGCATGACCCTGCTCGGGTTTACATCCAGCCAAGCCAAGACCAGTAGGTGCTGGCGAACACCAGCAGCAGCGCATAGCCGATCGCCGTGACCCACAGGCCGACCCGGGCAAACTGGCGCGGGGTGAACGTGTCGGTGCCCAGGCAGACCATGTTCTGCGGGGCGTTGATCGGCAAGATGAAGCCAAAGCTGACCACAAAGCCGAGCAACATGGTCATGCCGATGCGGCTGAAGTCGCCCGGCAGGGTTTGCAGCACGGCGATCAAGATCGGCAGCAGCGCCGAGGTCAGCGCGGTGGCGCTGGCGAACCCCAGGTGGATGACGATCAAAAACGCGCCGAGCACCGCCAGCACGCCCAGCGAGCTGAGCTGATCCAGGCCTGTGTGCTGCACCACTTGCGCGCCCAGCCACTGCCCGGCCTGGGTGGTGAGCAAGGTGGTACCCAGGCTGATGCCGACGCCGAACACGATCACCGTGCCCCACGGGATGCGCGCTTGCACATCCTTCCAGGTCATCACGCCAAAGCGTGGCAGCAACAGCACCACCAGTCCGGCGTAGGTGGTGGTCGTGGTATCGAACGGGTGCAGGCGGCCTTCAGTGGCCCAGGCCAACAGCAATAGCAGCGAGACCACACCCAGGCGCTTTTGCGCGGCGCTCATCGGCCCCAGTTGGGCCAGGCTCTGGCTGACCCCGGCCATGCCGCCGGGCACGCTGTCGCTTTCCGGCGGCAGCAGCTTCAATACCAGCACGATCAGCACCACCGACATGATCAGCGCCCAAGGCGCGCCGGCGATCAGCCAGTCGAGCCACGACACCCGCGCGCCCAGCATCTTGTCCATGAAGCCGATGGTCAGCAGGTTCTGCGCCGCTGCGGTCTGGATACCGACGTTCCAGATGCTGGTGCCCTGGGCGACGATGATCATGATTCCTGCAGCGATGTTGGAGCGCGCCGGCACTCCGAATGCGGCGATCACTCCCATCATGATCGGCACCACGCAGGCACTGCGCGCCGTTGCGCTGGGCACCACCAGGCTGAGCAGGACGATAACGATCATCGCCCCGAGCAATACCCGTCGGGTGCTGGCTCCGACCTTGGTCAGGGTGACCAGGGCGATGCGCTTGTCCAGCCCGGTATGGGTCATCGCCGCGGCGATGAACAATGCGCCGACCACCAGCGCCAACGCCGGGTTGGCAAAGCCTGACAACGCCATCGACACGCCTGCTGAAGAGCCGTAGCTGACCGAAGGGTCGGCCAGGGTCGGCGCGGTGCCCAGCAGCACGGCCATCAGCGAGGTGATCATGATCGCGCTGGCTTCGTAGGAAACCGCCTCGGTGATCCACACGATCACGGCAAATACCAGGATCGCCAGCATGCGCTGGCCTGCTACAGGCAAGGTGTCGGGAAACGGCAGGAATAAGACCCCAGCCAACGCCAGGCAGGCGATGATCAGCCCGGGTGGAAAGCGCACAGCAGCAGGCGAGGGCTGCTGTGAGGCATGGTCCGTCATGGTTCGCTCACTGGCTGCAATAAAGGTGCTAGCCAGCATAGCGCGGGTTGCGCACGGTAAAGCTGCTTCAGGTCATGGGTTGGCTGAGTGGTCAGCGCGACGCGCAAGTCAACGCCCGAGGAGCCGCTGCGACCTGTCCCGCGAATTGGGCCGCAGCAGCCTAGTGAGATGTCGCTGCTAGCAGGGCTGGGCCGCCAGACTGTTACTGACCTTGCGCCCCAGCACCAGCACCGTGACAAAACCGCAGCCGACCAGCGCCGTGGCCAGACTCAACAGCACCGAGCTGCCCAGCTGGTCGACGATCTGTCCGCCGAAGAACGAGCCCAGCGCGATAATCACCTGGAACATGGCCACGAACAGCGGCATGCCGCGTTCGACGTCCTTGGGCGCTACGACGAACATCCAGATGCTGGCGCAGGCCGGGAACGCGCCGAAGGCGAAGCCCCACAAAGCGATGAGCATCGCAGCGCCAGTCATGCCGGTCGCGAAATAGGGGAACAGCGCGGTGCTTACGCCAATCATCAACGCGACCAGCAACAAGGTGTGGCGCACGCTACGGTTAGCGGCAAATCCGGCGAAGATATTGCCCAGCACCCCGGCCACGCCATACAGCAACAACAGCGAGCCAATGGTCGGCCCATCGAAGCCTGCATTTTGTTTGAAGAATGGCGCGACATAGGTGTACGCGGCAAAGTGCGCCAGGCCAATCAGCAGCACCGCGATCAAGCCAACCCGCGCTTGTGGGTTGATGAACAATGCTGGCAGGTCACTGATGCGAATCGCTTTGTCGGGATTGAGCCGCGGCAGCAGGAAGATCTGCGCCAACAGCACCGGTATGCCGACCAACGCGGTGACCAGGAAGGTCATGCGCCAGCCCATCAGGCCACTGAGCCAGGTGCCCACCGGCACACCCAGCACAGTGGCCAAGGTCACCCCGACCATGATGATCGAAGTGGCCTGGGCTACGCCGACCCCCTTGGGCGCCAAACGGCCGCTAAGGGCAATTGCCGTTGCCCAGAAACCGCCGATGCTGATGCCCAGTAGTACCCGGCCAAACAGCAGCAGGCTGAAGTCGCTGGCGTAGGCCACGACCGCGTTGGCGATGATCATGATCAGCGTCAGGCCGATCAGCAGGTAGCGCCGATCCAACGCGCCAATGCCCACCGACAGCAAGGGCGCGGCGAGGGCGGCCATGATGCCGGGCAGGGTAACCATCAGGCCGGCTTGGCCGGCGCTGATGCCCAGGTCGCTGGCGACATCGTTGAGCACCCCCACCGGGAGAAACTCGCTGGTGACCAGGGCAAAGGCGCCCACCGCGACCGAGAGAATCGCCAGCCACTGCTGGCTGACGCTCTGTTGATTATGTTCGAGAAGGCCTTCAGAGGCCTGGTTGACGCTTGGCATTGTGTAGAGTTCCAAGGTGCAAGGTCGCCTGCAGCAGGCGAGAAAACGCAGAAAATTGACGGCGATTATAGGAGCCGGGCTTGTCAGCCGATTAGGCAGGCGGCTCGATAGTAATAATCAGCGCAATCGATGAACCGCCCCGCGCAGAGCACCCGCAGGCGTGTGTTCAGAAGTCGCTTGTACGCGCAACGCGAGGGGCGATTGGCTGTCACGGCGTCAACCGGGGAGCTTCATGTGCAGCAACGGGAACGGCCGCCCTTCACCATCGAGGGGTGAGCGACCAGTCTGAACGAAGCCGTAATGCAGATAAAAACCCACTGCCTGCGGATTTTGCTCGTTGACATCGACGCTCAGTGTTTTGCGCGACTCGCGCACAAAATCGAGCAGGGCACGGCCAGTGCCTTGACCGTGCAGATGCGGATCGATGAAGAGCATTTCCACGTGGTCTTGGTTGAGCCCAATGAAGCCCTGTGGTGAATCTTCGCTATCAACCGCAACCCACAGTTCGACTGCCGGTAAGTAGATATCGCGTAGCTGTGGGAGCAGGGCGTCTATGTCGGACGCTTGCAAAAAAGGGTGGGTTGCGCGAACGGCGCGCAGCCAAATGCTAAGCAGCAGCGGATGGTCCGCAGCATTAGCCTGACGAATGATCATGCAATCATCCTCATTCACTGGATGTCGGAAGCGTGGTGCGCCAGTGCCTGACGACCGTGGGGGACTCGGCATCGTGTATGCCCGCTTCGCGAATTAACGCCTGGGCGGTGCACTGAAGAGGTGGCCGAAAAAGAAGGGGGTGGTGAATTTACTAAGTGCTTGTTGGGGCGTCAAGGTGCTGCGGCGATGCGCTGGCCCAGTTCAATGCCAGCGCACCGCTCCTGGTGCCGACTATCGAGCACGGGAGCGGGCACTGACAGATCGCGGGAAGGGCTTAAACCTCAGAACGCTACTGGACCTGATGCAATTGAATCAAACTTTTCCACGCTGTCGGGCTCTGCTGAATAACACACCCCATTGAAGGACAACCGCCATGAAGCACACTGATCCCAATCTGGCTGATCGTGAATTGGCAGACAAAGTGCCTCGGCCGATATCTTCAGACCAGGCGCAACAGGGCGAGCCTTCGCCCGATCCGGTGCTGGAACAGCCAGATCCAGATACCGAAGTGGTAGACAAGGTGATCACGCCGACTTCGATCAAGCAGCAACAGCAGCAGACGCTTGAAATCGAGCGGCGCCTGGCTGAAGCAGAGAAGAAAAACCGGCCTTGAGAAGGGGATGCAGGCAAGTGCGGCTCACCTGCCCCGCAGCCTACAGTGCATGTACTGACTCTGAGGGTCTGTCCAAATGAAGGTCTTCTGCGCATCATTCGCAGCACACGACGAGTCACGACTGCGTGCGCTGGCTGCCTGGTATCAAATGCTCGAGGACTTGCAGCTGCGCATGGAGTGTCCGAACGACTACCACGACCAACTGCTCAGGCACGCGGACGAAATGGATCGATGCGGGCTGGTGAGTTGGCAAGAGTGGCGCGACTTGCGCATCGAGGCCGATCAACACTACCTGCTTGCCATCGCCGGAGCCGATTATTGGCCAAACGCAGGACGGCATGGCTGACAGGCAGCACGCGTAGCGCAAACCCGCTGCTGCAGCACTTGTGAACCGCGAACTGCCGAGATTGCGTGGGTCAAGCGCAGGGTGTGCGTGCGCCTATGCATCAGTCGCACGCACAACCTTAAAGCCGTCGCTCAAGCGGCGCGTTGCTCGTTCTTGAGCAATTTTTTCTGCGCCAGCATCGCCTGGCCCATGCTCTCCATTGCATCTTTGCCCAGTAGCTTTTTCGCCGTTGGGAACAGCTCGCTCTCTTCTTCCTCGATGTGGTGCTCCAGCAGCTCCTTCATGACCTTCACCCGGCCAGCAAATTCGACGGTGTCGGTGGCGGTGTGAAGCAGGTCGGGGAGTACCAGTGAATCGACGGTGCGGTGTTCTTCCTTGGCCTCGTAGTACAGCTTCTCTTCTTCTCTGCCGCCGGCTTGCTTGATGGCCGGATAAAGAATCTGCTCTTCAAGCGCGGTATGGATCTGCAGCTCCTGCTCGATGCGTTGGAGCAGTTCGCCGCGTTTCTTGACCGCGCGTTCAGTGGTGGTGGATAGCTCCTCCAGGAGCTTTTTCACGAGCTTGTGATCTTGCGTCAGCAATTCGATAGCGTTCATTCGAAGACCTCATTGCAGGCGGGATAATAGGTATTACCTGCGATGGAGTACGCGCTGAGCAACAGCGTTCAATAGCATTGACGGTTGGCATTGTCGGCGGCCAACCACAGCCAACCTACTCCTGCGGGATAATCGAAATCTTGCCGTTGCGCTCGACAACGGCAAATTTGATCTGCTCGACCCTCTCCAGGCCCTGGCTATCACGCGCCGATTCAAGGATATCGTCCTCGGTCAGTCGCGCCCGCCGCATTCGCTGGTGAAGAAAACGTCCGTGCTCGACCACCAAGGTCGCATGCCCGTCCAGTAGTCTTGCCAGCGGACGGGAGTTGAGCTTGGCCAATGACAGACCCACATCCAGCACGATCAAGGTGGCGATCACCAGCATTGCGTTGATGAACGAGAAGTCATCGCCCAGCAGCGCCTGTTGCGTTGCCTCGCCGATGATCAGCAGCAGGACGAAGTCGAAGGTCGTCAGGTCCGACAAAGAACGTCTGCCCGCTACCCGAAACAGCAACATCAAGGCCACGTACATGCCCGCGGCTCGAAGGATCGAGTCCATGCAGCGCTCCTAAGGAAAGAAAAACGTGGAAAAAGCAGCCGCGCTGGCGGGGCCCGATCTGACAACACCCTTCAGTCTCCCCACAGACTCGCTATGCAGTGTCAGGTACAAGGTGGCCACGCCATCTTCGCTGGTACCCAGCTCGAACAACAACGCTTGCCCGCGTGAGCGCGAGACCTGGGGCTCAGGTTGCAGCGTCTGGATGCTGACGTGCCTGAAAAATCCCCCGTCGAGCTCGACCGTCACCGGTGTTCCCGGCGTGCCGCGTACGCTGATGCGGAGGTTGTCTTGCGTGCCGCTGCGGCTGATGCGCTGGTAGTCGACCTGGACCCGACCGTCAGCACTGATCGATCGCCCATCGCTGAGCGGGCCGTTACCGAACAGACCCGCCAAACCCAGCGAAACGATCACCACCAGCGCGTACCAGCCGAGCCGTTCGAAACGCCAGACGCGCTGCTGCATGCGCATGTTTTCTTCGACCGGATGGTGCCTGGAACTCAGCTCATCGTTGTCCATTGCCACGCCCTCACGCGCGCTCGCCGCGCAGCCAGCGTTGGTGATAGTGAGCCAGGCGGGTAAGGCCAAACACCGCCCCCTGGTGCATCACCTCGGCACGTTCACCGAAAAAACGCTGGGTGCGGGTGAACACCGCGAACGGTTCACCGGCAAATGCCCAAGCGAAACACAGCGTACCCGGCGCTACGCCGGCTTCAGGCTCGGGGCCGGCTACCCCTGTGGTGGCGATAGCGACATTGGCAGTGCTGTCTTTCAAGGCACCGATTGCCATCTCCCAAGCAACGGCTTCGCTGGTCAGTCCGTAGCGCTCGATGGTTTGTGGGTTGACCCCGAGCAGGCGTTGCTTGGCGCTGGGCGAATACACCACATAGCCACTCTCGAGCACTTCGCCAGTCCCAGGAATCTCGGCCAGCAGGGCCACCATGAAACCGGCCGTACAGGATTCGGCCGTGGTCAATAGCAGTGCGTTATGCCTGAGGTAGTCGAGTGCGGCCACGACGGTGTCTTTAGGCATCTGAGGTGCTCGCCAGGTTGTTTAGCGGTGGACGTTAGCCGCCCTGCTTTGGTTCACGCCAATTGACGGTAACCGCGTATCTAACTATTGCATTGCTCCCCAGTAAACCCCGCGCAAGCCCTTAGCGCTGAGGCTAAGGGTTACCGATCACTCTGACTGAACTCTATGAACCAGCGCTGCGTCCCCCGATTGAAGGCACTTCATCCGGCAGCCGCCGGCTGATCATTTGCGAGGGACATGACCATGGAACGCGATCAAGGCTCGGCGTCACCGCCGAGCAGCACCCAGGATCACCTGCACGCCATTACCGATGAAGCAGGGGCCCTGCTCAATGAGGCGAAGACTCAAGGCAATGAGCAGTTCGAGCATTACCGCGACACCGCCGCTGACCAGCTCGACTCGCTCAAGCAAGGTGCACGCTCGGCAGCGTCGGCGTTGCAAGGCGGCGATAGCCTGGGGCTGTCCCAGTACTTGGGTCAGGCCGCCGAGTGCATTGGCAGTTTCGCCGAACAAATCCGTCATGAGAGCGCCGAAGACCTGCTCCATCGAGGGTCTCGGTTGGCGCGGGATAATCCGGCGCTGTTTCTCGCCGGTAGTGTGGCGATCGGCTTTGCCTTGTCGCGGTTTCTCCGGGCCAGCGCCAACCCTGCTACAACCAACCCTGCGCCGACTCCAGCCTATGGTGCCAGCGAGCCCTATCAAAGCACGGCTGCGCACCCGGACCGCGCCAGCGATGTGTCTACCCACAAACCCTATACGCCGGTCGACCCGGTCGGCATGGGCGCCGGTACGCCGGTGAGCGGCGGGCCACTGGAGCGTGATCCGCTCAAAGGAGGTGAATGATGAACAAGGACCGTCTACAGGCGACCCCAGGGTTGCACACACCCGCTGACGATCCGGTCGGCGTAGGTGGCCTGCTGCGCCAGCTGATGCGCGAAGTCCCCGAGCTGTTCAGCAAGGAGCTGGCCCTGGCCAAGGCGGAGTTGCAGCACAACCTCAGTACCTTGAAGGCCGGCACTGCGGCGGTCGCTGCAGGTGCAATGGTGTTATTGGCAGGGCTGATCATCCTGCTACTGGCGGCAGTGTATGCCCTGGCCATGGTGGTAGAGCCTTGGCTGGCGGCGCTTATCGTCGGCGCCGTGACCGTGATTATCGGCTTCATCATGCTGCAATCGGGCAAGAAACAGTTCGAGCCCTCGCAGCTGACACCTGATCGCACGCTGCATGCCATGCAGCAGGACAAGGATGCGTTGAAGAGGAAACTGCCATGAATAGCTCATTCGAACAGGACACGCAAAAAGACCCTGACGTGCTCGAGCAGGAAATCAATGCCAAGCGCGAGCACATCAGCGATCTGGTCGATGCCTTGGAGCAGCGTCTGAGCCCCGGGCAACTGATGGATCAGCTGCTTGCCTACAGCAAGGGCAATGGCGGGGAATTTTTCCATAACCTGGGCACCACGCTGAAGAACAACCCGGTGCCCACCGCCCTTACGGTCTTAGGGCTGGCCTGGCTAGGCCTCAATCAGAATCGCCCGTTCAACCCCGGCCCTGCGCAGAGTGGAGCGGGATTGGGTGAAAAGCTCGGCGAGGCGGTCGACAGTGTAAAAGGTGCCTTTGCTCACGCAGGCGAGGCCTTGCACGATGCCAACCACAACATGCGCAGCAAAGCTCATGATCTGCGCGACCGGGTCGGCGAACTGGGCCAAGATGCGCGCGACTCGATGCAGGATTCGGCAGACCGTCTGCGCGGTAGCGCACATCAGCTCGGCGACCAGGCCACGGCCTTGAAGGGGCAATTCGATCATCTGCTCAAGGAACAGCCGTTGGTCCTGGCCGCGTTAGGGATCGCGCTGGGAGCAGCCTTGGGAGCGGCGTTACCCGGCACGCACAAAGAGGATCAGTTGTTTGGCGCCAGCAGTGACCGCTTGACCGAGACTTTGAAGGCCAAGGGTGCTCAAGCCAAGGAGGCTGTCCAGGAGACCGTCAGAGAAGCCACTGCCAAGGACGTACCCAATGCAACGCCCAGAACAGGGGATAGCGACCTTTCCTCAGGCTTGGGCTTCCCGTCATGAGGTTTCACATTTAGCTGCCGCAGAGCAAACTGTGCGCAACGGCTCGGGGCGCTGCAGCCGCCCCGGTTGCGCTGACCAGAGATGTATCCCCTGGTTGTTTTAGCAGGCGAGCCAACGCACCTGCTCAGGTAGGCAGCGCCGCCCGCAACGCAGCGGTCACGACAATGGCGAACAGCACCACCGGCTCAATATCGTCCCTAGCGCTCACGTCCAATAATTTAACGATAGTAGTTAAGTGCAACCGTCATGACCCGAAGGTCTTGCGGTTGCTCGTAGGGATGGTCGATCCATCTGTACGTCGCGCCTAATTGAAATGGGGCAACTGGTATTTTTATCAGTTGTGTCAATTTTATCGTGCGCTACGATCAGTAAGCAGTCAACATTCAATCAAGGAGATTCATATGTCGGCTACTATTACGGAAATTCTGGATAGCAATAATAAAGCGTTGAGCGCTGGTGACAGCAATGTGGGGTTTGTTCCGCCATTCACTATTCATGGTACGGCCTCGAAAAATTGTCTGATCTTTATTTGGCTGAACAAAAAACCTTTGAATTTCCAGCCTGCATCTACGCCGGAGGGTAAATGGACTTATAAGTTTACTCCCGAAACCAATGAGCTCGATGTGGTTGCTAGGGAAGTGAGCTTTACTGGTGACAGTAAGGGTACTTTCCAAGCTACCTATAAGTAGAGTGACGGGCTAGAGTTTCTTAACGTTTTGGGAGGATGGCACTAGTTTACGGCAGGCACGGTTGCTTAAGAGGCCATGACATGGGGCGTGCCAAGTATCAATGCCATTGAACCGGCTGAGCTGCAGGATTCTATGTATCTTCCTCGTTAATTTTTGCTTCTGTCGCGGGCCAAGCCCCTCGGTCACCTATTGCGCGGATCTACCGATCAGCGCAATAGGTGACCGAGGGGCTTGGCCCGCGATGGGCGCTGAATAAACGACGCCAGATAGATCCCCAGAACACTTTGATGTTCCCAAGGCCGTTTCAATGTATGGCTCAAGTAGGCAGCGCCGCCCGCAACGCAGCGGTCACGACAATGGCGAACAGCACCACCGGCAGGATCGAATACCGTGAAGCGGCATAGCCGGTGAGGGCCAGGGCAATCAGATCCGCTGGGTGGCCAGAGACGAACTTGGGCGCGATCACGGCGATCAGCACGCAGCCGGGTGCGGCGTTGAGCACCTGGCTCAGTTGCGGCCCCAAGGTGCGCTTGCGCAATAGCGCAAGGCCCATTGCGCGGGTCAGGTAGGTCGCCACGGCCATACCCAGGATGGTCACCAAGGTGGTTATATCGATCATGGCTTGGCCCACAAGTAGGCGCAGAGCAAACCCGCCAGGGTGCCCGCGAGCACAAGTGCCAATCAAGCTCGACGCCATCGATCGACGCATCCTGCGCGCGCTGCAACGCGACGGCAGGTTGCAAAACCAGGAGCTGGCCAAACAACTGGGCCTCTCCGCCTCGCCGTGCCTGCGGCGGGTGCGTCTGTTGGAAGAAGCGGGCGTTATCGAGCGTTATGTGGCGCTGGTGGACCCGGCCAAGGTAGCGCTGGGCCTGACCTTGTTCGTGCGCGTCTGGCTCAAGCGCCAGGATCAGGAGACGACTGATGAGTTCGTCGACGCCGTGCGGCAACTGCCGGAAGTGGTCGAGTGCCATGTAATGGCCGGTGACTGCGATCTGCTGCTGCGGGTAGTGGCGGCGGATCTAGAGGCCTATCGCAGGTTCCAGATCGCCCACCTGACCAGCTTGAGCGTGGTGCAGAACGTCAAGACCGAGGTGCCCATGGAGAAGATCAAGCTGACCACCGAGTTGCCGGTGTGAAGGAAGCTGCCCTGCGATAAACGAGTGTTGTGTGTTCTGATTTAGGCAACAACAAATGCATTTCAGAATATTGGAGTGGGTTCACCTGCTGGCCATACTGGCTGCGTACCGCTCGCAGCGGTGCGGCCCCCGGGTTTACTGGGGATCGCTGCGGACAGTCGGATAAAAACAAAGTGCTCGTCAGCAACCAACCTCCATGCCTGCCATGGATTTGCGATCTGCCCTGGGTACCGAAAGGTGCTCCCTGACAACAACACAACTATTGGGCCGCCGTCGCCGGGGGCTCAGCAGGCAAGGGGACTCACATGCAACACACCGACACACTCGCCATGCGCGAAAACAGCGCGACTTCCGCCACGGTCAAGCTGTACATCTGGGCAGCGATCATCTTGATCGCGGCCGAACTGATCGGCGCTATCAGTATTCCCCTGGGGCCCGGCAAAGTGGTGTTGCTGCCGATGGTCTGGGCGCTGCTGATCGGCGCCGGTATCGGCATAATGAGCCGCCGCATGCCAGGCACCATCGGCGTCGACACCGGTGCGCAAGTGCGCGCTGCCTCCATTTTGCAACCTGCACTGCTGGTGTTCATCGCCAAACTTGGCCTGGTCGTCGGCGGTTCGCTGCCGGTGGTATTCGCCTCGGGCTGGGCGCTGGTGTTTCAGGAATTCGGCCACTTCGTCGGCACGGTGATTCTCGGGTTGCCGGTAGCGTTGCTGCTGGGGATCAAGCGTGAAGCAGTGGGCGCGACCTTCTCGGTCGGCCGCGAGCCAAGCTTGGCCATCATCGGCGAGCGCTACGGCATGGACTCCCCAGAGGGCCGTGGCGTGCTGGCCGAGTACCTCACCGGTACCCTGTTCGGCGCGCTGTTCATCGCTATCGTTGCCGGCTTCATCACCAGCCTGGGGATCTTCCACCCCAATTCGCTGGCCATGGGCTCGGGCATCGGTTCGGGCAGCATGATGGCTGCCGCGGCAGGTGCCATCGCCGCCCAGCAAACGCCGGAAGTGGCCAAGGAAGTCATGGCCCTGGCCGCCGCTGCCAACCTGATCACCACCACCCTGGGCACCTACTTCACCCTGTTCATCTCGCTGCCACTGGCGGTGTGGGGCTACCGTGTGCTGGAGCCGCTGATCGGCCGCACCACCAAGGCCTCGGTGATCGACCAAGGTCCAAGCAGCAGCGACGTGTCGCTGGAAAGCCACGAACTGGGCTGGGTCGGTCGCGTCAGCGCCTGGTTTGCCGCAGGTGCCCTGGCGCTGATGGCCAACTACGTCGGCTATCAGGTGTTGTCACCAGAAGCGTTCGCCGGCATGGCGATCATGATCGGCGCTGTGTTTGCCGGTGAAATGCTGTGCAGCCTGCTGGGGCGGAAAATTCCTGCAGTGTGCACGGTCTCGGTGGTTGCCATGTTCCTGACGTCGCCGCTGTGCCCATGGGCTGCTGAAGTGACCCGCCTGACCAACTCGATCAACATGCTGGCGGTGATCACGCCGATGCTGACGTTCGCCGGTCTGTCGATTGCCAAGGACCTGCCAGCGTTCCGCCGGCTGGGCTGGCGCATCGTGCTGGTATCGTTCCTGGCCAACTTCGGCACCTTCATTGGCGCGGTGCTGATCGCTGAGTTCTTCCACTGACAGTGCATTAACCGCTAGCCCACTTGCGCGGGCTACCTTAACGGCCGACTTCTGTCGGCCGTTTTGCTATCTGCCATTTGCCAATTGCTGGCGATGCCCAATGCCCAGGTCTGCGGCCAGAAGTGTTGCATGGTAATGGTTTGAAGGTTGCCACGCTTTCCCTGCTGAAGTCGCGCAGTGGGTGGCGGCGCCTGGGCTGGTGTTCTCTGTTGAAAGTGTGAGGGTGAATGTTCTGGCCTCTTCGCGGGCAAGCCCGCTCCCACAGGGATAGCGCCGTTTTCAGGGGCGCAGCGGTACCTGTGGGAATCCTGCCTGCACTGAAGCGTTCTCCACACGATGCTCACCGCTAGGTTTTGTGGTGTCAAAACCGGCCTCTTCGCGGGCAAGCCCGCTCCCACAGGCACCCCGTTGACCTCGAAGCCAGCGCGGTACCTGTGGGAGCGGGCTTGCCCGCGAAGAGGCCGGGTCAAGCAACACTAAATAGAAAGTCAAAAGTTAGCTTCGACTAGCGCCAGATCTCGGTGATTTGCTGGCTCTTGATCTGACGCGCAGGTCCAGCCGACGCCGCGAAAAGCACAGGCATCTACGCAGTCATTTCGGTTGGTTCAAGGAGGGATAGGCAAGGTGTCATCAGGGCATGCGCAGCATGCCCTGATGCTGGAGGCTCAGAGAGCCGGTAGGTTCTGTTCGACCAGGGCGGTCCACACGGCAACGCCTGGTTCGATGACCTGGTCGTTGAAGTCGTAGTATGGGTTATGCAGGGCCGCCGATGGCTGCTCGCCGTCCACGCCCATCCAGATATAGGCACCCGGGCACGCCTGGAGCATAAAGGCGAAGTCTTCCGAAGCCATCGACGGTTGGCAGCCGAACTGCACCTTGTCTTCCCCCAGCGCCAACTGCGCGGCCTGGCTGATGACCTGGGCCTGCTGCACGTGATTTTCAGTCACCGGGTAGCCGACATTGTAGGTCAGCGCGCCGTGGACGCCGAAGGCGCTCGGCATCTGCTCGACGAACTCGCCAATCAGTTGCTGTACCTTCTCGCGCACCGGCGTTTGCAGGCAGCGCACGGTGCCGCGCAGGGTGGCAGTCTCGGGGATGACGTTGATCGCTTCGCCAGCATTGACCTGGGTCACGCTGATTACCGCGCTGTCCAGCGGCGACAGGCGCCGCGAGGTGATGGTCTGCAAGCCCAGGATCAGCTCTGCAGCAGCGACGATCGGGTCAAAGCCGCGGTCGGGCATGGCGGCGTGGGAGCCTTTGCCGGTCAGAGTGATCTCGAAGGTATCCAGCGAAGCCATCATCGGCCCCGGATTGACCAGCACCTTGCCGGCCGGGACGCCTGGCCAGTTGTGCAGGCCGTAGATCGACTGCATCGGGAACAGCTCGAACAAGCCGTCCTCGATCATCTTCTGCGCGCCACCGAGGTTTTCTTCAGCCGGCTGGAACACGAAATACACGGTGCCGCTGAAGTTGCGCGTTTCGCTCAGGTGGCGTGCCGTGGCCAGCAGGATCGCCGTGTGCCCATCGTGGCCACAGGCATGCATACACCCTTTGTGCTTGGAGCTGTGGCCGCACTGGCCGAGCTCCTGGATCGGCAGCGCGTCCATGTCGGCGCGGATGCCGATACTGGGGCCTTCGCCGTTGCGCAGGGTACCGACCACGCCGGTACCGCCCAGGCCGCGATGCACTTCGATGCCGAAGCTGGTCAACAGCTCGGCGACCTTGTCGCTGGTCTGCACTTCCTGAAAGCCCAGCTCCGGCGCCGAGTGGAACTGACGCCGCCAGCCGGTGGCGTCTTTGATCAAGTTGGCTGAAATGCTCATGTTAGTTACTCCAGGCTCGCGCCGTAGCCAAAGCTTGCGGCGGGAACCGCAGCGGTTTCGACCCAGACGCTTTTCACCTCGCTGTACTCGCGCAGCGCGTCCAGGCCCGAAGAGCGGCCATAACCGCTTTCACCGTAGCCGCCAAAGGGCGAGCTGACATGGATGGTCTTGTAGCCGTTGATCCAGAAGGTACCGGCGCGCACCTGTTTGGCCACGCGGTGGGCACGGCCTACGTCGCGGGTCCAGACGCCACCGGCCAGGCCGAAGCGGCTGTCGTTGGCGATGCGAATGGCATCGGCTTCGTCTTCGAACGGGATGGCAACCACCACCGGGCCGAAGATTTCTTCCTGGGCGCAGTACAGCGCGTTGTTGCCCGCCAGTACGGTCGGGTTGATGTAGTAGCCAGGCTTGGCCGGGATCGGCTCGGCGCCTTCGCCAACCAGGCGGGCGCCATCTGCCAAGGCACGTTCGACCATGTTTTTTACATGGCTGTACTGCTTGGCGTTGTTGATCGGGCCGATCTGGGTGTGTGGGTCGCTCGGGTCGCCGACCGTGAACTGCTGGGCCGCCTTGGCCAGGGCCTGGGTGAACTTGTCGAAGATCGACGCTTGTACCAGCAGCCGCGACCCGGATACGCAGCTTTGCCCGGCACCGGAGAAGATCGCCGCCTGGGCGCCGCGCAGGGCGACCTCAAGGTCAGCGTCGGCGAAGACGATATTGGCCGACTTGCCGCCCAACTCCAGTACCGCAGGGATGCAGCGCTGCGCCGCCGCGACGGCGATGTGGCGGCCGGTAGCAGGCGAGCCGACGAACACCACCTTGCGAATATCGGCCTTGGCGATCAATTGCTGGCCGATGCTGTGGCCGTAGCCGGCCACCACGTTGACCAGGCCCTTGGGCACGCCAGCACGTTCGATCAGCATTGCGACCACCAGCGAGGACAGCGGGGTCAGCTCCGATGGCTTGAGGATGACTGCGTTGCCGGCGGCAATGGCTGGGGCAATCTGCCACCCGCAGGTGAAGACCGGTGCGTTCCACGGGGTGATCTGCAACACGGTGCCCAGTGGTTCGTAGGTCACGTAGTTGAGGTGCGAGGTCGGCACCGGGATCACTTCGCCATGCAGCTTGTCGGCCCAGCCGGCGTAGTATTCGAACATCTCGGCGACCTTGGCCACTTCGACCTTGGCATCGCGAATCGGCTTGTTGGCGGTCAGCGATTCGATCTGTGCCAGGTTGTCGGCGTGTTGGCGAATCAGTGCGCCGATCTGGTACATGGCGCGTCCGCGCGCCTGGCCGGTCATGCCCCACCATTGGTGCTGGGCGGCCTTGGCGGCGCTGTCCGCCTGCGCCACCAATGCCTCGTCGGCGTCAGGGAAGCTCAGCATGAGGCTATCGTCGTGGGCGTTGCGCACCTCTACCGCTTGGCCATGGCCTTCGATGAACTCACCGCCCACGTAGCTGGCGATCACTTGCCGATCGCCCCAGAAGGGGCGCATCAGTTGGCTGATTGTTTCACTGCTCATCGGTTATTCCCCACGGCCAAACAAAGCGTTGTCGGTGCGCTGCACGATGCAGCAGAAATCGTCGGAATCAGGCAGCGTCTGGCTGCTCTGTTGCCACAGTTGCGCGACCAGGCGCGACAGTGGCAGGTCAAGGTCCAGGCTGGCGGTCAGGTCGCAGGCCAAGCCGACGTCCTTGCGCATCAGGCCCATGGTGAAGCCTGAGTCATAGGCCTTGTTCAGCACCCAGGTCGGGAACATCACCTGGCTGGCGCCGCTACGGCCGGAACCGGCGTTCAGGCCTTGCAGCAGCTTCTCTGGATCGACGCCGGCCTTGGCCGCCATGCTGACGGCTTCGGCGGTGCTGATCAGGTGCGCGGCGGCGAGCATGTTGTTGGCGATCTTGGCAACGTTGCCAGCGCCGACACTGCCGATATGCACGCGGGTGCCACTCATGGCTTCAAGCACCGGCGTGACCTTGGCGAGGTCACCAGGTTCGGCGCCGATCACCATCGACATGGTGCCAGTGGCAGCGCCTTTGGGGCCGCCGGAGACCGGTGCGTCGATAAAACCGATGCGCTTCTCGCGCAGGGCCGCGGCCACCTTGCGGCTGGTCTCGGGGGTAGAAGTGGTGGTGTCGATCACCACCAGGCCGGCACGGCCCAGCTCGAGGATGCCGTCATAACCCAGGCACACGGCTTCGACGTGTTCCGCTTTAGGCAGCGACAGGATCAGCACATCGACCGCAGGGATCAGCTCGGCGCATACGCCGACCGATTTCACCCCGAGGTTTTCCGCCTGGGCCAGGGCTGCGCCCGACAGGTCGAAACCACTCACGTCAAAGCCTTTCCCCGCCAGGGTCGCGGCCATGCCGCGGCCCATGTTGCCAAGCCCGATCACACCTACTTTCAACGTCATGGAGATACTCATCCTCGAATATGTGCCCGCATTGGGTGAAGCAACCCCGTCGGGCCGGTGTGCAAGCGCTGCCGACGTCGCCCTGGGCTGATGGGTCGAGTATGGACAGCCCTCTGCGATCGCAGCAATAATCAGTGAAATGAATTTCTGTTGCCTTTAGCGCAACACACAGGGAGCCTTATGAGCGTGGTCCAGGATCGCCGCATTCTTTACTTCTTCGAGGCCGTTAAACTGGGTAGCGTGCGCGCCGCCGCCGATTACCTGGACGTGGCGCCGTCGGCGGTCAGCCGGCAGATCGCCCAGCTCGAACAGGAACTCGGTAGCCCGCTGCTGGAGCGGCATCGGCGTGGGGTCAAGCCCACGGAGGCGGGCGATCGGGTGCTGCATTACTACCGTCAGCGCCTCTCGCAGCAGGAAGTGTTGCTCGATTCGCTGCAGGCGCTGCGCGGCTTGCAGAGCGGTTCTGTGGTGCTGGCGGCGGGCGAGGGCTTCATCGATGGCTTGGCGGCGCCGCTTAGCCGGTTTTCCGAGCTGTATCCGCGCATCGACCTGCAGGTGAACGTGTGCGGCACCAATGAAGTGATTCGCCAGGTGGTCGAGGACGAAGCGCATCTGGGCCTGGTGTTCAACCCGCCAGGCGATCCGAAGATCCGCTCCCATGCCCACACCCAGCAACCGGTGTGCGTGGCCGTCAGCCCCGATCACCCGCTGGCCAAGGAAACCGCGCCGCTGCCGCTCAAGGGGCTGGACAACTACCGCTTGGCGCTACCCGAGGTGTCCTACGGCATTCGCCAGATCGTCACCCTGGCCGAGCATCGCCTGGGCATCACCCTCAAGCCAACGCTGACCTGCGGCACCTTCGCCATGCTCAAGCGCTTTTCGATGTACGGCGGGGTGACCTTGATGCCAACTTTCGTCATGGAAGAAGAGATTCGCAGCGGCCACCTGGTCGCCCTGGCGCTGCAAAGCGAAGTGTTCAGCTCCCCGGAAACCCACTTGATCAGCCGCCTGGGCCGGCAATTGAGCGTCGGCGCCAGTCGTTTATTGAGCATGCTTTTGCAGGACATGACCGCGTTCAAGGCGCAGCCTTGAACGCATCGCTCTGCCAGGTAGTTGCGTGGCGGAGGGGGCAGCTCGGCTAGCAGCTGTTTCAAGCCATCGCTCCATTGCTGGCGAATTTGCCGGTAATAAGGGTCATCGCTGGTAATGCGCAAGCGCTCCATGGCCTGCAAGCGGTCTTTGCGATACACCAGCAGATCCAGTGGCATGCCCACCGAGAGGTTGCTGCGAATAGTGGAGTCGAACGAGATCAGGCCGCAGCGAAGCGCCTCATCCAGAGGGGTGCAATAGCTGAGGTTTCGATCGAGAATCGGCCTGCCGTACTTGCTCTCGCCCAGTTGCAGGAACGGCGTGTCCGGCGTGGCCTGGAAAAAATTGCCCTGCGCGTAGACGTTGTAGATGCCCATCGGCGCGCCTGCGATCTGCCCACCGACGATGAACGAGCTGCTCAGCTCGATCTCTTCGGTCAGTACGCTGCGATCGCGCATCACCACTTCGCGCAGGGTCTCGGCGACCAGCACCGTGGCGTCGTAGAGCGTGGCGACATTCAGCAGGTGACTGCCAGTGCCGCGGGTCCGTTGTTCGAGCAGGTTGATCACCGATTGCGAGGTGGCCAGATTGCCAGCGGTTTGTAGCACGATCAGCCGATCGCCCGGCACGCTGAACACGAACAGTTTGCCGAAGGTGGAGATCTGGTCGATGCCTGCATTGGTGCGTGAGTCGCTGATGAAGACCAGCCCGTCCGCCAAGTGCATAGCGACGCAGTACGTCATGCTGTTTCCTTTGTTATCGAGATTGGATGATCCCGCCGTACTCGATGCGACGGGATCTGCTTGTGCAGCGACAGAGGGTTATTGGCGCTGCACCTGGACGTTGGCCATCATCGATTCGACCCCGCCACCACGGCGTACGCCCCTGACCGGGCAGGCATCGAGATAGTCCAAGCCAATCGCCAGCTTCAGGTGCCGTTCCGGTCGGGTCAGGCGATTAGTGATGTCGAAGCTGTACCAGGCCTCGTCGACCCAGGCTTCGGCCCAGGCGTGGCTGGCCAGGTGGTCTTGGTCCTCGGTGCACAGATAACCGGAGACATAGCGTGCCGGGATACCCAGGCTGCGTGCGCAGGCCAGAAACGCATGGGTATGGTCCTGGCAGACCCCAGCAGCGCCAGCGAAGGCCTCGATGGCCGTGGTGCCCACCGAAGTCGCCCCCGGGCTATACGGCATGTGCTCGGCCAAGGCCTGCATCAGCGCGGTCAGTGCGGCCCGGTCGCGCTGAGCGCCGCAGTGCTGCACCGCGAACGCTTTTAGGGCATCGCAGGCTTGGGTCAGATGGCTGCTGCGCAGGAACGGCAGGGGCGACTGACTGCCAGCCTCCCATTCGCAATCCGGGTCGATCTCCACCCGGCCACTGGCCGTAAGGGCCAGGTGGCCATGGGGTTTGTCCAGGGTCAGCACATGCAGGATGTTGCCATAGGGGTCGATCTGGCTGTTGACCTTGCAGGGCAGGTCCAGCTGCCATTCGAGAATGCGCTGGCGCTCACTGCTGCGCGGGGTCAGGCGCAGGAACTGGATGCTGTTGCGCACGTCGCTGGCGTAGCTGTAGGTGGTGTCGTGGCGAATGGACAGTTTCATACGACCTCCAGATAGGAATTATGCACGCTTTGGCCGAGCCGGTTGATGCGCTCGATGAAATCGCTCAGCCACAGGTGCAGGCCGGCTTCGAGAATTTCATCGATTGCGGTGTAGCGCAGGCGGGCATTGAGTTCGGCGGCCATGCGCTGGGCGGCGCGCCCAGTGCTGCCGGGCAACCCTGCGAGGATCAGGTCGAGCTCTTCGATACAGGCGTGCAGCGAACGTGGCACGTCCACCCGCAGCAACAGCAGTTCGGATACCGGGCGGGCGCTGGGTGGGGCGCGGTAGATTTCATTGAAGGCTTCATACGAGGTCAGCGCGCGCAACAAGGCGCTCCATTGGTAGTAGCCGCGGGCGGAGTCGTCGCTGACTTCCTCGGAGGCTTCCCCGAACATCTCGTAGCGCGCATCGAGCAGGCGCAGGGTGTTGTCCGCCCGTTCGAGGAAGGTGCCCAGGCGGATGAAGCTGTAGGCGTCGTTGCGCATGATGGTGCCGGAGGTCGCGCCACGGAACAGGTGCGAGCGTTCCTTGACCCAGTCGCAGAACTGGCTGATGCCGTAGCGCCCCAGGCCATTGCTGGCAATGTTGCGCATCTCGATCCAGGTGGCGTTGATGTTTTCCCACATGTCGGCGGTGATCCGGCCACGCACGGCATGGGCGTTGGTTCGGGCGGCCTGCAGGCAGCAGTAGATGCTGCTGGGGTTGGTCGCATCGAGCGCGAAGAAGTGCAGCATGCGCTCGGTGTCGAGCTCGGTATGGCGCCGGATGTAGTCGTCCAGGGTGCCGGAGGCCAGTAGCGACATGGCCAGCTCGGCGTGGCCATCGCTACGCCCGGCCTGGGGCATCAGCGACAGCGAATAGCTGACCTCGAGCATGCGCGCAAGGTTCTCGGCGCGTTCCAGGTAACGGGACATCCAGTACAGATCGGAAGCGGTTCTTGAGAGCATCGGTCAGTCCTCCACCACCCAGGTGTCCTTGGTGCCGCCGCCCTGCGACGAGTTGACCACCAGCGAGCCTTCTTGCAAGGCGACCCGGGTCAGGCCGCCCGGCACCAGGCGGGTTTCGCTGCCCGACAGGACGAACGGACGCAGGTCGATGTGGCGCGGCGCGATGCCGTTTTCGACGAAGGTCGGACAGGTCGACAAGCACAGCGTGGGCTGGGCGATGTAGGCGTGCGGGCGGGCCTTGATGCGGGCCCGGAAATCCTCGATCTGCGCAGCGCTCGCCGCCGGCCCGACCAACATGCCATAGCCACCGGAGCCCTGCGTCTCCTTGACCACCAACTGCGGCAGGTGCGCCAGCACGTGGGACAGGTCCTGCGGCTTGCGGCATTGCCAGGTGGGCACGTTGCGCAGAATCGGCTCCTCACTGAGGTAGAAGCGGATCATTTCGTCGACATAGGGGTAGATCGACTTGTCGTCGGCGACCCCAGTGCCGGCAGCATTGGCCAGGATCACGTTGCCCGCCCGGTACACGGCGATCAGCCCGGGCACGCCGAGCATCGAGTCGGGGTTGAACGACAAGGGGTCGAGGTACTCATCGTCCAGTCGCCGATAGATCACGTCCACTTGCTGGGGACCTGCCGTGGTGCGCATGTAGACATGGTCGTCGCGCACGAACAGGTCGGCGCCTTCGACCAGCTCGATGCCCATCTCGCGGGCCAGGAACGCATGCTCGAAGTAGGCGCTGTTGAAGCGCCCCGGGGTGAGCACCACTGCGGTAGGGTTATCCAGCGGGCTGGCGCTCTTGAGTGTGTCGAGCAGCAGATTGGGGTAGTGATCGATGGGCGCGATGCGCTGGGCGGCGAACAGCTCGGGGAACAAGCGCATCATCATCTTGCGGTCTTCGAGCATATAGCTGACCCCGCTAGGGGTGCGCAGGTTGTCCTCCAGCACGTAGTAGGTGCCATCGCTGTCGCGAACCAGGTCGACCCCGGTGATATGCGCATAGAGGCCGCGATGCAGATGCAGGCCTTGCATGGCGACCTGGTAGCCCTCGTTGGCCAGCACCTGCTCAGGCGGGATGATGCCGGCCTTGAGGATGCGCTGGTCGTGGTAGATGTCCTGCAGGAATAGGTTCAGCGCCTGCACCCGCTGGATGCAGCCGCGCTCGACCGTGCGCCACTCGCTGGCGCGGATGCTGCGCGGGATGATGTCG
>Ga0213821_1000080_pt1 | contig 62156 bp, 96 predicted proteins | sample MC6MC0909MG_FD_179894 | JGI IMG/M metagenome (GOLD analysis project Ga0213821, IMG submission 179894) | Enriched soil aggregate microbial communities from Iowa State University, Ames, United States - MC6-MC0909-MG | ecosystem: Environmental > Terrestrial > Soil > Unclassified | place: USA: Iowa...
TTTTGATGTGTTCAAGCACCGTGAGATGACGATCATGCTAAAACAAGAAGCAGACGACGTGATTGAGCGTATCAGGGACGATCTTAAACGGCACGGGGTGCTGATCGGCTATGACCCCGAGTTCACCTCGCCGGAATTCGGCTGCGACCTGGACCACCATGTTGCCCAGGTCAGAGAGGCTCCGGAAAACCGGGTCGTGCGTATCGTGATACATGACGAAGGCCTGTGGACCCAGCTCAGGCAGGGGTCCGTGTATCGCTGCGTCGTCAGCGAATGTAAAGGCAAGCTATTCGGCATGCCGATTATCATTGAACCTCGAACCGATGCGTCCTACACCATTCAATACAAGCTCTAGGTTTTGCCCGAATGGTGTAGGAGCTGGCTTGCCTGCGATCGGCTGCGCAGCAGTCGTAAATGCTATATCCGCATTCTGTCTGGCACTGCGCATAAACCGATTTTACGACTGCTGCGCAGCCGATCGCAGGCAAGCCAGCTCCTACACCAGCCGATCGCCAGCAAGCCAGCTCCTACAGAGACCGCGCCACGCCATCTTTTGTAGAGCGTCCCGCCCACCCCGAACGGTACCTCAACATCTGACGCGCCACAGCTGATCGATCCGCGTGGTGTATGACTGGCTCATCATTTCCCTTCGCATACCCCAGTCAGGGGACACCGGCACGCTGCCCGCTCTCATGGTCCCCCTGCCCCAACGCTCGTTGATGTCGTCCATCACCTGCATCAGCCGGTCACACGCTACCGACTGCTTAAGCGCGAAAAGGTCCTCGGAAAACTCGCCAGGTTGGCGCAGGTCCATCAGCAGTACCTCAGCTTTGCTGTAACGGAAACCCGGCCGGAAGACTCGCGCTACTGCATCGGTGGCCAGCCGGGTCATCAGCAGCGTGTCGCAGGTCGGGTAAGGCAGTTCGACCAGTGCACCTTGGGCATGATGCGCCTCGTCCGGGTTGAACATCCCGGTGCGGATACTCACGCGCATGCGCTTGCACACCGATCCCTGGGCGCGGAGTTTCTCTGCCGCTCGCCCCACATAGGTGGCCACCGCTTGCTTGATTGGCGCAAGCTCGGCAAGCCGCTTGCCAAACATGCGGCTGCAGCAGATTTCCTGCTTCGGGGGTACAGCTTCGTCAAGCTCCAGGCAAGGTGTGCCACGCAACTCCCGGGCGGTCTTCTCCACGACCACGCTGAATTTCTGGCGGAGCGTCGCTGGGTTCGCTTTGGCCAGGTCCATGGCCGTGCGAATGTCCATCGCCTCAAGGTGCGCTGTCATTCGCCGCCCTATCCCCCACACCTCCTTCACGTCTGTATTGCGCAGCACCCAGTCGCGCTTGAAGGGGTCGCAGATATCGACCACCCCACCGGTTTGCGCCAGCAAGCGCTTGGCGGTGTGATTGGCCAGCTTGGCCAGCGTCTTGGTGGCCGCGATCCCCACGCCCACGGGGATCCCCGTGCATTGAAAGATCCGCGCACGCACCTGCCTGCCAAACTGGGTCAGGTTGCCCTGAATGCCGCGCAGGTCAGCGAAGCACTCGTCGATGCTGTACACCTCGGTCGCCGGCACCATCGACTCGATCAGCGTCATCACGCGCTCGCTCATGTCGCCGTACAACGCGTAATTACTGCTGAAGGCCATGACCCCGTGCTTGCGCAGCCTGTCCTTTGCCTGGAAGTACGGCTCGCCCATTTTCACGAACGGTTTGGCGTCGTACGACCTGGCAATCACGCAGCCGTCGTTGTTGCTCAACACGACGATGGGCGTCTTGGCCAAATCGGGCCGGAACACACGCTCACAACTCGCATAGAACGAGTTGCAGTCGATCAGCGCGAACACCTGGTCACTGGGCATGGTCGCGCACGCTGTACCGCACCACACCCCAGACAACCAGCTCGTCGCCTTCCATGATGTAACGCGGTGGGTAGGCGGGGTTCTCGGACTTGAGCATCACCACCCCGGCGCGGCGGTGCAGCCGCTTGCAGACAGGCTCGCTATTGACTGCTGCTATGACGATATCGTCGTGCTCTGCTTCACGCCCGCGGTCTACGATGACGATGTCACCAGAATAGATGCCCGCCCCTTGCATGCTGTCGCCCTCGACTTTCACCAGATACACATGCGGCGCGCGGAGGTCGAATAGCTCATCGAGGGAAATATGACCTTCCAGGTGGTCTGCCGCAGGTGATGGAAAACCTGCCGGGACATGGAATGAGTACAGCGGTAGCGGTTCGGTACCGCCGGTTGGCGTACCCAGGAACGTGATGGTCATGATGGAAGGCCCGATGCAGACTGTATGCATATACAGTTAATCCGGCATCGTTCGTCCGGTCAATCCTGGGCAGCGAAATTTCTGACAAGCGAGAGGTGCATATGTGTGGACGATACTCGATCTACGAGTCGATGGATCACTACCTTCGGCAGCTGTCACTGGACCTGGTGGTGATCAATGGCTATGACCACGCGTCGATCGACCGCTACAACGTAGCGCCCTCGACGCGTGTCGAGATTATTCGCCAGGTGGAGGGCGGGCTGAGCGTGGACCGGGTCAAGTGGGGCTGGTCGCCGTTCTGGGCAAAGGGGAAGCGCCCCGACCCGATCAATGCGCGGGGCGAGACGGTGGTTACCGGGAAATTCTTCAAAGGGCTATGGCCAGGCGGCCGAGCCTTGGCGCCGGCGAACGGCTGGTTCGAATGGATACCCGACCCTGCAGACCCGAAACGCAAGCAGCCCTACTACATCACCAGCGCCGACGGCGGGCCGCTGTATTTTGCAGCGCTTGCCGAAGTGCACCAGGGCCTGGAGCCAGATGAACGCGATGGGTTCGTGATCATCACGGCGGCTGCCGACCAGGGCTTGGTAGACATCCACGACAGGAAGCCGCTGGTGCTCACAGCGGAAACGGCAAGGGAGTGGCTTGACTCGGCCACATCACCAGCGCGAGCAGTCGCGATCATGCAGGGCGGTTGCAGGCCGGCTGAGGATTTTCGCTGGTATCCCGTCGACAAGGCTGTGGGCAATGTACGTAATCAGGGGGCAGCGTTGCTGGAGCCGATCAATGAACCCGCTCGGCAGGGTGACCTGGAGTTTTGAGCGGGTGCGGCTACGCAACGCTATTCACTGCCGCATAAGGCGGCGAGACGAACAGCTACGTGCGCGCTTGACTAACCAAGTGTTACAATCCGCCCCTTCAAATCAGCGCTCAAGGCGCTGGCCATCCGTGAACGCCGGCAGTACGACACCCGCCACACCTCTGCAACCCTGAGCCTGATGGTTGGGATGAACCCTGCGTTCATCGCAGACCCGCTCGGTCACAGCGTCGAGATGTTGCCCTCTACCTACGCGAAATGGATCAGCTCCTCCTCGGACTGGAGGGAGCTGGAGAAGCTGCCGCCCCGAGTCGAATTGGCCCAGAACTGGCCCAACACAGACAAGAGGGCCTAAATACACCTCTGGAACCCCCGCAGGACAAGCACTTTGATTTCTACCGCTAACATCACCATGCAGTTTTTAAGGGGTGTTTGGCGGTGGTAAAGGGTTGATTTCATTGGGCTCAGCACCCCTCCGCTCCCCCTCAATCCCCCATCAGTGGTATCAAAATTGGTATCGCTTCTTGTACCGCCAACTGTCCGCTATCGACCCATAGCTGCCCTTCGGATGGAGCGGCAGCCGGCCAAAAGCGGTCGGCCAGCCAGGATCTTTGTTCATCGTACACTGCGCACGTGAACATCGGAGGATTGACATAGTTGCCTAAGGCAATATTATTATTGCCAAAAGCAACTAATTGAGAGTTTTCATGACAGCAACCATCAGGGAGCGCGCTGACGCGGTCCGCCGCTTCAACCGTTTCTACACCCGGCAGATCGGCGCACTGCAAGAGCACCTGCTTCAGGCTGAATTTTCCTTGACCGAGGCACGTATCCTCTTTGAATTAGGGGCGGCCAGTGCTGGCCTGAAGAGTTCAGATCTCTGCCATTTGCTCGGCCTGGACGCCGGCTACCTCAGCCGAGTCATCGGTGGCTTCGAGAAAAAAGGGCTGATCAGCAAAGCTCGGTCGGCAATCGACGCCCGAGCCTCTCAAATCCAGCTCACCGAGCCAGGTCGTCAGGTGCTGGCCTCGCTGGAGCAAGCCGCTCGTGAAGAAGTCGTGTTGATGTTGCAAGGCTTGCCTGAGCGCCAGCAAGAGCAATTGATCCAAGCCATGAGACAGATCCAGACTCAATTGGGCGACGGTGATCATTCCTACATCTTGCGCGATCCACAAGCGGGCGATATGGGTATCGTTGTTCAGCAACAAGCGCAACTCTATGCCCGCGAATACGGTTGGAATATGGAGTTCGAAGCGCTGGTGGCGGAAATCGTCGCCAACTACCTTCGTGAGTTCGACCCGTCCTGCGAGCGATGCTGGATCGCGGAAAAAGAGGGCACAGTTATCGGTTCGGTCTTTGTCGTCAAACATGACCAGACGACCGCCAAGCTGCGGATGCTCTACGTTGACGCGAGCGCCAGGGGCATGGGAATCGGCAATCGGTTGCTGGAAGAGAGTATTCGGTTTGCGCGGCTCGCGGGCTACAAGCACATGATCCTCTGGACAACCAGTGTGCTTGTCGATGCCCGAAAGCTCTATCAGAAAGCAGGTTTCCATTTGGTCGAAGAAGAACAGGTACACAGCTTCGGAAAAGACCTCGTCAGCCAGACTTGGGCTCGGGAACTGTAAGTGTCGGAAGCACTGGCCGCGAGGGATCGAATTCTGCCAGTTCTGAACGGCTGCAATGGGTCGATAGCGGCCTGTCGTAAACGGCTATCGACCGATAGCGGCCAGCTGCGAAAGTTAAACTTCCCAGGTTAATCAGGCAGCTCACAATCCAAAGCGCCGCGTAGGGCCACAATGACGTCATCAACGGAAGGCCCTTGTACCGATGGTGGCACTGGGCGCTCACAAAATTCCCGCCAGACAAACAGCATCAGTTCTGCACCATCCGTTTGCAGTAGCGCGCTGTCGATCGAGCCGAAGGTTTGCAGCAGCCTATACCTTTCGTCCAGCCAGAATAATGCTTCCACCCAGTCATACACTGGGATGAAGTGGAAGTGTATGGAGTAACCGGCATCATGCCCAAAGCGACCGATATACAGGCGTTTGGGTCGAAGATCAGCTTCGATGGCGTGCTGGATTCGCGCCTGCAACACGCCCAGTTCTGCTTGCGCTTTGATCGACAGCGCTGCAAGGGAATTGGTCATCTGCTTGGCACTGAGTATCAAATAGCCCGGCAACGCACTATCCATGCGGTGATTGAGAATCCAATACCTGGATTCATGGATGATGAAGCTAGACGGTACGTCCATTGTGCTGCCTTGAGTGGATCAGTAGCAGGGTAGCATTGCGACAGGTCGATGTCCGAGTCTGGCGGTTTGCAGTCCTCCTAGAGGGGCTGCTATGGGTCGAGGTCCGCCGGCTGTAATTGGCTGCTTCCGGCCCATAGTAGACCCCAAGGTAACGGACAGACGCTTTTGTGATCCGAGGGAGTTTTGCTATAACAGCCGGCCATCCCAAAGGAATGAACCTATGACAACCAAATCTGTAATTTTTCTCACCGCTGCGCTTGCTTCAGGTTTCGCCATGGCGGTCGGTGAGGCTGATTATTCAGTGTCAGAAGAGCATTGCACTCCAGAGTACTGGGAGAAGCTACCAGATGGCAAAAAGACGGAAGATCTAATCGATAAGTGCGATGATCTGGAGCCATCCGAGAACGGCGGTTCTGGGCAAAAGGTACGCTGAGCGCGACCCGAAGGATAAGGAGCCCGTAGGCTCCTTGTTTGCCGAGGTGGCTTGTCAGGCTAGATGCTCAGAAATTGTCTTCTGGGCTTTTCTTGAATTCCCAATCGCTCATTTTCTTCGCGGCGAGGAAACTCTTGCAGTTTGCGATGAACTCGGTACGGTTCGACTCTTTCGATAAGCTCGCCAGATTCTTTTCGTACATCTCCGGAGCACAGTTGTCTGCTGTCGGCTCGGGCACTTTTTCCTCCGAGCAAGCTGCCAGAATCATGGCCAATCCCATGGCTGCAGCCAGTCGAGCCAATTTGATATCCATATTTTGATCCTTCGGTCATTGCGTTTAGCGTGGTTACGGACTCCCTCGAGCCCGGCGGTAGCCTAAAACGTGGGGACGTGAAACGCCAGCTTTGACCATTTCCCTCGCCGTACACCAATGGCCGTTTGAGTCGACTCCGCTGCGCCGTGATACATACCGTCCAGCTTTCGCAATCAGATTGGCTGACCGCTATGGGTCGATAGCGGCCACCCACTTGCTGCAGGCTTGGCGCCCGGCAGCGGCTTTCAAGACCGTGACATAAGTGCCCGATCCATGCGGAGCCAGCGGCGAAATCGATTCCAAAACAAAGACGAAACGGCACGGCCACAGGCCGCATACTGCAAGGGTCGCCGGTTCAGTTTTGGAATCGAATTTGGTCTTGATTTGATACGCCAGCAGTCGGTCGGGACGGTGAGGATTTCTCAGCATTTTCAAGATTGCGAGACCGGGTCCAATCTAAGATGATGGCGCATAGCCAATATCAGCTTGGTATCTCACGATGGATCGAAATGAGTTCTCGCGCCGCGCGTTCCTAATGTTGGCCGTTGCCTTGATAAGTGACCAAGCGGCCGCTCGAGGTGGGGGGCGGGGCGGCGGACGATCGCGGGGCGGCGGGCGAGACAGTGGCTCAGGTGGATTGGGCGTGGTGCTATTTATTGCTGCCGTTTGGGGAGGCATATGGGGCTTCGGCAAGTTATTCGGTCGCAGGCCTGATCCCATCGTGAGCAACTCGGTATCACTAGCTCCTCAGCCCTCGGCAGGAACGCCACCGCTCGAGCCCACTTCCAGCGCTGTTACCAGGCCTCCACGGGAAAAATGGGGTGAGCTGGGCCTTTGTCCACTCTGTGGGAGCACGATGCGCATCCGAACCGCAAAGAAAGGGCGGTACTCCGGTAGTACTTTCAAAGGGTGCTCAACTTACCCGCGCTGCAGAGGGATACAAAAAACATGAAGCCTTGCATGCTGAACTGCCAGTACTGCAGCAGTAGTGTGAGAAACAGACCTCAGGCCGCGCAGTTCGAGGCCTATGCACCCGGGCTGTCTAATATGCATTGGCGAGTTTGACCGACTTTCGCCCAGTAAAACCGAGCAGCTTTAGCGCAGTATTAGACAGCTGCAGCACCTTTCCCAGGCGTTCTGCCGACCACGATCCGTCCCGGGTCGTCGCCTTCCCACTCCTCCGCTGCTTCATACATGAACAAGCCGATGTGATAGGCATCCTCGTACTCCATCAGCGCCCAGTATCTGGCAGCCTCAGCTAGCTCAAGCATGTCCGTCAGGTCCTCGGCACTGACCTCCCGCCGGCGATGAGCGGCCTGGGCCATCTCGCCGAGCACGGCGGCTCGGCCGTCTGGATCGGTGATCAAGGCAAATTGGTCGTCAAGCTCGGCCAGCCAGGCCCGCGGCAGTCTGCTCATCATTCCGCCCTGCACCACCACGACTGCGCATATAGCACGCCGTCGATGTCTTCCACCCCATTGATGTTCATGCCGAGTTGGGCCATGCCGTTGACCTTGGCGTCATGCAGGCGCGGAATGATGTCCGGCCCGGGCGTCGGGTTGAACACCCAAGCCTGGGTGGCCACACGGCCTAATGGCTCACTCTGGTGGTCGCCGATGTGGATGTCGGCGCGCAGGGGCTTGATCTTCCTGAGCTGTTCGGAAGGGATGGCCACGCCATTCACGCGGCGGCGCACGAGGAGAAAGTACATGTGACACCGATACTGTATAAAAACACAGTATCGTATAGGCGGGGCCCTCCGCGGGCAATTGCCGATCAGCGGATCTAGTGGAGTGGAGGAAGATCTTTGCCGCGGGCTTGGGCCACAACTCGTAGCTGGTAGTCGGAGACAGCCTGGAACAGCGACTCGGCCAGCAGGTGCAGCCGCTCCACCTCTGCAGCTGGTAGCCCGGCGGCTTCTGCTGCGTGGTACTGCCGCATAGCCTCGATCGCCTGCTTGATGAGCGGCTCGCCCGCCTCCACCAGCCCAATGAACGTCCGTTTCTCCACCACCGTGCTCCGATCAGTTGATCAGCGCATTATAGGACGCTTCGCACGCCAGCCCGGCTATTCGGGCACGGTCATAAGCTTTCGCCAGCTCTCCCGCTCGAGCGTCAGCCCGGTCGCGCAGTTCGGAGAGCACCATTGCGGCGCGGGTGGCTGCCTGGCCTCGGGCGACAGCGGCGGTATCCGTGCCGGGGCAACTGATGGTGGCGGCGAGCTTTCCTGCTTCGTCGCGCAGCCGCTGGCCAGCAGCATCGGCGCCAGTAGCGCCAGCATCAGCAATCGTTCGTTCTTCTTGTGCATGGGCTCGCGCCTCCTCCTGCGCCTGGGCGCGTCGTTGTTCTTCCTGCCGGGCGCCGCGCTCGCCGATCACTTCGGCCAGCCGAACGCCGCTATCTTTCTTGGCTGCAGCTGCTTCCGCACTGGCGCGCTCTACCGCCCGTCCGTGCTGGTACATCAGCCAGTAGGAGCCCAAGAGCGCCAGCAGCAACAATGACCTGATCGCCCATGACTTCATGCCAGCGCCCTCCGCACACCCTCGTCGATGATCGCCGGCGGATAGGGGTTGCCGCCGTTCTCGTGGATGATGATGCTGACCACCATCCCGCTCAGCGTGGCCGGGTCTTTGATGTTGATCGGGTCAGTGGTGCGCACGCCAATACGCTTGGCCACGGCGCCGGCGTAGGCCTGGGTGTCGTTCTCGTTGCTCGGCGCCCAGCGGTTGATGGTCTCGAGCACGGTGTCGATGCCCTTCCCGCCAACGCCGGGCATGCCGTCCTTGCCGCGGTAGTTGATCAGCAGCTTGCCCAGGGCGCGGATGCCGTTCTCGGGGGTGTCGAAGATGGCGAAGCGGCCACCAGGTTCCTTGCCGATCTGGCCCTGCCAGTCGTTGCGCGGGTTGAAGTCGATGTTGCCGGGGTTGCGGTTACGGACGCCGCGTGGAGTGCTCATTGGGCAGCCTCCTCTGCCGGCGCCTCGGGCTCGATGTCTGCCGCCTCCTGGGCCGTTACGCGGACCTGGGCTGAGTAGCGCTTGATCAGCTGCGCGGTCAGCACCTCGGCGCCAGGCTGGGTCTTCAGCAGCTCCCGGGCAGCAGTATCCGCCTCAGCCTCGGTGGCATATTCAACGGTGCGGATCGGGTCCAGGGCATTGGTGCGGTTGATGACGATGAAGGGCATGGGTTTTCTCCAGGCAAAAAAATACCGCCAGGCGGCGGTTGGGGGTGTATCGGGTTTGGTGGCATTTAGGTCGGGGGGACGGGCCAGTCGATTGATTGGGGGTAACCCGGTTGCTTAGGGACCCGGGTCAGGAGAATCCGGTACTGCTTCCATTGGGTGAGCAACGCTTCCTCTTCCGGGATGGCCTCACCGAACTCAACCGCATCGGCCAAGGGCGCGATCGATTGATCAGCTACCGACCTCCTGCTCTGGAGTTCCTGGTTCACCTGAGTCCTCAGCGCCTCCAGCGCCTGGGCTTCCTTCATCTCCTTCGTCACCACCTGACTCCAATAGATGTTGCTCATCTTCGACTACCTCGGGCTCTATATCGTATAGGGGGAGTTCTACGCTACCGTCTTCGGCGACGACAATCGGCACGGGGAACCGCGTCTCCTCCGGTGCGTTGGCGCCCCAAGGCAGACGTATCGTTAAGTGCAGCTCGCCATCGATGCGCGACACATCGCCCGTGAACCAGTCAGAGAGGATGGCCCGACGCGGGAGCGTCGCACCGTCAGGCAACGGGGAGAAGTCGAACTCTTCTCCGTTGACCATAATGACTTCGCCTTCGACGTCGAGTAGCAGCTGCTCGTCCAGTCGGACGGGGGATAGGCTGATTCTCATTTTATTTCCACCTCCCAACGGCAATGTACCCATAGAAAACAGTCCCCTTTGTGCTGTTCAACGGGGATACCGCGTAGATTGAAGAGGGGGTCGTGGCCGTCGAGTCGCCCGCCGCTGAACACCACAGAGTGCCATCGCCAATCGCAGCGATACTGTAGGTCACAGTGGGGGGGCTTACGAACGCAGCGGGGAATGGGTTGAACCCGAGAACCGCAGAGAAGAAGATGTTTCCGATTGCGGCGTTTGTGCCAACCGCGCCAATCGCTGCTCGAATCCAGCAGATCTGCGTACCGTCTTGGAACCTGATGTACTCGCCGTTTGAGCTAGAGCCCCGTTCCATCACAGCGCCCGAAGCGGCAGCGCCCACCACATCCACCACGGCCGCCGAGCCAAGCCCCAGATTAGTACGCGCCGCCGCAGCCGTCGTCGCTCCGGTGCCGCCTCTGCTGATCGGTTGGGTGGCGTTGATCTGCCCCTGGAGCTTGCCTATGGCCCCGAGCAGTGTGTCGGTAGCGGCCACCGCCGAGTTAGCACCCACGACATAGCCGGTCAGAGGGATCGTGCGAATATTGTTGATCTGGGCCTGTAGCTTGCCCATGGCAGCCAGGACAGTGTCGGTCGCAGCAACAGCGGCGTTGGAACCCAAGGTGTAACCGGTAATAGCGGAATCAAGGCTGAGAGATATGCGCCACGCAGTCCAAGTACCTGCGTTGTTCGTACGCGTCCAAACATTACCGTTGGTGGTTACGATTGCAATCTGTGCCGCAATAGTCGCCGTTTGTTGGTTGTGCCATACGCTGCAACCCGACGTTGTTTCAGGGACGTTGGCGTCACTACCCGCAAGGCGAAACATACCGGTGACAGTCGGCGAGTTAGCGTCGGTGATGCGAGTGGAGAAACTACCCAAGCCGAAGTCGCCAACCGTCATTGCTCGCAGCCAATCCGCTACGGCAGACGTAGATCCGCTGTATCCACGGAAGAACAGCTTAGCGTTAGCGCCTTGACCAGACACACCGACTTGCCAGGGTCGCAGTTGTCGCGAACCGTGGATGCCGCCAAATAACACACCGTCTTCTGGAGCGTGAGAGGTCGCCTGTATATCAGTGGTTAGCGATGCAATCATGCACGTCGCCGCAACGTTGTTTGGCGTTGCAGGAAGCATCAAGTATTTACCAGAAGTGCCGGATTGGTCAGCGCCGAATCCTGTATCTTCTGCGGTCGTGGTTTTCTTCCACGGCGACCACGTGTCGTTGTACCGCGAGCGGGTCCAGCTCACACCTGAGTTGTAGTTAGTGTATTGCTGGGTGACGATGTTTGCGGCAGCTGCCTGCACGAGCAGAGTGCCTGCTTGCGTTGCCGGATAGTTAAGGACAAGGGTTGCGTTATTGTTGAGTTCCTGGCCGTACGAGCCCGGAGTCACCATAGTGTTGAGGTCAGTCCCGCTAGGTATCTTGGAGCCGGTCACGCCAGCTGCACCCCAACCAACGGCCCCCAATATTGTAGCGACGGTATCAACGCTGGGGATCTCTACCCATGCGGACCACCCGCTGTTCCACATGGCGCGACGCCACATCCGCGCTTGGTTGGCCACCACAGACGTGGATGGCCACGCCAATTGCAGCGCGCCACTAACCGCACTAGTGCCGGGGAAGTGAAGAAGCGTGTGGCCTGCGGCAATCGGTAAGCCTGACGCCTGAGAGTTGGCAGTGCTGGCTTGGTACGTTCCCGCAACAGTCAGGGCGTTGAAGTCGGTGACCAAAATGCCGGTAGTGCCACCCAAGCCAAAATCACCAACTTTCAGGACACTGTTGGGGGTGTTGTCGGTAGAGGTAGTGGTGAGGTTGGCAACCGCTGCCGTACCGAGGCTCAAGGCAGCTCGGCCCGCTGCGGCGTTCGCGGCGGCGATGAGCGCGCGGCCGGTCGCGCCGGTCGTCAACATCGCCAGGGTATTCGCCCCGCTGGCCATCAACAGCTGGTTGGCCGCCCACACGGAGTTTGCAACGGCGGTAAGTTTAGGGCTGACAGTTCCGCTTGCGCCACCCATGGCATTGTATAACTCACTGAAGTTTTCATTAACTTTAGTAAAGGCAGTGCGTGCGTCGTCGCCGTCTAGGCCCGAATTAGGAATCGTGCCTAGATTTACTGTCTGTTTGGCCACACGGCCTCCTAATCAAAGTTAGAGAGATCCAGCATGAGATATCCCCATGACCAATTCTCGAAGTTGAAAGCGGATACATTTTGTGCAGGGCCTAAGACAATGACTGGGGCCGTCCCGGTCCAAGCGCGCCCGCCATAAGCAGAGAAAACACTTTGAATGATCGAGGCCAAGATCAATGGCGGGTTGCCCGGCAATGCTTCGGACGGGCTCGTCATGAACCTCATGGCCTGCATCACTCCGACCTTTGCAACCCCGTAAATGCGATCAACCGCGACATGATTGTTGCCTACGCCGTAGTTAGTATCGATGATTCGCATGTACTTACAGCGGGAGTCGAAGACCACTTCGCCTGTGGTAGCATTTCGGACCCGAATACCGACTGTACCAGTGATTTTGGCGATCGACATGTTATCGAAGTGATATACCTCGATGGCCGCGCGAGTGGTAGTCAGGATCCGGTATGTCCAAGAATTTCCTGACCTAGACAATAGCGAGAACGCCATTGAATTGGATCCGCCAGGAGTGTGTCCGACAAGAACTGGGTAAATGCCGTATGGAATTGTGAGATCCGTGATGAACATGCCATTGGCATTAGATGCCGCCGATGGATTCACCGTGTATTTAGCAACAAGCGCCGAGTTACGATAATTCCCGTCGATTTGTACGAATCCATTGGCGTTTCTTACTCTGAGCCCAAGCGCCATCAATAAGTACCGTATATGACAAGGACAGAGCGGCGGCCTTGTGGCCAAGGAAACTGGCGATATGACCAACTAATGGTATTGCCGCTCAGTGTCACCTCAGGGGTGGCAGTGTCTGAAGTCACAGCCAAGTCAGACAGAACACTAAGCCAAGCCTGACCGCCAACGCCGTCCGTGATTTGAAAAGAGCCATCCACGACACCCGTTTCAAATGTGCCAATGGTTCTAGTTATGCGGTCAGTGATGTCTAGCATGATCGCCCCCGTATTAGGGTTGCGCACGCGAAATCCTTGGGCCATCAGGAAAGTTCCCCCATCTCAATAAACTTGACGCCGTTCGCCGCATTTTGGAAGAACGTGCCGCTAACAGTGTCGGCCCGATAGTAGTTCACCCCCCGAAACTCTATGGAACCGCTGTTAAAGTTGATGCTCATAATGGGCAGCCCGGCGTAAGGTCCGCTAGAAACGACTGCAGCAGAACTTATGTAGGCCCCCACCACCGCGTTCTGCACGGCTAGTTTGGAGATGAATGCCGATGAAATGACAGTCTGTCCGTTCTCGATAGCGAACATCGCTTGCGGTACACCGTTGATGTTTTGCATCACCGCAAATCGGTCAGCGACGAATACCACCTGCGATTGCATTCCACCTGGGGTGTTTTCGATACCGATACCCATGCCGGCGCCGTAATACACCCCGTTGCTGTTCACGCCCAGCTTGATGCTGTACATCAAATTCAGCTTGCCGTTCGTGCTGGCCTGGGCGCTGCTGATGGTCTGGATGCTCCCCTCAGCATTGCCGACGCGAACGCCAACCTGGCTGATCGACTGGGACAGCGCGCTGTCAGCATTCGCGCGGGTAGTTGCCTCCGTGGCGATGGATGCCTCGGCATCACCGATGCGCGAGTTAGCCAAGGACACCTGCTGGGTCAGGGCGTTGTCGGCGTTAGCGCGGGTCAGCGCCTCCTGGCTGATGGCGGCCTCGGCACTACCTACCCTTGAGCCCATCTGGGTAATGGACTGCGACAGCGCTTCGTCCGCCGTCGCGCGGGTGTTGCTTTCGGTTCGGATCGTCGCCTCCGCCTCACCAATACGTGAGGTAGCCTCGATGATCCGCTGGGTGAGCGCTGTGTCGGCGTCAGCCCTAGCTGTCGCCTCTGTGATGATCGCGGACTCGGCCTGTCCAACCCTGACCCCCATCTGCGTGATGGACTGAGCCAAAGCTTCGTCGGCGGTGGCCCTGGTGGCCACCTCCTGGCTGATATTGGCGGTGTTGCCGTCTACCGTGACCCCGAGCTTCGTGATGGACTGGGCCAGTGCCTCGTCCTCGGTTGCGCGGGCGTAGCTCTCCTGTGATACCGCGGCTTCAACCTCGCCCACGGAGACCTTCACCTCATCAACCTGGCGGGCTATGGCCAGATCTGCATTGGCGAAGGCGGAATACACGGTCCAGGTGCCGGCCTTCACGGCTGCGCCGCCAGCAAACCAATCGTTTCCACCGGCCATATCCGGATTGACTTGGGCCTCAACACCCAGCACCCGAGAAGCCACGGCCGCGAGTTCACCGTTGATCTCCTCGACACTGGTCTCGACCCCGTCCAAGCGCACGGCCAGCGCGGCGACCATATCGCCGATCGAGGCGTAATCCCCGATGTACTCCCAATAGGTGCCATTCGTCACTGGGGTGCCGGCTGGTACGTCCTGCTTGGCCCGATACATCTTGCCGTCGAGTTTGACCAGGGAACCCGCCAGGTAGGACTTGCCCGACTCCCAGTCGGGGGCGCCAGCGATATCTGCGATTTGCGCCTGTAGGGTGTCGAGCTGCCCCTGGAGCGCGTTGTCGCCAACCGTGATGCGCTCATTCAGGTCTTCAGCAACGCCCTCGATCCGCTCATTGATGGAACCAGGCCCTGTACCGGAGATTTTTTCGATCTCGCTCAGCAGGTTCTGGCCCAGCTCGGTTTCGGTGATCTTGCCGGTGATGTAGTCGAGTATCTCGTTGGCGTCGGCACTCGACTGGCCGTGCACCCAATCTGTCCAAGGCCCGATGTTGCCGGTGCGGTCAACTAGGCGCCCACGGAAGTAACGTATGACCCCAGCAGCCATGCCGCTGTGCAGGTAGCCGGATGTGGGGTAGGCCTGAAGGCCCAGTGCCTCCGGATTCTGCCCGGTGTACTCGGATGCCATCTGCAGCTCGGTGTAGGCAGTGTCGCCAGCGCCTTCGGGAAAGCCCCAGGAAAGACGTATGCCGAAAATCTCCGACTTCGTCCGCAGGTAAGCCAGCGCGGGCGGCGCACCTTCTTTGCCTTTGAGCTGAGTGAGCGTCGAGCTTTTCCAAATCGACGTAATGTCGAATGAGCTGACAGCGCGCACGCGGGCCAAGTAGGCGCCAGCATAGATACCAACCACGTCAACCGAAGTGGCCCCGGTACGCTGCAGCCGGATCCAGTTGCCGTTGTCCTTGCGCCATTCCACGTCATAAGCAACTGCGCCCTGCACTGCAGGCCAGGCAATCGTCATGGTACTGACCGCGATGCCTTGGTCCACGGCATAGGCCGAGGTCAGGGACACGCTAGCCGGCGGCTGGACAGTCTTGACCGGGATCACGCTGATCGGGCGTTCGTCCAGCTTGGCGCCGGTGTCGATCGCAGCGAACTTGCTCGGGTTGAACTCGAGCGCGGTGATCTCGTAGTCGCCCTCCTGGGTGCGAGTGGTCTTCAGCACTCGGAACAGCTGTACCGCCAGGTCGTCGTAGTCGATCGCCCACTGCAGCTCTGGCTCCGGCTGAACGCCATACGCGGTGGTAACCGTCACTGCACGACCGGCGACGGACTGCACCGTGCGCGCCTGGGCGGTGCCGTTCGGCAGGTTGAGGATCAGACGGTCACCGGCCTTGATCGGCGTGTCACGGTCCAGGGTCACGACGCGCCCGGCGACTGCCGAGATCCGGCCACCGTTCGGGCGGCCAGCCACCAGCTCGTCAGCCACTGGGATGACGTAACCAGGCAGTGGGATACGGCCTTCCATGCCGGTCTTGAAGGTGACGGTGCGGTCCTGGCTATTGCTCAGCAGCGCCCACTTACCGCGGCGCTGAGCCTCGGAGGCGCGGGTGCAGCCGATGGCCGAGATCTCGATCGGGCGATCGCGGTACCGGCGCTGCAGCGCCAGGTCGGTGACCGGGATGACGTCGGTGTCGTAGTTGTTGGCCGGGTTGTCGTAGCTGACCAGGGCGCGGCTGTAGTGTGTATTGCGCTCGGCACCGCCATAGACGAACTCGCCATCGATGACGTTGGCCCGGGTGAAGATGTAGTCGATGTCCTGCGCGCGCGGCATGTCCGCCTGCATGAACAGCGAACCGTGGGCCCAGTACACCATCCCTCGGTAGATCGCCGACAGATCGCGCAGCAGGGTCCAGGCCTCAGCGCGGCCCTGTAGGTTCATGTCGCACAGGAAGCGCGGCTCCTGACCGCCCTGCCCGTTCGGCACCAGTTGGTCGCAGTACTGGGCGATGCGGTACATCTCCCACTTGTCGACCATCCACGACTTGATGCGCTTGCCCAGGCCGAAACGGTCTTCGACGCACAGGCCGTAGGTCACGAATGCCGGGTTGTTGGTCCAGGCCTGCTTGAAGGTGCCATCCCACACCCCGGTGTAGGTGCGAATCACGGGGTCGTAATTGGCCGGCACCGGCCAACGTTTGGCCTTGCACTTAACCGTGACGGCCGGGATGTTCTGGAACTGCTGGGCGTCGAACTCGATGTACAGCAGCGCGGTGTTGGGATACCGCAGCTTCTCGTCGATGATCTCGGTGTAGCCAGCGATGGTCATGGTGTCGGCCACGGTACCGCTGTTGGCATTCGGGGTGATGCGGCGCACGCGCAGCATCCAGCCGGACGTGGCCTTCGGCAAGTTGACGCGCACTGAGCGCTGGTAGCCGTTGGTGGTCTTGCCATCCACGGCGCCCAGGTGGGCCTCTACATACGCACTGCCGTCAGTGGCAATGTCGATGGCGTACTCGATGCGGTAGCCGTTTGTGTTGCCGCTGCTGTCCTGCTTGGCCAGGCGCGGCCACGACATACGCACGCGCACCGCCGACAGCTGGGTATTGCTGAGCGACCGGGTGAACGGGTTGTCACTGCGCAGCTCCACGTTGACGGTGGTCTCGTTCTCCACCGCAGGGATGCCCTGAATGTAGTCCTGCTCAACCGTGCCGCGGCGCCATTCCCACTTCACCCCCGGAAAATTCACGTTGCCGCTGGCATCCATGATCGGCGTGTTGTCGAGGTGGATATCGCGATCGGTAGGCTCGCCATCAAATTCGCCCTCACCCACAGCCAGCAGGATCTTGGCGATGTTTGTCGACTGCAGGCTGTCCGGTGCCTCGACAGGAGTCTTCGGCTTGCTCTCGCCGCCCTTGGCGCCGGTAATGTCCAAGTGAGCTGCTGCGCCCATGCTTTCCTCCGGGCAATAAAAAACCGCCCGGAGGCGGTCTGTTTGCTGTTCTGGCGCTAGACCTTGTCTTGCGCCTCGATTGAGGCCGAGATAATCGCCCCACCCCACCGCCGCTCGCCGATGGAGATCGGGACGGGGTTGCCGCTGGCTGTGGTGTTCTTGGCACTGCCGAAGGCATACGACGGCAAGTTCTCGGGTGCCGCGCTTTGGGATAACCCCTTGGCTTGGGGGCTGAGCATCTGGATGACGCCACCGGCGACCATGCCAATGCCCGCTCCAATTAAGGGTGCACCGAAAGGGGTGGAGCTCAAGAATGCGCCTGCCACGATCATGATCGCACCCACAATGGTCTGGAGGATTCCACCTCGCTTGCTCCCCCCGACGACAGGCACAATGCGAATTTCCTGGCTACCGCCGCGCTCGAAGTCTTTCAGGCCGATGTTCTTTCCGTTTCGAAATATCGCGAAACGCATGCCGAGAGAGTCTAATTTCTTCACCTCATCCTCAAAACCGGGCAGCGTTGCTCTCAGTGCCGAGAACACCTCCTTGACTGAGCCGCTATCAATCACACGTTGATGAACGCGACCAAAACGACGAAGAAGAGGGCCTGACAATTTGATTGTTGTCAGGCCAAAATTAGCGTTCACAGCGACCATGCGGAATCTCCGGGCAATAAAAAACCGCCCGAAGGCGGCCAGTCAGTTGTAATCGATGTAAGGGCCTATATAGACGCCACTCATGTCCCCGCTTATGCGGTATAAGCTTTCCTCGCCGGCCTGCACTCTCCCTGTGATCGACCGTACGGCCATGCCGCCACATAGACCCGAGCCTGCCAATCCAATTCCGAGATTTGGCTGACCTGGCTGAAGGTAAAAAGTGGCCCGCTGGCCAGAACCAACTTTCGCAGCCTTTGCTCCATCAATGTAAACGACGATGTCGCACCCAGACCCCAGCGCCCCTGAGTCGCGGATCACTGTCAGTCGTCCACTCTCGGCTCCAGTTTTCGTTTGAAACGCGTAAAGCTCATCTTGCGGTACGGGTTCCGCTTGCTGGACTGGAGTGGCCGACGTGGCACATCCTGCTAGCAATGCCAGCGCCACGGTACCGATCAAAATTCGCATGTGATCCCTCCCTGAAAAGTCGGAAATGTACCATCACTTGGCCTCTCGGTGGCGCAATACAAGGCGAGTTCGGTCGAGCCAGGGCCCGCCGAACACGATGATTTCTGATGGCCTGCCGAGCAGGTGGTGCAGCAAGAACGGTCCTGGGCCGAAGACTTGGGCATGCTCCTCCGGCAACTGCGCGTCGGCGCCCAGGTAAATGCCGGCATGATTTGGATGGGCCGTGCGCCCGACGGCCATGACGATCATGTCGCCGCGCTGGGGCTGGCTGACCTGGTAGAAGCCAGCAGCTTCATAGGCCTGCTCGTAAAGGCTAGGACCGTCTGCCTGCTCCCACCATCCCTCCTCTCTGGCGTAAGCCGGGAACTCCAGTCCCCACTCGCGCTTGTACCAGTCCGCGCAAACCTGCCAGCAGTCCCAGGCGCCGTGCACGAAAGGTCGGCCCAGCAGCGCTGTGTGACCGGTTGGCGTGGTAGTGCGAAGATCGCCCTCCGGCCACGACAGGATGTACCAGGGCAACCCTGTCGCCTCACACATGGCGAGATCGCGGGACGAAGGCCTGCTGGTGGCGTCCGGATGCGAGTGCACGATACCGATCACCTGGCCCTGGTCCTCGGCTGCCGCATACTGCTCCGGTGAGATGCGGAACTCCTCCGCCGGATCGGTCGCGGTATTGTCGCACGGTATGTACCGCTGGGAGCGGCCCACGGCAATGATCAGGCCGCAGCACTCGCGCGGGTATTCCGCCGCAGCGTGCGCTTGCACGGCGGAGAGGATGTGTTTGCGCATGGTCAGCTCCGTGCGATCAGGGAAACGGCCGGGAAGCCGCCGAATGGCAACTGGTTGCCCTGGCCAAAGCGAACTGTGCAGCCTGAGTCCAGACAGCCATTGCACTGGTCCTTGGCCGGGTCGTCCGTGGCTTTTCCATCGAGGTCGAAGTAGGGGCCGGTGTATCCGCAGTTCGGGCCACGGTAGCCGGCGGTCATAGCCCAGTGGCAGAGCTGCGTCATTTGCCGACCAATCGTTTCCCCGCCAACATCGCCGGGGCTTGCCAGCTCCCAGGCCACCGTCTTGCCGTTCTCCGAAACCTTCTGGTCGACATACCAGATCTCGATGGCCTCCTCGGCGGGATCTGCTTCGGCGTTGCCTTCCGGAAAATTCACCGCATCCAAGTACCTGGCCATGGTGTGACGCATGGTCAGCTTGAACTCGAGCAGGTTGTCGAAGGCCAGGCACAGCGCCGTGATCCTGCCATTGACGTTGCCAACGCTCAGCGTGGGCCGCACTGCTGTGCCGTCAGAGTTCGCTTCGATGCCCTCAACATGCATCGGCCACGCGCCATACTCGTTGCCTTGCCACCAGATCGACTTCGCGGGTAATTGATCGGCGTCGACGCCGGCAGCTGCCAGCTCCTCAGGGGTGTGCGGTATTGCATGCCCGTGGAACCGCAGTACATCGGCGCCAAAGTCTGAGCCATCCAGCTCAAACAGCAGTACCTCGCTGCCAGGCTCCAGGCTCTGGAGATCCTTGATCAGTGACATGGTCAGTCCTTACGGGTGGAAGGCGCGCTCGAAGGTAGCGGTGACTTTGAATCGGCCACCCCCAACTGGCGTAGGCTTAGGGTCAGCGCAGGTAAAGAGCCCCAGATCACCGAGCGGCGTAGACCACAAGAAAGCCTTGGCACCACCGTGCCGGTCGAAGAACTCCATGACCTTGCGGACCTGGGCTTTCGTACCGGTAACAGTGATTGGGTAGCTGTCTTCCTTGTTGTTCGGTCCGTCGCCTACCACCTGACGGTAGCCACCGCCAAACTTGGACTCACGGACACGATAGGTAACGTCCGGCGTTTCACCGCGCTCGGTGAGCCAGCGAAAGGTTTCAATCGCCATAGTGATCTCGGTAGGATGTCGATCTAAACCGACAATGAGGCACGATATGCAGCTCTCCGTTATGACAATTGGCATCTATGACGACGCACAAGAACCTGGAAAGCAGCGTGTCTACGGGCAAGTTACTGCGAATTTTGAACTGGAAGGGTTGACCGGCGGGGTCGGGGGCGACGTCAACTTCGAGCTCGCTGGTGCGCGAGATCTGACCTATGGCGAGCTTGAGCAAATCATCCTTGAAAAAGCCCGCGCTGCCTTTCGATAGGCGCTAGCGTCGCTGCATGGTCCTACCAATGGCTCCGTCAGGGCGTAGGTCCATGCTCAACAGTTTGCGATACTTCGCCTCAACGAAAGCACCTATCTCCTTGCCGAACTGATCCATCATTGGCGTCGTCGAGTCGACTTGAGTGGAGCCGTCGCTGTTGATGGTGATTGATACGTTGACCGCTGTCGCTCCTCCACCTCCGCTGCTTCCCGACATCAGTGCAGTCGTCGAAGATCCAAGCGGCGTAATGCTGCCACCCTCGTTACCCATCATCAGGTAGGTTTTTCCGCCTTGACTAAGCAGTTCAGGCCCCAGTTCGTTCACCTGATAGAGCGAGTTCGCGGCCACTGGACCGCCTGCAGCCCTCTGCCCTGAGACGAAGCTGTCCATAATCTCGGAGCTGTAGCCGGCCTGGGTCGACCCTGCTGAGGTGGTTCCACCACCGAAATAAGCCGAGGCAGCTGTGGCACCCCAGCTCACTACGCTACTGAGCAAGCCTGAAGCGGCGCGCTGGGTCTCGATGCGGACCATGTCGGCCAGGATCGACTTGGTGAAGTCAGCGAACGAAAACTTGCCGGTCATGGCAAAGTTTACGACCGCGTCCTCCATTGATGTGAAGGCGTTCGTGAACATGGATTTCGTTTGCCCAGCAACGTCCCGCGCTTGCTCCAGGTAATTCTGAAAGGCCGACGACGCCCCGTTGCGCCAATCGCCCTGAGCCACCGAAATTTTGTCGTAGTTGTCCACGACCGTATCTCGGTACCCGTCCTCGGCTTTGCTCAGGATGACCAGGTCGCGCTCATAGTCGTTCTGACTGTACTTGTCGGGCGCAGTGCGTCTGCGATCCAGGAGTTTTGCACGCTCATCGTTGAATCGATCGGTTACACCATCAAGATCGCGCTGCAGGCCCTGCTGACGATCACCAAGGCCGAGATTGTTCGCGGCCCTCGTCCCGGAAGTGGAGAGCGCAGCTCGCTGCCGCTCCAGCTGATCGACATAGGCTTGGGTGGCTGCGGTCTGCTTTGCCAGGCGCCCTTGCTCATTGGTAGCCAGCACCGAAAGCTCGGTGTCGGCGTCCTTCTGGGCCTTGACCATGGCGGCCCGGGCGTCGGCGATCTTCTGGTCCAGCTGGATACGCTGCTGCGCGCTTGTGCTGCCGCGCCCTTTGGCTTCCTCCAAGGCTTTGATTTCGGCCTCATAGGCGTTTGTGACCTCGACCTTCTGCTGCTCAATGATCGCGGCGCGCTGGGCTGCATACGACTCCTGCGAGATCAGACCGGCCTTCTGCGCGGCGTCCAGCTCCTTCTGGTGGTTCTTGTACTCAGCCAGGATGGCAGCCAGGGCGTTCTTCTGGTCGTTGAAGCCGGAAAGGTCGACGGGCGTGGTGCGCCCGCCGGTGTCCTTGAACTGCTTGGCGATGTCAGCCTGCACCCGAGCGATGTTCTCGGGCTTCAGCCGCTCATCATCCGGGTTGACCTTGCGGATCGCTTCGAGAGATTTGGTGTACTCCTTCAGCGCGTCCGCCCGCTTTTCTGCGTTGGTCCTGGCTGACTTCTCCAAAGCGTCGATCTTACCGATCGCCACAATTGCCGCCTGCTGCCGCTGGGCGTCGAGTTCCTGTGCCCTCGCGATGGCTTGCTGCGTGTCTCGCTGCTGGATGAGTGCTTTGAGCTCAAGGTTTGCGTCCGTCAGCTTCTTCTGTGCTGCGGTGTCGTCAGGATCACCATTCACCGCACTCTGCGCCGCTGCCAGTCGCTGCTGCGTCTCGACGATACGGCTCGCTATATCCTGGTCACGGCCGATGTTCTTGACCGAGTCGACTGTTGCAGCGACCTCGCCACGTAGCGCCTTCCAGCCACGCTCCCAGATTGAGAGGTTCTCGGTGACCTCCTTGCTGCGGTTCTTGATGGTGTCGACGTAGGTATCCGTGAGCAGCTTGGCGGCCCCTATGGAGTCGCCCTGCTCCTTCAACGCAACGATCTGCGAGTAGGTCGCAGCGGTGAGGAAATTGTACTGCTCGTTGAGGTCCTTGGCCGCCGTCACCGGGTCTTTGCCGATCTTCACGAACTCAGCGACTGTGTCCTCGACGGCCTTGCCGGTCGCGGTACGCCACTCCAGGGCTGCCTCGGTGATCTCGACGAAGCTGGCAGAGGCTACCTTACCGCTGCTGGCCAACTCGGTGAGCACCTCTGCTGCAGCGCCAGTCGTGCCGACAGTGGCTGCTACCTCACGGGCCATGCCGGAAAGTCGGTCCGATGTGGTGCCGACGGCGTTGCCGGTAGTGATCAGTGCCTTCTCGAACCTGACCGCCTCTTCGCTGCCCGAGTAATAGGCATAGCCGAGTACCCCTACCGCTGCTGCTGCGACAGTGAAGGGGTTAACCAAGCCCATGACGTAGCCGCCCAAGGCCTGGACGGCAGGACCTATCCCACCGAACATGTCCTTCAGCTGGCCGCCCTGCTGGAGCAACACGGTCAGCGGCGCCTGGCCGCCTTGTAGGGATACCACGATGTCGGTGAACTGCGCAGGAACGTTGCGCAAAGCCGCAGCCGTAGCTTTGGCCGTCATGCCCGTCTTGTTCAGCGCTGCATCCGCGCCGCCCAGCGCCGCACGAGCCTGGTCGATCTTGGTCTGGTACTCGCCGAATGTCTCGGCATCGAGCGCGCCACTGGCACGGAAGCCCTTCAGCTTCTGTTCCATCTGATCCAGCCGGCCCATCGCTGCGACGGTTGGATCTATCTTGCCCAGCAGCTCCTCGATTGCCTGGCCTTCCTCCCGGTGCGCGCCGGCCGCCCTCTGCGCGGATTGCGCCAAACGCTCCTCAGTCGCGAGCAGGGCCTGAGCCCGACTATTGATCGCGGCCTGGCGGCTGGCACGGTCCGACAGCACGGCGTTCGCCTGTGAGGTGACTTCGGCGCTCTGTTCGGTCGCCCGGTTCAGCGACTGGACGTACTGACTTGCCTCAAGCGAGGCCTTGGCCACGGCCAGAATTCTGGCTTGCTGCTCGTCAGCAGATTCGGCAGCGCGCCGGCCGGCCTGGGCACCAACATCCGTGGCACTGGTAAGCGCCTCCTGCACCTTGCCCGCCTGTGCGGCCTCGGTCCGAAAAGCCCCCATGTTCGCCGCTGCACTGCTGAAGGCCGTGGATGCGCTGGTAACGGCTCGCCCCACAGTCGCCATTTGCTGCGCCAGCTCTGCCTGCTTGGCGTTGAGCGCCTGCAGCTCCTGCACGATCTGCCGGGTATCACCCTGCAGGCTGCCCAGGGCAGCCTCCCAGGCCCGGCCCGTTCGACCAGCCGACTCTTCGCTGCGCTTGCCGGCATCCGCCAGCTGGTCGAGATTGTCCTTGGCCTCAACGGCATCACCGGAGTCGATCTGAAGACCGAGAGAGGCAATGGTGGTCATGATCTACTCCATGGATTCGGCCATGACGGCCAAGGCCTCGACCTCCATGACGCGGAGATCGGGGAAAATTTCGGTGAGGCAACCACGCTTGATGCCAAGCATTGCTGCCGTCGAGGAGATGGCGGTGTAGTCCAGCCCTGACGGCCCGCCCGGCCCCACCCTCCACTGGGTGCCCATAGCATCGAACAGGCGGAAGGCAGGCCACGCATCCGGCCAGACCTCCACCTCTTCTTCATCGATGTCTTCTGGGGTCAGTCCCAAGACCGTAAGTTGGTCGGCGGTAGGGCCCCGCTCGTAGCAGGCCCGGGCCGCCGCCCTCAGTTTCCCAAGCGGGCCGGGCTGTAGGCAGCCTGGAAGGCATCGATAACCGCCTTCGGTGCACCGGTGCAGGTGCGCACCAGATTGGCGATAGCCTCACCGCTGAACTCGTCCTCCAGGTCCCAGCCTGTGACGATCTCTCCCAGCTGATCGGCCTGTAGAGCGATTTCGCCAGTGGTTACCTCCTCCCACGTCGCCCCGTCTTTCTGGGCCTTCTCCGCCCAGGCGTCGCGCGACTTATTCCAGCGGTCGAACATTGCGGACAGGGCCACGCGGTCCATGTAGCGGAACTGGAACTCCACGGGCGCCGGCTCGCCGCCGATCCGTGGCACTTGCACCATGGCGGAAAAAGTCGGGTTCTGAGCAATCTTGATCTTCGCCATGAGGGCTCCTTACGCGCCAGCCAGGTAACGAAGCGAACGGGCCGAGAGGCCGACGCTGATGGTGCGGGTCATAACGTTGTTCCGCTCCATGGTCGGGTCCGGTGTGATGCTCACGAAGCCTGGATACAGAATCTGGTCGCCGTTGCGGAGCTTCATGCGGATTACCGTTAGCTCTTTCGAGGCATCGTAGCCCTCGACGGTCTCCACGTAGGCAGCGCTAGGCTGGTCCTCGACCACGATGGTCAGGGTCCGGGGGTTGCGGTTGGCCGGGTACTGCTTATCGTCGTCATCCTCGAGGTAGCCGACGGTGGTGTACTGCTGCTCACCGCCTGCGGAGTTGAAGGAGGTGACCTTAGAAATCTGCACCCAGTCGGAGACAGGCAGAACAGAGCCAATGCCCGCGCCTGCGGTGAACAGCTCAATGTCGCTGGTGTCCAGGCCAGCCAGGGAGAAAGCGTCGTCGGCAACGTTGGATGCCTTGACGGCACGGTCGTTGATCATTGCCCAGCCGGAGCTGACCAGCAGCACGGCGCCGTTCTGGACGGCATGGCCGGCAGCAGTAGCCACCGGCGGCTTGGCGTTGGTCAGCGCGGTGAATGGGACAGCAGCGCCGATGACGCGTGCGATCTCCAGCACTGCGCCGTTTGGCAGCGGGAAGCGTGCGGCCATGGTTTGTTTCCTCTTGATAACCCGCCGAGCGGCGGGTGGTTACGCCCCAGCGGGCAGTTGGTCCGCGACACCGCGGTAGGTGAAGCTGGCCGGCACCGTGTAGGTCGCCGACTCGATGATGGTTGAGCCCTGGTCTACCGGCTCGGTGACAAGGCCCTCGAAGCCGTTGCGGCTGAGTGCCGAGTCCACGCGGAAGAGGTTCGAGAGCTCTTCGACCAGGGTCTCGGCGGCAGCTAGCGGCTGTCCCGCCGGGCAAACGATGCTCACTTGGTAGACCCCGGTGTACTCGTAGGCCTCGCCGCCCAGGTAGCGGCAAGTTGTTCCCGCTGGCAGCTGAAACGCCTGCAGATAGGTTTCGTCCGGCCCGGCCTCAAAGCCCTGTTCGAAGTTGGCGACCCGGATCGGGCGCGACGTGGCCCAAGCCATCAGCTTGATCTCGATGGCCTGGCGGGCTCGTGCATGGCTCATACGCTGTTGTTCCTGATGGCTTCGTCGACGATGCGTTGGAGGTTGGCCAGGGTCACCCTGACCATGCCGGCGGGCGCCTGCGTTGAATGTCCGTACTCGAGCGGAATGGCGTAAGGCAGGTTGTTCACGATGTACGCCGTCTGGCCGATGGTCAGCGCCTGCACTTGGGTGATGAGCGCGGTAATGGCCTCGCTGCCGGACGGGTCTATGCGGTCGAGTTCCTCAGTCGCCGGTGAATCGATGGAGAACTGCCAGTTGCCCCGGAACCGTCCGCCGACGTAGCCCTGGCCCGCAACCATCCCGTTCACAGCGAAGTTCTGCACACGCTCGGTCTTGGTCAGCGGCTTCGCGTACTTCACGCCCTTACGCAGCTTGCCGGCCTTGGTGAAGTTGCCCTGGTTCAGGTTGATCAGGGTGTTGCGGACCGCGACCTTGAAGTCGTAGTCGTCGGCGGCTTGATTGGCCTTGGCCCAGTGGGCCACGTTGGCCGCCCACAGTTCCGGATTGCCTACCGGTGACATGCGGATAATGCTGCTGCCGATTTCGATCACGATTTCGCGGAAGGTTGCGTCAAGGGCTTGCTCCGCCTGCTCGGCAAACGCTCGAATTGCCTCAGCGAAGCCGCCCTGCTGGCCGCCGTATCGCTGGGCCATGTGTGAGCCGCGCGCCATATCACTTCCTCAGCTGAACGGTCCAGGTCGCTTGGGCCGGGTCCTGGGACACGTTAAGTGCGCGGTAGCCGCTGACTTGGTCGCCGATCTTGGGCACCGCTGGCACATCGGTAACAGCGCCTGCCTGCCCCTCGAACAGTTCGTTCTGGAGGACCAGCAGCTTCACGTCCTCGGTCTGGATGCGTGTGCCATCGATTTCCTTTGCCAGGTAGCTGCCGAACACGCCGCGCCCGGCGTAATGGATGGTCGAGGCCGGGACAGTTCCGCCTTTCTCAGGGTCGTATCCGCCCTTGACTGTGCGGCTTCCGGCAACGGCCTTCACCGCGTCGGCAAGGCCGTCTGGATCATCGAACGCTTCCGCCAGCTCGGCCTGCAGTTCTTCGCGCATGCCCATGGGTCAGATCCTCTTGAGCATCACGGTGCCTGAACGGCGGGCCCAAGGCGCGATGAGGTCGAGAGCGAAGTTCTCGCCGGTCGAGCGATCGACAGACCCCGCAACGTAGGTCTTGCTGGTGGAGGTGCCAGCCTGGGCTGACACGGTCTTGCTCTGCACCTCGCGCTGGGTGTCCTTGTAGAGCTGGCCGGCCGCAGCCAACTTGGCTACTTGCGCGCCGGCATTCACGATGGCGTCCGGCACCGGGTCTGGCACCGTCCGCTTGATCTTGGCCGTCAGCCAGGCGTTGGCCATTGCGACGGCGAGGACCGCATCACCGTCGCCTGCCCAGCCCTGCCCGAGCGCCTGGTCAACATCATCGACGGTGATGTAGTCGGTCATGGCTTATTCCTTCGAAGGGATCAGGGCCTGCAGTTCGGGCTTGTTGAGGGCTGGGTCGAAGGTAATGCCCTGGGCCGTCAGCCACTCCTTGAGCTCCGGTACCTTCATTTTGTGAGGGTCGGTCTCGGGATCACCGCCGCCCTCCTCCTCGATCGCCTTGTCGATCTCCGCTTGACTGCTAACCGAGGCGTAGCCGTTCGGTGGGTAGGTCGACGCCTTGTAACCCTCTGCCACCCACTGAGCGACGGTAGGGCCATCCAGGCGCAGACCTTCCTCCATCTCGCTCACGCTGATGCCATGGCGCTGGTAGGCCTCGCCGATGTGCGGGGCACTCCCCTGCACGGATACCGAGGTAGCACCGTCGATCACGCCGAAGAACTGATCCAGACGGCGATAGCAGGTATCGCGCTCGCTGCCCGGGTTGTTGGTGTAGATGACTTTCATGCTGATCTCCTGCGCAGGGCGCCAGGCCGGCGCCCTGCATCATGGGGTCAAGGGGTGGCGGTGCCACTGATGACCGCGGCGAACGGAACCTGTTTGCGGTCGAACACGCGCTTCCAGTTAGCCGCGGCTGCGTACTGGGTGGCACTCGGGCTCAGATTGCGGTTCTCGCTGCCCTGCCAGCTGAAGCCGGCCGGCTGGAGGATGTAGGTCTTGCGCTCCCACAGCACCTCGGCACCGCCACCGTTACCGCCGTCCGGCTTGCGCTGCATCTCGACAGGCATGTGCGGGTCGCCCTCGCCATAGCCGAAGGCGCCTTGGCCGAAGAACAGCGACAGGTACTGACCCGGGGCGTAGATCAGGCCGTCATCCATGAACACCGGCTTGCCAAGGTAGGTGGCCAGGATGACCTTGCCCTGCGAGTCGCGCAGGTACTCGATCATGTCCTGCTTCACCATCTGGTTCATCACGACCGAGTGCACGCCGATCGCGGCGAACATGTCGGCGGCGTCACCAGCGGTGAAGGCAGCGTCTTGGAAGGCGTTTGCGCTGATGGATGCGCCCGCATCTTTCACCATGTCCCCGCCGTTGTTGGCGATGTTGGACGCAATCACGCCGCGGGCCGCCCCCATCAGGTAGCGCTGCCATTGGCGGGTCCAGTAGGTGCCGAAGCGGTTGCGGATGTGCTGCATCGGCTCGGAGTTGGCCAGCTCAGCAGTCAGGTCGGATACGCCATAGCCCTTGTTGAGGTACAGGGTGCGGGCACGCATGCTGCCCTGCTCGGCCTTGCCGACGGCCCCCAGGTCATCAGGGTCATCGTTGGAGATGTTCGGCGCCTCATCGGCGTCGAGATCCTGCCAGTAGCTGATCTCGGAAGTGCCTTGGCCGTTCTTGGCGATGCCGTCCAGAGTCGCGGAACGGGTGATGATGCCCGACTCATAAACGGCGGTCTTCTCTGGGGAGTTCACCGGCTCCAGAGTGCCGTAGTAGTCGGCAACGAAGATGTCCGACAGTTGGGTAGATGCCATGGGTTAGGTTCCTCGGGTGGCTTGGAGTTTTTTGTACGCGTCGGGGTTGTCACGGGCGATCGCAGCGCGCTCGGCCTCGGTGTACTCGCCCCATTTCTTCGTGGCCTTGCCACCGTTGTCGCCGGTCTGCCCGGCACCCTGAGCCCTTGGCCACAGGTGGGTAGCGGTTTCGCGCAGCGATTCCGCCCATTCGAGGGGAGACAGCGGGGTCTTGCCGTCTTTCCCGTACACGACTTCGCCGGCACGGTCAGTGGCAACGGGCTCGCCGTCTTCGCTCAGTTTGAAGGTGCCGCGGGCGCGCAGGATGATGTCCTCGGCAGCCTCGGGCAGCGCGCCGGCCTTGATGGCAGCAGCGCGGATGGAATCGGCCAGCACCTTGTCGCTGTACTTGGCGGCGAAGGCTTCGGCCTTATCAGCACGCTCGTTGGCGGCCTTTACCTGCTTGTCCAGGTCGGTGCGCAGTCGCTCGGTGCGGCGGCTGATGACCTCGTCCAGCTTGCCCTCGGCGATCAGCTTGGTTTCTTCGTCCTGGCCGGCTTTGGCCAGCAGGCCCTTGACCGCTTCGATGTCCAAACCGTCGAACTGGCCTTTCAGCTTGTCCAGCTCGGTCTTGATGGCCTTGTTGGAGCCGATCAGCTCGGTGTTTTTGGACTTGAGGCCCGAGACCTGGTCGTCTAGGAATTTCTGCACCTCGCCGCCAAGCGCTGCCTTCAGCGCTGCGGTTTGGGTTTCGTCGAGGGTGAGGCCGTGGGCGGCCGGGTCGAAGTCGAAAGGCATGTGGCTATCCCCTGGGGATTGAAGGACCCGCCTGGCGGGCATAAAAAAACCGCCCGGAGGCGGTTGAGTTGAAACTAGGTGCAGAAATCAAATTTTGGGGATCGCAACTTCAAGCAGCCCCGTGACTAGAGCAACAATCGCTCTACCCTTCGCCTCATTCAGCTCAATGCTGGTGAAGGGCTCGAATCCGTCAATATTGATCGTGTATCCGAAATCGTGATCCTCGACGGTCATTTCATACTGATCGAGAATCGCATGAATCTCAGCGGGGCGAAGCGGTCTTGGCTCCATCTGCTTCGTTCGCTTTCCTGGAATTTCTTTTCCGGAGGGAAATGACAAGCTCGGCCTATCCGACATTTCGTAAATCGAAAATGGCTCGCCGTTCATGAAGCGCAGTGATGGGGTCAGCCCAACTTCCAAGTTCGCCACATACCTGACCAGTGCATATCGGAGTTGCCAACTGGAAAGATCGTGCACTTTGACATTTTTGTATTCGGACATAGCCACGCCTGCTTGCTAAAAATGCTGAGCTTAAAGCCCTGCCCGAGCAAACGCCAATGGCTCCAGCTCTTTGAGCTGGTCTAGTGTCAGCGGCTTGAAATTTTTATCGAGCTGTAGCGCGGTGAAGCGCTCGGCAGTCAGCCCGCCATCGCGGAACAGCTTGCCACGCACCGGCCCCAGAGCAGCGTCATGGAAGGCCGCTGGCTGCGTTTTGAGCCACTGGTAGTAGCTGAGGCTTGCCGACACCTGCCCACCGCCATCAGCGCCCACTGCTGCCCGGGTAGCGCCCTTCCCGAACAACGCCGACAACCTGGTGATCGGCGTTATGGTGGTTCGGCAGTGGATGTGGAACGGGGGCACAGGCCCCTTTCCCATCTCGAACTCGCGGCCATCCAGGCTACGGCACTGCAAGCTGGTCTTCCTGTCCAGAGTGGCGACGATACGATAGCCCGGCACTACCTCGGCGTTCGCCTTGAGGGTTTCCATGCGCGCGGTGGTGGCCACATGCTGGACTGCGGTTTGAACGACTGCTCGAGCGCTCCGGTTCGTGACCGCCAGCAGGCCGTCTGTGAAGTTCTGCGCCGCGGTGCCGCGAATGACCTGGGTGATCTCGGCGTTGGTCTGGCCCTGCACGACACCCATTCGGATGGCGTTGGTTACCCGGTCCGACTCGGTGCGGGTCCAACCGCTCAGGAAGGGCTTCAGCAGCTTGCCGCCATCGACGCCAGCCACCTGCAGGGGCTGAGTGTTGATCGCTGCCCTGAGCAGCGAGTCTGCCGGCATGACCGCATCGACCAGCAGCGCCTTGGCCAGGCTGCGGCCCTCGAACGCTGCCTCGTATTGCGCGATGTCCACCAGGTCGGACTGCATCCGGTCGCTGAAGGCCTTATAGATCTCCAACAGCTTGCCGCCGACCCGTCCCAGGAACTCTTCCAGCCGGCTCCGGCCGTATGTCGTCAGTTCCTTGCGGGTGAGCTGGTCACGGACATGCGTGTCAGCCCGGCGCAGGTAGGTTTCGAACTTCTTGACCTCGCCGGCCTTGAGCCGCTCAAGCAGTACCGAGTGGCGGCTTACCTGCTCCAGCAGCTTCTCGTCCGCCGTTTGCTCCGGTTTCGTCGCCATCTTCGTCGTCCAGGTTTACCCCATCGCCGTGGTCGTCGCCGATCAGTTCGGCCTCTTCGTCGTAGGGTCGCTCCGGCAGCTTGCCGGTGGTGAGGTACTGCCAGTAGGTCTCGGCGCTGATGGTTCCGGCCATGACACTCTTCTGCAGCTCGGCCAGCACCTGGGCGTTGACCTCAGGGATGACGAACTCAGGCTTGACCGTGAAGACCACCTCGTCCGGGTTGAAGCCGGTCCACTCTGCGGCGTAGCGCAGGGCCTGCTCGATAGCCTCCGCCGCCGTGATGACGATGCTGTGGAGGGTGGCGTGCTGGTCGTTCTGCCGGGTCTTGCGCGCCTCGCCCGACTCGGTGCCGGAGACGTCCATGACTTTGGCGCCAGCCTCAAGGGCGGCGTTTTTCTGGTCTTCCATTGCGGTGCGAACGGCCTGGATGCCGGCGCCCTGGAACTCTAGGTAGCCGCACGACCCGCTTGGCCCCAGGTCCCAGGCTGCCGAAGGGCCGGTGACACTCAGCTCAACGCTCTCATCCAGGCCCGACACCCACGGCTGCGGGTGGCTGGTCTGGTGCAGCGCGGTGAAGTAGTCGGCGCTGAGTTGGTAGGACTTCAGCGCAGCCCGGGCCATGGTCAGCAACGGGATCTCGTCCACATCGGGCGAGTTGTCGGTCGAGCCGCAGTAGATGACCGGAATGTAGTCCAGCCCGCGCACCAGGTTGTTGCTGCCGTCGACGGTACCCAGCGGGCGGTCGTCCTCGATCAGCTCGCCGGCCTCGTTGCGCACGCCCGTGCGGCAGATCGCACCGTCCATGTAGAACTCGCGGTAGACCGTCTCGCATTCGTGGCTGTAGCGGTCCTGCTCCTTGCGCCTGAACTCGCGGAACACCGACAGCACCAGATCCTGCCGACCGCCTTGGTCGGCGGTGTCCCAGTTGATGGCGTTGCGCACCGCGTAGGTCGCGAAGTACGGCTGGCCCGCGTCATCTATGTTGACCACCAGCGGCACGCGACCATGGGAGATGGCCTGGCGCACGATCCGCAGGAACAGCTGGGTCAGGCCGAAGCCGTCGGCGGTGGCGTTGTCCTCCAGTTGCTTCAGCCCAGCTGGCAGCTTTACCTCGGGGATCAGCCTGGAGACCAAGCCCATCATCGAGCGCAGCGAATCCCGTACCCAGTGCTCGTACTGAGCCCGGGCGGTGTAGTTCTGGTACAGGTAGGCATTGCCGGCGCCATCAAGCTTTTCGGCCTCGGTCATGCCGCTTGGCTTGGGCAAGTTGCGCGGGCTGCGTTTGATGGCGCCCTCGCCCTCCAGGGCGTCGTCCATCATCCGCCACTCTTCGATGTGAGCGTCGTAGTCTGGGTTGGTGGATTGAACAGGCATTACGCCAAACCTCCGATGCGGCGGGTGCCGGCGGACTGAGTCTTGATCGGGAACCGCTTGGCGATGAAGTAGCCGGCGGCGTCGTTCATGTGGTCGTGCCCCTTCTTGGGGTCCTTGTCCGGCTCGCCCTTGTCGGTGTACGTCTGCCGTTCTAGACACTGGGTGAGTTGCGGGCATTGGTCGATGTTGACCTTCAAGCGCCGCTCGCCGTACGTGTTGAGGAACATGGCGTTGACCGCGTTGATGCGGTCCTTCACACCTGGGTTCTGTGAGTCGACCACGACGGTGAAGCCGGCCTTCTTGAGTAGCGACAGGTCCGACTCGCTGGCGTTCTTGCTGCTGGTGTTCTGTCCGCTGGCGTCTGGGTACACGGAGACGCTGTGACCCGAGAAGCGCACCTTGATCTTCTCGATCATCTCCGGCGTGTCGCGCACCGAGTGGAACTCGTCCAGCGCCAGCGGCAAGCCGTCTCGCACCACGTACACAACTGCGGCCATCTTCATGACGTTGAAGTCCATGCCGATGTGTATGGCCTCGCCTGGCTTGATGCGCTCGCTGGTGCGGCACTCGGTCCGGTCGAAGGTGTAGTAAACGACCCCGGCATAGTTCTCGAACCCGGCCTCGTATTCCTGGCGGAACGTGCGGGGGTCCATCTTGCGCCGGGCGGCGTCCAGCTCATCAGCCGGGACGTTGCCACCCTGCAATGAGGTGTATTGCCAGCTCTTATGGTCGGGCTCCCCGCCCGGCTGCCCGTCGCGGTAGGTGTCGTAGCAGTGATTGAAGCCTTTCGGCGTGCCGATGCGCAGCGCATGCCCCCCTTTACGCGACTTTCCGGTCTGGGGAATCGTGTACTGGCAGGTCGAAAGCATCGGCCGCAGCACTTCCTCCCAGGCCGCCCACGGGCAGTCTGCCCACTCATCCACAAGGACGAAAAACAGGCCAGAGCCCCGCAGGTTGTCGTAGTTGTCCAGGCCGACCACACGCATGATGTGGCCGGACTTGAGGGTGATCGAACACTCCGTCTCGTTCGGTCGGGCCGCGCGCCATGCCTCGGGAATGGCCTGCTTCAGCCGGCGCCAAAAGACCCGCTTGGCCTGCTTGAACGTCGGCGCGCCGTACCAAATCTCGTCCTCGACGCTCACGCCCCACTCTGCAGCCAGCCGCGCCGCGCGCCGCATCTCAGCCTTGCCGAGGAAGGTCTTGCCGAACCGACGCCCGCACACCGCATCACGGAAGCGCGCCTCAGGCTGGAAGCCCCACACGTAGATGTTCGCCTGCTTCGGCGTCAGCTTCACCGGCGGGTCATAGGTACGGGGTAGTCGGGACACCTTCGTCTGGCTCCAGCTTGTACTCAGCAACGGCGTGCTGCTGGTCCGCCTGGGAGCCCAGGGGCTTGTCGGGTTCGAGCTTGCGATTGACGTACATGTCGCCGCACTCCTTGGCCGCCTGCTCGTACAGCTGGGCAGTCAACGCGAGGTTGCGCATGTTCTCGGCCTTCTCAGCCATTCGCCCAAGACCGCGCAGCCGGAAGGCCCGGTTGGCGATGGGGATCTCCGCTGTCTCCTCGCGGAAGCGCTTGCGGGTGTCCTCGAACAGGGTTCGCCACTTGGCTGCCAGGTTGGCGCCAGCACGCTTGGTTGGGTCGTGCTGCTCCACCTGCTGGCGAGTGACATCGATGTCGAATTCTTGCTTGACGGCCTGTGAGACCTGGGTTGGCGTGTCGAAGCACGCCAAGGCCTGAACGATGAAGGCCTTCACATCGCTTTTCAGGGCTGCCATAGATTGGGTTCCGTCTCATGCCTGTCTCACATCAGGCCAACTTGAGCAGACAGGTTCCGCAGGCCCTCGAAATGTTGATCTTGGCCACCTCAGGCGGCCGGCTTGCAGCGTCGATCAGCTGCTGTACGTCGTCGCTGGCACCGTAGCGCCTGACCACGCCGACGAACTCTTCGACGTCATGGCCGCGCAGGTAGAGCTTGGGCAGCCCGTCCTGGGTGAACTTGGGGGCGCCATACTCATCTGTCGCCTGGGCGATGTGGTAGAGCTCGTGTTCAATCAGGGCGCAGAACTCGGCGTCGGTGCACTGGGCGCAGTAGTCGGCAGCCAAGGTGATGAGGTAGGTTGGTTCCTCACCGAACCACTGGCGCATCTGCTGCTCTTGCCGGGCCTTCTGCCATCCGCCAGCGCGGAACATCAGCTGCTCGGCCTGGCCGAGAACCACTCTTCCCTGCTTGGCGAACCCGGTCGATGCCCAAAGCACGCCGATGTTTGCATCCATCAAGTGGGCATGCTCTGGGTTATGGATGCTGCCGGTGTCAGCGATGATCTCGCTCTGCACCCAGTCCCACACACCGGTGGCCGGCCGCAGCGTGATCCACAAGGATTCGAGCAGATCAGCCGGCGGCTTTGGTCTGCTCATGCTTCACCTAGCCCTTGAAATGATGGCTATTTGCCGATATTGGTGTTCTCCCCCTACTCGCTCGCAAGGTGAAACATGAAACTAGACGTGACGATTGAATACGGCGCCAACGCTATCGACATCCCAACGATGCGCGGCATAAGCAATACCGAGTACGCCTCTTACATCGATGGTGATCTGTTTTGGGTCGACCATCACGACATCCTCAGGGCCGTTCTCGGCGAATATCCGATCGCCACTACATCTGCCCAAGTCGAACAGTTAATCACCTATCTGCAAGGTGTGGCGCAGCGGATGCGTGCAGCAGAGTGATCCGCTCGTGCCGCACTCACCTGCGGCACATCGCAGGAATTCAGTAAATGGAACAAGGATAATTATGAGCACCGTAGCTGTAACCGCGCCCAGCTCAAGACCTAGTTGGATTACCGTAAGTCTAATTTCAGCCCTTTGCACCGCACTAGGATCGGCGGTCACAGTGGGAGTGAAATATGGTCAGCAAGAGACTGCGATCTCTTCGCTGCAAGAGCGAAATCAAGAATACCGCGACGCCAACAAAGAGCTTCTGGGGCGACTCAAAGAGTGGCAGCAAGCGTATGAGAAGCAGCAAGCCGTGCTTCAGTCTACACAGTCCAGCCTGCAGCGTATCCAAGCGGACCGATGCACGCCGCTCAGAAACAAAGTAGACGATTTAAAAATCTCAATTGAAATTGCATCAGGCGGCACACCCTCTTCGAACCTGGGTACGCTCCAAGAACTGATGCAGCAGTACCAGATTTCGCTAAGAGCTTGCTACAGCGGCCCAGTCTGATAGCACCTGCCTGACTAGGGCAGCGCCCTATTCAGGGCCTCATCAGCTTTGTCGGCAGCCTGGGTAGCGGTGGTCGCTGCCTTCGACGCCTTGGTCGCGGCGCTCTCTGCCTTGCTGGTCAGCTCATCCAGGCGCTTGTCACGCTCAGCCATGGCGGCATCGTAGGCGGCGCGGATCTCCGCCACTTGGTTGGCCTGGGTGCTGGCCATAGACCAGAACGCTGATTGCCAACCCAGTACCGCGCCACCAGCAACCAGCAGGGCGGCGATGACCCAGACCTCTGCCCGCCGCCACCAGCGGCGGGCGATGAATTCAAGTGCGCATCTGTCCATCAGGAAGCACCTCCCAGCTTTCCGCGCAGGCGGGCGAGCTCATCGCTTTGCGCGGCTACGCGTTCGTTGAGCTGGCCGACCTGACTGGTCAGGGCTTCTATCTTGCCCTCCAGGCGCCCAACTGTCGCCACGAGGTCGTTCCGCTCCTTGGCGAATTGGTCAGCGCGGGCCTCGGCTTCTTTCCGGGCCTCGCGCTCGATATCAAGCAGCTCATTCAGGCGCCGGACCACGCCGATGTCAGCTGTATCCATTGCCCTGTCAGCGGCATCCCGAGACAGCCACTTGCGCAGCCACAGAAAGCCTCCCAGCAATACGGTGCCCGTTCCGCCCAGCCAGGTGGCTGTGCCTGGGCCGAGGTCGGTGGGGTCCATTAAAATCTCCAATCTGCTTCGTTGAGAATGCAATCGGCAATCTCGTAAAAACATGCCCGCTGATCCACACGGGCATGCCTCTTCTTCCAACTAAATTATTGAGTTAGAAGTCTCCCGAACCTGCTGCGCTAAGGAATAGGTCCCTCACTTTATTATTTCGCGCCTCGTCAATTCCAGCGCGATGAGACTCAGCCGCCGCCGCAGCCCAATCGCGACGTCGCACAGCAGCTTGAAGTCGAACGAACTGCCGGAAGTTACCGACACCAACATTATAAATGATATCTTGCAGTGCAACTCGGGCAGCGGACGGGTAGTCACCAAAGTCTTCAAAGAACCCAAGCGCCTGAGGGTAGACAGCAGCAATTTCAGAACTCAACCTATCATTGATTGCAGCTTCCGACATGTAGAGATTAGTATAATCCTCATACCAATCCGCGACATAGCCGGTTGGCAGGCCATGAATTGTACGCCACTCTTGCCGCTTCTGCATTTCAGTTGCTGGATTATCATCAAAGTCTAGAAGCGGAAGAGATACAGCAGCATTCTCATTTGGTAGCATGAACCCCACACCGGTGGTGACATTGCCTTCAGAGTCCAGATAGAAAAAATCCTTTTCCTTTTCATAAGTCCGTAAGGTCTCTTGAATAGACTCAATCTCTCGAGTGGTGAATCCGCTGGCCTTGTCTTCTAAAGGGAATGTCACCTTAGCCGTTGCAGTGATTGCACTGGTAGACGCGTTGATGCGGATTTGTACGGCATGCAAATCAGTACGCTGGAAAGTGGCCTTGTATGGCGCCCCCATTTGAGTAGGCATGCTGATGGAGAAGCCTCCGCCAACATAAACCCCACTCTCCGAGGTATTGACCCAGTTACCGCTCTCATCCCGCTCCTCGAGCATGTATGACTTTGTGAACATTACTTCACTGCCATACAGAACGACCACTGCAACTTGTGCATTTCTATGCGGAATGGCAGGCTCTTGGGAATTTGGATCCTGAATCACTGGAGCGCTATCTTCAAGCTCGACCAAGTTAAAGCTCACAGAAATCTTCGAGTCAACCTGAATAGTTGCAGAAGCAGAATTCTTCACCAACCCAAGCACGCCCATTACAGTGCTTGTATAATCTTCGCTATTGAAAGCATTGAAAGTCAGGTTTTGATAAGCGACCCCAACCCCTGAACCACTTCCGACAACCGAAAATTCTGCCCCGCAAATATTTTCATCAGAACTTTTGATTGCTTTAGTCGTAATAGCCATACTTTTACCTTGATCTGAATTTAGTCAAGGCGATCAGGTCGCTCATTGCCGTCATTCCACGACATGTTCGAAGCTCAAGGCTCTCTGGGTATTCCTGAACCACCGCGCAACTAAGCGCGTAATTCCTTCGCGTCCTTCGTTGCCAGCACTTGATCAAGGCTCTCTGCCTGGACTTGATTGAGAGTCCCGCATCGGGAGCATTTGATCTGGAGCTGGGTAACCCCTGCCGCTCGGGCAAGGAGTCGTTTGCATTTTCCGCAACGAATGTCTCTAAGCATCTGCAAAGCCTTAAGTTTTTCTGCTAGGCTCCGCCCCGCTCGCGCGAGCAGTGAGGGCCTTGGCTGGCTTGCAGGCATAATCTGCGATCTGGCGTCTCCCTTGGGTGTTACAGCACCCGCTGGAGTCGCCCTCTCTTTTTTCTCGCCGCACAAATGACAAAGCCCCGATTAGTTCGGGGCTTTCGCGTTTCTGCGGGCACAAAAAAACCGGCGCCAAGGCCGGTTTCTGGATGAGCTTGCCGAAGGCAAAACTCTAACAATGGACAAATAGTGCCATCACGCGTGCGGGAACGCAATAGGCCCTCAAGCGGCCTCCTTCATCTCGTAGATTGCGGCAGCAACCGGCGACAGAGCGCGCTTGTCGATGTCCTCGCAAACCTCGAAGCAGATCTGCACGAACGGCTCCCAGTCGCGGGCCCAGGCGCAGGACGGCAGAGTCACGCCGTACACGTCGTCAATCCAGCGCTTGAACCACTCCGGGCTGGCGAACGGGTCTTGTGCCGAAGACTGGCCGCCTTGGTGCATGCGGCGGTACCGGAACATCACACCCTTGGCCACGTACTCGCAGCGCTCGCGCTTCGCCGCCGTCATCCGAGCGGACCTGGTCATGGCCATACTGAAGATCACCTCCTCGGCCACCTCGCGGTCATCGTCTCGGCAGGCTGGGGCGTACATGAAGTTGCCAAAGGCTCTGAGACTGCCAGGAAGCTTGAAGATTGCCGCCTGCACACCGCCGGCCAAAGCCTGGTGCACAGCATGACTCGCTTTCCGTTGTTTCTCCGTGGTCTGAACCATGGTGCCCAGCAGGCCCAGCTGCTCGATGAATACGCCTTGGCTGTCCCACGGGATGTACAGGCAGTCGTGCCAGGACTGCCGTGCGCTGTTCAGTTGCATGGACCGCCCTCCTCGCGCTTGCGCCGCGCCTTGACCACCATGCCGCGCACGATGCAGTAGCCAGCGATGACGAAGATGCCCAGAGCCAGCAGTTGGGCGCTGTCGATTGTTGTCCAGTTCATGCCGCCTTCTCCTTCAGCTGCTTGATCTTGTCGCGGTAATCGGCCTTCAGGGCCTTGAGCTCGTCGATGGTGTAGCGCTGGGGCTTATGAGGGCCTTCCAGCCACGCAACCTGCTCGGCGCCGATGCGCTGCACGAGGTTGATCCGGTAGTTCACGATGTCGCCCGACTTGTGCTGGTTGCAGGGCACGCACTGCTTGTGACAGTTGAGCGGTTCGAACCGAAGCTCCGGGTTTCCACCAACGGTGCGGTAGTGCCCGGCGTCGTACTTGCCCTGGTGGTGCCGGCCGCAGCTGATGCACGGCTGGGCTTCATCGCGCAGGCGCACCCATTGGTTGAACACAGCCTGGGCTTCACGCACATAGTCGGCCCGACTCTTGAGCTTCTGCTTGCGCACCTGGATCTCGCGGCGCTCACACTGGGCGATCGCCTTCCGAGCCACTGCCTGGTTCTCTGGCTTCTTCGCCAGCTCCAGTGCGCACTGCACGCCGCAGGCTTTCTGTGTCGACAGCGATGGCCGGAACTTCGCACCGCAGGCCTTGCAGGTCTTCTGCTTCACTTCCTTGAGAGCTGTCCTCACGCAGCGGCCTCCCCCAGTAGGTCAGCGAAGTGCACGCCGCGGGCGGCAAACTCCTCGACGATCCGGTCGGTGTACTGACAGCCCTGGACGCGGTCGAACAGGCGGGTCACAGGGAAGCCATCCGGCCCGAACATGGCGCACGGCCCCATCCAGCGCAGCTTGATCTCGTAGGGCAGGTTGAGCAGCGCCATGTTGTAGCCGTCGCGGAACTCCTCGCAGGAGGCGCGCATGATCGGCACCCCGTGGTGAAGCTTGCAGTAGCGGCGCACCTCTTCCACGTCGCCCATCTCGGTGCTCTTGGCGATGCGCTCGTACATCGCGAACCACAGTGCGTTTTGATCCAGTGTGCGGTCCTTGCCCGGGCGCATGCTGACCACGACGAACTTCTTGTCGCGGAACAGCCGGGTCATCATGGTGATGGCCTCGGACAGCTTGGCCTGGCTGTTGACGCTGATCTTCTCGGTCATGCCGCCACCTCCTGCAACTGGCTACCCGCGGCGCGCGCTTGGGTCGTAAACTGGTCGCTCTCCGCCAGCAGCTCCAGCGCCACCTCCTCCACGGTCTTCTCGCCGAGGAATGCGTCCAGGGCATCGGTGTGGCGCTGCAGCCCAGCGTCACCCGCCCGCCAAGAAGCAACGACCGACCACAGCAATGGCTGCAGTTTTTTCTTGTCGATAGTCACACCCCCTCCCCGGCCGGCTGCCCGGCGCGCTTGATGTTCAACTTGGCCAGCAGGTGTGCACGGCACGCGGCGGCGCTCGACGGGATCTGCTGCAGGTCCAGCAGGCGGGCCTGGCGTTGGCTTGCGTACTCGTCGGCCAGCTCGATCAGGCTCTTCTGGCTGTCGTGGCCGATGCCGATGGCGATCTTCCCGTCCAGGGGCTGGCCTTCCTTGGCTCGGCGCAGCACGATGTCGTAGGCCCGGTCGAAGCGCGCCTGCAGGCCTTTGTCGTTCTGCTGTGCGGCGCGCAGGTCGAACAGGCCGGTGGCCACCGCGGCGATCTTCACGCCCTCGTGGCTGTAAACGCCCAGCAGGGCCTCGACCCAGGCGGCAGGCGGCGCCGGCATGCCGAAGTCCTCAGGCGTCGGCTGGCACATCGCAATGAACTCGCCCACGCTCGGCGCGAATGGCTTCTTGAGCCTGCGGCACCTCTCGATGCCGAACTCGATTTGCTCGAGCGTGCGGATGCCCTCGGAGGCGAACTCCTTGATCCACTCCTCCTTGGCAGCGGCCAGGGCCTCGGTGGATGGCCATGCCTGGCGCCAGGCCGGGAAGATGCCGCGCAGGCGGCGGAACAGGTCGTTGACCACCTCGGCAGTCTCCAGGGAAACCACCACCGGCCCTCCGTGCAGTTCTGGCGGACGGTTGGCCATCGCAGCCATCAGTTGGTTTGCTGATTTCATGTGCGCACCATCAGCCCTTCGGCCCAGGATGAGTCGTTGAAGTCGGGTTCGTTGGAGCGGGTACCGCGCTGCTGCGCACCGGGCAACACCTTCTCAGGAAACAGGCCGGTCCAGCCGTTGCTGATGGACTGGTTGATCACGGCGTCGGGCGCGTGGTGGCCGGCCAGAGTCTTGGCCTGCTTCGCGCAGGTGGTGGCGGTCAGCGGCTTGCGGATCTCTTTGCGGTGCTGGCACCAGTCGGCCCAGGTCTGCTCGCTGACGTTGGCCGGCTTGGCAGTCAGCGGATCGAACTTCTGAGCCTTCTTCGGAGCCGCAGGAGCGTCAGCGACTGGCCCCTTCGGTTCTTTGATGGTTCCTTGATGGTTTATTGATGGATTGGGTGCAGCTCCTGCACCCCGTTCTGTCGTGGTTTGCACCCCGTTCTGTCGTGAGCTGCACCCCGTTGTGTCGTCATTTGCACCCCGTTCCGAACCGGGTGCAGCTGGTGCACCCCGTTCTACGCACAGGTCGTAGACGGTCGGGCGGCGGTCGTGACGGTCGATGTACGCGCCGGCAATTGCCTGATTCCCAAGGCGAATTACACCGATCTCGAGCAGGTGGTCGAGCTTGTACTTGACCGTGCGGATGGACAGCCCGGTGTCTTCACTGATGCTGGATGACGAGGGAAAAGCCCCGCGGCCGTTCTTGTCGGCATAGTTGGCCAGGACCAGCAGCACGTAGCGCGCAGTGGCGTCTACAATGTCGCGCTGCTCCAAGGCCCAGGACATCGATTGAACGCTCACGCCGCACCTCGCACAGCCTTGTCGTGGGTGTGCAGGCCGTCCCAGTTCTTCTTCATGGGCAGCTCGCCGGCCAGGTACAGCTCGTACAGCCGCACGGCACCCTTGCGCAGCAGGATCGGGGTGTAGCTGATGAACGCCTCTTTCCCGTGCGGAGTGATCTCCTGCTGATGCTCGGTCATGTACTTGTCGCGGGCGTAATTGCCGACGCGGTAGCGCGTGCCGCTGCTGCCCTCGGTGTAGAGCCAGTTCTTGGTCTTGAGGAAGGCGTTCACCTGCATGACGTTGACCCCATTGAGGCCCTTGCAGAACTGAACCGGGCTCATGCCCTCCTTGAACAGGTTCTCGAGGTGATCGATCTTTTTGGCCTGGGCCTCGACCTGGACGGTGAGCAGGACGCGGGCTTTCTCCGACTCCAGGGCCATCTGGAGGATTTCCAGCTTGCTGAGATCGGCAGGCGCGGCAGGCTCGGCCCTGGCTTCGAGTTCGCGCCAGCGCTTGATGACGGCCATGCGCATAGCGGCGCTGTAGCCGGTGAGCAGGCAGTAGGTGTGCTCGCGGTCCAGGCAGTACTCGCGCCGAGCCCGGTTTTGCGAGTCGAAATAGATCTGTCCAAACTTGGACACATCTTCTTTCAGGTCGCCGAGCATCTTCTCGATGTCGCGCTTGACGTGCTGATGCTGCTTTCCAGTCAGTTCAGCGATTTCGCGCGACGACATCGTGCGCGCCACGAAATCGTGGTTCGCATTTAGTGGCGCGGGCCGGCTCAGGGCCTGTACACTTTGGGTCTGCATAGGTAAGATTCCTCAACAGAGTTGTTCGTTATGCAGAGAGCCGGGCCGCAATCCCGGCTTTTTTGTCTCTGCGATTTGGCGTCCCTAATGAGGGACTAGCGCCCGGGTCCCTAATTAGGGATTGGACGGTTACCTCGGCGCCGCGAACGGCACCACGTTGTTGCTCTTGGGCTTGCCCCTCATCGAGAGGAAGCGGGTGGCCATGCCGACGATCTGCGATGCAAGTTCGTCGGGGGTAAGGCCGGCCTCCTCCGCCCAGGCTTCCAGCTCCTGGAAGTCGGAACGGCGGAACTGCTCGACCTTCACGTCGTGCTGTACTGCTTCGTTTGCAGGCGACATTCGTCCTCCCCTGGACCTATTCAGGCCCTGGCCTTCTTCTCGTTGATCAGCGGCAAGTGGCCGTGCTCTTTCTTAAACGCCAGCGCGGCCAGGATGATTTCCCGGGCCAGCACGCTGTGCTGCGCCTTGAGCTCCAGGGCGTATCCCTTCAGCTCGTTGAAGTCCTCGTCATCCAAGCGGACCTTGACCTGGTGGTCGTGGCGGTGAGCTTTGTCGTCGTAGGCCATCGGGTGTCCCCTGCGCGCTGGGTAAATCGATCGGGCTTATCAGTTACGCGTCAGGGCCGGTTCAGGCCCTGCGATGGAACGGTGTTACCGGTCCCCGCGGGTTACGGGGTTTGGTTCGGCTGGCCAGTTCTTTCCGGATCAGCTCGGCTGCGAGCGCATCAGGGCTTACACCCCTCCGTTCTGCTTCTCGCTCCAGCTGCTCCATCAGTCCCTGGTCCAGTCCGATTTCTTCAATCGGCATGGGGCCTCCTACGGGCCTTCAGGCCACGTGCTGATCGCCGGTATTCTCCGAAGACAGGGCGGCCAGCTGAGCTTCCAGCAGCTCACGGCAGAGCACAGCGCGCTGAGTGCGATGGAATTTCGCCAGCGCCTGGATCAGTTCGAACGTGTCCTCATCGACCCGGACCTTGATCTCGCGGTCATGCAGGTGCTTGGGATTGGCGTACATGCGGGGATTGCTCCTTGCTATGGAAATTGATTAAGCCGCGCCCTTCAGCGCTTTGCGTGCAAACGGTATGAGGTCTGGGCGAAGACCGGCGATGGTGATTTCGCCGTCGGATGCGTCCTGCAGGCGCTCAGCAAGATCAACAGAGGCCTTCCGATGACCACCTGCGAGCTGCCAGAGATGGCCAACAGTGGTCTTCGCCTCAGCAGCTACGTCCCGCCGGCGATCGTTGGTGGCGGTGGCCAACCATTCACGGAGGTGATCATTCATGTGGGTTCTCCTTACACATATGGCGGAATTTAGCTCATGGCTAATGCTTGAGCAAGGAGAATTTAGCTTTGCGCACATTTAGCACTGAGCTAAACGCTGGCATTCTTCGCACCATGGATATCTACGAAATTCGAAAGCACAACCTGGTCAAGCTAATTGGCAGCCAGAGGAAAGGATCCTGCGCGGAGCGCTGGGGGATGGCGCCTGCGCACCTGAGCCAGATACTTTCGGACAAGACGGCCAAGAACCTGGGCGACGACGTAGCGCGCCGGATTGAGGAAGTGGAGAAATTGCCGCGAGGCTGGTTCGACTCAATTCCTGCAAGCGATGACGCTCTGCCGCACGGCGAGGCCCTGGACAGCAAGCTGTCTGCTGCCGACCTGGTGAAACAGATGCTCGCGAAAAGCGGGAAAGGTATTCCAGAGGAGACGCGGCAGCGGTTGCTAGCTGCCGCCGAGGCGCCAGTAGCTGGTGAGCCTGGCGACGCCAGCCTTGTGAAAGCTGATCTGAATCGGCCAGGACTGGTCGGCGATGAGGTGTGGATCGCTCACTACGATGTCCGCGGCGCCATGGGCGGCGGCGAGGTGACACACGACTTTCCTGAGATGCTCCAGGACGTGCGCGTCAGTCCCAAGCACCTGCGTGAGCTGGGCGTTGAGTTCAAGGAGCACTACCACCTAAAGCTGGTCACTGGCTGGGGCCAGTCGATGGCCCCTACGATCAAGAGTCGCGACCCGCTCATCGTAGATGTGAGCATTCGCGAATTTGTAGGTGACGGAATCTACTACTTCTCCTGGGGCGGCCACGAGTACATCAAGCGCCTGCAGATCGCTGACGAGGATTACTTCGAGATGATCTCAGACAATCCTCAGCACAAGGATCGGATGATCCGCCGGGAAGAGACGTACATCCAAGCCCGGGTGCTGCTGGTCTGGAATGCGCATCTGGTGTAGCAGCAGACTGCTGCCATGCGGGAAACAATTGGACGGTGCAACCATAGATTTTAATTGGGAGGGATGCCATGCGAGGGCTGGGGATAGCGATACTAGTGACAGGGGTGGTGGTCATCCTTGGTGCGCTGGTGATGGATGTGACCGTTTACTCAGGCGCCGGTCGCGTAAACAACTTGGGCTTGATGGCTGATCGACAGAACTACACCATCATCGGCGGCATACTTTTGATTACCGGGCTGTTGTTGACGCTATTCGCCCGGCGACAGGAGCATGCCATGCAGCAACCTGGCCTTGATTCCAGGCCTTGCCCAAGCTGCGCAGAAATCATCAAAACTGCAGCGATCAAATGCAAGCACTGCGGAACTGATGTGCAGGCAGCATCTCCGGCCAGGTTGATAGAGGGATGGGTTGCATCGGTACCCTGCAGAGAGGGCCCAGAACAAATCAGGGCTGTTGAAGCGATTGAAGCCTTGGGCTTTCATGCTGTGCCCATGGAGGGGGCGAATGTTGGAGCTGGGCCATTCTTCACCAAGGATGATGCTAAGCGGGCTGTTCGCCAACTTTCTGATCAATACAAGCTCTTCGCGGATGTGGATTACCGTGATCGGGCAAGCGGAAAATTCCCACCCTTACCTGAATAATGATCCCTGACGAGAGCCCGCCGACTGGCGGGCTTTTTCATGCCCATCAGAAAGGCGCCGCCTCCTTATCGGCCTCCTCCTCCTTGTCGCGCTCAGCGAAATAGTCGTCCCGCTCCTCGTTGGCCTGGAGCTCCCACCGGACAGTCACGCTCCCGTCGTCGTTGAACGTCAGATCCAGCTCCGGCGTTTCAGCGAGCAAGCCCATCACCTCTTCCCATTCAGCTTCGCCGTCCGTGTCCAGGCGATGGATCGTCACCCAGCGCTGCGTCTGCGCGAGCGGGTGGTTGATCATCGACGAGACTCGAAGCCCCAGACGCTCTACTCCGGACATTTCCTGGCGCTGCTGCGGTGCCGATTTCTTGTGCTTGGACATAGCTCCCTCCTCTTAAGCTGTATATTCGTACAGTAATTTCAGAAGCATAGCTCAGTGCTAAATCCGAGGTAAATACCCGCAGCGCGATTTGTTCGCCGGGATGTGATTTGTCGCCCAGCGAAATTTATTTAGCTCAGAGCTATTGACTAAGCTTTAGCGCATGGCTAAATTTCACCTCAAGCAGTCACTCACGAGGGACTGCAGAGGCCCTCACTGGCCGCCGCTCTTTAACAGCCAGCGCCATGCACGACTACCCGGCCCCGCCGGTTAGGTCACTCCCGGCTCCATCGGTGGGAGGTCAGTAAACCGATGAACAAAACCGCACTTGCCTCTACCGGCGACCGGCGATCCGACAGGCCCGAAAGCCTGCCCACGCGCAGCCCACTGCGACGGCGGACGAGGTGTTGACCGAACTGTGTGAATGACCTGGTAAGCGAGTGCGGAGAAAGACAGAACGATTTAGTGATGCCGTCTCGATGAGGCGGCATTACGCAGCATCACCTGAGCCCACTCGAAGAGCTGGCTGAGGGATGCGAGAGCGCATCCAGGCAGTAAAGGCAATCGTGCCAGACCATGATTTTTATCGTCAGGAGACATACCCATGACCGTAAACATCAGCAATCTAACGATCACGACCCCAGTGGCCACTTCATCCACCAACCCCGTAGCCCTTGAGCTCAGCGGCGCTGAGGCGATCGCTCAGTACCCAAGCGTGGTGAGTGTGCTGGCCGATGGCTCAGTTCAGTTTTCGGCGCCCACCAAAGGTGCTTCAAGTAAAAGCACCCACCGCACGCGCTGCGAGTGGAAAGAGGCCAACTACTGGTCTTTGGCCAGCGCAGCCGAGCACATCAACATGCAAGAGATGACGCTCACGAAGGTCAACTCCGCGCAGAAAGTGGTGATCTCGCAACTGCACGTGAAGGACGATGACAGCCCGCCAGTGAAGGTCTTCTGGAGCAAAGGCAACATCACCTTGGGCTTCCGCGAAACGTTCAACCAGGCCACGCCGATCAACACCACCCTGCTCAAAGGCGTGCCTCTGGGCTCGAAGTTCACCGTCACTATCCGCGTGCTCGCCTCGGGCGCGTTGACCGTGACCGCCAGTTGCAATGGCAAGGCCGGGTCGTCCGGCAGCCTCCACATGGACAGTTCCTGGCGCTCATCGCTGCTGAACTTCCACGGCGGCGTTTACAACCAGGTCGATTACACCGACGCCACTCCAGCTGACGACGGCTCAATCTGCATCGTGAGCGACCTAGCACTCACCCATACGTAATCTGCTGGCACGCCAGCATGCAGGCGAATCCGGGGCCTACCCGGCCAGACCAGATGCTTCCCGGGCGGCTCCGGGCGCCTGCACCCTTCCCTTCACATACGACCGCATTGGCAGGCGCCAGGCCACCTTTCACGGTGGGTTTGGTCACCCGCGCCTGGCTCCTGACCAATGCGGCCGCACAACAACTCTGGAGACGACCATGGCTCGCGAGCACGAGCTTTACGCAGATACCGCCCAGGCGCGTGAGGTCGATCGCCAGATGGGCTTGTTTGGCGATACGCACTGGGCAGATCACCTGACCTCGAAACAGGCCAGAGCGAACAACGACGCCTGGAACACGATGATCCGCGAGCGCGACGAGCACCAATGCGCAACGAGCCGCCGCGTTATCGCCTCGGCGCTCGACAAGATGGAAGCCATGTGCGGCTCAGCGGCCGCCCGGAGGACAGCATGAACCAATCAACTCAGCGTGACGTGATCAACATTATCGAAGCCCGACTCGAAGCCATGCGCAATGGTTCGGCCTCGCTAAGTGGCCAGGCCCGCCTGGAAGGCGAGATCGAAATGGCGATCGACTTGGCCCACCTGACGGGCGCCATCGACCTCCCTCTTCGCAACCATTTCATGGCCCGACGTGACCGCATGGTCGCCAGCCACCACCAGCATTGGGAGCAGCAGTGCCGGAGGTTGGCATGAGCACGGCACCTGTGAAATCTCTCATCGACGAGCAGTTGGAGCAGATCGAGCGCACGCTAGCGGTGATCAGCTTTGGCCTGCCGTTTAACGAGGCCATCGGCCTGCCACGAGAGACGCCAGTCTCCAGCCTGACCCGCCGCGTTGGTGCCACCATGAAGGGCCGGCGCATCGCCGTCCGTGTGCGGCCATGACCGGATATCAGCGAGCCCGGCGATTCGCCATGTGGCGCGGGGGCTTCTTCACCCTTGCACTTTGCACTGCCTGGATGCTCGCCAGCGCGTGCGCGGGCTGCATCACCTCCTGAGGTAACCATGAACACAACCCCCCGCCTGGCCGCCCAGCTCGACTGGATGACGGTCGGATCGTTCTCGCCTGAGCGGTACCAGGGCGATGAGCGCAAAGAGTACGAAGAAGAGGCCGCTCGCATCGAGCGGCAGTGGGACAACCAACCGAACTGAGGGCATCCCAATGTTCAAGAAAGCCGAACGTAAGCAGGCAAGGCTACGGCTAGCACTTACCGGCCCATCTGGATCTGGCAAAACCTACTCCGCCCTGCTGTTGGCCATGGGCCTGGGCGGCAAGATCGCAGTCATCGACACCGAGCACGAGAGCGCATCGCTGTACGCCGACCTCACTGACTTCGACGTCATGGGGCTGAGCGCACCGTACTCGCCCGAGCGTTACATAGATGCCATCAAGGCCGCCGAGGCCGGCGGCTACTCGACGCTGATCATCGACAGCTACTCGCACGAGTGGGTGGGCTCCGGCGGATGCTTGGAGATCAACGACACGATCGCCAAGCAGCGCTACAAGGGCAACACCTGGTCGGCCTGGAACGAGACGACACCGCGCCACCGCAAGCTGGTCGACACCATCCTCACTAGCCCGCTACACATCATGTGCACCATGCGCAGCAAGACCGAGACGGTCCAGGGCGAGGGCAAAAAGATCCTCAAGCTCGGCATGAAGTCCGAGCAGCGTGACGGATCGGACTACGAATTCACGGTGGTGCTCGACCTGGTGCACGATGGCAACGTTGCCGTGGCCACAAAGGACCGCACCAGGCTCTTCGAGCAGCCGGAAGTAGTCAGTCCGGACACCGGCAGACGACTGCTTGCCTGGCTGGACGATGGCAAGTCGCAGGCCGAACTCCAGGCCGCGGCGCTGGACGAAGCGCTGTCAAAGATCCCCATCACGGAGACGATGCAAGAGCTGCAGAGCGTGTTCTCCGCTGCATATCGCGCGCTCGAGCATTCCCCTCACCTCCTTGCGCAGCTGAATGCTGCTAAGGACCAACGCAAGTTCGAACTCACCCCTCAGGAGCAATCAGCATGAACGCCTGCATTTTCGACAGCGAAACAACTGGCCTGAACGACCCGCAACTGGTCGAGGCCGCGTACCTGCAACTCGCTGCCATACCTGGCCTGCCGGTGGCCACCGAGTTCCTCCAGCGCTATAAGCCGGCCAAGCGGATCGAGCTCGGCGCCTTGGCCACCAGCCACATCCTCGACGAGGAACTGACGGATTGCCCGGACCACACCGATTTCCAGCTGCCATCCGATATCGAGTACCTGATCGGCCACAACGTCGACTACGACTGGGGCGTCATCGGCCAGCCAGATATCAAGCGCATCTGTACCGCGGCGCTGAGCCGTCGCCTATGGCCTGACGCCGACAGCCACTCACAATCGGCGATGGTGTACCTGCACTACCGCGAGCAAGCGCCAGGACTGCTGCGCAATGCCCACGCCGCGCTGGACGACGTGAAAAACTGCCGCCTGCTGCTGGTCAAGATCCTCGACGCCCTGGCCGCCGAGCTGGGCCGCCCCGTGACCGACTGGGAAGAGCTGTGGACGATCTCGGAAGATGCCCGCATTCCGACCGTGATCGGATTCGGCAAGCACCGCGGCGCCAAGTTCAGCGACCTGCCGGCCGACTACCGCCGGTGGCTGCTCAACCAACCTGATCTCGACCCGTTCGTTCGCAAAGCGCTTCAGCGCTAGGAGTCACCATGGCCCGCGGAGTAAACAAAGTCATCCTGGTCGGCACCTGTGGCCAGGATCCCGAGGTCCGCTACACGCCGAACGGCAACGCGGTCACCAACCTGAGCCTGGCCACCAGCGAATCGTGGAACGACAGGCAGACCGGCCAGAAGATCGAGAAGACCGAATGGCACCGCGTTGTGCTGTTCGGCAAAGTCGCTGAGATCGCTGGCGAGTACTTGCGCAAAGGTTCGCAGTGCTACATCGAGGGCAAGCTCAAGACTCGCGAATGGGAGAAGGACGGCATCAAGCGGTACAGCACTGAGGTGCATGTCGATATCAACGGCACCTTGCAGCTGCTGGGCGGCCGGCCGGACAACCAGGGCGTCAGCCAGCAGCAACAGCAGCGACCGCCTCAACAGCAGCGGCAACAGCGTCAGCAGCACAGCTACAACCAGAATGACAACTACGGACAGCAGAGCCAGCAGGCCGCGCCGCCCGATAACTTCGACGACGATATCCCGTTCGCCCCGCTCCACCACCTGGCAGGTGCATAGCCATGCCACTCGCCACCATCCTCGACCTGCTCCAGCGCCGAAAGGAACTGGAGCAGAACCTGCAGTTGCTGTTCAACCGTAGCTGCCAGTGGAGTCGCGCCGAACGTGTGCGCGGCGCTGCCACCATCGAGAACCTGACTCAGCAGTTGTTCGAGATCACCGAGCAGATCGACGCGGCGCGCGCGGCATGAGGCGGATCAACAACCTGGTCCGCCAGCGCCGGCGGCAAGAACAGTTCCACCTGCCGCCCAGCGGCCTCACGGAGCACAGACATGCAGAAAGCACCCTCTGGAGTGGTAACCCTGCCGGCCTGGATGAATCGGCCGGTCAAGAAGCTGTACAGCACCCGCAGCGGCGGCCAGTACCGGCCTGATGATGTGGCCCTGGCCTTCGCACTGAGCCTGCGCGAGCACGACAGCGCCGACCACCTGCGCAGACTGGCCCGGCGCCTGGTCGACAAGGTTTGCCTCGAGCACCAGCCAAACATGAAGCGCCTGGCCCGCGAGCCGGACGATGCTGAGGTGTTCGCTGCCGCGCTCAAGATCATCAACCGGGTGTGCGACCTGCTCGACATCGGGCCAGGCGCCACCTTCGTTCGCAATGGAGGCGATAATGGCTCTGACGCAGCAGCAGCGTGACGAGAAGCGCAGGGCCAAGGCCGAGCGCCTACAGGAAGAAGATCTGCGCTTGAAGGTTCGACCAGGGACTAAACAGGCTCTGCTGGAGCTGATGGAGTGGGCTGGGATCGAGGAACAGGGCGAGGCGATGACGCTGATGATTCATCACCTGCATGGACTTGGCCCGGGTGGAGCACTACCACTGCTGGAACCTCCGCGCCACGAAATCACGGTGTCACCGGCTGTGGCGCGGAAGCTTGAGAATTTCCGGGCCCGAGAGGCCTTACGGCTTCACCACGACTGATTCTATATCGCGCTCTCTGATGAAGTCGTCGGCATGAGCATTCATGATCCTTCTGGCTTCTGCTTCGTCAGTGGTATGTATGCTGTACTCAGCCTCTACATTAACCTTTGGGGGCACAACCGTTTTCCCGTAAAGACCGATCCACGCGACAACCGGCGAACCGGCATGTTGTGCGCCGAAAGTGATCCTGACCTTAGGATCTGTCTCTGGATAATCGTACGAATCCCAGTAGTTCAATTGCCTCTCCTTGACCCGGCCCCATGCCGGTCACCCGTAATACCCCATCCCAAACCAAATTGCCACTATCGAACATAGTGAGGCCATGTAGGCTGTAACGCTCATAACCACTCTATGCATTTTTTCCTGGAAAGATTGATTAGCGCCTTCTGAAGCTTCTCTGCTTTAGGCCTAGCTGCCGAGACATATTCATGCGCGTCGTATGAGGAGGCATCTTCAATCAGCTCGAAAAGCTTGCGCTGGAGCGCGTCCCAGCGCTGCGCGGTTTCGGCAAACTCATTTTTAGTGAATAGCATTTCGAGCATGATCATGTCGGATGCCAGTTCGTATCTAGCGACGGGCCAATTCTGATCAAGCTGGTCCTTCTCGTGCTTAGTTAGACCATGGATCTGATGCTCGCCGTTGACCTCGCTATCGAGGAAGCGATGGATAAGGTCAACCTTCTTCAGGGCAGAACCTATTCGCTCGTAACGTTCCGTCCACAGCTTCTCCCTCTTTGTTCGCACGATCGCGAAATATGCGCCGACTGCAGCGCCCGCAACAGCCAGTAATAGCGGTATCCAAAAAGTGTCCATCTAAATTCGTCTTCCTCCGTTCAATCGCCAAGCAATAACCCACTTCATCAAATCACGCCACCCCGGCGAGGGCGGCGCATGCATGGAGAAAGCCATGAGCAACTACAACTGCGACCACGTTCGCCGCCACTACGACGTGCCAGCCCAGGTCGGTCGCCGTGTGATCGCCAACGGCGAGCCGGGCATCATCATGGCTGACCGTGGCCATTACATCGGGGTCATTCTCGACAACGACCCGAAGAAGCGCATCCGCAATTACCACCCGACCTGGGAAATGCAGTACGGCGAGATCGCCGAGAAGCTGCCGCTCAAGGAATGGGAGGTGCTCACCAACGGCATGTACGACTGGGATGACGTTCGGTATTTCATAGGTGATGCGCGCCACTACGTCCAGCGCGTGTGGGCGGCGACCCGCAGCCAGGCCAAGTACCGGGCTTATCAAGAGCTGGCCGAGTGCTTCAACGACGACGCCACCGCCATGCTGTCGTTCAAGGTTCGCGCCGCCGCCTGACGCTCCGGCGCTGCCCGCCAGCGACTAATCTGCTCCGGCACTGGCCTATCTGATCTCAGTTCCGTTTATCGTCATCCACTGGAGGACTGTACATCCCTCTATCCTCGCTGAGTCGGTGAAAAGGCGACCGCTTCAGCCAAGGGATTGCGAAATGGTAAACAATCAACAGCATTGCCCATCCAGCAAGGCAGAAAATCGAACGCTCGCTTTTGCTCAATGACAGGGCGAAAGAGATTGCCACTATCGCAAACATGATGCTGACGAAGAAGAATCCAGTCGCCAGGGCATTGACGAGGAAATTAAGCCTGTGCCAACGATCTGGGATCAGTTCGAGGGGGCCTGTGGCGATCAGAGCAATTCCAAACGGCACGGAATAGCTGATCAGCGACGCAGATGGCTTTCCCAGCCAAAGAAACGCTATCCAAATCGCGAGCCCTATGAATGATGCCGTTCGGGTGTTCATCGCGGCAGCTCCTGATCTTGGCGATCTTCCTCGATCTCGCAACCCCATTTCCACCATCCTTGTTTGGTGAGCGGCGAAGCATATCACTCGGCGCTGCCCGCCAGCGCCTTCCCCTCAAACGAAAACGCCGCCTTGGGTTCGGCGGCGTTGAGGTTCTACGGAAGCTTTCGGCTCACGGTACGTAACCTTTGCTCTTGCTCCGGTCGGTAGGGCCACCCATATCAAAAAAGTCCTTGGACTTCTGCTCTTCAACTTTGGCCTGCTTCTCAGCTTCGGACTCGAAGCAGCCACTGAGTGACAGCGCAGTAACGGCGACAAGCATAGCGCCAATGATGGTGCGTTTCATGAGGTTCCTTCCTTTGAAATGGCCGCGCGTTATACCAAAAAACGATTCCGGCCGCAAAACCTGACACCACGCGCTGCCCACCAGCGCCTCAGCGCCTGCCGCCGAGGACGGGCGGCAAAGCCGTGAAGAACCAGTAGATTCCAGTTCCTAGCACCAAGGTCCACCGGCCTTGCGGGTTGAGAAACATCCCGAGCACCCCAAGCGCGATCAGGGTCACGCCAGCCCACCGTCTGCGCTTCGGGTTGAACCATAGCTGGAACGCCCGAAGTCTTTCACGAAACTGCATTACCACTCTCCCTGTTTGGTAAGCGGCGAAGCATAACAACAGCAGCGCTGCACGCCAGCGCCTTCCCCCCATACGAAAACGCCGCCTGATGAGGCGGCGCTGACTGACGAAGACCGGACGTTACCAGGTCTTCGGCTCTGACTTCTTGTAAGAGCCACCCGTCATGCACTTCTCGACCAGGTCCTCGCGGGCCTTGTTGTCTGGAAGCGTTTTCAGGTAATCGGGCTGACAGTGTTCGCTAGTCAGTTCGTAGGCAGCAGTGTCGGGTGCGTCTTCTTTGCAGCCGGCCAAGCTCATAGTGAGTGCAGCACCGAGGATTGAGGCTAAGCAGTGCTTCATGGCTTGAACCCCTTGTCCTGACTTTCATCTGGCTCCGAGATCTCATAGAACTTGTCGCTGACTTCCTTCTGTTCCTTCGGCTTATGGTCGGCCTCTGCCTCGAAGCAGCCGCTGAGAGAAAGCGAGGTTACTGCGACAAGAATTGCTCCAATGATGGTGTGTTTCATGAGGTTCCTTCCTGTGAAATGGCCGCGCGTTATACCAAAAAACGATTCCGGCCGCAAAACCTGACACCACGCGCTGCCCGCCAGCGCCTTCCCCTATTCAACGATAACGATCACGCCCCACCGGCGAGGACCGCCCATGTCTGCATTCCCGAAAAAGAACCCGCTCGACTTCAAAACCCAGTACGGCCTTGGCTTCGATCCGCAAGACGATGAGATCGTGGTGGACTTCTTCTGCGGTGGCGGCGGCGCCGGTACCGGGTTGGAGATGGGCCTCGGCCGGCCAGTCACCGTGGCCAAGAACCACAGCCCGGCGGCCATCAGCATGCACACTGCCAACCACCCGGCGGCGCGCCACTTCACCACCGACGTCTTCGACGGTGACCCGGATGAGGAATGCCAGGGCCGGCCGGTTGGCTGGTTCCACATGAGCCCCGATTGCACCCACCACAGCCAGGCCGCTGGCGGGCAGCCGCGCAAGCACGAAATCCGCAATCTGTCGTGGATCGGCCTCAAGTGGGGCGGCAAGAAGAAGCCGCGCGTTATCAGCCTTGAGAACGTTAAGCAGATTTTGCAGTGGGGCCCATTGATCGCGAAGCGCGACAAGGCTACCGGGCGCGTGGTTACCCTTGACCTGGTACCGCATCCAACCAACCCGAAGAAGTTCATAAACCGCGTGGCTGAGCCGGGCGAGCAAGTCCCGGTATCCAACCAGTTCCTGGTACCGAACCCCAATCGCCGTGGCATCACCTGGCGCCGCTTCGTCCAGCTGCTGGAAGGCATGGGCTACCAGGTGGAATGGCGCATTATCAAGGCGTGCGATTACGGCGCCCCGACCAGCCGCGAGCGCCTGTTCATGATCGCCCGCTGCGACGGGCAGCCCATCGTGTGGCCAGATCCTACCCACGCCAAACACCCAGCCAAGGGCCAGCAGAAGTGGCGCACCGCCGCCGACTGCATCGACTGGAGCGTGCCGAGCAAGAGCATTTTTGGCCGCAAGAAGGACTTGGCCGCCGCCACCCTGCGCCGGGTCGCCAAGGGCATGAAGAAGTTCGTGCTGGACAACCCGCAGCCCTTCATCGTGCCGATCGCGAACTGGTCGGGCGAATTGGCTCAGTCAGCCCAAGAACCGCTCCGCACCGTCACCTCCTGGCCGCGCGGAGGCAGTTTCGCCATGGCCAGCCCTACCTTGGTGCAAACCGGATACGGTGAGCGTGTGGGGCAGCAGCCGCGAGTTCCTGGGCTGGACCGGCCGCTGGGCACGGTCGTCGCCGGGGGCGTAAAACATGCCCTGGCATCGGCGCACCTGGTCAAGTTCCGCTTCAACAGCGAGGGATCACCGGTCACGGATCCGGTACCGACAATCACCAGCGGCGGCAACTACAAGCGGCCAGCAGGCGCCGCCCACGCCATGGGCGTCTGCACCGCGTTCATTGAGCAAGCAAACGGGGGGTTCAACACCACGCCAGCCAAGGGCGCGGACGAGCCACTGACCACGGTCACCAACACCGGCAGCCAGCAGCGCCTGGTGACTGCCAGCCTGGCCACGCTGCGCCGCAACTGCGTAGGGCGTGCAGTAGATGAGCTGGTGCCGACAATGACCGCCGGTGCCGAGCACCACGCCCTGGTCGAGTACAAGCTATCACCGGAGCACGAGGAAGGCGCCCTACGCGTCGCCGCGTTCCTGATCAGCTACTACGGGACGGAGAACACCAGCGCCTGCGACGCCCCAGCGCCGACAGTGACGACCAAGGATCGCCTGGGCTTGGTCACCGTATTCGTGAGGGGCATGCCGTATGTGATCGTCGACATCTGCCTGCGCATGCTGCAGCCGCACGAGCTCTACCGCGCTCAAGGATTCCCGGCCAGCTACATCATCGACAAGGGCGCCGACGGCAAGCCGTTCACCAAGACCGAGCAGGTGCACATGTGCGGCAACAGCGTCAGCCCGCCGCCGATGGCTGCCCTAGCCCGCGCAAATGACCCTTGGCGATCAGCCACTGCCCAGGCTGTTGCAGCCTAGTCTTCGACAAGTCGGAACTGCATCTCCACCGGACCGCCGGGTGCACGGGACTCCATCACCGAAACATGCTTTGCCCCGCAGTGCTGGCAGTAGAAGGCCTGCCTGTCCAATTCCTCATCGTAATCCAGCTCTGCTTCCGTCTCTTTCTCACAGTTCTGGCAGAGGAACTTTGTAGTCATCTCCGGACCTCCTCTACCCATGAAACATTCAGCTTAGCCGGGCTTTACCAGGCTCCGAGGTATCCCATGCCCACAGAAAACCGATCCAGCAACACAGTGATGGCCGCTGTCCTGGCGCCATTCGATGCCGTCGCCGACTGCTATGACTCTGCCGAAGACGATAGCTTCCAGCCTGCCCATGATATTGGAATGCACAAGGACCTAGCCCTTACCCTCGGCCAGTTCCGGGCAGTTCGAACACTTCTGACCCAGCCAGCCCCTCAGCCCCACCCCGAGCCAATAGCGTGGATGGTTGGTACTGCCATCTGGTGGACCAAAGAAGAGGCGGAAAGGGATTCGGCTGAGGTTGGTCTGCCGGTCGTGGGGCTTGGCCCGATGACGGGATCGAGCGTGCCGGCTGTATCGATCCCCGATGGCTACTGCCTCATGCCCAGGCGGCTCACCGCCGAGAATGGCGCCAAAGCCCTGCTGCTTGGCGAGTTTAAGCTGGAGGTAACCCGCGAATGCCCCGAATGCCTCGAACTGGACGAGCCAGCAGAGGGCTGCGAGATCTGCGATGGCGAGGGTGAATATGCTCAGCGCCACACGATCCCGTGGGATAAGATCAAATTCATTTACAGCGAGGCCGTGAAGGGGCTCGCTCTCCAGCCGGATGTCCCCGGGTAGCGAACAGCTGGCAGGAGCACATTTGTACTCCGCCCAGCTGTAAACTCTTCCCTCTATTTCGAGCAGGCGGCGAGCTTCTCCGTTGCTGCCAGGCCCTCAGTGGCGATTCGGCGAGCGCGCCCCACGCCCCAGGCCAGTGCCCTGGTCATCGACTCGCCGGGACGTGAGTCGAAAGCCTCTTCGTGAAGGGCCATCCCGCTAGGTGCATAAATACCGATGAACATTTGCGTTTGTCCGGTCCGGGAGAGTCGGACTTGAACATCAACGTGCGTCCCATCGTCGAGCGTCTCGTCGTGGGTGCGGTGGTGAAGTGTAGGGTCGGCCCATTTCCAGAAAATGTCTCCACGAACTCTCATCTCACCCTCCTTCGGTTATTGTCCTGTTGAAAGGTAAAAGATAAGGCACAAAAGTTTGCAATCAAGTTATTCGGCGCACTGGACCTGTGCAACTGACGACCGGGTCGATAAGTTGTACAAATTTATTATTTTGTATAGGTAATTAACCGAAAGCTGTGCTTATGAGCGGCTTTTATCCGCCTCGGTTTGTTGCTCCAGTGACTCGGCGAATTCGATCCACTGTTCGAACGCCGCGCGGTGCGCAGCGCAGGCGGCGCGCCACTCCGGGCCGCCCAGGCGACCATACGCAACCTGGTTCATGGTGGTACTAGTGAGCGAATCCAGTTCTCGCAACAGCTTATAAGCTCGGTAACGCCTTTCGATATCCGGCATGTTCCGTCTCCCCAACTTTTGCACTGCAAGACAGAGCCTTTTTCCAGGCTTCTGCCCGATGGACCTGCCGGAATAGCACTTATTCCATCCTAATTTTGATTGTCCGCTGAATGGCGGCTAAGGAATCGTCATGCCTGAAGAAATCAAGCTGATCCAGCCGGCGCCGGTTGTGCGCGACGAATACGGAATGTACGAACACCCGGAGCTGCCCGACTTCGACGAAGGCGACGGCGAGAAGTGCAAGGCCTGGATCGCACAGCAGGGCCTGCATCTCGTCATGGTCCACCTGGAAACAGACGCGCCGGAGGAGATCGTAGATCGCTACTTCCAGTCCGATGAGCCGCACTGCGGCTACTGGGAACCGGGTAAGCCTGAAGGTGATGGCTGGTTCTGCCTCGCCATCCATGACACCGACGACGGCCCGGTTTGCTGGTGGGCGCGCCGCGAGGTGAAGCCATGAGCCGCAGCGGATACAGCGACGACTGCGATAACTGGAGCCTCATCTGCTGGCGAGGCGCAGTTGCATCGGCCATCAGGGGCAAGCGCGGTCAGTCCTTCCTGCTCGAGCTTCGAGATGCCCTTGACGCCATGCCCGACAAGCGCCTAGTCACCGACACACTGGAGGCCGACGGCCAGTTCTGCACCCTGGGTGCCCTCGGCGCCAAGCGCGGCCTCGACATGAGCACGATTGATGCTCACGACCGCGAGAGCGTGGCGCAGGCCTTCGGGATCGCAGAGGCACTGGCTGCCGAGATCGTCTACGAAAACGACGAGAGCCCAGGCAAGTTCGTGCAGGACGATGCGGGTCGGTGGGAGTTGATTCGAGATACGCCCGAAAGCCGATGGCAGCGGATGCGCGATTGGGTTGAATCCAACATTCAACAGGTGTAGCCATGACCCGAGAACAACGAAAGCAGGCAACCATGCGAACACGTCAGTGGTTTGCAGCCATTGTTCAGAACGCTGAGCCGCTGACCTCGATGCACTTCGACGACCTGACTGATGAGCAACAGGACTTGGTGCACATTGAGCAGCAGCGAATCGCGAAGCGAATCGAGAGGATGGTGGAGCAATGATGCGCCTCGCCCTCTGCCTCCTGCTGCTGGCCACCGGCGCCAGCGCAACCGAACTGCCGCCAGGCGTCTGGTCTTTCGAGGACAAGCCCCGCGGCGTTGTCTGCTACGTCATGAACTCGCTGGGCAACAACGCCATCAGCTGCGTGAAGGTCTGGCTGCCGCAAGTGGCCGGCAACCAGCGCCAGCTCCCCCCGCACGAAACACCACCCGAACCTACACCCGCACTGGCGCCTGGGCGCTGGATTGATGAGAGGTATCAGCTGTGAGCGCAGTGACTGATCAAGACGTAGAGTTCGCGCGAGCGGTAGTCGTCCTCGCGCGCCAGCACGGCATGACTGGAATCTCGATGGAGTTCCGGCAGAACTTCGACCTGGCCCAAGTGACCGGCTGCTACTGCGGCAAGCGGATCACCTGGTCAGAAGGCCGCCATGGTGACTCGGCCGACATCAAGTTCCGCACCGAAGCCGAAGCGTCGTTCCCTGAGCGGCCCGAGGTGAAGCCATGACCGACCTGATCGAAGTGAAGACGGCCGAACTGGCCGGCGAGGCCCTGGGGTGGGCCATCGGCAAGGCGGAAGGCCTGGACGTTTTCCTGGCGCCGCCGGAGTACGGAAACCCCTGGCGCGTGTTCGCCCGGTACCAGGCCGCCGCTACCCAGCACACCAAGCGCTACAACCCATGGGAGGACTGGTCCCTGGCCGGCGCCCTGCAAGACAAGTACATGCGCTTGGTAGAGCGGAGCGCGGACGGCGAGAGTGTTGCCATCACGTGGAGGCCTGGCTCGTGCCGTGAGGGTGAAGGCTGGGGGGATACCACGCCAGTAGCAGTGTGCCGATCAATCGTCGAGCTCATCCGCGGCGATACCGTCCAGGTGCCGAAGGAGCTGATGCCGTGACCAACTACCAGTTCAACCTGATACTGGCTTTGCTCTTCATGATCGCCGCCAACGGCACCGGAACACCAGGCGCTGCAGCTATCGGGTACACGATCGGCATTGCATGCGGCCTTGTCGCTCTGGTCTACGCCTTCTTGGGGCACAAATCATGATCTTGCCCCTGATGTACATGGCCTACCTGATCTACAGGGGGCCGCGATGATCCCGCGCAAAGGCTGGCTCCGGCGCCAGCTCGAATCCGGCCTGATACTGCTGGCCGCCTGGATCCTTGGTGGCCGCAATGTTGCCAGGTCTATGGTCGTCTCGCGCCGGGATAACAACCAGATGTTCGAGATGGACTTCCAGCTCCGCGACATCGCCCACCGCATCCGCCAGCAGTACAACTCCTAACCCCTCCCCCTACAACTCAAGCCCGCCGACATGCGCGGGCGAGGATTCCCTATGTCTGCAACTCAACGCTTCCACCAGACCGCAAACGACTGCCTTGAGCGTCTCGCCGCTGACCTCTGGCTCGGCGCCAAGCTTGCCCTGATCATCTACACCCCAGACCAGCCCGAGCAGGATATCGTCCTTAAGGACAGCGGCCTCAACGTCGACGAGGTGATCAGCACGCTCCGCCGGCGCGGCGGCCTCAGCCTTGACGGCGATAACGTCTACAAGCGCTCGGTCTGTGACGTCATCATCGGCGCCCTTGCCACAGGCAAGCAGAACAGCAACCCACCGCCAGCCGATCACTGGTGCCTGGAGTTCTGGGATATGGGCCGAGCCGAGGGCGCGCTGCAGGAAGAGCTGGTCCATGCCCTGCGCCTGGCCCGCAAAGAACTGGATGCCTGCCAGCGCGTTATCCACTACGCCGGCGGCTTCGATCCAGCCTACGTCAACGATGCCCAGGCAGCGCTCAAGGTAGCCGGCGCGGTCCTCGACAAGATTCCCGCCTGACACCAACCTGCCGCCACCGGCGGCGTGGAGACCATTCCATGGAAACCCAAAGTACCGGTGACGTCGACAAGGTCACCGAAAAACGCATGGCTGACCTGCTCGGCTGCACCAAGCGCTCCCTAGAGCACCGCCGCCAGCGCGGCACCATCCCCGAAGGCGTCTGGATCAAGCATGGCGGCCGGATCATCTACAGCAAGAAGAGGTATGACGAATGGCTGGAAAGCCAATGGATTTACCCCGAGGGATCGAAATCTTCCGTGGCTCCCTCCGCATTCGTTTCACATGGGACGGTATCCGTAGATGTGAAACGCTCCCCTACCCCGCGACACAAAAAGGCGTCAAAGCTGCATCCGTCCTTCGCGATCAGGTAACCAGCCTCAACAGGCTCGGGCTGCTCGACCAGGACAAGTACGCGGAGCTGTTCCCAGGCTCCCAAACCGTGGTCGGCGGCAAGCCGACCTTCGGTGAGTACGCTCAGCTCTGGCTGGATAGCCGCGAGATCACGCAAGGCACGCACAACAACTACAAGAGCGCATTGAACCTGTATTGGGTACCGCGCCTGGCCATGGTGCGTCTTGACCTTATCACCACCAGCCTGATCCGGCGCATCATCACCGAAACTGAATGGACCTCGGCGAACGTGAAGCGAAACGCGATCACCAGGTTGTCGACGATCTTGGCCGCCGCCGCACGCGAAGGGCTGCTGACCAAGAACCCAGCCGAGGTGATCGAGTTGCCGAAGCGGTCGAAAAAGGAAATTGATCCGTTCACGCTCGACGAGGCCAACACCATCATCGCCAAGCTCTACGAGCACAAGCACTGGCCGAGCCGGATTTATGCGGCGCTCTTCGAGTTCATGTTCTTCACAGGTTTGCGGCTCTCAGAAGCGCTGGCAGTACGATGGGATGTGATCGATGAGGAGAAAAAGACGGTGCACGTCAAGAGGACCGTCGCACTGGGCGAGGTTGAGGAAAGGACGAAGACAGGGAGGGATCGGTTCGTCCTACTGAACGAGAGGGCTTTGCGGGCGATCCAGTATGCCAGGGAGTACGCCGAGCGTCGCAAGCATGGGAAGGGATCGGTGACAGTAACGCCGTTCGTGTTCCCGCCATCGAAGAACGCGGAGTACGTGAGGCAGACGTCCGACCTGCACAAGCAGTGGGTGCCGGTGCTCAAGGAATTGGGTATCAGGCGTCGGCCCCCATACAACTGCCGTCACACCTATGCGACAATATGCTTAATGTCCGGCCTCAACCCCGCATTTATCGCCCAACAGCTGGGTCACAGCGTGCAAATGCTGCTGTCGACGTATGCCCGTTGGCTTAACTCAAGCTCCGACTGGAGCGAGCTGGAAAAACTCAAGATTGGTATCAAATCGGTATCAGCTGAAAATCCAGCGTCGTAAGTTACTGATAGGTAAGCCCTTTGATCTCCACCGCTAACATCACCATGCAGTTCGGCGCCAAGCCGCTGTTCGAAAACGTCTCGGTCAAATTCAACAACGGCAACCGCTACGGCCTGATCGGCGCCAACGGTTGCGGCAAGTCGACCTTCATGAAGA
>Ga0213821_1000081_pt1 | contig 61971 bp, 50 predicted proteins | sample MC6MC0909MG_FD_179894 | JGI IMG/M metagenome (GOLD analysis project Ga0213821, IMG submission 179894) | Enriched soil aggregate microbial communities from Iowa State University, Ames, United States - MC6-MC0909-MG | ecosystem: Environmental > Terrestrial > Soil > Unclassified | place: USA: Iowa...
CAAAGAACTTTGGAGTCGGCCTCAGCGCCTTCCTCCGTGTGCCCCGACGTTTCCGTCGTTGCGAGCCGCCCATTATAGCCGGCTTATCTGCTTCGTCAACACCTTTTTTCAAGGCCGTTTCACCGAAATGAACCGTTGTTGCCGATGCCGCTTCGTCGTGCCGACCCGAAGGTCTTTTCGTCGAAGCGAGCCGCCTATTATGTCAGGCTTTTCGTTTCCGTCAACACCTTCTTTCGAAGCTTGTTGCCGTCGCTGCGGGTGGGTGTTCACCGGGGTGAAGACCGCGTCGCAGCGAGGGAGCGAATACTAAAGACTTCTGAAAATTCGTCAAGCGTTTTCGTCGATCTTTTTCATCGACGCGTCATCCGTGCGTGCTGCCCATCAACAAGCGCGGCAGCACGCGCGTTGCGCGTGCTGCCGCAGGCTTGCTAACAATGCATCTCTTGTCATCAGGAATGCATGCGATGTCTGCGGTAGGAAAACGTTCGTTGTGGCGCGATCTCTCCCTGCCGGCGGTGATGGCAGGCTTCATTACCGTGTTGGTGGGCTTCGCCAGTTCGGCGGTGATCGTGTTCCAGGCCGCACGCGCGGTCGGCGCAGACCAGGCGCAGATCGCCTCGTGGATGTGGGCGTTGGGCCTTGGCATGGGCGTGACCTGTATTGGTCTGTCACTGCGCTATCGGATGCCGGTCGTCACTGCATGGTCCACGCCGGGTGCGGCCATGCTCGTGGTGGGTGCGGGCGCGGTCGGCTACAGCGATGCGATCGGTGCGTTCGTCCTTGCCGCCGTGCTTGGCCTGCTGGCCGGCTTCTCGGGGATCTTCGCGAAGCTGATGAAGCGTGTGCCGATGGCGCTGGCCGCCGGCATGCTCGCCGGGGTGCTGCTGCGTTTTGGATTGGATGTATTCGTCTCGATGGGCACCCAGCTCGGGATGGCGCTGGCGATGTTCGTCACCTGGCTGGTCGGCCGGCGTCTGTTCCCCCGCTATGCGGTGATCGCCACCCTGCTCGTCGGCGTCCTGGTTGCCGCCGGTCAGGGCCTGCTTCATATGGACGCGGTACGACTGGAACTGGCCACGCCGGTGTTCACCTGGCCGACGCTGTCGTGGTCGGCGGTGTTCGGCATCGCCCTGCCCCTGTTCGTGGTCACCATGGCGTCGCAGAACATCCCGGGCGTCGCGGTGATCCGTGCCTCCGGTTATGACACGCCGGTGTCGCCAGTGATCGGCTGGATCGGGGTGGTCAATACGGTGCTCGCCCCCTTTGGTGCCTATGGGCTCAACCTGGCCGCGATCACCGCCGCGATCTGCATGGGGCGCGAAGCGCACGAGGATCCGGCTCGCCGTTACACCGCCGCGGTGGCCGCGGGCGCCTTCTATATCGTCGTCGGGCTGTTCGGTGCGACGGTAGCGGCGGTGTTCGCCGCCTTCCCCAAGGAGCTGGTGGCCTGCGTGGCCGGCATCGCGCTGTTCGGGACGATCGCCAACAGCCTGGCCACGGCCCTGCGCGAGGAGGCCGATCGCGAAGCGGCGCTGGTGACGTTCCTGGTCACCGCTTCGGGCCTGTCGCTGGCCGGGATCGGTTCGGCGTTCTGGGGGTTGGTGGCCGGCGGGATCTGTCTGGTGGCATTGCGCCCGCGCCCGGCCGCACGCTGACCGGTCACGCGCCTTCCAGCAGCCTCAGCACGACGAACAGCGCCAGGCCCAGCCCCAGCGCGAGCCGGCTGGTGCCCCCGCGGCGTACCAGTTCGGCGTTGATCCGTTCCGGCTGCCCGCTAAAACGGGCCTGGGTCCGCGCCACCATGCGGCGGCAATGCCACCGGTACAGCGCATTGCCGAGGATGCCCAGCGACACCTGCAGTCCCAGCGACAGCACGATGCCGACCCATGCCAGATTCAGCAGGGCCATGGCCGTACCGATGGCGAGATTGGCGATCAGCACCGCCAACGCCACCAGGTACATGCGCCGGTACATGAGCCAGTGGAACCCGAACAGGAAAGCCGGCCAGTGCCACGGGCGCGGCCAGCGGCCACCGGCCTCATCCAGATGCCAGCGACGGGCATACAGCGCGAAGTTGTCGCCCACCACGCTCGCCAGCAACGGATGGCGGTCATGCACCGCCACGGCCGCATCGATCTGGGCGTCGATCATCGCCTCGTGCATGGCGGCGCTGGGCGCGCGATAAGGATTGCCGGCAGTCTCCTCGCCCGGCGCGGTACTCATAGCGGGCGAACCGCCAGGGTCTGCTGCAGCACATGCTGCGCGCCCGGCGCCAGGGTCACCACGTCCGGACCGGCGTTGGCCGCCTCCAGGCACACATAGTTGCGCCAGCCGGCGCCGACATCGGCCATCTTGCTCGCGCCCGCCTCGCCCGGATTCCACGCCACCAGCGAGCGACTGCCGGTGGTGGTGATCTCGATGCGGCGCTTCAGGCCCGGGTCCTTGAGCAGGTAACGGCCGCCGGCCTGGGTATAGATGCGGTCGCTGCGGCCCGGATCACGCGGGTCGCGCAGGCTCCACTCGCCCTGCTGCTGGCGGGGGGCAGCGTAGTTCTCGAACTTGTCCAGGTAGGACAGGCCGTCCAGGCCTTCCACGCTGACCTGCATCGCATCGCTGACATGGAAGTAGTTGTGCAGGGCCTGGGTGAAGGCGACCGGTTGGCGGCCGGTGTTCTCGGTGATCAGGCGCTGCTCCAGCGTGCGGCCGATCCGCAGTTCCATGCGCAGGCGCAGGTCCAGGTTCTCCAGCACCGGCGGGGCCAGGGTCAGCACCATGGTGCCATCGGCCTCGCGACGGGCCTGCTGCAGCGTCCATGGCACGTTGCGGACGAAGCCATGCGAAGGCACGTCAGTGCCCTGCCCCTGGCGGCCGAAGTACGGCCAGCACACGGGGGCGCCGCCACGGATCGGGGTCGGCAGCGGCTGAGCGCTCGGCGAGAGCCACATCACGTCCTGCCCGCCCTTGGGCACGTAGGACAGCAATTGGCCGCCGAACACGCTGATCGCGGCGGTGGCGAACGGCGTCTCGACCTTCCAGGCAGGGAAGCCCTGGATGTCGGCCAGGCTGAGCCCGGGCACCTTGGGCAGGGCAGCGCGCGGCGCGGCCGGCGACTGGACGTACTGGGCATGGTTCGGCGGCAGGGTGAACACGGTGGATGCGGGCATGGTCGGTGGTGACGAAGAAGGGGCGCCGCGCAGGGCGGCAAGGATGCGCTGGCCGGCCCGGCCGTCGGCGGGGGTCCAGCCCAGGCGCTGCTGTTCGGTCTGGATGGCGCGGCGGGTGGCGGTGCCGATCATGCCGTCGGCCGTGCCGATATCGTGGCCGCGGGCCAGCAACAGGGTCTGCAGTTCACGGCGTTCGGTACGGCCGATGCCGGGATCGTCGGTCGGCCAGGCCGCCACGATGCCCGGACCACCGCGCAGGCGGTCGGCCAGGGTGGCGATCGCCAGGGCGTAGCTCTCGGCGGCGTTGTACGCGTAGATCGCGTCGTAGTTGCGGAACACCAGCCAGGCTGGCCCCTTGGCGCCGGTCGGGAGCAGCAAGGCGGCCGTGCTGTCGGCGGGCAGCCCGGCCGGGGCCAACGCGCCGCCCGCCACCGGGACGATGCCCAGCGCGCGCCAGTCGGCCAGCGGTTTGCGCTGGGTGCGGCCGGCCAGGCTGGCATTGAAGCCGGCCGGAATCTTCACTTCCATGCCCCACGGCTGCCCGGTGCGCCAGCCGGCCTTCTTGAGATAGTTGGCGGTGGAGGCCAGGGCGTCGGGAATGGAGGCGACCAGATCGCGACGTCCATCGCCGTCGCCGTCGACCGCGATGCGGGCATAGGTGGACGGCATGAACTGGGTATGGCCGAAGGCGCCGGCCCACGAACCGGTCAGCCCTTCGGCACGCAGGTCACCGGCGTCGATCAGCCTGAGCAGGGCCAGCAGTTCACCGCGGAAGAAGGGCTGGCGACGGCCTTCGCAGGACAGCGTGGCCAGCGACTGCAGCAGCGGGCGCTTGCCGAACACGCGGCCGTAATCGCTCTCCACACCCCACACGGCGACGATGGTGGCGGCATCGACACCGTACTCGGCCGACACGCGGGCCAGCAGATCACGGTGCTCGACCAGACGGGCGCGTCCATCGTCGACGCGCTGGCTATCCACCAGGGCGGCCAGGTAATCCCACAGCGGGGTGGTGAACTCCGGCTGTGCATCGAGCAGGGGCAGCACGCTGGGATCCGGGGTAAGCCCGGCAGTGAGCACGTCGAAGCGCTCGGCATGGATGCCCTGCTTGCCGGCCTGCGCTTTGAGCGTGACCAGGCAGCTGGCAAACGCATCCGGCGCGGCCACCGCCAGCGACGGTGCGCCGAGCCACAGCCCGGTCAACAACAGGGGCAACCATCGCATTGGCGGAATCCTTGCAGCCAGTGGACCTGCATCATAGCGGCAATGCCGCGCGGATCAGGCCGGCTGCAGCAGGCGCAGGCCGAAGGCGGGATCGGTCGCGTTCCAGTGGGCGGTGACCCGCAGGCCCGCGGCATCGGCCATCGCCGCGAACACCGCATCGGTGTACTTGTGGCTGTATTCGACGGTCATCGCTTCGCCTTCGGCGAACGCGAAGCTCTGCCCGTTCACCTGCACGCGCTGGTCGCGCTGGCTGACCAGTTCGGTTTCGATGCGCAGGCGCGGCACGCTGTAGCGGGCGCGGTGGCGGAAACCGTCCAGATCGAAATCGCTGCCGATGTCGCGATTGAGCCGGCGCAGCAGGTTCAGGGTGAAGTCGGCGGTGACGCCGGCGGCATCGTTGTAGGCAGCCTCGATCAGCCCCGCATCCTTGTGCAGGTCGATGCCGATCAGGGCCATGCCATCGGGCCCCATGGTCTGGCGCATCGCCTTCAACAGTGCGATGGCATCGTCATGGGCGAAGTTGCCCAGCGTCGAACCGGGGAAGAACACCAGGTGGCGTGCCGGCTCGCGCTGCGGTGACGGCAACTGCACCGGCTGGGTGAAATCCGCGCAGACCGGCAGCATTTCCATCTCCGGCAGCGAGGGGGCCAGCCGGGTGATGCTGTCCAGCAGCGCGGCGCGGGAGATCTCGATCGGGGTGTAGGCCACCGGGTCGCGCAGCGCATGCAGCAGCAGTTCGGTCTTGCGCCCGCTGCCGCTGCCCAGTTCAACCACATGCACGCGGGGCCCGACCACCTTGGCGATGTCGCGCGCGCACTCCTGCAGCAGCTGCAGCTCGGTGCGGGTCGGGTAGTACTCCGGCTGCTGGGTGATCTGCTCGAACAGCGCCGAGCCCTGCGCATCGTAGAAGTACTTGGACGGCAGCTGCCGCGGCGTGGACGAGAGGCCACGCAGGATGTCGGCGGTGATCTGATCACGGTCCGGCTGCAGATCGGTCAGCGCCTCGAGTGCATCACGGACCGAACTCATGCGATGTCCCGGGCCAGGCGCAGGCCGGCGAACTGCCACCGGGCCGACGGTGCGAAGAAGTTGCGGTAGCTGGCGCGCAGATGATCGGCCGGCGTGGCACAGCTGCCCCCGCGCAGCACCCACTGCCCGCACATGAACTTGCCGTTGTACTCGCCCAGGTTGCCCGGGAAGGTGCGGAAGCCTGGATATGGCCCGTAGGCGCTGCTGGTCCATTCCCAGACATCGCCGAACAATTGAACGATGTCGCCGTCCTCTTCGGCCCCACCGGGGTGGAACTGATCGGCATCGGCGAAGCGACCCCGCAGCGGGCGACCGGCGGTGGCCGCCTCCCATTCGAACTCGGTGGGCAGACGGGCCTCCTGCCAGCGCGCGTAGGCGTCGGCTTCGAAGTAACTGAGGTGGCAGACCGGTGCGTGCGGATCGAGCGGGCGCCAGCCCCCCAGGGTGAACTCGCGCTCCAGTGCGTCATCCCAGTACAGCGGATGCTGCCAATGCTGGTCCTGGCACAGCGTCCACCCTTCACTCATCCACCAGCGCGGCTCGCGGTAGCCACCGGCCTGCACGAACCGCCGGTACTCCTCATTGCTGACCGGGCGGTTGGCCAGCGCATGCGCCGGGACCAACGCGCGGTGTACAGGCGATTCGTTGTCATAGGCGAATGTCGGCTGGGTGGGCCAGACCGGCGCGCCGATCTCCACGATCCGCTCGGGACTGCTGAGCCACCGCAGCGGCAGCGCACGGGCCGGTGCCACCGCCAGATCCTCGCGGTAGGCCGGCTGCAGCGGGTTGGACCAGAACGCGTGCTTGATATCGGTCAGCAGCAGCTCTTGGTGCTGCTGCTCGTGATGCAGGCCGAGCAGCAGCTGATGCTGGGCCTGCTCGCTCAGGCTGCCGGCCTGCAGTGCGGTGATCACGCGCTGGTCGATCTCGGCGCGAAAATGCAGCACCTCATCCAGTGACGGGCGCGAGAGCAGCCCGCGCTGCGGACGCGCATGCGCCGGGCCGATGCTCTGGTAATAGCTATTGAACAGGTAATGCCAGTCCGCATCGATCGGGGCGTAGCCGGGCCGCGTGGCCAGCACGAAGCGCTCGAAGAACCAGGTGGTGTGGGCCAGATGCCATTTGGCCGGGCTGGCATCGGCCATGCTCTGCACCATGGCGTCCTCAGCGCTCAGCGGGGCGGCCAGCGCGACCGTGCGGGCGCGCACGCCAGCGTAGCGGGCGGCCAGCGACGCGGGCGGGACGGCAGTGAGCGGTGGTGCGGCAGCGACGGCGGTATTCATCGCGATCAGGATCGGCCAGCCGGGGTGAGTGTCACGTCATGGCAGGGCATCGCTGCGGTGACAGCGCTCAAGTTGAATACGCGCGGGCCGCTATCGGGGGAGACTCCCTGCCTGTGTTGTCCGGTTTGCACGCTGCAGCCACGGCGCGCCGGCCCACGACGTGGACCCCTTCTTGCGGACGCACCTGCTACGCCAGCCCAGCCACTATCTGTTCGTGCTGCCTGCCGTGCTGGTGGCCGTGGGCCTGTGGGGCGCCACGCCGGCGGCCGAGGTCGGCAATCCTGTGCACCGCCTGCTGCCGCTGGTGCTGGCCTGCCTGGGCATCGGGCTGGCGTTGATCTACGCCCGCGTGCGGGCGGTCTGTCTGATGCTGGCGGTCGCACTGGCCTTCGCGCTGCTGCACGGGGTGGTCGGTACGTTCCTGCGTGACGGCGTGATCTCGGACCACACGCCGCTGATTTTTCATGCCGTGTCGTGGTGGTTGCCGCTGCTGTTCCTGGTGCACGGGCTGTGGCCCGAGCGCGGGCGGCTGCGCCAGGACCTGTTGCTGCGCGGCGTGGTCAGCGGCACGACGCTGGGGATTTTCCTGCTATTGGCCGCCCAGGGCCCGGACGGCATGCAGGCACTGCTGTCGGATCGACACCTGGCGTGGCTGCCGAGCGGCTGGAACGCGCTGGCGCAGCTGCCGGCGCTGTTGTTCATGGTGGCAACGCTCGCGCTGGGGGTACAGGCCTGGCACCAGCCGCGGCCGCTGCACACCGCCCTGCTGATCGCCCTGCTCTGCCTGTGGTGGATGCTGCCGCGGGTGTTCGTCTCGCCCGCGCTGCTGCCGGCGGTCAGCTGCATGGCGCTGCTGTTGATTGTTTCGGCGATGCTGCAGGAGGCCTTCCACATGGCCTTCCGCGATGAACTCACCGGGCTGCCCGGCCGCCGCGCATTCAACGAATGCCTGCAGCGGGTGGGGCCCACCTACACCATCGCGATGGTGGATGTGGATCACTTCAAGCGCTTCAACGATACCCACGGCCACGATGCCGGTGATGACGTGCTCAAGCTGGTGGCCGCGCGCCTGGCCGGGATCGGCGGCGGGGGCCGCGCGTTCCGCTACGGCGGCGAGGAATTCGCACTGGTGTTCCTGGATCGCCCAGCCCCGGCCTGTGTGGCGGCGGTGGAGGAGATCCGCGCGACGATCGAAGGCGCGCGGATGCACCTGCGCGACCGCGCCGCGCGCAGCCGCGACGATGCGGTGGGGCAGCTGCAGCGCGGACGCGGTGGCAGTGGCGCGGTGGTGCAGGTGACGGTGAGCATCGGCGTGGCCGACAGCCGGGTGGCTGACAGCCCGCAGGGCGTGATCAAGGCGGCCGACCAGGCGCTGTACGCGGCCAAGGACGCCGGCCGCAACTGTGTGCGCGCCCATGGCCAGCAGGGTGCCGTGGCGGTGCGCACGGCGGCGCTGGCTCAGGGCAGCGCGTCGAGATAGAACCAGCGGCCGTCTTCGCGCACGAAGCGGCTGTGCTCGCGCATTTTCACCGCGCTGCCGCCGCCGACCTTGTAGCGGGCCAGAAAAAGGACCTGGGCGTGGTCCGGATCTGACTGCGTGTGGGCCTGGATCGTCAGCCCCAGCCACTGGGTGCGCTGCCCGGGTGCTTCCTCCAGCGACAGCTCGGCCGGGCGCGTGGACGGGTGCCAGCTGGCCAGCAGGTATTCGGCCAGGTGGCGCACGTAAGCGCTGTAGCGCGAGCGCATCAGCGCTTCGGCATCCGGAGCGGGTGTGCCGGCGTGGTAGCAGCCGCAGCAGGTGCTGTAGGCCTGCGGGCGGCCGCAGGGACAGGGATCGGAGTTGGCGGTGGTCATGGGGGTATTGTCGCGCGATGACGGGGCGTATGCTGGCGCGCCTTCTGCCGCGATGTGCCGCCGTGCTTGAGCTGGTTCCCCCTGAGCTGTTGTGGTTGGTGGCGATCGCCTTCATCGCCGGCCTGGTCGATGCCGCCGTCGGTGGCGGTGGGCTGGTGCAGTTGCCCGGGTTGTTCACCGTCCTGCCGCAGCACACGCCGGCGATGCTGTTCGGCACCAACAAGTTCAGCTCGATGTTCGGCACGGCCGCCGCGGCATTCCGCTATGCACGCAATGTGCGCTTCCCGTGGCGGCCGGTGCTCTTCGCCGCGGGCACGGCCTTCGTGTTCTCCTTCGCCGGGGCCACGGCCGTCAGCCTGCTGCCCAAGGACGCGGTGCGCCCGCTGGTGCTCGTGCTGCTGGTGGCGATGCTCGGCTACACGCTGTGGAAGAAGGACTTCGGTGCCCTGCACCGCCCGCGCGAGATCGGCCGCAAGGAGCTGGTGACCGCATTGGCCATCGGTGCGGTGATCGGGTTCTACGACGGCTTCTTCGGGCCCGGCACCGGCAGCTTCCTGATCTTCCTGTTCGTGCGTTTCTTCGGGCTGGACTTCCTGCGTGCGTCGGCCGCCTCCAAGGTGGTGAACCTGGCGACCAACGTGGCGGCGATCTCGTTCTTTGTGCCGACCGGCAACATCCTGTGGCTGTTCGCGCTGCCGATGGCCGCGGCCAACATCATCGGCTCGGTGGTCGGCACGCGGATGGCCCTGCGCGGCGGCACGCCCTTCATCCGCAAGTTGTTCGTCGGCCTGGTGGTGGTGCTGATCGCCCGGATGGGCTGGGACACCTTCGCCGGCTGACAGGGCGGGCCAGCCCTGGGGCTGACCCGCCGATTGCTCAGCGCTTGGGCCTGGCCGGCTTCTTGGCGGCGGCCTTGGGGGCTGCTTTGCTGGCCACCTTGCTGGCGGCCTTCTTTGCCGGCGCCTTGGCCGCGGCTTTCTTCGGGCGCGATGCCGGTACCGGTGCGTCCAGCGTCGCTGTGGCGGCGTCGGCCTGCCCGGCGTGCGGTTCGGCGATCACCGCGTCGGCCGCCGTTTCGGGCACCTCGACCACGTCCGGCGCTGCGGTCACGGCCGCTGCCGGCGCCACCGCGGCCTCACCGCCGGCACGAGCGCGCTCGGGCAGCTTCAGGCGCTTGCCCTCGTCGTCGTACTCGATCAGCAGCACGCCGGAGTCGTGGCGACCGCTGATCTCCACGAAGCAGGCGCCCCCGATGAACGGCTCCAGCGTCATCACCGACTTCAGCGGGGTGGCCACGACCATCTGGAACCCGAAGTTGTCGAAGATGTTCATCGCCAGCGCGGTGAACTCGTTGTCGGCCTTGTCGAAGGCTTCATCGAGCACCACCGCCGCGTAACTGGGCAGCTGGCCGTCGGCGCCGCCGAGCTGGTAGCGCAGCGCGGCCGCCAGACAGGTGGTGGCCAGCTTCTGGCGCTGGCCGCCGGACTTGCCTGCACCGCTGCGGTAGATCTCGACCTGCTGGCGAGTGGCGGCATCGAGTTCGACACCGACGAATTCCACATGCAGGCGCACGTCCAGCACCAGCTCGCGCCAACGCTTGTCCTCGCCTTCCTGCGAGCCGAGCTTGGCGACCAGCTCACGCAGCACCGCGAACTGCGCTTCGGCCAGTTCGCGCTGCTCGGTCTGCTGCTGGGACAGCACGTCGCGCAGGCGCTGGTGGAAATCCAGCACTTCGGGCAGGCGGCGGTCGGTGAGTTCGATGGTCAGCAGCGTGCCGCGGTTGAACGGCACCTGCTCCAGCGAGGCATTGACTTCGTCCAGACGCTGGGCGATCGACTTGCGCGCCTCGGCGGTGTGGCGCTGCAGGGCCAGCAGGTTGTTCTTGCTCTGGCTCTGCAGCAGATCGAAGAAGCGTGCCTCGTGTTGCGGCAGGCCGTCGTTCTCCAGCCGCTGCAGGCGGGCCAGGAAATCTTCGGCGCTGGACAGGCTGACGGTGAAGTCACCGCTGTCTTCCGGCCAGGCCTGGCAGTAGCGGCGGAAGCAGCCCAGCAGCAGGTTCTCCAGCCGGTTGTGTTCGGCCTGGGAGCCGCCGAGCTGTTCGTTGAGCGTGTTGCTGATCTGCCGGAAGTGGGCTTCCAGGTTCTCCAGGCTGAGCACGCCGAGCGCTTTGAGGCGTTCGTCCAGGCCCTGTTGCTGCAGGGGCGTGACCACGCGCTTGGCCAGCGGCGCGCACTGCTCATGCAGCCGCTCCAGGCGTTCGTGTTCACGGCCAAGCTGGCCGCGCTCCACGCGCACGTCTTCATAGGTGCGCTTGGCCTGGGCCACATCGGCCCGGGTCTTTTCGATCTGTTCGCCCAGCTTGCGCAGATCGGCATTGCCTTCGCGCAGGTCGTGCAGGGCCTGGGCGATGTCATCCAGGCGCTGCAACGGTGCGGCCACATCGATCTCGTCCCAGCCCAGCGTGCACAGCTGATGGCAGGCCAGACGGGCCTTGCCCTCGTGCTCGCGCTGCGCGCGCAGGCCGGCCACGTCGCTGTCGCAGGCGGCGATGCGCTGGGCCAGTTCGATCGCTTCGCGCTCGTACAGATCCAGCTTGTCGCGGTTGTTGAAGCCGAGCAGCCAGCGGCGGCGGTCGCTGATGTTGTGGCGGTCGTCCTTTTCGAAGCGCTCGCCCGGGTGCTTGACCTGGCCTTCCTTGGTGATGCCGCGGTCGGTATCGCGCAGGTGGCGTGCATCCACGCATTCGTAGTCGAAGCGTTTGCCCAGCTCGCGGCGCAGCCAACCGGCATAGCCATGCTCGCGCAGCACCAGCTTGTGCAGCAGCGAGCGTGCACCGGGCTCGCGGCCGTGCAGGGCATCGTCGTTGCGGCGCACCCGGTAGTAGACCAGGCGGGTGCCGAGGTGGGTCTGGTTGATCCACTCCGAGACCTGGGCATGGTGACGCTCGTCGACCAGCAGCGACTGCGCGAAGCCGTGCAGCACGCGCTCGATGGCGCCCTGCCACGCGGCGTCTTCGTCGCGGACCTGCAGCAGTTCGCCCACGAACGGCAGCGCCGCCTCGGGAATGCCGGTATCGCTGCTCAGGCGCGCGCGCAGCTGCTGCATCGGCGCGGGAATGCTGGACGGGGTGCGCTTGAGCGCTTCCAGTTCCGAACGCACCTCGGCGAAGCGGCGTTCGTCGTCGCGCTTGCCGCCCATGCGCTCGGCGATGGCTTCGTCCAGTTCCGCCGCAGCACGCTGGCCGTCGTCCAGGCGCGCCTGGGCCCGGGCCAGCTGTTCGGCGAACCCGTGCGCGGTCTCGGCCAGGGTTTCGCCGAGCTCACGGCTGGCGTGGTTGGCCTGGCTGCGCTTGGCCAGGCGGCGGTCGCGTTCCTGGGCCACACGGCCCTGCTCGCGCTCCAGCTCTTCGATGCGCTCGCCGCCCTGCTGGCGACGCTGCGCCTCCAGTTCGGCGAGGTGGCTTTCATGGTTCTCCAGCGCACTGCGGCGCTGGCCTTCTTCACCGGACAGACCGCGGTCGCGGGTGTCCAGTTCCAGCAGGCGCGCCTCCAGCAGGGCCAGGCGACGCTGCTCGCGCACGCCGTCGATGCCCAGCTTCATTTCGTCCAGGTCTTCGCGCTGGCGGCGCAGCGCCTGCAGATCGGCGTAATGCCCGCGTGCGGGCAGCAGGGTTTCGACCTGGCGGCGCGCGGTGACCACCGCCTGGTGGGCGCCATCGAGTTCGGCGAAATCATCGACCAGCCGCTCGGCGGCATCGAAGGTGCGCGGTGCGTCGAGCATGAAGTCGCGCAGGAACACGTTCAGATCGCCGAGGTTCTTCGCCGACTGCGTCTTGTGCAGCAGGCGCAGCGCCATCTCGTTCTCGATCCCGAGCACGTGGCGGAACCGTTCGGCGTAGCTGGCGAAGCTGTCGAAGTGATGTACATCGCCCAGGCGCTGCTTGAGCTTGCGCAGGTCCAGGTCGAAGCCGCCGAGGTCGCGCGCGATGTCGAAACTGCGCTCGGCGACCATGTAGTGCTTGCGCACATCGGCTGCGGCCGCGCCGTTGCCGGCGATCCAGAACAGGCGCACCAGGCTGACGATGCGGCCGTCATTGCTGCGGTATTCCAGCACCAGCGCGGTCCAGGTGGCGCCCTTGCGCAGGTACTGGGTGGCGATCTCGCCGGTGCCGCTGTCCTGCTGGTCTGCCCAGGCGCCACGCACGTAGGAGACCAGGTTGCGGTCGCGGCCACTGCGTTCGGCTTCGCGCGCGGCGGCGTTGAAATCGACCAGGGCCGGCGGTACCAGCAGCGCGGACATCGCATCGAGCAGCGTGGACTTGCCCGAGCCGGAGCGGCCGACGAACAGGAAGCCACGTTCGGCGATCGGCACTTCGGTCAGGCCGGAGAAGGTGCCCCAGTTGTGGACCTGCAAGCGGCGCATGCGGAACTGCTGCGCGCGCGGGTCGGGCTGGTCGCCGGGGAACAGGGCGGGTGCGGGAATGTGGACGGTCATGGCAGGGCTAGCAATCCAGGCAGGGCAGCGGCGCGCGGGCGCGCGCTCAGGCGTCGAGGTCGGCCGGCGCTTCGCGCAGGCGGCGGTACACCTGGGCCAGGGCGGCGACATCTTCGGCGGAGAACATCAGTTTCAGTGCCGGCGAGACTTCATGACGCGCATCGTCACCGCCGAGGCGGGTGAGGATGTGGTTGTCCTTCATCTTCTGCACGGCACTGGCAACGCGGCGGTTGAAGCCGGCGCGGTCGGTGGACAGGTGGCGCTCGTACACGGCCAGTGCTTCGGCCAGTTCGCCATCCTCGACCACCGCGCGCACGCCGCGTGCATCGGCTTCAGCCAGCTGCTGGCGCAGGTGCAGCAGCAGCACCGAATCGATGAAGGTCAGCGGCGAGGTACGCAGCAGCACCGGCGCGTCGATATCTTCGGTGTCGGCCTGGCGGGTGAAGGCCACGCCGCTCTCGCGGTCCAGCACCAGTTCCAGGAACAGGTCCGAGAGCGCCGAGCGGATCGCCGCTTCGCTGCGGATCAGCGCCGGCCACAGCTTGGCGTGGCGCAGCTGGTCGATGCTCGGGCCGATCAGCAGCTGGCACAGCGCGCGGCGCCCATCCAGCGGCAGGCGGCCGGTGTCGCCCATGTAGAAGACGTCATTGCTGCGACGCAGGACGGGCGTGACCACGACGGGTTCGTCGTCGTGCTCGTCGGCGCCGCCGTCGATCGGGGTGTCGGTGGATTGGTCATGCCAGCTCATGGCGTTTCTCCTGGGTGAACCAGATCAGCGGAATGCGGGCGCGACGCCATTGGCCATCGCCGCCGCGCCATTGCGCGATCTCCTGTTGATCGGTGGCAACCTCGCCGTGGCGGGTGCCAAGAGAGAGGTAACCGATGATGCTGCCCAGCCCCTGCGGGGCCTCGCGGTATTCAAGTACCTGGGCGATCGACAGCCGCGGCTGCTCGCCGAGCAGATCGTGCAGATCGCGGCGCAGGGTGCGGAAGTCGATTTCCGAGGCGGCGACGAGATCGCCGACGCTCTCCAGCGAGATCGCGGCGGTGTCGTTGCGCAGGACGCTGCCATCGACCTGCGCCTGGCGCGGATCGTGCAGCTTCCATTGCGACAGCGAGCGCAGGCGGCTGGTGGTGAGCTGCAGGTCGCGGCCGATGCCGCGCTGCGCCGGGATGTGGTCGCGCAGGCCCAGCGCCTCGCCCTGGGCCTGCTTGAGCAGCTGGTTGAGGCGGCGCTGTTCCAGATAGCCGCGGCTCTGCACGAAACCGCGCAGGCTGCGGGCGAAGTGCTGCAGCACATCGTGGACCTGGCTGCCGCGCTCGAGCATGGTGGTGGTGAAGCCGCGCAGGAAGGTGCGTTCGGTGCGGTCCAGCTTGCGGGCGAAGCCGCGTGCGAGCACGGTCTCCAGCGCGGCATCGAGCTGGGCGCTCTGTTCGGCATCGTTGAGCAGGCGCCAGAACGCGTCGAAGCTGCGCCCGGCATCGCTGTCGCCGATCACGTCCACGCCTTCGAACAGCTTGGACAGCACGTCGCCGCGCTCGCCTTCGTCATCGATGATGCGTTCGCGGAATTCGCGGTTGAGACGTTCGAAATCGTCGCGCACGCGGCGGAAATCTTCGGTCAGTTCGTCGGCCAGGCCGATGATCTGGCGGGTCCGTTCCAGCGCGCGCTTGCCATCCAGCGAGGACACCTTGCCGCCGCTGACGCGCGCGATCTCGGCATCGATGCGGTCGCGCTCGTCGCGCAGCGCGGACAGGCGTGCGTCCGGATTGGATTCGGTCAGCGCGGCCAGCTGCGAGAGCTGCTCGATCACAAGCGCCAGGCGGCTCTCGGTGGCGGCGGCGCGCGCCTGCTCCAGGCTGTCGGCGAAGCGGATCGCCTGCGCGGCCTGGGTGGACAGTTCGTACTGTTCCTGGTCGGCACCTTCAGGCAGGCGGCGTTCCAGCCAGCCCTGGGCCAGCCAGTGGGCGATGTAGGCCTGCGCGGTGCGCGGCAGCTCGCGCGAGAGTTCATCGGCCTTCAGATCATCCAGCGCGCGCTGCAGGCGTTCGTGCAGCACCGCGGTGGACAGGGTGCGCTCGTCCTGCATCAGCAGGCTCTGCAGCAGGCCGATGATCTCCGGCGCGTGATCGGCCGCCAGCAGCTTCCACTGCGACTGTTCGCGCAGGTGGCGATAACGGGTAATGCGCTCGCGATGCTTCATTCGAGACCGGATACGGGAAGACGGGCCGCGTGGGTCGCAGCGGCCGGGAGGGAAACGGGACGCGCACGCGCCCACAGGGCCGGGCCGAAGCCCGGCACCTGCCGGCCGCGCGCGACAGCGCGGGGAATCAGCGCTTGCCGCCCACTTCGATGAAACGCAGGAACTCGGCGCGGGTGCGCGCGTCCTCGCGGAAGCTGCCCAGCATCTTGGAGGTGACCATGCTGACGCCACGCTTGTGGATGCCGCGGGTGGTCATGCACTCGTGCGCACCTTCCACCACCACACCCACGCCGACCGGCTGCAGGACGTCCTGGATGCACTGGGCGATCTGCGCGGTCATCTTTTCCTGGACCTGGAAGCGGCGTGCGTACGCTTCGACCACGCGGGCCAGCTTGCTGATGCCCACCACCTTGCCGGCCGGCAGATAGCCAACGTGCACGCGGCCGATGATCGGCGCCATGTGGTGTTCGCAATGGCTTTCGTACTCGATGTCGCGCAGCACGATCAGTTCGTCGTAGCCGGCCACTTCCTCGAAGGTCCGCTCCATGTAGGCGCGCGGGTCATCGCGGTAGCCGCTGAACCAGTCGCCATAGGCTTCGGCGACGCGGCGCGGGGTATCCAGCAGGCCTTCACGGGTCGGATCTTCACCGGCCCAGCGCAGCAGGGTGCGCACCGCCGATTCGGCCTCGGCCTGGGTGACGGGGTTGGCGTCGTTGTCTTGCTTGCTCATTACATACAGCACCCGAAGGGGGGCGAGCATCGTACCCGACAGACCCCTCGGGCGTCCTGCGCCGGGAGGCGCGGGCCGGATCGGGCCACGCGTTCATTGGGCCGCGGTTGTGCCACGGGTATTGATAGGAGACGAATTAGTAGTATCCTATCTATTCTGATGAACCGATCCCTCGACGAACGCACCCAGCTGCAGATGCAGCTCAGTTCCGGCCTGCTCTATGCAGGTCGGCAGTGGCAGCGCCTGGCCGACCAGGCCCTGGGCAGCTACGGCATCTCGGCCGCCTGCACCATGCCGCTGCTGATGATCGGGCGCGCCGGCGGCGGTATCCGCCAGGTGGCGCTGGCTCACCAGCTGGGCATGGAAGGGCCCTCGCTGGTGCGCCTGCTGGACAAGCTGGCCGCCAGCGACCTGGTCCGCCGCGAATGCGACGCCAGCGACCGCCGCGCCAACCTGCTGTGGCTGACCGACAAGGGCGAGGCGCTGGTCAGCGAGCTGGAAACCCAGCTGATCGGCCTGCGCCAGGATGTGTTCGGCGAGCTGTCCATGGATGAACTGCGCACCGTGCTGAAGCTGTGGCAGCTGCTGGCCGATGCTGCCGACCGCGTGACGTAAGCCTGTTCCCCCGTTGTACCGCCCGGTGTCGTCCCTCGACGCCGGGCGATCCCCTTTCCGCTCCCCTGTGAATCCTTTGCCTCGATGTACGGTGAATTCAGTCTCTATGGTGTGTTCGTCCCGACCCTGCTCGGGCTGATGCTGCTTGCCTACCTGCTCAAGAGCGGGTTGCGCGTGGTCCTGCAGCGCACCGGCGCCTACCGCCACATCTGGCACCCCGCCCTGTTCAACCTGGCCGTGTACGTGATCGTGCTCGGCGGGTTGTTTTCCCTGATGCGTTGGATGCAATCGTGAACAAGATCCTCAAGCAGACATTCCCGGTCGTGTTGACCGTCGTGGCCGTGGTGGCCGCCGTACTGGTACTGCGCCACCTGTGGGCGTACTACATGGACGAACCGTGGACGCGCGATGCGCATGTCAGCGCCGACGTGGTGCAGGTCGCGCCGGACGTGTCCGGGCTGGTGGAAGCGGTGAAGGTCGCCGACAACCAGCCGGTCAAGCGCGGTGAGGTGCTGTTCGTGGTCGACCGCGCGCGCTATGAGATCGCACTGGAGCAGGCCCAGGCCGCCTTGGGCGAACGCCGCGCCACGCTGGACCAGTTGCGCCGCGAGATCGCGCGCGACCGCAGCCTGCAGGATCTGGTCGCTGCCGAGGACGCCGAAGTGCGCCGCGCCAAGCTGCTCGCCGCCCAGGCCTCGATGGCCACCGCGCAGGCCGCGGTCGACCTGGCCAAGCTCAACCTGGCGCGCACTGAAGTGCGCAGCCCGAGCGATGGCCACGTCAACGACCGCACCGTGCGTGCCGGTGACTACGTGACCGCCGGGCGCCCGGTGATGGCCGTGCTCGATACCGGCTCGTTCCGCGTGGATGGCTACTTCGAGGAAACCCGCCTGCAGGGCGTGCATGCCGGCCAGAAGGTCGACATCCGCCTGATGGGCGAAGCGCAGCCGTTGCAGGGCCACGTGCAGAGCATCGCCGCCGGCATCGAAGACCGTTACCGCAGCGAAGGCAGCAGCCTGCTGCCGAACGTCACCCCGGCCTTCGACTGGGTGCGGCTGGCGCAGCGCATCCCGGTACGCATCCATATCGACCGCGTGCCGGCCGGCGTAAACCTGATCGCCGGGCGGACCGCCACCGTCACCATCCAGCCGGACACCGCCCCGGCCACGCCGGTGCAACCGGCACGGACGGCCCTGTGAACCGCCCGGCGCTGCACCGCATCGCGCTGGGGCTGGCGCTGACCACGCTGGCCGCCTGCCGCACGGTCGGCCCGGACTACGCCGTGCCGGCCGGGTCCGCCTTCCAGCGGCCGGAGGCGAATGCCGCCTTCCTCGACACCGGCAACCCGCAGGTCGCCGCCGGCGCCGCGCTGCCCGCACGCTGGTGGGAGCTGTACCAGGACGACACCCTCAACGCGCTGGTGCAGCAGGCGCTGCGCGACAACGTGGAACTGAAGGTCGCCGATGCCAACCTGCGCCGCGCCGCCGCCGTGTACGAACAGGCGCTGGATGCCGGTGGCGTCGAGTACGAGGCCGAGGCCGGCGTGAGCCGCGCGCAGCTGTCGGCCGAATCGTTCCTGCTGGAACACGAACTGCCGCCGATCAACCTGGCCGACGGCAAGTTCGCGGTGTCCTATCAGTTCGATCTGTTCGGCAAGCTCAAGCGCGCCTCCGAGGCCGCGCATGCCGACGAGCAGGCCACTGCCGCCGCAATGGACCTGGCGCGCGTATCGCTGGTGGCGCAGGTGGCCGGCAGCTATGTCGACATCTGCCACGCCAACCACGAACTGCATGTGGCCGAGCACTCGCTGCAACTGCAGCAGCGCAGCCGCGAGGTCACCCAGCGCTTGATCACGGCCGGCCGCGGCACCCCGCCCGAGCTGGCCCGCGCCAACGCCCAGGTGGCGATGCTGCAGGCCGCATTGCCGCCGCTGCGCGCGCACCGCCAGGCCTCCGAATACCAATTGGCGGCCCTGCTCGGCCGCACCCCGGGGCAACTGCCCGACGGCGTGAGCGACTGCAGCCAGGCCCCGATCCTGGCCCAGGCGCTGCCGATCGGCGATGGCCGCGCGCTGCTGCAACGTCGCCCGGACATCCGCCAGGCCGAGCGCAAGCTCGCTGCCGCCACGGCGCGGATCGGCGTGGCCACCGCCGAGCTCTACCCGGACATCCGCCTCGGTGCCTCGGTGGGCGCCGCCGGCCTGCTGGAAGATTTCGGCACGCCGCTGACCCAGCAGTGGTCGATCGGCCCGCTGATCTCCTGGACGCTGCCCTCCTCCGGCACGCATGCCCGCATCCACGCCACCGAAGCCGGTGCCGATGCCGCGCTGGCCGAGTTCGACCACAGCGTGCTGCAGGCCCTGCGTGAAACCCAGACCGCGCTGAGCCGCTATGCGCAGGACCTGCAGCGCCTGCAGTTCCTGCAGCAGGCGCAGCAGCAGGCCGATCTGGCCGCCAGCCAGAACCGTCGCCTCTACCAGGGCGGGCGCACGCCTTACCTGGCCAGCTTGGACGCGGACCGCAGCCTGGCCAGCGCCGATGCGACGCTTGCCGAGGCGCAGGCACAGGTCTCGCGTGACCAGATCCAGTTGTTCCTGGTGCTCGGCGGCGGCTGGAATGCCGACGCCGTGGCCACCGGCACGGCCGCGAGGTAAGCCATGCTGCTGCTGGACAGACAGGCCTGGGTGTTCTCGGTCAAAACCTTCCTGGCGGCGCTGGCAGCGCTGTACATCGGGCTGGCCGGCAATCTCTCGCGCCCGTACTGGGCGATGGCCACGGTCTACATCGTGACCCAGCCGATGCTGGGTCCGACCCGCGCCAAGGGCGCCTACCGCATCCTCGGCACGCTGATCGCCGGCGCGGCCACGCTGTGGATGCTGCCGCACCTGGTGGAAACCCCGCTGCTGCTGAGCGCGGCGATGTCGCTGTGGCTGTCCACGTGCCTGTTCATCGCCCTGCTCAACCGTGGCCCGCGCGGTTATGCGTTCCTGCTGGCCGGGTACACCACTGCCTTCATCGGCTTCCCGGCGGTGACTTCGCCGGACACCATCTTCGACACCGTGGTGGCGCGCAGCGAAGAGATCATCCTGGGCACGGTGGTGGCGGTGCTGTTCGCCTCGCTGTTCTTCCCCGCCTCGGTGCGCCCGATGCTGCGCTCGCGGATCGGCAGCTGGATGGGCGATGCCGCCGACTGGTGCCGGCAGATCCTCTCGCGTGGCCACGCGCATGGACCGCGCAACCGCCTGGCAGCCGATCTGGTCCAGTTCGAAGCGCTGATCGAGTTCATGCGTCGCGACGATCCGCGCCATGCCGGTGCGGCGGTCTCGATGGAGCGGCTGCGTGAGCGCATGCTGCTGATGCTGCCGGTGCTGTCTTCGATCGCAGACCGGTTGGGTGCGCTGCGCGCGGGTGGCCGCGCGCTGCCGCCCGGTCTGGAGCCCTTGATCGCCGATCTGGCGCAGTGGCTGGAGCAGCCCGGCCGCTCCAGTGCCAGCGCCTACACCACGCTACGCGCGCGCATCGTCGCGCTCAAGCCGGCGGTGGATGGCGAGCTGGATCATCTGCTGCTGGTGACCCTGCTGCTGCGCCTGGAAGAACTGGTGGACCTCTGGCAGGACTGCACCACCCTGCATGCCGCCATCGATGCCGGCACCGCGCCGAGCGCTACCGCGCACTACCGCGTGCGCACCCAGCGCGTGGATCACGTTCGCCACGTGGACTACGGCATGGCGCTGTTCTCCGCGGCCAGTGCTGGCGTGGCGCTGATGACGTACTGCGTGCTGTGGATCGGGCTGGGCTGGGAAGGCGGTGGCAACGGCGCAATGATGGCCGCGGTGGCCGCCGCGTTCTTCGCCGCGCAGGATGATCCCGCACCGAGCATGCTGTCCTTCCTGCTCTGGGCCATCGTGGCCAGCCTGGTGGCCGGCGTGTATCTGTTCGGGATCTTCCCGGCCGTGCACGACTTTGGCAGCCTGGCCCTGGTGCTGGCGGTGATCTTCCTGCCGCTGGGCCTGCTGCTGCATCGGCCCAAGACCGCGTTGATCGGCCTGCCGCTGACGGTGAATCTGGTGGCGCTGCTGAACGTGCAGAACACCTACAGCGCCAACATCCAGAGCTTCATCAACTCGGCCGTGGCGATGTTCATCGGGATCGGCTTTGCGGTGGTGATGACCCGCCTGTTCCGCTCGGTGGGTGCCGAGTGGACCGCGCGCCGGCTGGTGCGCCAGGGCTGGAATACGCTGGCCGACGCGGCCGAGGGCCGTGGCCAACAGGATCGCCAGCAGTTCGCCGCGCGCATGCTCGATCTGCTCGGCCTGCTCGCACCGCGCCTGGCGGCCACCCCGGAGGGCAGCGACATCGCCTCGGTGGACATGCTCACCGAGGCGCGGATCGGCCTGAACATCCTGCAGCTGCGCCGCTCCCGGCACGGCCTGCCGGCGGCCAGCGTGGCCGCGATCGACGCGATATTGGACGAGGTGGCAGCGCATTACCGGGCGCAGGCGGCGCGTCGGCGTCCCCTGCCCGCTCCCACCGGGCTGCAGGCCCGGCTGGAGGCCTCGCTCAAGCGCGTGCAGACCGTGGAGGCCGGCAAGGCCCGCGACGAGGCGCTGATGGGCCTGATCGGGCTGCGCTATGCCCTGTTCCCCGAGGCGCCGGTGGTCGATACCCCTGCCGAGACCCCCGCAACGGCACCCGGTCTGCCCGCGCCGCGCTGAACCGGCCCGGGTGCGGGCCGGTCGGTCCGCGCCGATCAGGGCTATCCTGACGCATGCATTTGCGCATGGATCAAGGTGATTTCCGATGAGTTACGACCTGATGGTGTTCGACCCCGCCGTCGCCCCGCGCGAGGCCGAGGCCTTCCTGCAGTGGTACGACGCGCAGACCGAGTGGAACGAGACGCACGACTACGACGATCCGAAGGTGTCGGTGCCGGCACTGCAGGCATTCTTCGCCGCGTTGGCCGAGCATTACCCGCCGATGGATGGCCCACTGTCCGATGAGGAAGACGACCGCCCGGAAGTGACCGACTACAGCATCGGCCAGCACGTGGTCTACGCCTCGTTCGATGACGAGGTAGCCGAAAACGCGCATGGCCTGGTGCAGGTACTGGCCAACACCCACCAGCTGGGCTTCTTCGATGTCAGCGGCGACGGTGCCATCGTCTTCCCCGATGGCACCGTGGTGATTCCGGAGTAAGACCGGACACGGGACTAGAACAGCTGCCCCTGGGCCGGCGCCGTCACGACGGCGTCGGCCACTGCGTTCCCTTGGGTGCCCTGCAGGCGTGCGGCCAGGCCCGACAGGCGGCTGGCATGCCGCGCCAACGCGGCCTCCAGCACCTCCGCGCTGCCCAGCACATGCAGCGCCTGCCGCGCACGGGTCATGCCCGTATAGATCAGTTCGCGCGACAGCACGCGGTTGTCGCGTCGCGGCAGCTGCAGCCAGACCTCATCGAACTCCGAGCCCTGCGCCTTGTGCACGGTCATCGCGAACGCGCTTTCATGTGCAGGCAACGCACCCGGGTGGAAGCCGCGTGGTTGATCCGGCGTTTCGCCGGGGAACCACGCGGTCACGCTGCCGTGGCGATCGATCAGGCAGATGCCGATGTCGCCGTTGAACAGGCGGTGCCGGTAGCTGTTCTCGGTGATCAGCAGCAACCGGCCGTGGAAATAGCCCGGCGCCATGCCGGGCCGTGGCACGCCGGCCAGCAGTGCTTCGATGCGCGCGTTGAGCCCGCGCGCCCCCTGTGGGCCTTCGCGCACGGCGGTGAGCAGGCGGATGCGGCCGGCATTGGCCAGCGCCACGCCGGGATCGGCTGCCTCGCCGAGACCACGCCAATGCCCGAGCAGCTGCTCGCGGTGGTGCTGCAGCGGATCGCTCTGGTCCTCGTGGAACTGCACGCCGGCCAGCGTGCCTGCGCGCAGCAGGGCCAGTGCCGTCGCACTGTTGCCGTCGCGCACGGCGTGCGCCAGCGGCGCCAGATCGAGCGCGTCGGTCTGCCGGTAACCGCGCTGCAGCTGCACGCGGCGGCCAGCGAACCGGCGCGGCGGCGCCAGCGGCTGCAGCGCGTCGGGCGCCAGCAGCGTGTGCAGGGCCTGGGCATCGTCGGCCTGGGTGCCCAGGCCATCGCCACTGGCGCGCAGGATGGCACTGAGCACATCGCCCGCTTCCACCGAGGGCAGCTGGTCCGGATCGCCGAGCAGCACCAGCCGGCTGCCATCGGCGACGGCCTCGACCAGCTTGGTCATCAGCGGCAGGTCGATCATCGAGGCTTCGTCCACCACCACCACGTCATACGGCAGCGGGTTGTCGGCGTGATGGCGGAAGCGCGGCGAATCGGGGATCACCCCGAGCAGGCGATGCAGGGTGGTGCCGGTGCTCGGCATCGCATCGCACAGCGCCGGCGCGATACCGACCAGGCGCAGCCGCTGCACGGCCAGGCGCAGGCTCTCGGCCATGCGCTCGGCGGCGCGGCCGGTGGGGGCAGCCAGTGCCACCCGCGGCAGGGGCTGGTCAGCCTGCACCGCCTGTGCGGCGAGGAGCACCAGCAGCCGCGCGATGGTGGTGGTCTTGCCGGTACCGGGGCCGCCGGTCACCAGCACCAGCGGATGGCGCAGGGCGACGGCCGCGGCGCGGGCCTGATGATCGATCCCGTCGCGGGCCTGCGGGAACAGCTGGCCGAACAGCGCGGCCAAGGTACCCGGATCGGCACCGGGCAGCGCATGCGCGGCGATCCGCTGCAGACCGTGCGCCAGCCGACGTTCGTATTCGCGATAGCGACGCAGATAGAGCAGCCCGTTCTCCAGCACCAGCGGTGCATCGCCGGCGACCGCGTCATCCGCGCCGGGCAACTCCACCCACGGCGACGCCTGCAGCTGCGCCAACCACGCGTCGGGTGCCGGCCAGTCGACATCAGCCTCGATCAAGCGCTGCGGCTGGGTCGGATCCAGACCGGCGTGCCCGTCCGAAACCGCCAGCGACGCCAGTGCGGCCCCGACCAGCACCGCGTCGGGCGTGTCCGGACGCAGCCGGCGCAGGCTCTGCGCCAGGGCATGGTCGAGCGTGCGCAGTACGTTGCCACGGTACAGCGTGGTGAGCAGGCTCATGCCTCCCCCCGTGCGCGCGCGGCCATGCGTGCCTGGGCGTGTTCGCCGCCGGCGAACAGGGCATCCAGGGCGTCGACCAGGGCCGGATCGAAGCGATGCGCATACAGGCCCGGACTGTCGTCGCGGCCAGCATCCAGGCCGCGGCAGAACAGGTAGCGGATGCCGCCCATGTCGCGCGCGTAGTCGTACTGCGCGCCCAGACGGAAGCGCAGCCAGCGGTGCAGCGCGACCGTGTAGATCAGCGCCTGCAGGTCGTATTCACTGTGCTGCATGGCGCTGGCCAGCCGGGCCGCGTCGTAGCTGGGCAGGCGATTGGATTTGTAGTCGAGCACGTACCAGCGGTCCGCACGCACGTAGGTGAGGTCGATCTTGCCGGTCATCAGGCCCTCCAGCCGCCGGCGGGTGCCGAAGCCATGGCGGTCGCGCACCAGTCCATGCGCGTGCAGCAAGGTCAGCAGGGCGGGCACGGCGGTCGGCTGCATCGCGAAGTGGAATTCGATCTCGGCACGGCGCGCATCGGCCGGCAGATCGTGCAGTGTGCCGCCTTCCGGGAGGGGCACGGTCAGGGTCTGGCCAACCAGCCCGGTCAGCATGGCCACGCCATCGTCCAAGTCCGGCTCGGCATAGCCTTCGGCGCGCAGCGAGGCACGCAGGACCTCGGCTTCCCCGCCGGGGGCGGGCTGGCCGGCCTGCCAGCCGCCCCACAGCGCGAAATCGGTATTTTCCAGCGCATCGTGCAGCACGTTGCCGAAGCGGCTGCCCATGAAGCGCGGGTCGCTCTCTTCGCTGGCCACGGCCGGTTGTTCGGCTTCCAGGGTGAGGTCCACGCCGGCCGGTTCGTCGGCCGCAGGGGCGGGCACGTCGGTGGCGGCGGCGTCGGTGTCGTGCCCCGCATCGGCATGCGCCAGCTGGGTGAAGCTGTACACCCACCAGTCGTGCGGCACGCGCCGGGTCAGCGCGCGGACCGGTGGCAGTTCGCCGTCGCGCTCGAACGCGAGCTGCGCCGGGCGGGCGTCCACCGGACCGTCGATCACGGCAATATCCGGATGGTCACGCAGGGCCTCCAGGTTCGACAACATCGGTGCCAGGCGGGTCTTCGCCAACCCGGCCAGATCACCGGCGGCGATCCACAGCGCATGCTCGGCGCGGGTCAGCCCGACGTAGAGCAGGCGCGCATCCTCGGCGTCCTGCTCCTGCGTGCTGCGCGTGCTGGCCGCATTCCAGCTGTCGTCCTTGTCCAGTTTCCAGTGCAGCTCGCGGCGGCCGTTGGCGTACACCGTGCAGTGCGCCTCGGTGTTGGGCGCGCCGCCCCCGATGCCCACGAACGGCAGGAACACCAGCGGGTACTCCAGCCCCTTGCTCTTGTGCAGGGTGATGATCTGCACGCGGCGCGCATCCGATTCCAGGCGCAGCAGCTGCTGTTCGTCGTTCTGGTCGGCATGCGCCATCTGCACCTGCAGCCAGTCGAGCAGGCCGTGCATGCCCAGCGTCTGCCCGGCCGCCTGCTGCAGCAGTTCGCCCAGCTGCAGGTAATTGGTCAGGCGGCGCTCGCCATCCAGCAGGCACAGCAGGCGCTCGGCATGTTCGGCGCAGAGATCGGCGATCACCGCGAACGGGCCGCCGCGCTGCCAGCGCTCACGCCATTCCAGCAGCCGCACCTGGAACGAGCGCTGCGCATCCCCTTCGCGCTCCAGCGCATCGATCGCGCCGGCGTCTTCGCCGAGCAGCACGGTCGACAGCGCGGCGCGCAGCCGTCCTTCATCGGCCGGCTGCAGCAGCGCCAGCAACAGCAGACGCAGGTCGTGCGCTTCGGGCGTGGCATACAGGCTCTGCTTGCCTGCGGCGACGGCGGGAATCCCCACCGCACCGAGCGCCTGCTGGATGCGCGTGGCCTCCTTGTGCGAGCGCACCAGCACCGCGATGTCGCCGGGTTGTACGGGCACGTCGCGCAGCAGCGCGCGCCCTTGCCGGGCTTCGCTGAGGATCTGGTGGATCGCGGCCACACAGGCATCACTGGCCTGTTGCCGCGACGGATCGGCCTTGAGGTCGCCGCCCTCGGTGTTGTGCAGCACGCGCACGGTCAGGCCAGGCGCAGGGATCCCGTCGCGCAGGAAATCCGCATCCACGCGGGTGCTGCCGGGGTGCACCGGTTCGAAGGCGATGTCGGCTTCGAGGAAGGCGCGCTCACCGGCGTTGGCGTACAGCGCTTCGATCGCGTGCAGCACCGCCGGACGCGAACGGAAGTTGCGGTCCAGTGCGGGCGCTGCGTCGGCTTCGCGCTTGGCCTTGAGGTAGGTGTGGATATCGCCGCCGCGGAAACCGTAGATCGCCTGCTTGGGGTCGCCGATCAGGAACAGCGCCGGTGCCAGGCCGGCCTCGCGGGTCTCCTGCGAATCGCCGAACACGCGCTGGAAGATGCCCCACTGGCGGTCGTCGGTATCCTGGAACTCGTCCACCAGCGCGATCGCGTACTGCGCGCGCAGCTGCTGCACCAGGGTGGCGCGGTGCGGGCCGTCCAGGGCATCGGCGACGCCATCGATCAGGTCATCGTAGGTCTGCACGCGGCCGATCCGCTTGAGCTCGGCCAGGCGCGCACGCGCTTCATCGCGCAGGTCATGCAGGAACGCGGTGGCCTGCTGGCGCAGCCACTGCTCGCGCGCGTCGGCGGCGAGCCACCAGCGTTGCAGTGCATCGAACAGCGGCGAGACCGGGCACTGGCCGTCCATGCCGTCCTTGCAGAAGGCCAGCAGCTGCACCGGCAGCAGCTTGCCCAGGTGGCTCTTGTCGCCGCGCGGCCAGTGCTGCGCGCTGCGGCCGGCAAACAGCTCGCCGAAGGCCTTGTCGAAACTGGGCCGTTTGGCACGGCGACCGTCGAAGATCTTGCGATCGAAGGCGACGGCGATCTGCGCCTGCGCGTCTTCGGCGTGGGTGTCGATCGCCTCGGCCAGCGCGGCCGCGGCGAGCCGCAGCTGCGGCGCGGGATCATCGAAGATGTGGGTTGGCCGCGCTGGCAGCAGCGGCAAGGGCTTGATCAGCGTGGAGAGATCACCGGCCAGCGCTTCGGGTGAGGCCCACAGCCAGGTCAGCGCATCGACCGTGGCCGGGTCGTTGGCGTGCACGCGCCACAGGTCGGCGGCCAGTTCTTCGTGCAGCTCGCGTTCGCTTGGCAGCAGGGTCGGCGGATCGAAGGTGTGTCCGCTCTCCAGCGCATGTTCGCGCAGTACCCGAGTGCAGAAGCCGTGGATGGTGAAGATCGAGGCGAGGTCGATCTCGTCGGCGGCGGTTTGGAGCCGGCGTGCCAGCGCGGCGGGTGTCTCTTCACCGAGGGCGAGCTGGCGGTGCAGGATCACCCGGGTCAACGCGACATCGGGAGTGTCCTGATCGCTCGGCGCGCGCTCCACCAGTTGCGCGGCCAAGGCCAGACGCTCGCGGATGCGCTTGCGCAGTTCCTGCGTGGCGGCATCGGTGAAGGTGACGGCCAGGATCTGGCCGATGCGCCAGCCCTTCTCCACCACCAGCCGGGTGAACAGCGTGGCCAGGGTGAAGGTCTTGCCGGTGCCGGCACTGGCCTCGATCAGGCGCACGCCGTCCAGCGGCAGCGCCAGGTAGGGATCGGTCAGCAGGTCGTGGTCGGTCATCGCAGAGCTCCTTGCTCGTCGAAGCCCGGGAACACCCGGCCTTCGCGCACCGCGGTGAACACCACGAAGCTGTTGTGCAGCAGTTGCCGGTAACTGTCGGCACTGGCGAAGGGGTCGTGGCCGCGCAGCGCGAGCTGGTAGCCGGCGCCGGTGGACTCGCCCCAGGTGCGGTCGCTGCCGTGCCATTTGGCGCGGCCCTCGGCTTCGCGCTTGGCTTCGGCTGCGGTGTACAGCACCCAGCCGGTGGAAGGGCCGTACAGCAATGGCGCGCGCAGACCTTCGGCGCGCAACTGCAGCAGGCGACGCAGCACTTCGCGCGCACGTTCGGCCTCCAGCGGCGGCAGCGTGTGCGGGCCCAGCCCGTTATCGCCGGCGTCGTGGAACTGCACCAGCGGGAGTGCATCGCCGGCGGCATTGGCCAGCAGCCAGTCCAGGCCCTGGCGGATCGCGGCGCGGCCATTGAGCGGGCCCGGGCGCAGGCGGACCAGACCGTGCGGATGCAATCCGTCCACGCGGCCGTGCAGGCGCAGCCCGTCGATATCCACCTCGTAGCGGCGGCTGTCGACCGCGGTACCGGCCTGCCACTGGGCCAAGGCCTGGGCGTAGGGCTCGGTCTGTGCCTGCAGCAGCGCGAACTGCCGTTCGCCCAGTGCGCCGGAGGGCAGCAGCGCCCGCGCACGCAGCCGCGGGTACAGCGGCGCGGCGTCCTCGCCGAGGGTCGCCTCGATCACCGCCTGCTGCAGCAGCACGGTGTCACCGCCGCGCGCGGCCATCACCAGCGGCTCGACGTCGTCGGCGTTGTCCACGTCATCGGGCAGGCGCAGACCGAGCCGTTGCGAGAGGAACTGGCTGGCCGGATCGGTGAGGAAGCGGCGCAGTGCATCCACGCTCAGCTCCGGCTCGGCAGCGCCGCTGTCCATCGGCGGCAGCGGCGTGGTGAACCACGGCGCCAGCGCACGACGCACACCGCCGAGCGAGCCGGCGGCCGGGTGCCATTGCCGGCGATAGCTGAAACGCCGTGGCTCCTCGCCCCCGCCGAACGCGGCCGGAGCGAACGGCTGCAGCGAATGCCGCACGGTCATCCTGCGCGCCGCCACCGGGGGATCCAGGTGGTACTCGGCCGCGGCATCGATCAGTTCACTGACCAGCACCGAGGGCTCGCGCACGCTGCCGTCGCGCGGATCCGCGCCCAGGTAACTCAGGTAGAACACATCCTGGGCCGAGGCGAACAGCTGCAGGAACAGGAAGCGATCATCCTCGCGCAGCGAGCGGTCGCCATGCCGACGCTGGTCGGTGCCCAGTTCGGCGGTGAGCTGGTTGAGGCCCGCCGCCGGGTCGCGACGCGGGAAGTCGCCATCGTTCAAGCCAAGCACGCAGATCACCCGGAACGGCAGCAGGCGCATCGGCACCATCCGCCCGAAGCTGACGCCGCCGGTCAACAGCGGTGCACGCGTATCGGCCTGGGCAAGCACGCCGGCGAAATGGGCGCGCAACACCTCCGGCGGCACGTCGCCTTCAAAGCCGGCGGTCTCCGCATCGCGGGCGAACTCGTTGATCAGTTTGCGCAGGCGCTCCAGCGCGCGCTGGCTGTTGGCTGCCTGCGGCGGTTCCGGCAGCAGCGCATCAAGCAGGGCCAGCAGACGCTGCCGCCACTGCCCGGGCGACATGGCCTCACCGAGGGCCTTCTGGTAGCGCGCCAGCACGCGCAGCAGCCCCAGCAGGCGGTCCAGCGCATCCAGCGCACTGCCTTCCAGCTCCGGCCACGGCGCGACTCCGGCGATGTCGCCGTCGCTGCCGCTGGCATGACCCAGCAGCAGGCGGTCCAGCGCGAACTGCCAGGTAAACGCATCATCGACAGGCGCCTGATGCTGGCCGCGATGCGTGGCGTCCAGGCCCCAGCGCGCGCCGGCCGCCTGCAGCCAGTCGTGCAGGCGGTCGAACGCGGCCGCATCGAGCCCGGCCGCTTCCGCCAGCGGCGCGCTGGCCAGCAGGTCGAGTACTTCGTTCAAGCCGAAGCGCGAGACCGGCAACCCCAGCAGGTGCACGAACACATCGGCCAACGGCTCACCGGCCAGCGGGCTGGTGTCGGCCAGCGCATAGGGAATGTGCTCCTCGCCGCCGCTGCGGCCGCCGAACACGGCTTCCAGGTACGGCACGTAGGGATCGATGTCCGGTGCCAGCACCGCGATGTCGCGTGCCTGCAGCGGCGGATCGAAGCGCGGATCCTGCAGCAGGCCGCGCAGCTGGTCATGCAGCACCTGCAGTTCGCGCAGGCGGGTGTGGCAGGCATGCACCTGCAGGCTGGGGTCGTCGTAGCGCAGGCCGTCGCGCAGCTCGCCGGCCGGCTGCCCACGGCGGTGGAACAGGTCGCGCTGCAAGCGGTGCAGCAGGCTGTCGGACAAGCCGCCCTCGGCCATGTCCGCACGCGCGTCCTCTTCGGGATCGTCGTAGGCGGCGATCTCACCGGAGGGGTGCACGACCTCGTAGCTGCCCAGCACCGCCATGAAATCGCGACCCGCCGCGCCCCAGGCCTGCAGCAGACGGTTCTCGCCCGCGGCCTCACCGAACGGATCGGGCGCGCCACTGCGCAGCTTCTCGCCCAGGGTCTGCAGATCGCCCCAATACGCCTGGGTCGGCGTCGGCAGATAGAAGTGCATCGTGCCGACCCGCGCCTGGGTGGCCATCACCCGCAGCACGTCCGGGGAGATGTTGAGGGTGGCGAAGGCGAACACGCGCGCCGGCAGACCCTGCGGCAGCGGCTGGCCGGCACCCTCGAAGCGGGCCAGATAGGCATCGATGCGGCGGGCGCGGTACTGCTCGCCGCCGGCGATGCGTCGCCACAGGATCGCCTGCGGGTCGTTCGGCGATGCGCCGGCTTCCCAGCGAAGCAGCCAATCGCGACGCCAGGCCTGGTACTTCTCGAAGACCGAGGCCAGCTCGGCCGCCAGTGCCCACGGCTTGAGCGGATCGGCCGCGGACAGGTACGCCTGCAGAGCGGCCATCGGCGGCTGCGCCATCAACGCCGGGTCGCGCAGGGCGGCGTACAACCGCCAGCGCAGGCCCTCGGCGTTGAGATCGCCCTGTTCGCCGGGCACGTTGGCATTGAGGGCGCGGGCGACCAGCTCACCCGGCGTGAGGAACTCCAGGTTGGCGGCAATGCCATACTCGGCCGCCAGGGTCGACTGCAGCCAGCGGCGCATCGCGACCTGCGGGATCAGCACCACCTCCGGCACCAGGATCGATTGGCCCGGCACCGGCGTGCGCAGCGTCGTGGCCAACAGGGCGGCCAGCACATCGAGCGAGTTGGAGTGGTACAGGCGGAAGTCTGAAGCAGCGTCGGTCATCGCAGGAGTGTGCCGCAGCCGGCGCACGAACGCAGCGCTGGTGACTGTCTGGAAAAGAAAAGGGCGCTGGCCGATACCGGCCCGACACGCTGTGTTGCAGGCGACGGCATGCCCGCCGCGGCACTGCCCTCACCCGCCCGTGCGACAATACTGCACGGTCCAGTTCGGTTATGTTCAGCCGTTCACCACGATCTTACAACGTTGGAATTTTGTTAATGGCGCCCATGACGGTTTCCGAAGAGAGTCTGGTGCAGTTGTCCAACGTCCGCATCGACCGCGGCGGGCGTACGATCCTGCGCGACGTTTCGCTGACCGTTCCGCGCGGCAGCATCACCGCCGTGCTCGGCCCGTCGGGCAGTGGCAAGTCCACGCTGCTGGCCGCGCTGACCGGTGAGCTGCGCCCGGTGGCCGGCGAGGTCACCCTGTTCGGTCAGCCCATCCCGACCGGCGCACGCGCGCTGTTGGAGATGCGCAAGAGCGTGGGCGTTCTGCTGCAGGGCAATGGCCTGCTGACCGATCTGACCGTGGCCGAGAACGTGGCCCTGCCGCTGCGTACCCACACCCGCCTGCCGAAGCCCGTCTTGCGCCGCCTGGTGCAGATGAAGCTACACGCGGTGGGCCTGCTGGCCGCAGCCGATGCCTGGCCGCGCGAGCTGTCCGGCGGCATGGCGCGCCGTGTCGCGCTGGCCCGCGCGCTGGCCCTGGACCCGCCGCTGATGATCTACGACGAGCCGCTGACCGGGCTGGACCCGATCGCCTCGGGCGTGATCATGAGCCTGATCCAGCGCCTCAACCACAGCCTGGGGCTGACCAGCATCATCGTCAGCCACCACGTGCACGAGACCCTGCCGATCTGCGACCAGGTGATCGCGATCGCCAACGGCGGCATCGTGTTCCAGGGCAGCCCGGCCGCGCTCGAATCCAGCCAGGACCCGCTGCTGCGGCAGTTCCTGCACGGTGAGCCGGACGGCCCGATCCCCTTCGATGCCGCACCACGTGCGAGGGTTGCCTGATGCCGTTCGTTGACGCCACCCGCTCGCTCGGTCGCGCCGGCCTGTTCTCGCTGACGGTGCTGCGCGGCTCGCTGCCGACCGCCGATTTCCTGGCCGAACTGACCCGCGAGATCTACAAGATCGGCGCACGATCGCTGCCGATCATCGCGGTGGGCGGCGCATTCGTCGGCCTGGTGCTGACGCTGCAGGGCTACCGGACGCTGACCACCTTCGGCGCCGCCGATGCCTTGTCCACCCTGCTCGGCCTGTCGCTGTACCGCGAACTGGCGCCGGTGCTGACCGCACTGCTGTTCATCGGCCGCGCCGGCAGCTCGATCGCCGCCGAACTGGGCCTGATGCGGGCCACCGACCAGATCAAGGCGCTGGAGCTGATGGCGATCGACCCGGTCGCCAAGGTCGTCGCCCCGCGCTTCTGGGCGGCGGTACTGACCGTGCCGCTGCTGACCGGCATCTTCTGCTCGCTGGCGATCAGTGCCAGCTACTTCGAGGCCGTGCATGTGCTCGGCCTGGACAACGGGGTGTTCTGGTCGGCGCTGAGCAACAGCGTGGACTTCTGGGACGATTTCGGCGTGGCGATGCTCAAGTCGGCGATCTTCGGCGGCACCGCGGCCCTGGTCGCGTCCTATGTCGGCTTCCATGCCGAACCCACCATCGAAGGCACCTCGGTCGCCACCACGCGTGCGGTGGTCAACGCCTCGCTGCTGGTGCTGGTCTTCAACTTCGTGCTGTCCGCCATGATGTTCCAGTAGGTACCGACCGTTGGTCGGTACGGCCGTTGTCCCTGGCCAACACCCCGCTTGAGTACGCAAAGACTTCCCGCCCGGACACCTGTCCAGGCACCTGACAAAGAACAGTGAGATATCCCATGGCCATCCGCGGTCCCAGACTCGAATTTTCCGTCGGCGCGTTCCTGCTGCTGGCGCTGGCCTCGCTGCTGGTGCTGGCCGTGGCCTCCACCAATCAACGGTGGGGCACCGGCGGCAGCGGCTACGAACTGAAGGCGCGTTTCACCCAGATCGGCCAGCTGCGCAAACAGGCACCGGTCAAGATCGGCGGCGTGACGATCGGCCAGGTCTCGGGCATCGAACTGGATCCGCAGAAGTTCGATTCGATCGTGACCCTCAAGCTCGACGGCAAGTTCAAGGATCTGCCCGCCGATACGTCGGCCGGCATCTTCACCAGCGGTTTGCTCGGCGAGAGCTATATCGGACTGCAGCCGGGCGGAGATCCGGACGTACTCAAGTCCGGCGACGAGATCGTCTTCACCCAGCCGGCGGTGGACCTGCTCCAGCTGGTCGGCAAGTACATGTTCAGCGGTCCGGCCAACACCGGTGGCGCTGACTCCCATGATGGCAACGGCGCGCCCGCGCCTGCAACGGAACCGCAACCATGAAAAAGACCCTGATCCCGGCGCTGCTGGCCTCGGCCCTGCTCGCCGCCACGCCCTCGCTCTCCTTCGCCCAGGCCGCTCCGGCGGCCGCCGCCGCCCAGCAGGGCCAGGCCAGCAAGGCCGTGATGGACGCCAGCACCCGCATCCTGACCTCGCTGCAGCAGCGCCGCACCGAGTTCCGGGCCAACCCGGCCGTGCTGCGTGACTTCATCAACAGCGAGCTCAACAAGACCTTCGACCGCGATTACGCCGCCCGCCTGGTGCTGGGCGTGCACGGCCGCGGCGCCTCGGATGCCGACGTCAAGCTGTTCGCCGATGCGATGGCCGACAATCTGATGCAGCGCTATGGTTCGGCCCTGCTCGAGATCCAGGGCAAGCCGACCTTCCGCCTGAAGAGCGAGTCGCCGCTGCCGGGCAACCGTGGCGTGCGCGTGTCCACCGAGCTGATCCGCGCCGGCAATGAGCCGACCCCGGTCGACTACCTGATGCGCAACGTCAACGGCCAGTGGAAGATCTTCGATGTGATGATCGAAGGCATCTCCTACGTGCAGACCTTCAAGACCCAGTTCGACGCCCCGCTGCGCCAGAAGTCGATCCAGCAGGTGGCCACCGAACTGCGCAACGGCAGCATGCAGGCCGGGCAGGCCCCGCGTGGCAAGTAACAGCGCCAGCGTGCAGCGCAACGGCACCTCGCTGGTGTTCAGCGGGGTGCTCGACCGCGCGGCGGTGACGGCCCTGTGGCCCTCGCTGACTGCGCTGGACGGTGTGCAGCAGTTGGATCTGGCGGCGGTGAGCAAGCTGGACAGCGCCGGGCTGGCGCTGCTGGCCGAGCTGGCCGCGCGCCTGCGTGCAACCGGGACCCTGCCGACGATCGTCGGCAGCCCGGACGGTTTCACCGACCTCAGTGCCGCCTACCGGCTGGCACCCACCCTGGATTTCCATGCCCTTTCTGCGGCGAGCTGACATGAACGTCATACGCACCCTCCCCCTCCTCGTGCTGGCGCTGGCCTTGAGCGCCTGTGCCGGCAAACCCGCACGCGACAGCGCACCGGTCAGCGTCGAGGTCGCCCCTGCGGCGGCACCGGCGACCGATGTGGCCGATGCGCCTGCGGTACCGGCTGACGCGGTCGTCGACACCGCCGCCCCGGCACCCCAGGGCAGCACCGATACGGCCGCCGCGCCGGTCACCGGTGGCACCGCGCCGACCAATGCCGAGGACGACTTCGCCGCGCTGTACGGCGGTCCGGCCCCGACCGCGGACGGCACCGAGCCCAGCCGCACCCCGTACGATCCGTGGGAACCGTTCAACCGCAAGGTGCACAGCTTCAACAACGTGGTCGACCGGGCGGTCGCACGCCCGCTGGCGGTGGCCTACACCAACGTGGTGCCGCGCTTCGCCCGCACCGGCGTGAGCAACTTCTTCAGCAACCTGCGCGCCCCGGTGACGATCACCAACCAGCTGCTGCAGGGCCGTCCGGATGATGCCTGGGACAGCCTGGGCCGCTTCCTGATGAACTCCACGCTGGGTATCGGCGGTCTGTTCGATCCGGCCAGCAAGGCCATGGTCCCGCACCGCAAGGAAGACTTCGGTCAGACCCTGGGCACCTGGGGCTGGCGCCGTTCGCGTTACGTGGAACTGCCCTTCTTCGGCCCGCGCACCGTGCGCGATGTGTTCGGTCTGGCCGGCGACATGCCGCTCTCGCCGATCCGCACGATCGAAGAGGACAAGGTCCGCATCGGCCTGCAGGGGCTGCAGCTGGTGGACACGCGTTCGCAGCTGCTGGCGGTGGACGACATGCGTGCCAACGCCGTGGACGAGTACTCGCTGGTCCGCGATGCCTGGCTGCAGCGCCGCAACTACCAGATCGAGAACGACCTGCGCGGCAAGCATGCGCGCGGCAAGGACGATACGGACGCGCCGATTCCGGTCGATGCGATGCCGATGCCAAGCTGGGGCAACTGAGCCCGGACGAAAAAGCCCCGCCGAAGCGGGGCTTTTTTTTGTTCCAGGCGCAGCCGATCAGGCTGCCAGCGCGGCGTCGATCGCAGCCACCAGGCGGGCATCGTCGGCCGGCACGTCCGGTGCGAAGCGCGCGATCACCTGGCCGTCGCGGCCGATCAGGAACTTCTCGAAGTTCCACAGCACGCCCGGGGCGGCGTTGACCACCAGCTCGGGGTACTTGGCCACCGCGCCCTGCAGCTTTTCACGCATCGGGCCTTCGCCGGTGGCGGCCGGCTGCGCGGCGGTCAGCTGCTGGTACAGCGGGTGGGTGTCCTCACCGGCGACGCTGATCTTGGCGAACATCGGGAAGCTGACGTTGTATTCCAGCTGGCAGAACTGCTGGATGTCCGCTTCACTGCCCGGCTCCTGGGCCAGGAAGTTGTTGGCCGGGAAGCCCAACACTTCCAGGCCGGCGGCCTGCTTGTCGGCGTACAGCGCCTGCAGGCCTTCGTACTGCGGGGTCAGGCCGCACTTGGAAGCGACGTTGACCACCAGCAGCACCTTGCCGCGGTAATCGGCCAACGAGGTCGGCTGGCCTTCGATGGTGGTGACGGGAATGTCGTAGACGGTCTGGCTCACTGCAGATTCCTTGCGTTGGATCAGGGGAGGCACAGCATAGCCGTGCCGTGGGGAGGTCAGTCGACGCAGATCGTGCCCAGGGTCACGCCGCCATCGATGCGCTGGCGGCAGCCGAAGTTCTGGCTGACATCACGCTGGCAGACGCCACGCGCAGCCGTTCCCGGTGCGGCATCGCCGGTGGCCAGGCACTGGCCACTGCAGTCGGCCTTGGCGCTGCAGACCTTGCCGGCATCGGCGTAGGGCACCACGCACTGCACGCGCTGCAGGCGACCCAGCGGCTGCAGGCTGCCACCGGCGGCGGTGCATTCGGCGGCGCTCGGCGTGGCGGGCGTGGCCGCGGTGGTATCCGCAGGCGGTGTGCTGCTGCACCCGGCCAGGGCGAACAGGAGGGACAGCATCAGGGTCAGACGCATGGGCGGGTCCTTGAAAGGTTGAAGACGGCAGGGAAAAGACGTGCCGCGCAGCATGCGCGATCCCCTGCATGCACGGCGTCGGCGTTCACTCCTGCGCGGTGCTGGTCTCGTCGCCGGCCACGTCCTCGTCCTCGCCGCTCATGTCGCCGAGCAGGTCCTGGGTCTGTTCGCTGCCCAGCGTTTCCACGCTGCGCAGGCGGCGCTCGATGGTGCGGGTCTTGCGGCTGGCCTCGCCGAGGCTGCGGCCGACCGTACTGATCTGCTTCTCGGCCTTTTCCAGGATGCCGGCGAACTTGCCGAACTCGCTCTTGACCGCACCGAGCAGGCCCCACACTTCACTGGAGCGTTGTTCGATGGCCAGCGTGCGGAAGCCCATCTGCAGGCTGTTGAGCAGCGCGGTGACCGTGGTCGGGCCGGCCACCACCACGCGGTGGTCGCGCTGCAGCAGATCGATCAGACCGGGGCGGCGGATCACTTCGGCGTACAGGCTTTCGGTGGGCAGGAACATCACCGCGAAATCGGTGGTGTGCGGCGGGGCGATGTACTTGTCGCAGATCGATTTGGCCTGGATGCGGATCGCGCGCTCCAGCTGCGCTCCCTGCACGCGCACCCCCTCGACATCGCCCTGTTCCTGCGCATCGAGCAGGCGCTCGTAATCTTCGCGCGGAAACTTGGAATCGATCGGCAGCCAGACCGGCGTGTCTTCGTGGCCGCGACCGGGCAGGCGCACCGCGATATCGACGATCTCGTTGCTGTCCGGGCGCACTTTGACGCCGCGCGCGTACTGCTCCTGGGTGAGCGTCTGCTCGAGAATGTTGTCCAGCTGCACTTCGCCCCAGCTGCCGCGGTTCTTGACGTTGGTCAGCACGCGCTTGAGGTCGCCCACGCCGGTGGCCAGCTGCTGCATTTCGCCGAGGCCGCGCTGGACCTGCTCCAGGCGCTCGGAGACCAGCTGGAACGAAGCCCCCAGGCGGGTTTCCAGCGTGGTCTGCAGCTTCTCGTCGACGGTCACGCGCATCTGGTCGAGCTTTTCGGCGTTGTCGCTCTGCAGGCTCTTGAGCTGCTGCTCCAGCGTGGCGCGCATCTCACCGATGCGCTGCTCGTTGCGCTGGGTCATCTCCTGCAGGCGCAGGCCCAGCGATTCGGCCAGGCGCTGCTGCGACTGCCCGGTTTCCTCACGGCCCAACCGTGCGTCATCGGCCAGGGCCTGGCGCAGCGCGGCCATGTGGCTGTCGGTGCGCGTGGTCAGTTCCACCAGCTGCTGGCCGAACGCTTCGATGCGCGCCTGCTGCTGTTGCCCGAACGCTTCCAGCTGCGCGCGCACTTCCTGCATGCGCAGCGCCAGCAGCTCGCCGGTGCGCTGCTGGCTGAGCGTGCTTTCCTCGCGGGCCTTGCGCGCGTCTTCACCCAGCGCGTCGCGCAACAGGTCCAGGCGCTGATCGGTACGGGTGGACAGATCGGTCAGCGCGCGCGCGAAGCTTTCCAGCCGGGCATCCTGCTGGCGGCCCAGGCCTTCGAGCTGCTCGCGCAGTTCGCTGCGGCCGACCCGGGCCTCCTCGCGCAGGCTCTGTTCGAGGTCGCCATGGCCGGAACGCCGCAGCAGCGCGAGCAGCTGCAGCACGAGGACGCCACACACCAGGGCGCCGAGAATGAGGAATTCGGTTTGCATGCGGCAAGTGTAGGCCGCGGCGGTCTCATTGGCTGCGCCGGCGTGCGGCCGCGGACCGCTTACAGGTGGGTGAACACCTGGTCCTTGGGCAGGCGCGACTTGGGCAGGTCGGCATTGAAGTTGGCCTCGCTGCCGTAGCCCAGCGCCACCAGCACCACGCTGGTCAAGCCGCGCTCGCCCAGGCCCAGTTCGGCATCCAGCACGGCCGCGTCGAAGCCTTCCATCGGGGTGGCGTCGATGCCGTGCACGCCGGCGGCCAGCAGCAAGGTGCCAAGCGCCAGGTAGGTCTGCTTCTGCATCCAGTGCTGCACGTCACCCAGCGTGTGGCGGTGCAGATCCACGTAGTGGTGCAGCGCCCCGCGCTGGCCTTCGCGCGCCTCGGGGGTCGGGTAGCGGCCGTCCGCGGTTTCCTGCTCGATCACCTGCGCCAGGTACGCATCATCGATGCCGGTGCGGGTGGCGAACACGATCACGTGCGAGGCATCGGTGATCTTGGCAGTGTTGTAGGGCTGGTCCGGCTGGGTGGCGCGCGCGATGCGGGCACGCGCTTGGTCAGTGCCGGCCACCAGGAAATGCCAGGGCTGGGAGTTCACCGAGGACGGCGCGTGGTGCAGCACGTCGAGCAGGTCGTGCAGCACCGCCGGCGGCAGCTTGCGGGCCGGATCGTAGGCCTTGGTGGTATGGCGGCGGCGAGCCACGGGGGCGAGGGTCATGTACGGGTAATCCATGGGGGATGGGAGGCTCAGAAACCTGCAAGCACGAGCTTGCCGCGGGCGCGATGGCTTTCGATCAGGGCATGCGCCTGGCGCAGGTTGGCGGCGTTGATGCGGCCGTAGTGCTCGCCCAGCGTGGTGCGCAGCACGCCGGCATCGATCAGCGCGGCAACGCGTTCGAGCAGCTCGTGCTGGCGCTGCACGTCGGGGGTGTTGAAGCTGGAGCGGGTGAACATCGATTCCCAGTGCAACGACAGGCTCTTGCGCTTGAGCGCCATCACGTCGAGCTGGCCGGGATCGTCGATCAGTGCCAGCTGACCCTGCGGGGCGAGCACGGCGACGATCTGGTCGTAGTGCTGGTCGGTATGGGTCAGGCTGGCGACGTGGCTGACCTCGGCGATGCCCAGGCGCTGCAGGCCTTCGCTCAGTGGCTGGGTGTGGTCGATCACGTGGTGCGCGCCCAGTGCATAGACCCAGTCCTGGGTATCCGGGCGCGAGGCGGTGCCGATCACGGTCAGGCGGGTGAGCTGGCGGGCCAGCTGGACCAGGATCGAGCCGACGCCACCGGCGGCCCCGATCACCAGCAGGGTCTGGCCTTCGCCACCGTTCTCCGGAATGCGCAGGCGGTCGAACAGCAGCTCCCAGGCGGTGATCGCGGTCAGCGGCAAGGCGGCCGCGGCGGCGTCATCCAGGCTGGCCGGCTTGTGGCCGACGATGCGCTCGTCCACCAGCTGGTACTCGGCATTGCTGCCGGCGCGGCCGATCGCACCCGCGTAGAAGACCGCATCGCCGGGCTGGAACAGCGTCACCTCCTCGCCCACCGCATCCACGATGCCGACCGCGTCGAAACCCAGCACGCGCGGCTCGGTGACCGCCACGCCGTTGCGGACCTTGGTATCGACCGGGTTCACCGAGATCGCACGGACTTCCACCCGCAGGTCGCGCGGGCCGGGCGTGGGGATCGGCAGGGTGATGTCCACCAGTGCGGCGGGGTCGCTGATCGGCAGGCCATGCTGGGTATAGGCGACGGCTTTCATCGGGGGAGATCCGTTGGGGAAGACCGACAGCCTGCGCTTCACGGGCGGGTGGAGAAAGGCGCAAAATCGGGCAGCACTTTCACTGCTGGAATGAAAATGGTCCGGTTCGACGATCTCGCCCTGTTCGTCCGCACTGCCGCGCTGGGCAGCTTCTCCAACGCCGCGCGTGAGGCCGATCTGCTGCCCGGCCAGGTCGCGGCGGCGGTGGCCCGGCTGGAACGCGAGCTGGACCTGCGCCTGTTCGTGCGCTCCACCCGCAGCCTGCGCCTGACCGCCGAGGGCGCGCTGTATCTGCCCTATGCCCAGGAGGTGCTGGCCGCCCTGCGCGAGGGCGAGGCCCGGGTGCGTGGCGAGGATGCCGAACTGCGCGGCACGCTGCAGGTGGCGGCGCCGTCGGACCTGGGCCGCAATCTGCTGCTGCCCTGGCTGACCGAGTTCCGCGCCGCGCACCCGAAGCTGCAGTTGCGCCTGCAGTTGTCCGACCAGGTCGCCGATGTGTTCCGCGATCCGGTCGACATCGCGTTCCGCCTGGGCCGGTTCGACAACGCCAGCTATGTCGCCCTGCCATTGTTGCCCGGCAATCGCCGGGTGCTGGCCGCCTCACCGGACTATCTGGCCCGGCACGGCACGCCGGACAGCCTGGACGCGTTGAAGGAGCACCACTGCCTGCTCTACCAGCTGGCCGGGCGCGCGTATGACCGCTGGAGTTTCGAGGCCGATGGCCGCCGCACGGTGATCCCGGTGCGCGGCAACATGGTCTGCGACGATGCCGACGTGGTCCGGCGGTGGGCGGTGGCGGGGGAAGGCATCGTGTTCAAGTCGTGGCTGGATATCTGCGCCGATGTGCAGGCCGGGCGCCTGCAGGTGCTGCTGGACGGGGCAGGCGACAGCCTGCCGTTGAACCTGGTGTGCCCGCACCGCAAGCAGTTCTCCCCGGCGATCCGGCAACTGCATGCGATGTTCGCGCAACGGCTGCAGCCGCTGCTCGCCGGGTTGCCGGCCAGCGCGCGCTGACGCTATCGCCCGGGGCGCGGCTGCCGGACAATGCCCCTCCCCCCGTTGTCGAGTCGCCGCCATGCCGTGGATGGGCATCCAGGATCTGTGGACCTTTGTCGCTGCCGTGCTGGTGTTCCTGGCCCTGCCGGGCCCGGGCACCTTCACCCTGCTCACCGCCACGGGCCGCGGCGGTGTCCGTGGTGGTTACACGGCACTGTTCGGCCTGCTGCTGGGCGACCAGATCCTGATGTGGCTGGCGGTGGCCGGGGTGGCCGCGCTGCTCAAGGCCAACCCCCTCGTCTTCCACGCGGTGCAGTACCTCGGCGCGGCCTACCTGGTGTGGATCGGCATCGGCCTGCTGCGCCAGCCGCGCGCCCAGGGCGAGGAAGGCGGCATCCGGCTCAAGCCCGGTCACTACTTCCGCCAGGCCGTGCTGATCAACCTGCTCAACCCGAAGGCGATCATTTTCTACATGGCCTTCCTGCCGTTGTTCATCGACCCGGCACGGCACCAGGGCGTGGTGACGTTCGCGACCATGGCGCTGATCATCTTCGTCATGGGGCTGGCGTACTGCTCGGTGCTGATCGGGGTGGGCAACCTGGCGCGCCGTCGGATTCTCCAGCACCCGCGGGTCGGGCTTTGGCTGCGGCGGGTGGCGGGGGTGTTCCTGGTCGGGTTCGGTGTGCGCTTGGGCGTGAGCGGCTGAGGCCTTGCAGGCGCGGTCCGGGTCACCGCGACCGCGCGGGTCGTGTTTGGCCGTAGATAGTCAGCGTCATCGCGACGGCCGCGTTTCATTCAAACCTTGAGATTCCCTCGCCTGCCGGAGCGGTGTTCAATCGGCAGCATCGCCCTGTCGCGAGGATCCGATGCCCGCCCCGATCTACTTCGTGCAGCACTTGAGCGGCCATGACGAGCGCCTGCTCGGCATGCACACCCGCCGCATCGATCTGGCCCACCCGGCCGTCACCCGCATCCTCGCCGGCCTCCATCCGGTGGACCGGGTCGATCTGCGCGCCTGCCTGTTCGACTGCCAGGCCAGCCTGGTGCGCGGCCTGCGTGATCGCATCGCGCAGGCCGAAGCCGCCGCACAGGGCTGGCGGGTGTTCGATGCGCGGGGCGTGCTGTGCTGCAAGCGCTTCCCCGGCGATGCGCAGGTGATCTATCCACAGGGTCATCCACCGCCGAGCGAGTGGGCGGGCGCGTTGCTTCCCGGCATGCGCTGAGCCGGCGCCGTCAGCGCCGCATCGCCTCGCGCAGGAAGTCGATGAACACCCGCAGCTTGGGCGCCATCTGTTCGCGCGCGGGGTAATAGAGGTGGAACCCGGCAAACGGCTGCTGCCAGTCCTGCAGCACGCACTGCAGGCGGCCGGCCGCCACATCGCCGGCGTACAACGCCTCGAACCCCTGGGCCAGCCCCAGGCCCTTGCGGACCGCCGCCTGGATCAGGCCGGCGTCGTTGAACACCAACCGGCCGGCGACCTCGACCTCGACGTCGCGGCCATCGCCGGTGAACTCCCACGCCATCCGCCGGCCCGTGCTGAGCCGGTGCACGATGCACTCGTGCGCGACCAGATCGCCCGGGGTCGCGGGCACGCCGTGCGTGGCCAGATACGCCGGCGTGGCCACCACCACCTGGCGTTCCAGCGGCCCGATCGGCACCGCGATCATGCCGCGGGCCAGGCTTTCGCCCAGGCGGATGCCGGCGTCGAAGCCGCCGGCGACCAGGTCGGTCAACGCGGTTTCCACGAACAGCTCCACCTCGATCTGTGGATAACGCGCCAGGAAGCCGGGCAGGTGCGGCAGCACCAGCAGTTCGGCGGCGATCCGGGGCACGTTGAGGCGCAGCTTGCCGGCGGGAACGTCGCGCTGCTGGTCCAGCTCCTCGAACGCGGCATCGATGCGCGCCAGGCCCTCGCGCACCTGCGCCAGGAAGCGCGCGCCCTGCTCGGTCAGGCCGACCCGGCGCGTGGTCCGCTGCAGCAGCCGAACGCCGAGGTGGGCCTCCAGCGCGCGCACCGTCTGCGAAAGCGCCGAGGGCGACACGCCCAGCGCATCGGCGGCCCGGGTGAAGCTGGCATGCTGCGCAACGCGGGCGAAGGCGACGACGGCGGGCAGCGGGTGTGGGGCACTCATTGTGAAGTCTGGCTTCAAGGACGATGCAGTGGCAGCCAGTTTATCCACATAGTGCGAAGGAGGAGGATGCGCCTGTCCCCCGTCCCCCTGGAGTACCGCATGCAGACCCGCACCCTTGGCCGCACCGGCCCCACCGTTTCCGCACTCGGCCTGGGCTGCATGGGCATGAGCGCCTTCTATGGCGGCCGCGGCAGCGATGCCGAGTCCATCGCGGTCATCCACCGCGCGCTGGAACGCGGCGTCACCCTGCTCGACACCGCCGACATGTACGGCCCGCACACCAACGAGGTGCTGGTCGGCAAGGCGATCGCCGACCGCCGCGACCAGGTGTTCCTGGCGACCAAGTTCGGGATCAAGCTGGAGCCGAGCGACACCGCCGCGCGCAGCGTCGATGGCCGCCCCGAGTACGTGATCGCCGCCTGCGAGGCCAGCCTGCAGCGGCTGGGCGTGGACCACATCGACCTGTATTACCAGCACCGCGTGGACGCCACGGTGCCGATCGAGGACACGGTGGGCGCAATGGCGCGCCTGGTCGAGCAGGGCAAGGTGCGCTTCCTGGGCCTGTCCGAAGCGTCGGCCGGCACGATCCGCCGCGCCCACGCGGTGCACCCGATCACCGCAGTGCAGACCGAGTACTCGCTGTGGTCGCGCGATCCGGAAGACAACGGCGTGCTGGCGACCGTGCGCGAGCTCGGCATCGGCTTCGTGCCGTACTCACCGCTGGGGCGCGGCTTCCTGACCGGCGCGATCCGCAGCCCGGCCGCTTTCGATGCCGATGACTATCGCCGCCAATCGCCGCGCTTTCAGGGCGAGAACTTCGACCGCAACCTGGCCTTGGTCGAGGCGGTCACCGCAATGGCCACCACCAAGGGCGTGAGCCCCGGGCAGCTGGCCCTGGCGTGGGTGCTGGCACAGGGCGAGGACCTGGTACCGATCCCGGGCACCAAGCGCCTGGCCTATCTGGAAGAGAACCTGGGCGCGCTGCAGGTGCAGCTCAGCGCCGACGAGCTGGCCCACATCAACGCCCTCTTCCCGGCCAATGCCGCCGCCGGCCCGCGCTATGCCCCCGCGGCGATGGCGACGTTGAACCGCTGAGGTCCACCGGCCGGATCGCGGGGCTCGATCCGGCCGATGCTGCCAGCAGCGTGCGCGGCAGCCAGACCGCCGGCCTTTGTGCCGGTTTCGTCACCTTCGCCCCAGTCATGGGGACCGTGCAGCCGCTTACGACGCTTGGCAGTAGTAATGCTGCGCCGCGTTCGGTAAAACTCGCAGACTTGTCGTTCACAGTCATCCACCGCGAGGCCCCATGTCATTGCTCCGGCGCAAGTCCCTAGACACTGTCACCGTCCATGAAGCCGGCAGGCAATTGATCCCGACCCTGAGTTGGCCGCACCTGATCGCGCTGGGCATCGGCGCGATCGTCGGCACCGGCATCTACACCCTGATCGGCGTGGGCGCCAACCTGGCCGGCCCCGCCGTGCTGATTTCCTTCGCCATCGCCGGTGCGGTCTGCGCCTGCGCGGCGCTGTCCTATGCCGAACTGGCCACGATGATGCCGGCCGCCGGCAGCGCCTATACCTACAGCTACAGCGCGCTCGGCGAGGTGGTGGCCTGGGTGGTCGGCTGGAGCCTGATCCTGGAGTACTCGCTGGTGGTCAGCACGGTCGCGGTCGGGTGGTCCGGCTACGCGGTCGGCTTCCTGCATGGCTTCGGCATCGACCTGCCCTTGATGCTCAGCGCCGGCCCGCACGTGGAAGGTGGCTTCATCAACCTGCCGGCCGTGCTGATCACCTTCCTGGTGGCCGGCATGCTGATGGCCGGCACCAAGGAGAGCGCGACCCTCAACGCGGTGCTGGTGGTGATCAAGATCATCGCGCTGACCGTGTTCGTGGCGATCGCCCTGCCGCACTTCGATACCGGCCACATGGAGCCGTTCATGCCGTTCGGCTTCGTCAAGTCGCTGGGCGCCGATGGCGTCGAGCGCGGCGTGATGGCCGCTGCGGCGATCATCTTCTTCGCGTTCTACGGCTTCGATGCGATCTCCACCGCGGCCGAAGAAACCAAGAAGCCCGAGCGCGACCTGGCGATCGGCATCATCGGCTCGATGGTCGGCTGCACCATCATCTACGTGCTGGTGGCGCTGGCCGCCGTGGGTGCGATGAGCTACACGATCTTCGGCCAGAGCGCCGAGCCGCTGGCGCTGATCCTGCGCGAGCTGGGCAGCCCGGGCGCGGCCAAGTGGATCGGCGCGGCGGCGGTGATCGCCCTGCCGACCGTGCTGCTGGCCTTCCTGTATGGCCAGAGCCGCATCTTCTTCGTCATGTCGCGCGATGGCCTGCTGCCGCGTGGGCTGTCCAAGGTCAGCGCGCGCACCGGTACCCCGGTTGCGACCACGCTGTTCACCGCGGTGCTGGTGGCGGCCCTGGCCGGCGTGGCACGCCTGGATGAAATCGCCGCGCTGGCCAATGCGGGCACGCTGGCCGCGTTCACCGCGGTGGGCCTGTGCCTGGTGGTGCTGCGCAAGCGCGAGCCGAACCGTGTGCGCAAGTTCCGCACGCCGCTGGCCTACGTGGTCGGCCCGCTGGCGGTGATCGGCTGTGTGTACCTGTTCTTCAGCCTGCCCAGCACCACGCAGTTGTACTTCCTGGCGTGGAACGTACTGGGCCTGATCGCCTACTTCGCCTATGGCCGCCGCAATGCGGTGCTGGGCAAGGGCTGAGCGGGCCTGCCGGCCAAGGGCCGGCTGCGCGTCAACATGAAAAAGGCAGGCCCAAGGGCCTGCCTTTTTCTTTGTCGGTGCCGGTGGGGGTGCGGGACATCCACCGCCAGCGCGCGAGGCAACGCCGGTACTCAGGGCTTCGCGGCGGCGGCGACCTTGCTGGCGTGATCCTGCGCCTGCTGCATGACGCGCAGCAGGTTGCCACCCCAGATGCCGGCGATCTGCTTCTCGCTGTAACCCTTGCGCAGCAGCCACGCGGTGATCTTCGGCAACTGGCTCACGTCGGGCAGATCGGCCAGGCCACCGCCGCCATCCCAGTCCAGCCCGATGCCCACATGTTCCGGGCCAACCACCTTGAGGATGTGCTCGAAGTGGGCGAAGAAATCGTCCAACGTGGCCTTGCGCAGCGGGATGCGCTGGTCGATTTCCTCCAGCCCTTTTTTCAGCGCGACCCCTTGCGGGATGCTCATGCCGTCGTAATCGGTGCCGAGCTGCGCCATCAGGGCCGTCTCGGCCGCCTTGCGCACCTCGCTTTTGCCGGTGTCGATCAGGTAACCGCCATAAGCGTTGACCTGGATCACACCGCCGGTCTTGGCCAGCTGCTTCAGACGCGCATCGTCGAGATTGCGCGGGTGGTTGTAGATCGCCTTGGCCGAGCTGTGCGAGAGCACGAACGGTACCGGCATGCGCTCGATCAGATCATCGAACACCGCATCGGAGGCATGCGACTGATCGATGACGATGCCCAGCCGCACCGCTTCATCCACCAGCGCCTTGCCGGCCGGGCTCAGCCCCTTCCATTCGGCGCCCTTGGGATCGGTGGCCGAATCGGCGAACTCGTTGTTGGCGAAGTGCACGGTGCTGAGCAGGCGCAGGCCGGCCAGGTGGTAGTAACTGAGCAGCGTGGGATCGTCGACCAGCGGGCTGGCGTTCTCCATGCTGATGTAGACCACGCGCTTGCCGGCGGCCTTGATGCGCGCGGCATCGGCGGCGGTCAGCGCGAGCCGGAAGGTGTCCGGATGCGCGGCGAGCATCTCGCGGATTTCCGTCAACCGCAGCAGGCCGGCATCGCGGTCGTGCTGGTGCGCCTGCGCACTGCGGTCGCCCTGGTCGGTGTAGATGGCCCAGAAGCCGCCATCGAGCGCGCCTTCCACCATGCGCGGGTAATCCACCTGCGACAGGGCGTTGTGGTCGTGGCGCTGGGTGATGTCGAAGCCGTCGCGGTGGAAGTTGGCCGGCGTATCGAGGTGGCTGTCCAGGGTCAGCAGCCGCTGCTGCAGCGTGGACGCCTTGGCCAGCTCCTGCGGGGTGAACTCGATCGCGTGGGCGGCCAGCGGCGTGCACAACGCCAGCGAAACCAGCAAAGACAGACTGCGCAACGTCATGACGCCTCACCTTGGTTGGGAAGCGTCAGACCATAGCGCTGTGGCGCCTGCCTGGGTAGGTACCGACCGTGGGTCGGTACCGGCAACCCAGCGCACCGACCCACGGTCGGTGCCTACCGGCTGCGGGACGCGGCCGGGAACCGGGCGGTGTTCAGTCGACCACGCGGCAGAACACGGCCTTGAGGTAACGCGATTCCTGCACGTGGGCCATGAACGGATGATCCGGACCGGCGCCGGCCACTTTCAGGATCTGGATGGTGCGGCCGGCGTAGAACGCGGCGCGGCGCAGCATGTCCAGGAACTGATCCTCGGCCACCAGGCCGGTGCAGGAGAACGTGGCGAGCAGTCCGCCGGGCTTGACCACGCCGAGCGCCAGCTTGTTCATGTCCAGGTACTTCTTCAACGCGGTGATGACCTGGTCGCGGTCGCGGGTCATCTTGGCCGGGTCGAGGATCACCACGTCGTACTGCTCACCCCGGTTGGACGCATCGCGCAGCCACGGGAAGATGTCGGACTGGATGAACTTCGGGCGCACGTTGTTGAGCTTGGCGTTGCCCTTGGCGATGGCGATCACGTCTTCATCGATGTCGATGCCGACCACTTCGGCCGCACCGCGCGCGGCGGCATACACCGCGAAGCCACCGGTGTTGCAGCACAGGTCGAGCACGGTCTTGCCTTCCACCTGCTGGCTCAGCCACTGGCGGTTCTCGCGCTGGTCAGCGAAGAAGCCGGTCTTGTGTGCACCGGCCGGGTCGGCACGGAACTTCACGCCGTACTCGGTGATCACCGAGGCTTCGGTGGTGGTGTTGCCATGGAAGTCGAAGCTTTCCTGCTTCTGCACGTGCTCGTCGGCGAAGCTGTGGAAACGGCAGCCCGGGAACTGTTCGCGCAGGGCCTCGTAGACCCACTCGCGGTGGCGGAACATGCCGGCGGCGAAGAATTCGACCACGACCAGGTCGCCATAGCGATCCACGACCAGGCCGGACAGGCCGTCGCCTTCGCTGTGGACCACGCGCCAGGCGTCGGAAACCTGGTCCAGCTTGAGCACCTCACGACGCAGCGACACGGCCTGGGCGATCTTGCGCGAGAACCAGCCGGCGTCGACCGGGATGGCCTGATCGGTCTCCAGGATGCGCACGGCAATGCGCGAGTGACCGTTGTAGAAGCCACGCCCGATCCACTCCCCGTCCACGCCGACGACGTCGACGATGGCACCGGGTTTGGGACGGACGGCCGGCTTTTCGACCAGTTTCTGGAAGATCCACGGGTGGCTGGAGCGCCAGGCGTTCTTGAGGCGGACAACGGGGGCAGGGGTATTCATGTACGCATTGTATGACGCGGCACCGCATGCGCGCTGCCGCCCCACGGTCTGCTGCGCATACCGCGGGTCCCGTCATACCCGCAACCACACCCCCCGCGCCTGCGGCGCTGCCCCCTGACTCAGGGGGCGATCATTCAGCACGAATGGGGCATGGAAATCATTTGACGCCGGCCCCGGCACCCCGCAGAATCGGCCCCAGAAGGGGAGTAGCTCCCAGACGTTGTCGCCGTCAATTCGAGCCCGCAGGCTCCGGTGCAACGGCAGTCCCACCCATCGGGACTGCGAGCGAGACCTTCGCCGTATGGCGAAGCTCTGTCCCCGGATCCCCCCGATCCTCCGTTGCAGATCCTCGCCGTCCGGCTTGAGGCATTCTATTTTTCCAACGGATAAACCCAATGCAGACGATCGGTAATGTGTGGTTGTGGGGCGGCTTCGGCGCGGTGGTGATCATCGCGCTGCTGGTCGACCTCGTCTTGATGCGACACGGCGGGCCGCACAAGGTCACCTTCAAGGAGGCCCTGTGGTGGTCCATCGGCTGGGTCGTACTGGCCCTGGCCTTCAACGGTGGCCTCTGGTACTACCTGAACGAGACCGCCGGCCAGGTGGTGGCCAACAAGGTCGGCTTGGAGTTCCTGACCGGTTACCTGGTCGAGAAAGCCTTGGCCGTGGACAACATCTTCGTGTTCCTGATGATCATGGGCTACTTCGCGGTGCCCGAGGAACAGCGCCAGAAGGTGTTGATCATCGGCATCCTGGGCGCGATCGTGCTGCGTACGATCATGATCTTCGCCGGCAGCGTGCTACTGACCAAGTTCCACTGGCTGCTCTATGTGTTCGGCGCGTTCCTGCTCTTCACCGGCTGGAAGATGTGGTTCTCGGCCGGCAGCGAGCCGGATCTGGAGACCAACCCCGCCCTGCGCTGGATGCGCAAGCACCTGCGCCTGCTGCCGGACTATGCCGGCAACGCGATGAGCGTCATGCGCGATGGCAAGCGCTGGTTCACCCCGCTGTTCGTGGTGCTGATCCTGATCGCGGTGACTGACGTGATCTTCGCGGTGGACAGCATCCCGGCGATCTTCGCGATCACCACCGACCCGTTCATCGTGCTGACCTCCAACGTCTTCGCGGTGCTGGGCCTGCGTGCGATGTTCTTCCTGCTGGCCGGCATGGCCGATCGCTTCCACCTGTTGCCATACGGCCTGGCCCTGGTGCTGGCCTTCATCGGCATCAAGATGATGCTGATCGACCTCTTCAAGATCCCCACCCCGATCTCGCTGGGTGTGGTGGCAGTGATCATCGCCGCGACCGTGGTGCTGAGCCTGAAGAACCCGCCGAAGGAAGGCGGCCACGCCTGACCGACCGTGCCGCCTGCGGGATTGTCCCGCAGGCGGTACCTCTCTCTCCCACGGCGTTGCCCTTGTGTTCATCCGGGGCGACGCCATCCCTAAGGGTATGAACGCCAACCTGCCCCAGCCCACCGGCGCGCCGCCGGTCCCGTCCCGCAACGACCGTGGTGGTGTACTGCGGGCGTTCAATCTGAGCCTGGCCTTCGTGCTGCTGCTGGTCGCGGTGTATACCGCCCAGGGCCACTTCGACTGGCGTCCGTGGGCCGTGGCCCCGCTGGACAAGGCCGGCCTGCTCGGCATTCTCGGTGCACCGCTGCTGCACGGCTCGATCCAACATCTGGGTGCCAATGCGGCCGCCCTGCTGATCCTCGGCACCCTGGCCGGCAGCGTCTATCCCAAAGCAACGCTGCGCGCGCTGCCCCTGCTATGGGTCGGTTCGGGGCTCGGTGCCTGGTTGCTCGGCGATCTGGGCAGCCGCCATCTCGGTGCCAGTGGCATCACCCACGGCCTGATGTTCCTGGTGTTCGTGCTCGGCCTGCTGCGCCGCGACCGGCCGGCGATCGCGGCCGGGCTGATCGCGTTCCTGTTCTACGGCAGCATGCTGCTGACCATCCTGCCGCACGAGCCGGGCGTGTCCTGGCAGTCGCACATGGGCGGTGCCTTCGCCGGCATCATCAGCGCGCTGCTGTTCCGCCTCTCCGACCCGATGGCGCCGCGCAAACGCTACAGCTGGGAGGACGAGGAAGAAGACGACCTCGAGGCAGCGCGCGACGCCGATCTGGAGCCGCCCTCCCCGACCCGGGTGCCGGTGCTTTGGCAGCCGCGCGAGGGCCGCGACTTCGTGGTGCTGCCGTTCCGGCGGCCTGATCAGGACCAGAACCGGTAGGCATCGACTGTTGGTCGATGCGCACAGTGCCAATCACGAGCGTACCGACCAACGGTCGGTACCTACGGGGTTGCCGGCGTGCCGTCCCCATCCACCGCACGCCGGCCCAGCGCCGGGTCATCGGTGAAGAACGCATCGATGCCGGTGGCCAGGTAGGCCCGCATCTCGGCGACCGAGCCTTCCGCGTTGCGGGCATTCGGTTTGCCGCTGCGGAACTCCGCGGCCTGGAAATAGTTCTCCGGCCGGAACGTATACGGCACCACCATCAAGCCCGCTGCATGCGCATCGCGCACCAGCGAGGTCGGGGTGCCCAGCTTCCCCTGCGCATCCAGCGGGATGACCATGCGCAGGCTCGGGCCGATGCCGTCGGCATAGGTGGCCACCTCGCGCAGGCCGGCCGGGGTGATCAGGTCGGCATAGCGCTGGCTGCCCTTGGCGGCCAACACATCACCGGGCTGCTGCGTCGGATCGCCGAGCAGCTGCAGCAGGCGGATGTTGCTGTCACCGCCGAGCTTGCCGCGCAGGTAACGCAGGTTGCCGACCTCGAAGGACTGGATCGTCACCGGTGCTACGCGCGTGTAGGCGTTGCCCTGCAGCGCGACGACCACCTTGTCTTCCATCGGCAGGCCGATGCGCGAGAAGTAGGTGCCGTGCTTGATCTCCGGCACCAACCCGATGCCGCGGTTGGCGCGACCGGCCTGCTGCACCAGGAAGGCGATGATCTCGTCCAGCGTGGCGATGCGGAACTGGCCGTCGAAGGCGGTGCTGCGCAGCTGCGGCAGGCGCTCGCGGGCGTACAGCGTTTTCAGCTCGGCCAGGGTGAAGTCTTCGGTGAACCAGCCTTCGATGCGCTCGCCGTCGATCGTCTTGACGGTCCTGCGGCTGGCGAATTCGGGGTGCGCGGCGACATCGGTGGTGCCGCCGATCTCGTTCTCGTGGCGCGATACCAGCACGCCGTCCTTGGTCATCACCAGGTCCGGCTCGATGTAGTCGGCGCCGTCGGCGATGGCCTGGGCATAGGCGGCGAGCGTGTGCTCGGGCAGCAGCGCACTGGCGCCGCGGTGGCCGTAGACGGCCGCCTTGGCCGGCGTGGAGGAAGACGATTCAGCGCTCATGGCCACCGATGGTGCCACGGCCAGCGACACCAGCAACACACATCCCCACAACTGCTTGGACACTGCAGATCCCTGTCGATTAAGAACCGGGTCAGTCTGCTGCAAGGGTGTGACAGCGCGAAGAAAGGCGCCGCCTACTTCCCGATGCAGAAGCTCGAGAAGATCCGCCCGAGCAGATCATCCGCGCTCATCCGCCCGGTGATCTCCCCCAGCGCCTCATGGGCCAGGCGCAGTTCCTCGGCGGCCAGCTCCAGGTGCTCGTGGACCAGCTCCGATTCGGCGCGCTCGGCATGGCCGATGGCCTGGCTGATCGCCTCCACATGGCGGGCACGCGCGGAGAACTCGCCGTCCACGCTGTCGCCGGCACTGCCGCTGGCCAGCGCGCGCAGGCGCGCGTGCAGTTGATCCAGGCCCAGGCCGGTGGCGGCCGAGACATGCACCACGTCCGCAGCGGCGTCGGACGGGATCGCGTCCAGCAGATCACTCTTGTTGTGGATCCACAGCTGCTGCGGCACCTCGGCGATGCTGTCGCACACCGCGTCGCGGCCCGCCTGCGGGTCGCGCGCATCGACCACCACGATGGCCAGGTCGGTGCGCTGCATCTCCGCACGCGCCCGGCGCATGCCTTCGCGCTCGATGGCATCGCCGCCTTCGCGCAGGCCGGCGGTGTCGACCAGGGTCAGTTCCAGCCCATCGATGCGGATGGTTTCGCGCAGCGTGTCGCGGGTGGTGCCGGCGATGTCGGTGACGATTGCCCGCTCGCTGCCGGCCAGCGCATTGAGCAGCGAGCTCTTGCCGGCGTTCGGCGGGCCCACCAGCACCGCGTGCAGACCATCGCGCAGCCTGCGCCCGCGTTCGGCATCCTCGCGCAGCCGGATCAGTGCCTGCAGCGCGGTGACCAGGCCACTGCGCACCTGCGCGCCGCCGAGGGTATCGAGCGGTTCGTCGGCGAAATCGATCGCCGCTTCCACGTGGATCCGCAGCAGAACAAGCTGTTCTGCAACCTCGTCCACGCGGCGCGAGAACACGCCGTCCAGCGAGCGGCGGGCCGCGCGCGCTGCGCGGGTATCACTGGCGGCGATCAGGTCGGCGATCGCCTCGGCCTGGGCCAGGTCGAGCTTGCCGTTGAGGAAGGCCCGCTCGCTGAATTCACCGGGCCGCGCCTGGCGCGCGCCCAAGGCGATGCAGCGCGCGACCAGCTGCTGCAGCACCACCGGGCTGCCATGCCCCTGCAGTTCCACCACTTCTTCGCCGGTGAAGCTGTTCGGCGCCGGGAACCACAGCGCGATGCCGTCGTCGATCACCTCGCCGGCCGCATCGCGGAAGCGCGCGTAGTGCGCGTGCCGCGGCTGCATCGCGCGCACGCCGATCGCCTCGGCGATGGGGCGCGCCTGCGGGCCGGACAGCCGCAGCATGCCCACGCCGCCCGCGCCGGGCGCGGTGGCGATGGCCACGATGGTGTCGGGGGCATGGGTCATGTCGGGCTCACTGCAGCAGGCGGGGAATCAGGGAGCATTCTACGGACCGCACGGAGGCGCGGGCCCAGATGCAGGAAACCCGCCTTGCGGCGGGTCTCCTGTGCAGCTTACTTCTTGGCGGTGACGACCGGCAGCGGGTCGCTGCCGTGGCGCTTGGTCATCCACCACTGCTGGAGCAGGCCCAGGCCGCCGTTGACGACCCAGTACAGCACCAGACCGGACGGCATGAAGGCCATCATGACGCCGAACACCAGCGGCATCAGCTGCATCATCTTGGCCTGCATCGGGTCCATGCCCGGCGCCGGGGTCAGCTTCTGCGTGGCCCACATCACCGCCACGTTGATCACCGGCAGGATGAAGTACGGGTCGCGTGCGGTCAGATCCTGGATCCAGCCCAGCCACGGAGCCTGGCGCAGTTCCACCGATTCCACCAGCACCCAGTACAGCGCGAAGAAGATCGGCATCTGGATGAGGATCGGCAGACAGCCGCCCATCGGGTTGATCTTCTCTTTCTTGTACAGCTCCATCATCGCGGTCTGGAACTTCTGGCGGTCATCGCCATAGCGTTCCTTGAGCTGCGCGATGCGCGGCTGGAAGCGACGCATCTTGGCGCCGGACTTGTACTGCACGGCCGAGAGCGGATACAGCACCAGCTTCAGCAGCACCACCAGCCCGACGATTGCCCAGCCCCAGTTGTTGACGACCTTGTGGACCTGGTTGAGGACCCAGAACAGGCCCTGGCCGATGATCGCCATCAGCGAGAAGCGGCTGTAATCGACCACGCGGTCCAGGCCCTTCACGTCTTCCTTGGCGATCAGGTTGACCAGCTTCGGGCCGACCCACAGGCGGGCTTCGGTGCTGACCTGCTGGCCCGGGGCCACGGTGAAGGCCGGGCCACGCGCTTCGATCTGGTCACGGCCGTTGTTCTGCGCCAGCGAGTACTGCGCGGCCTGGTCGGCCTGCGGAATCCACGCGGTGAAGAAGTGGTGCTGCAGCATCGCCAGCCAGCCGCCGGTGATGGTGCGGTTAAGGTGGCCGTCGTCCAGGTAATCCTTGAACGCGCGACGCTCGTAACCGTCCTGCGGGCTGAACCAGGTCGCGCCGTTGAAGCTGAACGAGTCCGGGTTGGTCATGCTGCGCGAGAGGATGGTCGGGGTGCGGTCCAGGGTGCGGAACACGTAGCCGCTCCACGGGGCGCTGCCGCCGTTGACCACTTCATCCTTCACCGTGATCGCGTACTCATTGCGACCCAGCGAGTAGGTGCGGCGGATGGTCACGCCGTTCGGGCCGGTCCATTCGAACGGCACCGTGACCTCGTCCTGGCCCTTGGCCAGCACGAAGTCGTGGTTGTCGCCGACCAGCTTGAAGCCGTTGGCGGCCGGCACCGGCATGGTCTTGTCTTCGCTGATCCAGCCACTGACCGCGCGGTACGGGTGGGTCGCTTCTTCCGTCAGCAGGCGGACCGGCGGGCTGCCTTCTTCCTTCGTCTGCGGGAACTGCAGCAGCTCGGCGTCGAGCACCGTGCCACCGTCCAGCACCAGACGCAGCACGTCGGTGGTGATGGTCACGCGGGCCGGGCCAGCCTCGGTCTGTGCAGCCGGCTGTGCCGCCGGCAGGGAGCCGTCGGCCTGGGGCACGGGCGCACCGGGGATGCTGCCGGCAGCCGCACCTGGCACGCTGGCCTGGGTGGTCTGGGTGGCCACGGCCGGGGTCGGCGGCGCGGCTTTGTCGCGGCCCCACTCCATCCACAGCAACACGGCCACCATCAGCCAGGCAAAAATCAGGAAAACGCGGGTCTGGTTCATCAGCGTGCAGGCTCGACGGGGCCGGCACGCAATGCCGGCTCGGACTGGGAAAGGGGTGCAACGCCCAGGGGCGGCGGCATTGTGCCGTCCGCGCCCGGCATGGGCAATGCGCCAAGGCGGCGCAACAGGCGTTCGAAGGCCTGGCGGAGTTCAGAATTGCTGGCGGTACGGGCGGCACTGCGGGCAACGACGACGTAATCGCCGGCACTCATCCACGGCCGTACGTGGCGTGTGGCATCGCGCAGCACACGCTTCACTCGGTTGCGACCCACGGCTCGGGGATCGACTTTGCGCGACACCGCAAGACCCAACCTGGCTGGCGTATCGCTCTTCAGCCAGTGCAGGGTCATCAGCGGATCGGACACACGGCGGGCGCCGTTGAAGACCGTTGTATATTCGGCACGCGTACGAACCCGCGCAGAGCGAGGAAATCGCTTGCGCGGGTCGGAACTGCTCACAGTCAGGATTGCGTCTGCCGCGGGAAGCGGCATTGCAATCAAGCGCTCAGGACTTTACGGCCCTTGGCGCGGCGACGCGACAGGATCTTGCGGCCGTCAGCGGTCTTCATACGGGCACGGAAGCCATGGTCGCGCTTACGCTTGAGGTTGCTGGGTTGGAAAGTGCGCTTGGTGGCCATGCGGGCCTCTATATGAAGGGGACGGAAAGAACCGGAAATTCTATAGACCTCGTCGAGGTCCCGTCAAGTGTCTGTCACTACGGGAATTCACCGGGCTGTGCAATAGCTGTGGATCGTTTTGTGAATAACTTTGGGACAACCATTCCCGGCCCCCCTCGTCGGTGGTAGTCTGCGCCATCCATTCTTCCCCCCTTCCGGCCTGCGGTGCGGCGCTTTTGTTCGCCTATCCACTGGCCCCAGACGATTATTGCCGATGGATGCCTGGTCTCGTTCTCTCGAACGCCTCGAAGCGGAGTTTCCGCCCGAGGATGTTCACACCTGGTTGAAGCCGCTGCAGGCAGATCTGCGCGCGGACAGCCTGGTGCTTTATGCGCCAAACGCCTTCATCGTCGACCAGGTGCGCGAGCTGTATCTGCCGCGCATCAAGGAACTGCTGGCGCACTTCGCCGGTTTCGGCGACGTTTTTCTTGAAATCGGCTCGCGTCCGCGTCCGGTAGAGGCGCAGATCGCGCCGATTCCGGGCCTGTCCGCACCGGCGGCGCCGGCCGAACCCCTGGTGCCGTTCGCCGGCAACATGGATTCGCATTACACCTTCGCCAACTTCGTGGAGGGCCGCAGCAACCAGCTGGGTCTGGCCGCGGCGTTCCAGGCGGCGCAGAAACCGGGCGACCGGGCCCACAACCCGTTGCTGCTGTACGGCGGAACCGGCCTGGGCAAGACCCACCTGATGTTCGCGGCCGGCAATGCGATGCGTCAGGCCAACCCGGCGGCCAAAGTGTTGTACCTGCGTTCGGAACAGTTCTTCAGCGCGATGATCCGTGCGCTGCAGGAAAAAACCATGGACCAGTTCAAGCGCCAGTTCCAGCAGGTGGACGCGCTGCTGATCGATGACATCCAGTTCTTCGCCGGCAAGGACCGTACCCAGGAAGAGTTCTTCCATACGTTCAACGCCCTGTTCGACGGCAAGCAGCAGATCATCCTGACCTGCGACCGGTACCCGCGCGAAGTCGAGGGGCTGGAAGCACGGCTGAAGTCGCGGCTGGCCTGGGGCCTGTCGGTGGCGATCGAGCCGCCGGACTTCGAGACGCGCGCAGCGATCGTGCTGGCCAAGGCCCGCGAGCGTGGCACCGATATCCCCGACGATGTGGCGTTTCTGATTGCCAAGAAGATGCGCTCCAATGTCCGCGACCTCGAAGGTGCGTTGAATACCCTGGCCGCACGCGCCAATTTCACCGGCCGTGCGATCACCACTGATTTCGCCCAGGAAACCCTGCGCGACCTGCTTCGCGCCCAGCAGCAGGCGATCAGCATTCCCAACATCCAGAAAACCGTGGCCGACTACTACGGGCTGCAGATCAAGGATCTGCTGTCCAAGCGTCGGACCCGGTCGCTGGCCCGTCCCCGTCAGGTTGCCATGGCCCTGACCAAGGAACTGACCGAGCACAGCCTGCCGGAAATCGGCGATGCCTTTGCCGGCCGGGACCACACCACGGTGCTGCATGCCTGCCGGCAGATCCGGACGTTGATGGAAGCGGACGGCAAGTTGCGGGAAGACTGGGACAAGCTGATCCGGAAGTTGAGCGAATGATGCATGTACGCCGCTAAGGCGTCATCGCATAAAACGGTGCAGAATCCGGTAGTAAGCGAGGTATAGGTTGTGGATAAAAAAGCCGGCTGATTCAACGGTAAAGTTATCCACACCTTTCCCCACCCCTTGGGGGCTAGTAATGCAGAGGGTTTCGCGGTCAAAAACCCTATTGTTTACAAAGGCTTAGTCGTGTTTTCCCGCGATTCTGGCCCTACCAGCACCACCAAGCTTTTGATTTATTCCACATTTTTTTAAAGCATAGGGGCACGGAACCACATGCGTTTCACACTGCAGCGCGAAGCCTTTCTCAAGCCGTTGGCACAAGTCGTCAACGTGGTCGAACGCCGCCAGACCCTGCCGGTTCTGGCTAATTTCCTGGTTCAGGTCCAGAACGGACAGCTGTCGCTGACCGGCACGGACCTGGAAGTGGAAATGGTGTCGCGGATCGCGGTGGAAGATGCCCAGGACGGCGAGACCACCATCCCCGCCCGCAAGCTGTTCGAGATCATCCGCGCCCTGCCCGACGGCAGCCGGATCACCGTCTCGCAGACCGGTGACAAGATCACCGTGCAGGCCGGGCGCAGCCGCTTCACCCTGGCAACGTTGCCGGCCAACGACTTCCCGTCTGTCGACGAAGTCGAAGCGACCGAGCGCGTGGCCATCGGCGAGGCGACCCTGAAGGAACTGATCGAACGCACCGCGTTCGCGATGGCCCAGCAGGACGTGCGCTACTACCTCAACGGCCTGCTGTTCGATCTTCGCGGCGATGCCCTGCGTACCGTGGCGACCGATGGTCACCGCCTGGCGCTGTGCGAAACCGAGCTGGAAAAGGCCAGCGGCGCCAAGCGCCAGATCATCGTGCCGCGCAAGGGCGTGACCGAGCTGCAGCGTCTGCTGGAAAGCGGCGATCGTGAGATCGAGCTGGAAGTCGGCCGCAGCCACGTTCGCGTCAAGCGCGACGATGTGACCTTCACCTCCAAGCTGATCGACGGTCGCTTCCCGGATTACGAGGCCGTGATCCCGATCGGTGCCGACCGCGAAGTGAAGGTCGATCGCGAAGCCCTGCGTGCCTCGCTGCAGCGTGCTGCGATTCTGTCCAACGAGAAGTACCGCGGTATCCGCGTGGAAGTCTCGCCGGGCAACCTGAAGATCAGCGCACACAACCCGGAGCAGGAAGAAGCCCAGGAAGAGATCGAGGCCGATACCACGGTCAGCGATCTGGCGATCGGCTTCAACGTGAACTACCTGCTGGACGCGCTGTCGGCTCTGCGCGATGAGCATGTCGTGATCCAGCTGCGCGATTCCAACTCCTCTGCCCTGGTGCGTGAGGCCAGCAGCGAGAAGTCCCGCCACGTGGTCATGCCGCTTCGTCTCTGACCTGAGGCGATCAGGTTCCACGTGGAACCGAGTGGTTCGAGAAGCCCGGCATTGCCGGGTTTCTTTTTGGGCAAAAGAGGCGATGTTCCACGTGGAGCATTCCACGTCCTTGCGTCAACGTTTGATTGCAGAGCCCTGCCCGGCTGAGCTTCCGCTGCCTGCTGGCTGCTCTCTGTTCCAAGCCCAAGACCGTGACCTTCGGCAAAGCACAGCGGAACTTCGCTGGACGCGGCGCCCTGCTCGTCAACATCGCGTTGCCACGCCGGCAGCCAGGGGAAAGGCGAACCTGTAAGCCGCGTTGAGCGGAGCCTGATCCTCACCCCGCGCCCACCACCTGCCGTTGAATCTTTCTGACGGTTGAGCATCCAGACGGCGCGAACAGACGAGATTTCTCTGCTGCTCTGGAGCGCAGCGGCAAGCGGCTTTTGAACGGCTGGATCACAGCTCTATGCTTTTAAAAACTGTATATAAATCTAAAGCTAGGTGGTGGTGGTAGGGCCAGATTTGGTTGAAAAGTAGGTTAAGTGCTTGGTTTGAAAGGAAAATATAGGCTCGAAACCCCCGGTAAAACAGCGCCTGAGCCTGGGGGTGATCCTGTGGATATCTTTACGGGGTGGCCAAGGGTCCTTTTTTATCCACAGATTGCCCATGGGTTGTGCATAAGTCATACAGAGGGGATGTGGACAGTCTCGTTTGGGTCTGCGTGAGCGATCGCCGCTTCTGAAGGATCCGCTTTGTCCGCCTCCGCAGAATTCAAAGAAAACGCGCGAGCGGACCGGATCGGCCCGCCCGCCCGCCGGAAAATCAGAGCGAATTTCTTGAAATCTGCAGCACCAGGGTGCTGCGCGGGCGCCAGATTTGAAGAAATTCGCGCCGTTTCTGCCTGACGATGGCGAGTGGGCGAAGGTGTTTCACGTGGCACGGCGGACGATGTCCCAAGCCCAACGGCGGCGTGCCTGCCCTGCTCCTCAGGGTTCACGCCGGGTCCATCGCACGTGGGGTGCCGGGTGGCCAGCGGTCCTCCCGATGGAGATCGCTCGGCTGCACCCTCGCCCAATGCACGACTGGCCGGGGACCGCGTGCCACCAGCGCAATGCAGTAAGCTGATCGATTCCCCTGACCCGTCTGCCGCCCCGTGCGGCGTTGATCGTCCGCATGCATATCCGCCGTCTGTCCCTGCACCAGGTTCGCCGCTTCGATACCGTCGAGCTGGCACCGCAACCGGGCATCAATCTGATCACTGGCGAAAATGGCGCCGGCAAGACCAGTGTCCTGGAGGCGCTGCATGTCATGGCATACGGGCGCAGCTTCCGCGGGCGGGTTCGGGATGGCTTGGTACGCCAGGGCCGGGAGGCCTTGGATGTCTTCGTGGAGTGGGACGAGCAGCGCGAAGGCGCCGATGCACCCACCCGCCGCAAGGCTGGGCTTCGCCACAGCGGCCAGGAATGGAAGGGCCGGCTTGATGGAGAAGATGTCGCCCAGCTGGGAACCCTCTGCGCCGCATTGGCGGTAGTGACCTTCGAACCGGGCAGCCATGCCTTGGTCAGTGGGGGTGGTGAACCCCGCCGCCGGTTCCTGGATTGGGGTTTGTTCCACGTGGAACCAGACTTCATGGGATTGTGGCGGCGCTATTCCCGGGCGCTGAAGCAGCGCAACGCCCTGCTCAAGCAGGGCGGACATCCGCACGCCCTGGATGCGTGGGATCGGGAGCTCGCCGAGGCCGGTGAGCCTCTGACCACGCGACGCCAGCACTATCTGGAGCGGCTCCAGGAACGGACCGTGGAACTGGCCGCCGTCCTGGCCCCCAAGCTGGGCATCCAGTCACTAAGCTTGAGCCCAGGCTGGCGCAAACAGGAGGTTTCACTCTCCGATGCCCTGCTTCTGGCCCGGGAACGTGACCGGATGGCTGGCTACACCTCGGTCGGTCCACACCGGGCCGACTGGAGCGTCGGATTCGAGACCATTCCAGGCCGGGATGCGCTCTCACGCGGGCAGGCGAAACTGACGGCCCTCACCTGCCTGCTGGCGCAGGCCGAAGACTATGCCGAGCAGCGCGGCGAGTGGCCGGTCATCGCATTGGACGATCTGGCTTCGGAGCTGGATCGGCACCACCAAGCACGGGTGCTGGAGCGCCTGAAGGCCGGCCCGGCACAGATCTTCATCACTGCCACCGAAGTGCCGGCGGCGCTGGCGGACGCGACAGATATCACCCGGTTCCACGTGGAACATGGACAGGTCCTGCCTGTGCCATAGTGGTCCCCCAGGGGCCACGGTGCCCGGCTGGTATAATTGCTGTTGCAACCCCTTATTACTCGGCGCCCCGCCCACCGCGGCGGACCGACCTGCGGAGCCTACGGCAAGCGCAATGACTGAAGAACAGAACATCCCCGCAAACAGCGGCAACTACGACGCCAACAGCATCACCGCCCTGGAAGGCCTCGAGGCTGTCCGCAAGCGTCCTGGTATGTACATCGGCGACGTCCATGACGGCACCGGTCTGCACCACATGGTGTTCGAGGTCGTCGACAACTCCATCGACGAAGCCTTGGCTGGCCACGCCGACCACGTGTCGGTGATGATCCACGCCGACGGCTCGGTCTCGGTGTCGGACAACGGGCGTGGTATCCCGACCGGCAAGCACGAGCAGATGAGCAAGAAGCTCGATCGCGAGGTCTCCGCAGCCGAAGTGGTGATGACGGTCCTGCACGCCGGCGGCAAGTTCGACGACAACAGCTACAAGGTTTCCGGCGGCCTGCACGGCGTGGGCGTCAGCGTGGTCAATGCGCTGTCGCAGAAGCTGCTGCTGGATATCTACCAGGGCGGCTTCCACTACCAGCAGGAATTCGCTGACGGGGCTGCGGTCAACTCGCTGAAGCAGGTCGAAGCCAGCACCAAGCGCGGCACCACGCTGCGCTTCTGGCCATCGGTGAAGGCCTTCCACGACAACGTCGAGTTCCACTACGACATCCTGGCCCGCCGCCTGCGCGAGCTGTCCTTCCTCAATTCCGGCGTCAAGATCGTGCTGGTCGATGAGCGCGGCGATGGCCGCCGCGACGACTTCCATTACGAAGGCGGCATCCGCAGCTTCGTGGAGCATCTGGCGCAGTTGAAGACGCCGCTGCACCCGAACGTGATCTCGGTCACCGGCGAATCCAACGGCATCGTGGTGGACGTGGCGCTGCAGTGGACCGATTCCTACCAGGAAACGATGTACTGCTTCACCAACAACATTCCGCAGAAGGACGGCGGTACGCATCTGGCCGGCTTCCGCGGTGCGCTGACCCGTGTGCTCAACAACTACATCGAGCAGAACGGCATCGCCAAGCAGGCCAAGATCAACCTGACCGGCGATGACATGCGCGAAGGCATGATCGCCGTGCTCTCGGTGAAGGTGCCCGACCCCAGCTTCTCCAGCCAGACCAAGGAAAAGCTGGTCAGCTCGGATGTGCGCCCGGCCGTGGAAAGCGCGTTCGGCCAGCGCCTGGAAGAGTTCCTGCAGGAAAACCCGAACGAGGCCAAGGCCATCGCCGGCAAGATCGTCGATGCCGCCCGTGCCCGCGAAGCCGCGCGCAAGGCGCGCGACCTGACCCGCCGCAAGGGTGCGCTGGATATCGCCGGGCTGCCCGGCAAGCTGGCCGATTGCCAGGAGAAGGACCCGGCGCTGTCCGAACTGTTCATCGTGGAG
>Ga0213821_1000082_pt1 | contig 61917 bp, 51 predicted proteins | sample MC6MC0909MG_FD_179894 | JGI IMG/M metagenome (GOLD analysis project Ga0213821, IMG submission 179894) | Enriched soil aggregate microbial communities from Iowa State University, Ames, United States - MC6-MC0909-MG | ecosystem: Environmental > Terrestrial > Soil > Unclassified | place: USA: Iowa...
GTGTCATCCCATTGATATATGCCTTCTTGGAGTTTTATTATGGAATCAAAAGGGCGTTGGAGAGGGAATTCCTCTTCGAGTTTTAGATCATTCATGTTATTTTTATGCTGCTCGATTAATTGTTTTTTTAATCGAAGCATGTCTGCTTTAGAGGCAACGCGAATGATCTTATCTAAGGTAATCTTCTTTTCACTGATTCCATAGCTATTGCAAATACTCGTCTGAAAGCTCTTATTATACTGAATCATCATGTGTAAATCATTGATACATGCCACGCCAAAAACTTCTTTAATGACATCCTCATAGCGCAGCTGTGTGCCAGTTGCAAATTTAATGATATTTTTCTCTGGATTCTCTAAGAAATAAACTGTTTCAATTGAATTTTCCATGCATAACACCTTTTCTACAATTAATTTATCGCAAAGCTAGTCAATGGACAGTTACAATGAGTTGGTAATGATAAAGAAATTGAACAATTTGTGCCGATGCTAAATATTTTTATGACTGCTCACTTCAATAAGTATAACACATATTTATTATAACATACTTTGTTCCAGGTACCCGGAAGTTTCTCTATTAATGTAGATTTTTGTCGAATTTTCTCCGTGAAAATAGCCAAAAGTGGTTTTTAGTAATCTTTGATACCATCCCTGTATCTGCATGATCATAAAAAAGTTAAAAAAAGTTCACAGGAATGTGAGAGGAAATGGTATAAAATAGACTATGTTAAAAACTTCACAAACATAAAGAGAGAAAAGCTTTGTAAAAAGGAGAACATCTTATGGGATACAGTAAACCGGAAAAAATATTAGAAATTACCATAGAAAATGGAGAAAAGAAAACAAAATATTCTCCTGTCCAAACGATGATTTTAGGTTTTGAGGCAGGTGCTTTCATTGCATTAGGATATTTGTTATTCATTCGTGTAACGGCAACATTATCACCTAATTTAGAGGGGTTAAGCAGTTTAATCGGCGCATCCGTTTTTCCAATCGGACTTATACTTACCTTACTTGCGGGTGGCGAACTTTTAACTGGGAATATGATGGCTGTGCCGCTTGCAAGGTTGGCAAAAAAGGTCAGCACCAATCGCGTACTGTATAATTGGTTTCTCGTTACGGTCAGTAACTTTGTCGGTGCCATTTTTGTTGCCTATTTTTTTGGCCATCTTGTCGGACTTACGGAAACGGCACCATACCTTACGAAGACAATTAGTGTCGCAGAGCACAAACTTGAAGCATCCTTTTTCCAAGCCTTTATTTCAGGGATTGGCTGTAATTGGCTGGTTGCGGCAGCCGTATGGCTTTCTTACGGTGCTAATGATATGGTCGGAAAAATTGCCGGTATTTGGTTCCCAACGATGACATTCGTGGCAATCGGATTTCAACACGTAGTCGCGAATATGTTTGTTATCCCAGCAGCAATTTTTGCAGGCCATTTTACGTGGATTGAATATTTGCATAATTTTATCCCGGTCTTTCTAGGAAATGCCGTTGGAGGAACCATATTTATAGCGATGGCTTATTGGTACGCGTATAGGAAAAATGAACCTCCATATTCCGGGTCGAAGGTCATCCAATCAATAGAAAAAGCGGGGTAATAATAATTTTATTATGAAATGTCAGCAGTAGCGGAACGCATGTTCCGCTACTGCTTTTTTTTACTCTAAGCTCCGAAACTTTTCAATAATTATGGTAAACGCTCGGTAATATTGACATGCTGAAAGGAATAAAATGGGTGAATGGGAATAATTCCACACGAGGAACCACAGTTTTTTATCGGACATCAAAGAAAAAAGGGAAAGAGGAGAAGTTAAGGGAAATGGCTAAGCGGACATGGGCAATTTCAATATTATTAGCAGGTAGTTTAATAGGACTGACGGGGTGTACAGAAAATACTGATAAAGAAAACTCTCAAGAAGGAAAGATAACCGAAACACAAAAGAAGCCGAAACAAAAGCCGCCAGAAGAACCTCAAAAGGTAGAAGAACAAAAGCCAATTGTAGTAAATGTCATTGACCCAAATACGAATGCCCTAGTAAAAACCTTTTTACCGTTAGATTTAGGATTTGAGACTGATCCAGAATCATATAAAAAGGAATTGGAAAAGTGGGCGAAGGATTTAGCAAGAGGAACAGAAACTGCATCCGGATATGATCAACGAATGATTCTTGATAAGATTGATGTAAATGGTCAGATCATTAAAGGAAAGCCGCAGATTATTTTAGATGAAGCAGAATTAGTGGAAAGAGTGATGTTGGCATCCATCAAGGGCGGTGATGTCGAGGTTCCGCTAGATGTAACTGAAAGCGGCTATAAGCCTGAAGATGTTGCCCAATTAAGTGAAGTAGTGCTTGCTTCCTTTTCGACTTACTTTAATAGCAGCGTGGCGGGTCGGGCGAAAAATATTGAGCTATCTGCACTAGCCATTGATAATATCATAGTTGGAACTCAGGATATTTTTTCCTTTAATACAACTGTTGGCCCAAGTGACGCTGACCATGGGTATCAACCAGCAAAGGAGATCGTAAATAAGCAATTGGTCGATGGAATAGGCGGAGGTATATGTCAGACATCTTCCACGCTGTTTAATGCGGTTGATCAAGTAGGTGTAAGTTATGTCGAAAAGCATCACCATTCCTTGTCTGTCGGATATGTTCCGGCAGGGCGGGATGCGACCGTTTCATTCGGCGGTCCTGACTTTCGCTTTCAAAATACCAGCGGTGTACCGTTTATCATTAAAACTATTTATGGCAGAGGAAAATTAACAGTTGAAGTGAGAACATCTGTAGCTTATCAAAGCCTGATCGCAAAAGGGAATTAGGTCAGAAGCCTTGCATAATATTTCCGTGACTTCCTCAATCAGCAGTAGGGAACAAAAACGACGATGCAAAAACTTCTATAAAATGAAAAAGGATGGACTGAAACTTGTAAAACAGTTTCGGTTCATCCCTTTTATTTTATGTTTATTTTCGTTATTAAAAGAATTGTGCCTTATTCTAGTCCTTCAATTTCAATTGTTTTAGCAGGGAGGAATTCTTCTCCTGTTTCCAGGTAGCGAACCGTTACTTTATCTCCTTCTTTTAAATAGATAGCTAACGGGGCTTTTTCAGATGAAATAAGGTAATTTTTATGGTTGTCTAATAGGAATGAAACCACTGTGAAATCTCCGGATTTTTCTTTATAAACTCTTAGGACTGTTCCGGATATTTGCTTGTCTTCGGCTTTAGAACTGCCGTCAACTGTACCTTTTCCTCTTTGTAAGGCTGTCTTATATTGTTTTAGCGCTTCATTAGGGGTGACGCCATAAACGGAAATTTCCGGATTTGCTGCAGAGACGATAAAGTAATTTTGCAGAAAGCCGTTGGAATCCAAAACAGGTGTTAACCAGCTTGCTTCTCCATAGAAATTATAGAGAATTGGCATTTGTCCATGCCATTTCTTTTCAATGAATTTCTTCTCGATGATCTGCAAAGCTCCTTGCGAATCCATGTAGGATTGGTCAGGGTTCCCGGTATAATAGGTCGCTTTACCGGTTCTTGAGTTGGTCAATGAGTAGCCGAGCATCGAGTCTACGCCTTCTTTTGGACTGGTGAAATCGGTAAAATAATACATGACTCCATTTTCATCAAAAATGGGACTAACATTTGCCTCCGTACCTTCATCTGAGGGAAGCTTTACATCGGATTTTCCAAATTTGCTATTCCAAAATCCATGGATATAGTTCCCAAAGTAGCTGTTTTGCAGACTGACTACCTCAGGTGATACTGCGCCATCAATAAAATCTGGAACCGATGCTAAAGGATATTCCTTTGTTTTGCCGGTCTTCGAATCTACTACAACAATACCCTCAACATCGAATCCATTACGAGCCGAAATAAATTTACCGTAGGAACGGATATAAAACGGTTTTCCCTCTTCATCAATTTCTAATTGTACGTCTCCATAGAAAATTTTCTTCGGATTTTTCATGCGCATATGCCGCTCGATATTTTTATTGAAGAAAGAAGAAGGAGTGAAAACCATTTCTGACTTGATGAATTTAGGATTTGCAGACGAATCAGTAGCACTTAATGAAAAATAACCTGGTGTCTGATCCCCTTTCCACCATTTAAAAAAGCTTGAGAATTCAACAGGAGCAATATACACATATTCTCCGTTCACTTTTTGAATTTGCAAATTTCCAAGGTCGTAGTAGCTTGTATTCGGGACTTGACCGAAAGCTTTTTTCATTTTGTTCCGCGCAAACTGCGGCGGAACGCTTGCAGGTGTTTCTGTTTCATCGAAGGTCTTGATTTCCACTTTTTTATCCATTTTGGCAATTTCATATTTTTCGTCAGCGTTAAAAATAAAGGCGGTTAGGAAATAGGCTCCCGCGATAAGGCTAACTAAGAATAAAAAGCCTTTTAACTTTCTTTCTGTTCCTTTTGAGAGGATGGCTCCTCCTGCGGTAAGAAGGATCGCTAACGGCCATAAAGAGGAGAAGTTTCTATCAAAATTACTAAAATAATAGAAAGCAAATACGGCAGGCATCAATATGATTACCACCGCTATGATTATTCCCGACTTTAGTTGTTTACTCTCTTTCGTACTTAGCTGATCATTTTTATAAAACGGTAAAAGAATGAGGGCAGAAGTAATCCCAATGATCAGCGTAAATAAAAATATGTTCCCCATAAATATCTCCTTTTCAACTTTTGTCCTTTAATACAGTCTGGTAAATATACGGATTACCAACTGGAAAAGTTTCACTAAAAATGGAATGTGCTCCAAAAAACCTAATATGTTAATTAAAACTAATTTTATAAAGCAGTAATGAAAAAAGAGGAGGTGGTCTCAAACGGGTTAAACCCAAGAGACCACCTCCTAATTTTTTCAATCATTACTCATAAGAACGTTCTAACTCATCAATAAGGGAACCGACATAGGAGACTGCTTTTCTAATCGGATCAGGTTTCGACATATCGACACCTGCATGCTTTAAAAGCTCCAGCGGTTTCATTGTTCCGCCGGCACGGAGTACCTCAAGCCATCGGTCCACGGCTGGCTGGCCTTCCTCCTGAATCATTTGGGCAATGGCAGTCGATGCCGTTAAGCCGGCAGAGTAGGTGTATGGATATAAGCCCATGTAATAGTGCGGCTGACGCATCCAGGTTAGGCTTGCACCCTCATCGATTTCAACGGTGTCTCCCCAGAATTCAGAAAGAACAGCACCCGTTATTTCAGTTAAAACTTTAGCTGTTAGGGGGGGGCCCTCCTCAGCAATTGCATAAACCCTTCGTTGATATTCGGCTTCGAGAAGGTGTGTGACAAAGTTATGATAGTACGTACCCAGCTGCTGCAGGATAACCCAGCGGCGCATTTGCTTATCTTCATTTTTAGCGAGCAAGTACTGCCCTAATAACATTTCATTCATCGTCGATGGGGCTTCTATAAAATACATCGATGGACGGACATTCATGATCCGCTGATTTTTATTCGCCAGGTAGAAATGCCCGGCATGACCAAATTCATGAGCCAGGGTGAAACATCCGCGCATATTATCCTGCCAGGTGATCAGGATGTAGGGATGTGCACCATATGGACTGGAACAGAATGCGCCTGTCGATTTCCCAACGTTATCTGCTAGATCTACCCATCTTTCATTAAAGCCTCTTTCAATAATTTCACAATACTCTGGTCCCAGTACTTTTAAAGATTCTAAGATTACAAATCTCGCGTCCTCATAGGTTGTTTTTGGATTAAAATCCGGATCCAATGGTGCTTTCAAATCACAGAAAAGCATTTGATCAAGTCCTAAAATCTTTTTCTTTAATTGCGCAAAGCGGCGCATGTGCGGCCTCAATTCTGTAAAAATAGTATCGATCTGATTGTTGTACATTTCTAGCGTAACCTGCTGCGGTTCGAGCAGCAGGTGTGTGACAGACTTATACTTACGTAAGCGGGCAAGGGTAACCTGCTTATTTACCTCTGCAGCATATGTTGCGGCCATTGTATTTTTATACTGCTTTAGGGTTGAAACGAAAGAGTTATATGCCTTTCTGCGAATATCCATATCTGCTGAAAACTCGTAACGGTTCTCAAACAAGGCAAATGATACAGGAAGCTCTTTTCCATCGGCATCATGAATGGGTTCAAACTCCATATCAGCCAACTTAGACATTTGATAGATTTGATAGGGTGCACCTTGCAAATTACCAAGTGCCGCCAGTGCTTCTTCTGTCTCAGGTGATAACTTATGCTTTTTAATTTCTAGAAGCTCTAATAGATTTTTCCTGAATTCCTTAAGCCCAGGTTCTACTTCTAGGTATTTTTCAATAGTTCCATCTTCAAGGGCAAGAATCTCGGAATCAATAAACGACAATGCCGCAATACTTTTAGTGCGTAAGGCAGAAAATTTTGCTGCATTCGCCTGATTTACTGCATCAGTCCCATCTGCTGATTGTTTCAAGCTTGCAAATGTCCCTGCTTTAATGATTCTCATTAAAAGCTGTTCTTGTGCACCCAAGCATTCTAATAGTGCTTTTGAACCGATATGTAATGTCCCTTTAAATCTGTTAAACTGCGCGATTTCTTTGTTTATGACTTCTAGTTCAGCTTCCCAAGCTTCTTCAGAAGGGAATAAGTCATCTAGTTTCCATTTGAGTTCTTCGGGAACCTCTGAGCGAGTGAGGCGTTTTTCAACCATTTTTACCATCGAATCTCCTCCTATACTTTTCGTACTACTAAATATTATCATATGATTCAAAATATGTTATACTTTTCTGAAAAAGGGGGAGTTACTGTGGAAGAAAAGATAGTAAAAGCCATTCAAGATGAATATCCTGAGGATTTTGCCTGGTGTTATGGCTGTGGGCGATTAAATGACGTGGGTCATCATTTTCGAACTGGGTGGCAAGGGGAAAATACGGTGTCGATTTATTCACCTGAACCAGAGCACTTAGCATTACCGGGTTTTGTCTATGGCGGGCTAGTTGCCTCGTTAATTGATTGCCATGGAACAGGTTCTGCAGCATTGGCACTGCATCGAAAGAATGGTCATGAACCAGGTGATGGGGCAGAGCCCCCACGCTTTGTGACTGCATCATTAAATGTGAATTTTTTGAAACCCACCCCGCATGGTGTGCCATTAAAAGCAATTGGAACTGTACATGAAATTCATCCGAAAAAGTTTAAAGTGGAGGCAGAAGTTTATGCAAATGATAGCCTTTGTGCACGTGGAGAAGTCGTTGCTGTTGTCATGCCTAGTACTTTTTTGAAAAAAGAATAAAAAATATAAAAGGTGGTGTGAGCAGAGTCAAGCTCCACAAATTCAAAGTAATAAATATTTATTATCACTTCAACTAAATAAAATGATTCGGTTTTGCGCCGCACCGCCCTTTTTCCACGAAAAAACCCTTAATCTGTTATAGATTAGGGGTTTTTTCTGTTTCATCTACTTGCTTAAAATAATCTTCTGCCAACTGTTCTAACTGTTGGAGTTCTTTATTCCAAAAAGAATAACCATGCATAGATGAAAGAGCACTTTCAATTAAAAATTTACGTGGTTTATTTGTATGCAGTAATTCATCTTGGATAAATTCTAACAGTTCAATATATTTCTCTTGTTCACCCTCAGTAGGTAAATTTTTTGAAATCGCTTTCCGTAAAGATCCAGACAAATGAAGAAGTTGATTTTTTAACCCGTGATTATTTTTCGAACAGCTTGGCAGCCATTTTTCCAAAAGCTCTGGAACGAGCAATTGATCACCGGTTTCTGATACCTCTTCAACCATTTTCACCAGACGATCAACGCAATAACGAACCACTGGGCTGATTTTTTCACCTGATTTATGAGCCCTTCGATTAAATTGTACATTTTGCTGCAATATGCCCTGAAACATGATTGCACAATCTAACAAGTATGGTTTCTTATCTTCACCGAAAATATCATTGAACCTGCGATATAGCCAACGAAGCGCATTCAACCGGCTTTGTTGGATAAATTGTTTAAGGTCAGCATCATTTGAAGCCATAACTTCTTCATAAATGCCAATCAGCTTGTTTTTACTATTTGCAATCATTTGCATTTCAAGTTGTTTAATGAAAATCTCAATATTTGCAGGGTCTTGACCAACAAGTAAATCGTTCCGATCCATTTCCAGTTTCTTATAAATGGTTTGATAGATACCAATTAATAACTCATTTTTTGATGAAAAATAATTATAAAATGTCCCTTTAGAAATCCCGCTATAATCTAAAATGTCTTGAATTGACGTTGCCTGGAAACCTTTTTCGATAAATAGTTGATGCGCCATTTTTATGACATGCTGTTTCCGATTGTACATTTAATCACCTTTATTTTTTTTGTACCCCTTGTATAAATAAATACTACCTTAATTTCGAAACCTTGACAAACCCATAAATTTGCAGATTTTTTGATTGCAAAAATTAAATTGACAGTATATTATTAGGTAAGTATGAAACAGCGGTATAAAAAAATGGACTAATAGTTTAAAAGGGGGATTTCAATGGATCAAACGATAAATAAAACCAATCGTCCACCGTATGGGATTCTTGCTATTCTAATGATTGGCGCATTTATTGCCATGTTGAATAATACATTATTAAACATTGCATTGCCGTCCATTATGAAGGACTTAAAGGTTGAAGCATCAACGGTACAGTGGCTGGCAACTGGTTTTATGCTGGTAAACGGAATATTGATTCCTGCTACTGCGTTTTTAATTCAAAAATATAGTGTCAGACAACTTTTTCTAGCTGCTATGGGTTTATTTACACTCGGGACCATCCTCGCAGGTTTTGCTCATGTGTTTCCGATTTTGTTATCAGGTCGGATGATTCAAGGCGCGGGGTCAGCTATATTGATGCCGCTATTAATGAATGTGATGTTAGTCAGCTTCCCGGTGGAGAAAAGGGGAGCAGCAATGGGAGTATTTGGTTTAGTTCTCATGTTTGCCCCTGCTGTTGGTCCGACATTATCCGGCTGGTTAATTGAACATTACGACTGGAGAATGCTTTTCCATTTTGTTACACCAATTGCGATTGTCGTACTGTTGATTGGCTTTTTCTTACTTAAAGATAAGAAAGAAAAAATAGATAATCGTCTAGATTTATTATCACTTTTGCTTTCAAGCATAGGGTTTGGCGGGATCCTATATGGGTTCAGTTCTGCAGGTAAAAAGGGCTGGGACAGTCCAGAAGTATTTGGAACAATTATTGTAGGTGTTATTTCATTAGTTGTGTTTATTTTACGTCAATTAAAGCAAGAAAGACCAATGCTTAATTTCAGGATTTATAAGTATCCAATGTTTGCCTTATCATCTGTTATTTCTATAGTTGTAACAATGGCGATGTTTTCTGGGATGCTTCTAACGCCTATCTATGTCCAAACGATTCGTGGAATTACACCGCTCGATGCGGGCTTAATGATGTTGCCTGGAGCGATTTTGATGGCCATTATGATGCCTGTTACGGGGAAATTGTTTGATAAGTTTGGTGGTCGAGTATTAGCGATCATTGGTTTAACGATTACCATGGTTACGAGTTATTATTTTAGCAGATTAACACTTCATACAACCTATACAAACTTAATTATTTTATATTCAGTTCGAATGTTAGGGATGTCGATGGTAAATATGCCGGTTACGACAAATGGCTTAAACCAGTTACCAGCGCGCTTTTATCCACATGGTACAGCGATGAACAATACGATGTCACAGGTATCAGGAGCTATTGGCACGGCATTGCTTGTTACGGTTATGTCAAACCGCACCGCAACACATGCAACGGAAATTGGGAAGGCAGCAATGAGTCATTTGACTAAACCCCCTACCCCTGAGGTAATTGCTGAAGTGAAGCAGCAAGTAATGATGAAAGCTATGTTAGAAGGGATCAATGATGCATTCCTAGTGACAGTTGGTATTGCTGCCCTAGCGCTGATTCTCTCATTCTTTATTAAACGGGCGAAACAAGCAGAAGAACAAAATGAATTAATGCCAGCTGGAAAAAATGTGGCTGCACCATTAGTAAAAAATTAATTTCCAAAAGGGAGATAACTATTATCGTTATCTCTCTTTTTTATATATACCGATATGATAATTCATTTTTTTTAGGAATAATTTGCTTTTTTATCATAAAAAACTCAATATTAATGGATGAAGTTATAAAGGAGGAATATTACATGCTAAAAGATAAAATTATACAATACATACGAGTAAATCAGAAGGACGACTCAATCAAAATATTCGAAGAAGAGCTAGACTATCTTAAAAATCATCAATTGGCTGATCACGTTCAATTTGTTGAGACAGATGCCAGTAAACGCTTTGAAGATGCATATATTGAACGCTGTGATAAAGAAACAGAAACTATGATCAGGAATGAATCATTAGCGTTTTTGTCTGAACCAATTGAATACCTGAAAAAGCATAAAAATGAGTTTATTTATCTAGAATCAAAATGGTTTGATTTGATAAATGTAGATGCCATTTCATTAGAAGCAGATGATGTTTTTGGCACATATGATGTTATGCTAGGTTTAAAGCTTCAGAAGAAATTTGAAAAAGTATTAAAAGAATTGTTGGATGCAAGTTTATATGGTGATGAAGCAAAATTCGATTTAATCTTTAGTCATGAGGATGGTTTATGGAATTTAAATTTTGCTTTAAATTTTGTTAAGGGTTTTAATGAAGAAATGACAATTGATGAAGCATTCCAGTTAATTTATCGTTTCCTGTTTAAACTGATTGAAACGGTTGAAGGGAAATAATATTGATCTGGGATCTTTATCTTTTCAACAGCTATAAAGATTTAATTGATGTCTATTAGTTATAATTTATTAGTGTGCAGTTTAAGGGGAGGCTAAACAGGCCTCCCCTTTTCATTATTAAAATTAACTTAAATCCTGCTCTTTAACCGAAATAGCTGAACCAGTTGAAGTGTGTTGGTTTATCCATCCAAGAGATGTTTCAGAAACATTTGTCCAATTTGGTATTTGATCCTTATGCTGTTCGACCCAGCTCATGCAATACTGCGGGTCGATATTTTTTTCGAGGCATTGACTAAGAAAGGATTGAATGGTTTCTTGGTTGCAATTTTCCCACGTTCCACATGTATTAAGCCACGCATTTTCCATTTTTGTTTGTATAGCTGCCTCATTGCTTAAACCACTAAAATTATTAGGCAAATTAATTCCTCCCTGGCATTATTCACTTCATTAGTATGTCCCTGCAAAATTATCATAAGCCTGTTTACCAGTAAATATTGATAAAGAATATTATTTTTAATCAATGGGATATTAATTGTGTGTTTTCTGTTATCTGTGTTGATTTTTCTACAAAGGAGACTAATGAATGAAGCTTAAAAAATGGCTTGTGGTACTAGCTGTTATTTTTTCTTTAACAGGAGCTTCTCTACATTATTATTTAAAGCAGGGATACGCTTTTATTCCCACTGAAGATCAGATATTAAAACCTGAAACGAAGACTTCGGAAAAAGATGAGAATAAACCTGCATATGATCTTTGGGGGAGAACCATTTCACAAAAAGAGGCCAATGAATTATTATCAACAGAAGAAGGACGGAGGTTGTTATCTCCCAAAAATGGAGCGGTTAAAATTGATGAGAATCTATTAAAATTAGGAAGAAAAGCTTTTTATGAAGAGACATTTGGAAATGAGATCTTTCTCAGTGATATTCTTGGCGCTTTTAACGGTCCTCTTAAAATTAAAAATTTCCAAAAGGCGATTAAAGAATTAAACGGTAACGGCACGACGAATTTGAGAGTCGAATTAGATGAAACCGTAACGATAGGAGGGAACACATTTAAAAAGGGAACAAAAGTTGATACTGGATTTGATGTTGCAAAAGGTTCTAACGAAGTTCTTGGTTTACCCATAGTGAGCTCAGAAGGAAGGTTAAAAGTTGGTCTAAGCTGTGCAGCTTGCCATGCTACGGTTGATCCAGTTAACAAGATGGTTATCGAAGGAGCTGTGAATACCGATGCAAACTTTGGACTTCTCCTAGCATTAGGAACGAATACATCGGCTTATTTTGCACGAACCGAAATTGCATCCTTAAAGGAATATATAAAGAACCTTGACAAAACTGTTGTAACGAGTGAAGGAAAAGAAGAACCGTTACCGGACCCAAAGGCTTTTGAAGCAGCTGTAGATGAAAGTTTGATCAACTGGCCTAAGGGAAACTTTGATATTACCAGTGACTTTATTAGCAATCCGACGCAAATCCCTGATTCTTTCACATTAGGAGATCATCCGTATAGCTGGAGTGGATTTGCAACGGCTGGACCGTTTAAAGGGTTAAGTGCATTAAATAATGCCGTTCATGCCCAAGGTTCAGATTTGACGACCATTACTGAAGCCAGTCGAGCTCTCCTTGGAATCGACAAAGAGGTATATCTAGGAACTATTTTGCAGAATGCTGCAAATCCTAAATATCGATTTGAACCTAATAAAGGAAAGAAACCTTCAGTATTTTTCGCTAAAGTAGATCCAACTCCTGATGCTCCTGGAGTAAATAAAGCGATTAAATTACCTACCTATCCGAGGTCTTCTCTTATTTCACCAAATGGGCTTATCGTTAGCTCGCCAAGAACAAAAGCAGGAGAACAAAATAATGCAATGTCAGCCTTTCAAAATACGCTTGTTCCCCCGAAGGCACCAATCAGGGTGTCAGATGTGGAAAAGAAATTAGGTAAAAGAGTATTTAAACAAGCGTCCTGTATTTCCTGTCATGCGGGAGGTTATTATACAAACAACCAGATTATTCCTGTTGAAAAAGTTGGTACAGAGCCAACGCGTGCAAGAGGTTTAAGGAAAGTAGGGGAGTTTTTAACAGATCCCGTCATTTATTCACCTGATACACCTGTTCCTGTCCCAAAAAATGCGCAAGTGATAAAGGTCCCGACTAAAGGATTAGATCCAATGCAAATTAATCTTGCATTTGGAATTGGAAATACTCAAGGAGGATATAAAGTTCCTAGTCTTCTTGGCCTTTATTGGTCTGCTCCATATTTGCATGATGGAGGTGTCGCAGTTGGAGCAAACCCTAAAACTCAATTAGGAATGGCGGGTACATTAAATAAAGGCAGTTTCCCTGATCCGTTTAACAGTTTACGTGCATTAGTGGATAAAAATTTGAGGAATCAAATAATAAAAGCAAACAAATCTTCGGAAGCCCTAATGAAGGCAAATGTAACAGGGGAAGGTCATGACTATTGGGTTGATGCTTCAACAGGTTTTTCTGTAAAAGAACAAGATGCTTTAATTAAATATTTATTAACATTGGAATAAATTTATTTAAAGTCAGACTGTCCTTATGGCCGTCTGACTTTTCTTTATTTTATTAAGAAGCGATTGAAGATTGTCTAAATAAATTTAATTGTTTAATTCAAATATATTAGAGGAGAGGTCTAAAGCTATTTATTTACATGTCGAATTCTTTTTTGACGATTGCATCATTGGAAATTCGAATTTTTAATAGACGTTATCATTGAAAAATATTGATATTTCAAGGAATTGTATATGATTAGAGTCTTTTCAATTCGAACATAACAAGTAGGTAAGAAAATATGACAGTTCGATCTATTTTTACATATTTTTTTGTACCTTTGTGTTAAATTGAAAAAGTATTCAGAAAAATGTACAAGAAAGCTTTGTCTTTACAATAGAACATCGTTTTGTGCATACTCTATTACTTCAACTTGCATCATTTTGTCTATAAGAAAAAAACATCATTTTACATATTGGATAATGAAATGCTTGCATCATTTTACAGGTTGTAAGGTGCATTGCCTATTTAAGGCCTGTAAAATTAAGGTTAAGATACGGAATTTTCTGTAAATTATCAAAAGGGGTTGGTGTGAATTTGGTAATCTTGTTTTATTGAAGCGCTTTCATTTTTTAAGAAATATTATCCATTCATAATTGAAGGAGGGTTTCTCTTGGCGAATGAAAAAATGCAGCGTATTTCCTTATCCAACCTTGAAAACAACTTTCTCGAGGTGGAACAACCACTAACAAACCAAGAAACTATTGAAGAATCCAATCGTTGCCTCTATTGCTATGATGCCCCATGTATAAAAGCTTGTCCTACTGGAATCGATATTCCAACCTTTATTAAAAAAATTGCCTCAGGAAACTTACTTGGCTCTGCTAAAACTATTATGTCTTCAAATCCCGTTGGAGCTAGCTGTGCCAGGGTTTGTCCTACAGAAGAGCTCTGTGAAGGAGCCTGTGTCCTAAACCATTCAACAAAACCAATCATGATCGGTAATCTGCAAAGATATGCGACAGATTGGGCTATCAAAAATGAGCAGCCACTTTTTCAACCAGGTGTTTCAAACGGCAAGACAGTTGCCGTAATTGGGGGCGGACCTGCGGGATTATCAGCAGCACGAGAACTTGCAAGACTAGGCTATGATGTCACGATCTTTGAAGCTGCAGAGAAAGCGGGCGGATTAAATACTTTTGGTATTGTATCCTTCCGTTTACCGCAAAAGATTTCCTTCTGGGAAGTTGAGCAGGTTGAAAAATTAAATGTAAAAATTAGAACGAACACGGTGGTCGGAAGGGATATTTCAACAGAAAAAATAACTGAAGATTTCGATAACATTATTTTGGCGGTTGGAATGGCACATGTTCCAAACCTCGGTGTGGAAGGTGAAAACTTAGACGGAGTATATGATGCGATTGAATTTGTTAAGGCAACAAAAAGCGGGCAGTTATCCCAAGAATTTGTTGGCAAACGTGTGGTTGTCATTGGTGCCGGGAATACCGCAATCGACGGTGCGACATGTTCTGTTCGTTTAGGAGCGGACAACGTAAAAATTTTATATCGTAGAACGGAAGAAGAAATGACCGCCTATGATTTTGAATATGAATTTGCTAAACAAGATGGTGTCGAGTTCCGCTGGTTAACCGCACCGAAAAGGATTATTGGCGATGAAAGAGGAAAGGTAACGGGCATTGAGTGTATTAAAATGAAGCTCAGTGAGCCTGAAAAGGATTGTCGCCGCAGACCAGTAGCGATAGAAGGCTCCGAATATGTAATTCCTGTGGATGCAGTGGTAAAAGCAATCGGACAAACAAGACACTTGGAGCTGATTGAGGCATTTGGTCTACATCATGATGGGGGTGTCGTAAAAGTAGACCAAAGAACATTCCAGACTTCCAATCCAAACATATATGCTTGTGGTGATGTGATATTTGGTAAAGGAAAAGGAGACGCAATGGTCGTAACCGCTGCCCAGCAAGGAAAAGATGCTGCCTATGCCATTCACAAGCAATTTTCTGCAGTTGGATCTGTAAATTGACTCTATTAATCTTTGAATGACAAAGGGGGAAAAGAGATGGCTGATTTACGTATTAATCTTGCAGGAATTCAATCTCCTAATCCATTCTGGCTGGCGTCAGCACCTCCTACCAACTCAGGCTATCAAGTTCAGAGAGCCTTTGAGGCAGGCTGGGGCGGGGCAGTATGGAAAACATTGGGTGATCCGATATTAAATGTATCATCAAGATTTGCTGCGATTAGTTTTAACGGACAAAGAGTAGCCGGTTTCAATAACATTGAGCTCATCACAGATCGTCCTTTAGATGTGAATTTAAAGGAAATTTATGAAACGAAAAAGCGATTTCCTAACCATGCCATTATCGCATCATTAATGGTGGAGCCGAAGCAGGAAAAGTGGCATGAAATTGTTAAACGTGTTGAGGATGTCGGGGTTGACGGACTAGAGTTGAACTTTGGCTGCCCGCACGGGATGGCGGAGCGTGGTATGGGTTCTGCTTCCGGGCAGGTACCAGCACTTGTTGAACGTCAGACCTATTGGGTTAAAGAAGTAGCCAAGACACCAGTCATTGTTAAATTGACACCAAATATAACCGACATTACTGCAACGGCCGAAGCAGCTTGTAATGGAGGTGCAGATGCGATAAGTATGATTAACACGATCAACAGCTTAATGGGGGTGGACCTCGATACTTGGAATACCATTCCGCATGTTGCAGGAAAAGGAGCACACGGCGGCTATTGCGGTCCTGCAGTTAAACCGATTGCCTTAAATATGGTGGCAGAATGCGCAAGACATCCACATATTAACGTGCCGGTTTCCGGAATTGGCGGTATTTCGGACTGGCAGGATGCGGTTGAATTTATGTTAATGGGTGCGACTGGAGTTCAAGTATGTACTGCTGCCATGCATCACGGTTTCCGCATTGTCGAGGACATGATTGAAGGACTCAGCCATTACCTGGATCGTAAAGGAATTGTCTCTGTTTCAGAAATCATTGGAAAGTCAGTTCCAAAATACTCTGATTGGGGTAACTTGGACTTAAATTACAATATCATCGCTAAAATCAATACCGATGTTTGTATCAACTGTAATAAATGTCATATTGCTTGCGAAGATACATCTCATCAATGTATTGACATGCTAACGGATGCATCAGGAAAGAGCTATCTTAAAGTACGGGAAGAAGACTGTGTTGGCTGCAATTTATGCTCCATTGTCTGCCCTGTTGAAGGAGCAATCGACATGGTGGAAGCAGATAGGGAGCTGCCGCCAATGACATGGAATGAGCGCCAATCCGCTATAAATGTCGCGGTTGAATGCAAAGCAGATGTAACCAAGTAAGAGATTTAGTTTAGGAGGAACCGACCAATGAAAAAAATTATTAAAAACGGCACAATTGTCACTGCATCTGACACGTACCAAGCAGAGATTTTAATCGAAGATGGCAAAATAACGCAAATTGGCGCGAATCTTTCTGCCCTTGGAGCAGAAGTCATCGATGCGAATGGCTGCTTGGTTTTTCCGGGGGGAATTGACCCTCACACCCACTTAGACATGCCTTTTGGCGGGACAGTAACAAAGGATGATTTTGAATCAGGCACAATAGCTGCTGCCTTCGGCGGCACAACAACCGTTATTGACTTTTGCTTAACCAATAAAGGTGAGCCGCTTAAAAACGCGATTCAAATTTGGCATGATAAATCTAAGGAAAAAGCTGTCATTGATTATGGCTTCCACCTAATGATATCAGAAATCAACGAGACCGTTCTGAATGAACTTCCACAAGTCATTAATGAGGAAGGGATTACCTCGTTTAAAGTATTTATGGCTTATAAAAATGTTTTTCAAGCTGATGATGAAACATTATTCCGTACGCTGGTTTCCGCAAAAGAACATGGGGCATTAGTCATGGTACATGCGGAAAATGGGGATGTGATTGATTATTTAACAAAGAAGGCACTAGAGGAAGGGAAAACAGAACCAATTTATCATGCGTTAACAAGACCGGCTGCATTAGAGGGTGAAGCGACAGGGCGCGCGGCTAAACTGACAGGACTGGCTAACTCTCAGCTTTATGTTGTTCATGTATCATGCGCCGATGCAGTTGAAAAAATAACGGAAGCACGAAGTAAGGGCTTCGATGTGTGGGGGGAAACATGCCCACAATATTTAGTTCTCGACCAAAGCTATTTAGAAAAACCGAATTTTGAAGGGGCAAAATTTGTTTGGTCACCGCCCTTACGAGACAAGTGGAACCAGGAGGTTCTTTGGAATGCCTTAAAGAGCGGCCAGCTGCAAACTCTTGGCTCAGATCAATGCTCGTTTGACTTTAAAGGGCAAAAGGATTTAGGAAGGGATGATTTTACAAAAATTCCGAACGGGGGTCCTATTGTTGAGGATCGTTTATCCATTCTATTTTCAGAGGGGGTGAAAAAAAGACGTATTAGCCTTAATCAGTTTGTAGACCTTACTTCAACACGTGCTGCTAAGCTATTTGGTTTATTCCCTAATAAAGGGACAATTGCCATTGGTGCTGATGCCGACCTTGTTATTTTTGATCCGAATATTGAACGGGTGATTTCTGCTGAAACCCATCATATGGCGGTTGATTACAATGCATTTGAAGGGATGAAAGTGACGGGTGAGCCTGTTTCCGTTTTAGTCCGCGGAGAATATGTTGTCCGAGATAAGCAGTTTGTAGGAAAACCGGGTTCCGGTCAATATTTAAAGAGAGCTAAATATAGCAGCAATACGCAAATAAATCAGAATGAAACACTAAAAATCTAAACTTTAAGAATTGTTCAGCTTCATCGCCTAGCCACTCGAGGTCAAACAACCTCAATCATATGAAGTTTAAAAGCAAATTTCATTTGCTTGAGAACATTTGCGTGGCTACAGTAAGCTCCGACTTTCTCTACGTATTAAGGGAGACCTTGCCGATTTCTAATCGACTATTTCTCCCTATATCGGGGCTGACTATGACGCTTCCGTATTTCGATTTTGAACTACTCCTGCAATTGCTTAGGTGCTTCTAAGCAATTGCCTTTATAAACATTTGAACGTTGACGTCGGTTGATTGAATTTTGTTTTTTAATATTCTAGGAAGTTAAACCGAAAACAAGGAGTGTTCATATGAAAAAAAGCCACTTAAAATCACCAGATTTATTTCCGATTCATCATAAAGACAGGAAAATAACAAAATTAGGGTTCTCGTTTATGTGGGTGGGGATGGTTGTTGTTCTTGCTACCTTTGCCATTGGCGGAGCAGGTGTAATGAAAATATCATTACCATGGGTCATTCTTGCCACTGTTATAGGCAGTCTTGCAATTGGATTTTTCATTTCCTTAATCGCTGATATTGGAATTGAGCACGGATTGTCTTTTCCTGTTTATATGAGAGCACCGTTTGGAACGATTGGAACCCACATTCCTTCTATTACTCGTGGTATAACGGCCTCCATGTGGTTTGGTGTTAATACGTATTTTGGGTCTACCGCGATGAATGGGATCTTAAATATGTTATTTGGCTTTGATAATTGGTTTGTCTGCTTTCTTATTTTTGCAGTGGTTCAATTGGTTAATACTGCTCTTGGTATTAAATCCATTGAGCGTTTTGCTGATTTAGCGGCACCCGTTATTCTCATAATCGCTTTATGGATGTATGTGTCATTATCTGACCAGGCTTCTGCGGCAGGAAGAGAAGTATGGAGCTGGGTTGAGTCCCCTGTAACAGGTGGTGCTGCTTTTTCTGCATTTTTAGTTGTTATTTTTAGTAATATGGGCTTTTGGGCGACATTGAGTGCGGACATTCCTTCCATCTCTCGGTTTATCAAGGCGCCTGTCAATGAAAAGAACTGGTTTAAGCGAAATAAAGCATCGTTAATCGGAAATATGATCGCAATGCCATTAACACAAACCTTTATGATTGTCATTGGTGCAGTTTCCTATATCGCTGTATTAAACGCTGACCCAGTAGTAGCGCTGCAAAAGTCAGCTAGCGGTTTTATCCTTGCAATTTTACTGTTAATGATTGTTCTTGCCCAATGGTCTACAAACACGGCAGCGAATGTTGTGCCTGCCGCAACAATTTTCTCTAACGTTGGCGGTCCAAGGTTTCCGTTTTGGGCTGGTGTCATAACAGCTGGGATTGTAGGAACAATCGTTCAGCCATGGCAGCTGTTTGATATTATTATTCAAGTTCTTTTATTTGTCGGTGGTATTTTAGCCGCAATTGTTGGGATCCTGTTTGCCGATTATTATTTGCTTCGGAAGAGACGTGTGAATGTTCCTGAATTATATGAAGACCATGGTCAATATAAATATATGGGCGGTATCAACTTAGCAGGTTTTATTGCTTGGATTATAGGGGCTGGTGTTTCCTATTTTGTTCCGGACTTTGGGTTTTTAGTTGGTTTCATATTGGGTGCAGGCGTTTACTATGTTCTCGCAAAATATTGGTGGTTCAACAAATATATTCAAGCTGAAATCGAGGATCCAAGTGATGAAAAATATTTAGGTATTTCCGTTGGCAGGGATTGGGTAATCGAAGATAAAGCCTATGAACCTGTTGTGGGCGAAATTCCTAATAATGTAGATCTATATTAAATCAGGAAATAAGGAGGATAACATGACAGATCATCAGCAATTTCTCGACGAACGAGATAAAATTGATTTTCTTATCCAAAAGGGATGCCGCATTAGCGGGGTAAGAGAACATTTAAATGGCGCTTCAATTGATTTTTTACATCCAAATGGAAATGTAACCGAAACAATTCAGATTGGAACGGCTAATGGCCGGAAGTATTTTTCTAGTTTATTAATTAACCAGAAACAAGCGAACAGCTAAGTGGTGTTTGGTAAAGAGATGAAGGATTGGTTGAATGACCAATCCTGTTCTACCTAAAGTTCAGATTTTAAGGAGAACCATACTTATGAAGGAACATTTTCAACTAACAGTCGAAGATATTTTTAAACGAAAGCACTTTGAACAAGCTATGGTTATTGCCGGAAATGAGGGCCTACAGCGGACCGTCAAATGGGTTCATGTAGTTGAGGTTACAAGTATTCGAAATCTATTAAATGGGAATGAGCTTATTTTATCAACAGCTGTTGCCTGGAAGGATAATATGAAATTATTTGTCACTATGGTAAAGGAATTTATCTCCAACAGAGCTGCTGGTTTATGTATTGAAATGGGTACATACTTATCTAAGGTTCCAGATGAGGTCATTGAAATTGCCAATGAGTATCAATTCCCGATTATTATTTTTCAAAAAGAAGTCCCGTTTGTTGAAATCACACAGGATATTCATTCGGTCATCATTAACCAGCAATACCAGAAGATTTCGGATTTAGAGAATTATTCTCAGAGCTTAAATAAACGCCTGCTAACGATTGAAACGTATGAGGATATCCTTCAATTTGTTTTCTCTGCCTTGGATGTACAAATTATTTTCCGCCTGAAAAATCAAGAGCATGAATTTGTACCGGAAATATGCAAAAGTGAACAACACTCTATTATTCATCAGCTGGAAGAGGCAAAGTTGCAAGCTAATGATTTTACCGCCTCTTCACCTATCTTTTTGTTCGGTCAGGAATATGCCGAGTTGTTTATATATTCCAAGGATATACCGATCAGCGAGTACGATTTATTGATTTTAGACCGAACAGCGACGGCAATAGCCCAACATTTATTACGAGATTTATATGTGGAAGAAAAAAAACGGGTGGAAGAGTTTGAGTGGCTCCATGGCTGGCTGGAGGGTGAACATTCATTTGAGGATATTCACGAATACTTATTAGAAAATGGAATTAAAGGAAAAACGAATGATGCAATCGTTTTGATCACCAAACAGACCCCCATTAAAGAAAAAGCAAGTCAGGATGTTACTTACTTGAAATTATTATTTCGTTCTTTTTTTGAACAGAATGGCTTTGCCGTCTTTTTCGTCGAAAAAAGAAACGAAATTACCTTCATTCTTCTAAATAATCGTACGAAAAAAAATCTGAAGGAACGGATTAAAAATGCGATCGAATCCATCCAGGACTCAGAATTTATCCGTAAACAAAATCCAGGAAGGCTCATGATTGGAGCGGGGAAGTTTATTCATTCAGTACTTGATGTACATAGGAGCTATCAGACAGCCAAAGAAACACTAAGAATTCAACAAAAAATGACTAACAAACAATTCTTTTATTTTTACGAGGATTTGCATTTATATCGGCTTATTTCGCAGATGAGCAAACATACCGACTTGCAGGAGCTTGCATTGGAATATCTGCATCCTGTTATTCAATATGATCAGAAATACAATGCCAAGCTTCTCGAAACATTAAAAGCCTATTTGGAATGTAATGGCTCAAAGCAGGAAACCTCCAATAAGCTGTTTATCGTCCGGCAAACTTTATACCACCGCCTGCAAAAGCTTGAAAATCTTTTGGGAGAAGATTTTATGGAGCACGAAAAACGGGTTGCAATTGAATTTATGCTTATTGTCCATGGTTATTTATCTGCTGCGCAGCCAAGTGAAAATGTAGTGACAAATAGAATACATGTTAAATGAATGTTCAAATTGTCGAGGAAATGATTTAACCCATTTTACAGAGTGTCTAATGAAAGCATTATAGTGATGGGGGATAATGAATATATATGGTTTTGCAACGTTGAACAATCACAAACTATTATTCTAAAAAATAAGGAGGGCAAGACATGAGTGTGACGAAAAATGAAACGGTTGTTTTGAAAAATTTTATTAACGGTGAATGGGTGAGTGCAAACAGCGGGCAAACACTTGATGTGCCGAATCCTGCCACAAATGAAGTAATCACAAGAGTTCCGGTTTCATCGAAAGAAGACGTCAATCTTGCTGTCTCAGCGGCAAAGGAAGCGTTTAGAAAGTGGAAAAACGTCCCCGTTCCAAAGCGTGCGAGGATCCTATTTAAATACCACTACCTGTTAACCGAAAACCATGAGGAATTGGCGAAGCTGATTGTTCAGGAAAATGGAAAGGCTTACAAAGAAGCGTATGGGGAAGTGCAGCGCGGGATTGAGTGTGTCGAGTTCGCTTCTGGTGCACCAACTTTAATGATGGGAGAAACGTTATCAGGAATTGCAGAAGAAATCGATTCCGAAATGTTCCGCTATCCATTGGGCGTTGTCGGCGGTATTACGCCGTTCAATTTTCCGATGATGGTGCCGCTTTGGATGTTCCCTCTAGCCATAGCCTGTGGAAATACGTTTGTGTTAAAGCCGTCTGAACGTACACCGATTTTGGCTAATAGATTAGCAGAGTTGTTTACGGAAGCTGGAGCGCCAAAAGGAGTATTAAATGTCGTTCACGGTGCTCATGATGTTGTGAATGGTTTACTAGAACACAAGGATATCGCGGCGATTTCCTTTGTTGGTTCCCAGCCGGTTGCTAAGTATGTATATGAGCGGGCAGCTGCAGAAGGAAAACGGGTTCAAGCTCTTTCTGGTGCGAAAAATCATCATATTGTCATGCCTGATGCCGATACGGATAAAGCTGTCCAACATATTATTAGCTCCACATTTGGAAGCGCAGGGCAGCGCTGTATGGCCTGCAGTGCTGTAGTGGTTGTCGGTGATAATGAGCCGTTTGTTGGAGCGTTAAAGAAAAAAGCAGATGAATTAATTATCGGGAATGGAATGGATGACGAGGTATTATTAACTCCAGTCATTCGTAAGGAACACCGTGATAAAGTCCTTGGCTACATTGAAAAAGGGGTTGAGGAAGGTGCAGATTTAATCAGGGATGGCCGAAGGGAGATGGATGAACTTCCAGAAGGGAATTTCTTAGGGCCTACTATTTTTGATCATGTTACCCCTGAAATGACGATTGTTAAAGCCGAAATCTTTGGACCGGTATTAAGTTTGCTTCGTGCGAAAAATCTTGATGAAGGATTAGAATTTATCCGCAAATCAAGGTACGGAAATGGTGCTACCATTTATACAAACAACGCCAAAGCTGTCCGTCAATTCAGAGAAGAGGCAGATGCCGGTATGTTGGGTATAAACGTTGGTGTTCCGGCAACAATGGCGTTCTTTCCATTCTCGGGCTGGAAGGACTCCTTCTATGGCGACCTCCATGTAAACGGCAAAGACGGTTTGAATTTCTACACCCGCAAAAAAATGATCACCTCACGATTTGACGCATAGTAATAGTGGAAAAGTGATTTATGGTGTCAGGCACCAATTATAATACTGGAGGGAAGGTTATGGTTCAAACGAGTCGTCCACATGAAACGTTATTGGAGCAGGATGGTCAGTATGTTTGGCATTCGATGAAGCCTTATAACCCAAAAGCGACGATTGTTGCGACAAAGGCAGAGGGTTCTTGGGTGACGGATGCCGATGGGAAACGTTATTTAGATGCGATGGCAGGCCTATGGTGTGTGAATGTCGGGTACGGAAGAACAGAACTCGCAGACGCAGCCTATGAGCAATTGAAGGAGATGGCCTATTTCCCGTTATCACAAAGCCATGTTCCTGCAATTAAACTAGCAGAAAAGCTGAACGAATTGCTTGGAGACGAGTATGTCATCTTTTTCTCAAACAGTGGTTCTGAGGCAAATGAAACTGCCTTTAAAATCGTTAGACAATATCACCAGCAGAATGATGAGCATAACCGCTACAAAATCGTCTCGCGCTACCGAGCATATCACGGCAATTCAATAGGAGCTTTGGCGGCAACAGGGCAGGCGCAACGAAAATACAAGTATGAGCCGCTGGCACCAGGGTTTATTCATGTTTCGCCACCCGATTCTTATCGTGATGATACAAATGTTGCCGATCCGAAGGAATTGTCTTCGGTAAAGGAAATTGATCGGACGATGACTTGGGAGTTAAGTGAAACAATTGCTGCAATGATTATGGAACCAATTATTACCGGCGGCGGTGTCCTTATTCCGCCTGAGGGCTATATGAAGGCAGCCAAAGAGGTGTGTGAAAAACATGGTGCTCTCCTGATTGTTGATGAAGTAATTTGCGGTTTCGGCCGTACAGGTAAGCCATTTGGCTTTATGAACTACGGCGTGAAGCCTGATATCATCACAATGGCAAAGGGGATTACCAGTGCCTATTTACCACTTTCGGCAACAGCAGTCCGAAAAGACATTTATGAAGCGTTCAAAGGTACGGAGGAATATGATTACTTCCGACATGTTAATACGTTTGGCGGAAATCCAGCTGCCTGTGCCTTGGCATTGAAAAATCTTGAAATTATGGAAAAGGAAAAGTTATTCGACCGTTCCAGAGATTTGGGGGAACAGTTACTGAACGACTTAACGAACCTCCTTCAGGATCATCCATATGTCGGAGACGTCCGTGGGAAGGGATTATTAGTTGGGATTGAATTAGTTAAGGATAAGAATACAAAGGAGCCATTGGATACAGGACTTGTAAATCAAGTCATTGCCAGCTGTAAGCAGGAAGGTATTATAATTGGAAAAAATGGGGCAACGGTCGCTGGTTACAATAATGTGTTAACCTTGGCACCGCCGTTAAATATCGAACAGAAGGACTTACAATTTATCATTAAAACGTTGACAGAATCGCTTAATAAAATACTCTAGTTTTTGAAAAAGAACACTGGCAATCTTACTTTTTGTATATTGCGAGTGTTCTTTTTATACTCAAAAAACCGGCAATATCACGAAATCCTTTTAATAGTTTAACATTTTCAGAATAAATGTCAAAATACTCTGAAAGGTTGATTGGCAGGAATATGGCATCGCTTATAATGACATCAACCAATTTTAAATTCAGGTCTAAATTCCGAAAATTTGTGCCCATTAATTTGGAATAATAATAATCACATGCTATAGTAACTTCATCCGGTCTAATCTATAAAAGTTTCTGTAAAATCTACGTCGACAGTGCCCGTTGTCGGAGAAAAAAGAGGAAGATGGGAACTGTGAGAGAGAGACAGTGCCGTTATATACCAAAAAAGTTGATGGGCATACAAAATTACATGAATAAAAGCAAACATTGTCTTTATAAAAGGAAGAGATTCATGACCAGTACTGGAACACACATAAAAGAATGGCAGCAAGCACTCCATATTGAAATCTCCCATTTAAAAAAGTTCGGAAGTAACAAGTTCATCGTCTCAAATGGAAGGTTACTATCGAGTGATAGCTCGTTTACCTACTATTTTGATACCGCCAATTCTTTACGAATTCCGGTTGGAGCTACAATTCGACTTGAATGGGGCGGCTTAAAACAAAGTGGACGGGTGCTTTCATCTGAAGGGAAAGGCATTATTATTGCCCTCGAACATTCATACGGTGACTTAATTTCGGAGGCAGCCCTGTTTCACGATCCATGGGAGCTGCTTGAACAATTGATCAAACGATTAGATGACATCAAAAAAAATAAACAGAAACGGTTACGGGTGAAAAAATTGCTGGATCCCTCTATGCCAGCGAAGCATCCAGCTGAAAAAAGTAAAAGCAATGTTCACGAATTAGTGTTACGGTCAAAATACAATCCCGTTTCCTTTGTCTGGGGTCCACCAGGAACAGGTAAAACGTATACACTTGCTCGTGTTGCCGCAAATAAGTATTTTCAAGAAAAGCGGGTGCTGATTTTATCGCATAGTAACCAAGCGGTCGATGTCTTAATTAGTGAAATTTCGGCGTTTATTAACAAGAAAGACCGCTATCGTGAAGGGGATGTCCTTCGTTATGGATTCAATACTGGAGAACTCATAGCTGGTCATGAAGCGATTACCACGACCCAGCTGCTTGAGAAACAAGACCCTCATCTAGCTAAAGATAAAGAGAAATTTTTTGAGGAAAGACGAAATATAAAGCAGGATTTAGTACGTTCTTTTAGCAAAAGGGACACGAATCATTTGCTTGAGCTAGAAACAAAGATTGCTAGAGTGCTCGAAAAAATTCGCCAAATGGAAATTCAATTTGTGAAGGATGCATTTATTGTCGGGACAACACTGGCTAAAGCTGCGAGTGACCCGGCGATTTTTGAAAAGGAATTTGACGTTGTCATTCTCGATGAAGCCAGTATGGCCTATATCCCACAAGCTGCATTTGCTGCATCACTCGGAAAACGTGTCATTATTTGCGGTGATTTTAGGCAATTACCTCCAATTGCGTCTTCAAGGGATCCTTTAGTAACCATGTGGTTGAAGGAGGATATCTTTCATCAGGCAGGTGTCGTCGATTGGGTTAACGACGGCAAGCTTCATCCACATCTATTTTTATTAAAAGAACAACGGAGAATGCATCCGGATATCTCTGCCTTTACCAATCAGTACATCTACCATTCACTCGTTGGTGATCATGAAAGTGTTTGGAAGAGCAGAAAGAAAATCGTCGAAAAAGAACCGTTTCCTAACCGGGCATCCGTTCTAGTAGATACAAGCTTTACTGGAGCCCATTGTTTGACTGACCGGACATCTCATTCGAGGATGAATCTTTGGCAAGCGTTATTGTCGTTCCAACTCATACATGAATCATACGTAAGCGGATTAAGATCTATTGGTTATGTGACACCATATCGGGCACAAGCTAATTTAATGGAACTCATACTCGAGGATGTGTACGAAAAAGAATGCCTAACTGCCGATATTATCGCCGCGACCGTTCATAGATTTCAGGGCAGTGAGCGGGATGTAATGGTTTTTGATACTGTCGAAAGTGAGCCCCAAATCCGCGCAGGCATGCTCTTAACAGGCAAGGATAGCGAACGATTGATCAATGTTGCAATAACAAGGACAAAAGGCAAGTTTATTCATGTCAGCAATCAATCATTTATTCGCAAGCATGTTTATAATGGAAAAACACTTAGACAGCTAGTGGAGCACCAGGAGAGGAATCAGCAAACTGTTAGAACAAGGGAAATTGGAACATGGATTAACAATCAACACCCGAGATTACAATGGATGCATGCACTTAAGCTAGAAAAAATATTCCGGGATGTTGAAGCGGCAAGGTCATCAATCGTCATCTCCCTTCCAGAGACCACTAAATTAACGGATCATTGGAAGGAAAAACTCAAAAATAGGAATAATCGGGTAAAATTAATCGTAATTTCTGAAGAGAAAATATCAGAAATTCAACCTGATCAATGGCTAAGCGAAGGCTTGTCATTCCCATTTATCATCATTGACGAGCGACTTGTTTGGCTGGGAATGCCGATTGAAGTTGCGAGAGGAGTTCGGCTGCCTTTTATCGCAGCAAGACTTGACTCGCAAAAGGTTTCTGAATACTTTTTAAGTCAATTTTTAATGAAAGAGTAGAAATCGCAGGGATATCTCTGCCATTTCTACTCTTTTTTTTGCTTTTAAACTGTTTTTACATTCTATAACCCTTTTAAACCACAGGATTAGCTTATTCTGAGCTAAGATAATTTGTCTATCAGGGAGTTTTGAGGTTTTATCGGCGAATTAGAGTCTATCGGCGAATTTATGCAGTTTATCGGCGATTTTCCAATTTTATCAGCGAATCCGTTTTAAACCCGGGATGAAAATCTTATTTATGGAAATGATAAATTTGTTGGTTGTGGGTAAAAGAATTTTTCAATAAAAAGGAGATTAAAATAATGACAAACGTAAAACTAGCGGTCATTTATTACAGCATGGGTGGAACGAACTATCAGCTTTCACAATGGGCTGCAGAGGGTGCAAAAGAAGTTGGTGCAGAGGTGAAGATTTTAAAGGTTCCTGAGCTTGCACCACAATCCGTGATTGAAGGAAATCCGGGTTGGAAAGCACATGTGGAAGCTACTGCCCATGTGCCTGAGGTAAAATTGGAGGATTTAGAGTGGGCTGACGCCATTATTTTCAGCGTTCCGACCCGTTTTGGGAACATGCCTGCGCAAATGAAGCAATTCCTCGATACGACAGGCGGTCTTTGGTTTAACGGAAAGCTAGTGAACAAAGTGGTGAGTGCAATGTCTTCAGCACAAAATCCTCATGGGGGTCAAGAGGCGACTATCTTATCACTTTACACTTCTATGTACCATTGGGGAGCAATTGTTGCAGCACCAGGTTATACAAATCCTATTATTTTCAGTTCAGGAGGAAATCCATACGGAACAAGTGTAACCGTGGGTCAAGATGGCAAAATGATTGAAGATGTGCAAGCAACGGTTAAGCACCAGGCAAAGCGGACAGTTACTGTAGCTGAATGGGTGAAAAAAGCGAATCAATAATAAAGAAAGAGCTAATTGGCTAAAACCAGTTGGCTTTTTTAATGGAAATTTTCAAAAAAACTCTATTGACTTTTCCTTGTTTTCTATGGATAATCAAAGAAATTATTAAATTGAAAATGGTAAGGGACTAGTAAATTATTGGAATGTGTTAGAGAGTGAAACCCAAAGGCTGAAAGGTTTCTCACAGGAAGATGTTTGAACCTGCCCTCAAATACCGCTTATGCAAACATAAGCCGTTATTCCACGTTACGGGTTCGAGCGGATGCATGGCATCAATGAAGGTGGTACCACGGAAACGATTTTTCCGTCCTTTTTTAAGGACAGAAGAATCGTTTTTTTATTTTTTGGTTCTATTAAAGATAAATATTCTTATTAAACAAACTTGAGGATAATCCCAATAGTTAGTTTTAACAAAGCATTATTTTTCGCTAAAAACAACAATGAAATGGTATATAGCCATTTTTAAAAGAAAGGTTCGAACGGACATGAAAAAACAGCTTGTAGTTGTGAAGATTGGGAGCAGCTCACTTACGAATACGTCGGGGACGATTTCTGAAGAGAAAATGCGTGATCATGTGGAGGCACTTGCTTTTTTTAAAGCCGAGGGACATGAGGTCATTCTGATTTCATCCGGTGCTGTTGCGGCAGGATTTGGGTCACTAGGGTACCCCACACGGCCAAAAACTACGGCAGGGAAACAGGCGGCGGCGGCTGTCGGGCAAGGACTATTAATGCAACATTATATTCAGCTATTTCAAGAGTTTGATATGGTACCTGCGCAAATATTATTAACTCGTGAAGATTTTTACAGCCAGACGCGCTTTCAAAACCTTTTTTCTACGATCCATGAGCTGCTTCAAAGAGGTGTTGTGCCGATTATTAATGAAAATGATTCGGTTTCGATTGAGGAATTGACCTTTGGTGACAACGATTTGCTGTCAGCTCTCGTCAGCGGTTTTTTACATGCAAATGCCTTGATTATTTTAACAGATATAAATGGGCTTTATGATGGAAATCCGAAAGCTTCAAAAGAGGCCAAAAAATTTAATTTTATCCCGGAGGTTTCTGAAGAACTGCTTGCTGTTGCTGGTGAAAGCGGGTCTTCTGTAGGTACTGGCGGCATGAAATCGAAATTACTCGCAGCGAAAAAGGCATTGTCCCTCGGTGTAAGCGTCTTTGTTGGCACTGGGACCGGCAAGGAAAAATTAGCGGATATTTTGGCCGGTAAAGGGGATGGAACATATATAGGCGGTCCATTCCAAACGCAAATGCAAATGAGAAAGCAATGGATTGCATATCATTCTCAAGTAGGAGGCGTAATCGAAATCGATGATGGTGCCGAAAAAGCAATTCTATTTCAAGGTAAAAGTTTACTGCCGGTAGGGGTCACGAATGTAATTGGAGAGTTTAATGCCCTAGATGTCGTGGTGGTCAGAAACCAAAAAGGGAAAACGGTTGGAAAAGGGCAGATTTATTATTCCTCTAAGGATTTATTAACGGTAAAGGGTTTACCGAGTGAACAATCGAAATGTTACTCCATTAACAAAAGAGCAGAAGTGATTCATCGTGATAATTGGGTCACTATGCCAAAGGAAGGAGCTTAAGAATGAGTGAATTGTTAGAAAAATCCAGTAAACTAAAACAAGCAGCAAAGCAGCTAGGGTTGCTTTCAGCCGCAGAAAAAGACGATGCGTTAGCGAAAGTTGCCGACCATTTATTGACAAAGAGAGAATGGATTTTAAATGAAAATGCAAAGGATATTGAGGCTGGGAAAGAAAACGGACTTTCACCGTCTCTATTGGATCGTTTGCTTTTAACGAAAAAGAGAATCGAACAGATTATCGATGGGGTTCGTCAATTGATTCATTTAGAGGATCCAATTGGTGAAACAATCGAAGCATGGGAACGGCCTAATGGGTTAAAAATTGAAACTGTTCGGGTACCTCTTGGGGTTATCGGAATGGTATACGAAGCTCGCCCAAATGTGACGGTTGATGCAGGAAGTCTTTGTTTAAAAGCGGGAAATGCAGTTCTATTACGAGGAAGTTCTTCTGCGATTTATTCTAATAAAGCTCTTGTTCACGTTATGCGCGAGGCACTTGCTGGGACGGCAATTCCAGAGGATTCTGTACAGCTATTGGAAGATACAACACGTGAAACAGCTGCTGAAATGTTTAAATTGAACCAGTACTTAGATGTTCTGATCCCACGCGGTGGTGCAGGGTTGATTCAATCAGTCATCCAAAATGCCACCGTTCCTGTTTTAGAAACAGGCGTTGGCAACTGTCATGTGTATATAGATGAAACAGCAAAAAAAGAAATGGCAATTGATATTACGATTAATGCAAAGTTACATCGACCATCTGTTTGCAATGCAGCAGAAACAGTGCTTCTTCACGAAAATTGGCCATTTGTATCCGAACTTTTACATGTGCTTCATGATAAAGGGGTTGAGCTGCGTGGAAGTGAAGAATTAGTCTCCTCCTATTCGTTTGTCAAACAAGCAGAAGAAGAAGATTGGCACACTGAATTTTTAGCTCCGATTCTAGCAGTTAAACTCGTAAACAATGTGAGAGAAGCAATTGATCACATTGACCAATACGGAACTAAGCATTCTGAAGCAATTATTAGTGAAGATAAAGAAAATGTAAGCATATTTTTCAAGGCCGTGGATGCAGCTGTACTTTATCATAATGCTTCGACGCGGTTTACGGATGGTGAGCAGTTTGGCTATGGTGCGGAAATTGGAATTAGCACGCAAAAACTGCATGCCCGCGGGCCAATGGGTCTAAAGGCATTAACGACTACAAAAGCAATTGTGCGGGGTACAGGCCAGATTCGGTCTTAAAATTTGAGTTTAGCGCTGAAAATGCGCTTTTTTTTTTGCCTTTTGTTATGGCTGAAAATTTTCATTGTTTAATAGGAATATTTTTTTGTTGGTTCTACATGGACATTAGGGTTGAAATTTTATGAAAAGTCTACGTAGAGAGGCTCTACTTGGGTATTACGGTTGAAAATCCCCTGAAAAAGTCTACGTAGAGAGGCTCTACTTGGTGGACATGACCGTTGAAAATCCATGGAAAAGTCTAAGTAGAGTCGTTCTACGTGGACATTACGAGCGAAAATCTACGAAAAACTCTACGTAGAGAGTATTAACTTCTCAATTATTAATTCAACAAAAATATTTACCCTAGTTTCTGTTATAATGAATATACAAACATACATTCTCTTAGTAAGTTGGTGGTCTAGTGTCAAAAGACGTTCATATATCCGTTCGAACCCTTGTTGAACATGTGTACAAAAGAGGCAGTATTGATTCTCGTTTCCGTTCCCAATCGATACTTATAGATGGGACGAGGATTCACCAAAAAATCCAGAAAACCTATCTTGAAGGTGATCAAAAAGAAGTTTATCTGAATACTGAAATTTCATACGATGGCCTCACATTTATCATTGATGGCAGATGTGATGGGCTTTTATTTGATGATGGCAAGGTAACAATAGATGAAATTAAGTCTTTCACTCAACCGCTTGACCAATTGGAGGGAGAGGGTTCCCCTGTTCACTGGGCCCAGGCGAAAATGTATGCCTACATATATGCAAAAAATAATGCGCTTCCGGAAATCCTTGTCCAGCTAACATATGTCCATGTTGAAACGGAAGGGAAGATATATTTTAAAAAGAACTACTCTTTCGCTGACTTAGAGTCATTTGTTTTTGAGGTGATTGAAGGCTACGCCCCATATGCCAAGCTGCAGTATGATCATCGAAGCAAGCGAAATGAAAGTTGTAATGCGCTGGTTTTCCCATTTGATACATATCGGGCGGGACAGCGGAAATTGGCCGGGGGTGTTTATAAAACCATTTTAGATAGAAAAAATCTATTCGCCAAAGCGCCAACAGGGATTGGCAAGACGATTTCTACCCTTTTTCCTTCATTGAAAGCGATCGGCGAAGGTCAGGTGAACCGGATTTTCTATCTTACTGCAAAAACGATTACCCGAACGACAGCGGAGGAGGCATTTGCCCGCATGCGTTCCTGTGGTCTATGTCTAAATTCTGTCACCATAACGGCAAAAGACAAGCTTTGTTTCAAGGAGGAAACCAAATGCCAAAAGGATTATTGTGAGTTTGCCAATGGGTATTATGATCGGATTAATGATGCCATTCTCGATATTTTAACAAATGAGACCGGGATGACCCGTGAGGTGATCGAATCCTATGCCCGAAAGCATACCGTCTGTCCATTTGAATTTTCGCTTGACCTTTCCTATGCCTCTGATGCTGTAATTTGTGATTACAATTATATTTTTGACCCGCGGGTGTCGCTCAAGCGGTTGTTAGAGGAGCAAAAGAAGGCCAGCGTCTTATTAGTGGACGAGGCACATAATCTGGTTGACCGCGGCAGGGAGATGTTCTCAGCCTCGTTAAATAAAGAGACGTTTCTTCAATTAAAAAAAGACTTTAAGGGCGTCGATAAGGTGATTTTTGAGGCAGCTAGTAAGTTGAATTCTTGGTTCATTTCTTTAAAAAAAGAACATGACGATAAAACTGAATTTGTCTTAGAGCTCCTGGATGAAGCGTTTTTAGAACAGCTCCTTCAATTTTCAAAGGATGCAGAACAAGTACTAAAAACAGAAACCTCCCAAAGTCTATTAGAAGCTTTTTTCATGGTGAATAACTTCTTAAAAATAGTCGAGCTTCTCGATGAACATTATGTAATCTACGTTGAGAAAAATAGAAACGATGTTACGGTTAAACTATTTTGCATTGATCCATCGAAACTCCTAAGGCAAATGGGGAAAGGGTATCGCTCTAAGGTGTTCTTTTCCGCAACACTTTCGCCTTTACCCTATTATCAAGATATCCTTGGCGGGGATAAGGAGGATTATTTCCTTTCAATCCCGTCTCCATTCAGAGAAGAACAGGTCGATGTCTATATCAAACCATTGTCCACTCGCTTCAAGGATCGCGAACGGACTAAGGATGTAATTGTATCAATGGTTCAATCGTTGATAAAAAAACGGCCCGGAAATTACTTGATCTTTTTCCCGTCTTATCAATACTTATTGTTAGTTTATGAGCAATTCAAGCAAGTGGATGAAGAAACTCATACATTAATTCAAACGACTGGGATGACGGAAGCAGAAAGAGAGGAGTTTTTAGAGGCATTTAAGCCTAACCAAGACGAAACCTTACTTGGATTTGCTGTTCTTGGCGGGATTTTTTCTGAAGGAGTCGATTTAATTGGTGATCGTTTAAAGGGAGTTGTAGTTGTAGGGGTTGGTTTACCACAGCTTTGTTTTGAACGGAATCTTATAAAGGATCATTTTTATAAGAAGGATAAGAATGGTTATGATTATGCATATGTGTTTCCTGGCATGAACAAGGTGTTACAAGCCGGTGGACGATTGATCCGCTCGGAAACGGATTATGGGACGATTGTACTTGTCGACGACCGTTTTTTGCAAAAGCAGTATCAAATACTCTTGCCTCAGGAATGGAATCACTTTACAATCATTTAAAAAAACAAGTAATAATGTTTTGCTAAATAATCGAATTGACCAATAGTTTGACTATTTAATCTAACTTTAATAAAATTAGATTAATTAATCTAATTAGGGTGATTAAAAAGTGCAAACAGAGCCGAATCCAATATCGATTTTTATATTAGATGTAAGTAATTCTTCGTCCGCAGATATGGGAGATGAACTGACCGTTTATCTAGACGAAATGGTGAAATGGATAAATATTTGGACAAGAAAAATTGGATCCATCAAAGTCAAGCATCGATCAGGGGATGAAATCATCTTTGTTGGTGATGGCTATTCTACAGCATATATCGTTGCATTTTACCTCAGCAGGATATGGAAATATCGTCAACACAAACCCTATTTTGGTTTGTCTTTTGGCGATATCGATCGACAACTAGAGGAAGTTGATATTGAAAAATGGATCCATCCATTGATTAAGCAGGCTAGATATGCAAATGATTTGTTAAAACAAGACCATAATAGGCCTCTCTTTAAATTTGAGCTTGATCAATTTTATCGTGGAGAAAATAATACTCCTTTTGTATACAATCAATTTAGAAACGAATTTGAGTCTTTATTCAATACCTTATTGCATTTGCAACACAATCTCATAAAAGAACAAACTTATATCCAGGAGCTCGTATGTTCCTTCTATCTTATAGTGCAACAGCAAAAAGCAGTTGGAAAACTACTTGGCAAAACACCGCCTACTATTTCAAGTCATTTTAAAAAAGGAAAAAGTGAGGAAATCCTCCGTAGCTTTCATGAAATCATTAATATCCTAAATTCCTTGCAGGAAAAGGCTTATCAGGGAATAGATGTTAACCCGAAAGAAACAAGTGATATTCTAACCCAATCGATCAGAAATCATTTGAAAGAAAATATAAATACACTGCTTGATTATTAGCACCAATCGAACTGAGAGGGGAAACCATGCTACTTTTATGTCTAATTCTCGCGCATCTAATTGCCGATTTTTATTTACAAACAGATGAAATGGTAAAGGAAAAGCATAAAAACATCAAGAAGCATATTTTGCATCATTTTTTAATGACGGCATTCATTCTTAGCGGTTTCTTGATTTTTCATTTTAAACCAATGAATATCCTCAGTTATTTTATTTTTCCGTTGGTTTTTATTGTTGTTTCTCATTTTCTCATCGACATATTAAAAATTAAACTGCTTGATACATTAAAATTTACGAACGAGGAAAATCTGAAACGATTTAGTTTTTTCCTCCTTGACCAATTACTTCATCTTGGTATGATCATTCTTGCTTGTCAGTTATTTATTGATATAAAGTTTACTAAAATAATTGATGTATTCCAGGAAGGATATAAGATAAGCCCCATAAATGCCGGTTTGTTTATAATCATCATCGTGATCCTAACCACAAGTGTTAGCGGTCATTTAATCAGGATTTTATTAGGTTCGCTGCCTAACCAGCTGTTATCCTTTGAAGGAAAGTATTCATTTAAAACTGACAGACAAGAAGAACACTATACAAATAAAAGTATGGGCAAAAAGGGATTAACGGAGGAGTATCATTACACCATTTTTTCAAAACATGACCTTTCACGCGGGAAATTAATTGGCTATATTGAAAGACTGCTAGTTTTAGTATTGACATTTTACAGTGCGTATCCTGCAATCGGGTTTATTGTTGCTGCAAAATCCATTGCCAGATTCAAACAAATGGATGATAGGGATTGGGCAGAGTACTTCCTGCTCGGTACACTAACCTCAATGTTCATAGGCATTTCACTCGGGATTGTATTGCGTGAGGTTTTGACTTAATAATTTATCCCGAATAACGGACAGTAAGACCTCCATTGATTGAAGTTTCACCTTAATATTTTTTAGCTGCCTTAAAAGTAGGTAGCTTATTTTTTTTTTTATAAAAAGGTGGCATTATTTGCAACAATTTCATATAATTAAAGAAAAGTTGCCCTCGGGAAAGATTTTGAGGAAGGGGAAAGAGAAATGGATAAACCTAAAATAATCAAATTGGTACATGGGGAAAAAGGAAATGTAATTAAAATTACTTCTTTAAATTTAGATGGTGTAATGAGAAGAAGATTATTAGATTTAGGATTTGTAACTGGTGCAATTGTTGAAGTTGTCCGTAAAAGTCCTTTAGGTGATCCGATCGCCTTTCGGGTCAGTCAAACCACGATTGCCCTCCGCAAAGAGGAAAGTTCAAGAATAGAAGGGGAGCTGGTGTCCAATGGGGAATGAGTACCGGATTGCATTAGCTGGGAACCCGAATACTGGTAAAAGTACATTGTTCAATGCTTTAACAGGTCTAAGGCAGCATACGGGAAACTGGGCAGGAAAAACCGTTTCCCTTGCGAAAGGCAGTTTAACATTTAAAGATAAGACTTTTCATCTTATTGATTTGCCTGGAACATATTCTCTGTTTTCAAATTCAACGGATGAAGAAGTGGCGAGAAACTATATCGTTTTTGAGAAACCAGATGTAACGCTTGTTGTATTAGATGCAACCTCATTGGAACGGAATTTCAATCTAGCCTTACAAGTGTTAGAAATGACAAAAAATGTTTTGATTTGTATTAACTTAATTGATGTCGCTGAACAGCAAGGTATTCACATTAATGAACGGCTTTTGACAAATCGATTAGGGGTACCTGTCATCAAAATTTCGGCGAGGAATAAAAAGGGGTTCCCGATCCTCCTCGATACGATTGATCGTATTGTATCAGGAGCGATTGAATGCCAGCCAGCTCGGTTGACATATCCTGAAGAAATTGAAGAAAAAATTAACAAAATTGAACCTAAGGTGCGCGAAATGATTGGAAATCAAATCTCTTCCCGCTGGGTTTCTTTAAGATTGTTAGATGGTGACGAGTCATTACTCAATGAAATTAGCAAACGATTGATACCGGAGGGGGTTTTGTAGATGAGTATTCAAGAGCTTTATACAGAAGCTCAAGCGTTGTCATCATCTAAGCTAAGGGATGACATTGTTGAACATCTTTACGACCGCAGCCATACATTATGCCGCGAAGGAATTTCCTATACAAAATCAAATAGAGATACACGAACAGAAAAACTAGATGCAATTTTTACTTCACCGATTTTTGGTTTCCCGATTATGATTGTGATGCTGGGAGTATTGTTTTATATAACAATAGCAGGAGCGAATATCCCATCATCAATGCTCGCTGAGTTATTTGGGGTTATCGAAGGGTATATTACCTCATTTTTTACTTTCCTTCACGCTCCGGATTGGCTGCATGGTGTCCTTGTTCTTGGTTTATATCGGGGAACATCCTGGGTGATCAGTGTGATGCTGCCGCCAATGGCTATCTTTTTTCCAACCTTTGCCCTTTTAGAGAATTATGGTTATCTACCACGTGTGGCTTTTAATATGGATCGATTGTTTAAAAGGGTTGGGGCGCATGGGAAGCAATCCTTGACAATGGCAATGGGGTTCGGCTGTAATGCCGCAGCTGTCATTTCCACGAGGATTATCGAATCACCAAGAGAACGGATGCTTGCGATTCTGACAAATAACTTTGTTCCATGTAATGGGCGCTGGGGAACATTAATCGTTCTAGCATCATTATTTATGGCTGCTAATTTTACCGGCGGTATTAAGTCGCTTGTCACCACTGGGGTTATTGTCGGAATTGTTGTATTTGGGATCATCGTGACATTCTTAGTCTCATGGGCACTCTCAAAAACTGCTTTAAAAGGAGTTCCAACCCATTATACGTTAGAGCTGCCGCCATATCGGAAACCAAAAATTTTTGATACCGTTATTCGTTCTTCATTAACAAAATCATGGTCTGTGCTAGTCAGAGCGGTTAAAGTAGCTGCACCTGCCGCTATCTTAACATGGGTATGTGCAAATATTTACATTGGTGATACAAGTATATTGATGTATGCGGTGGAATTTCTAGACCCGTTTGGAAAATTACTTGGTCTTGATGGTTATATCATGATGGCATTTATTCTAGGGTTGCCGGCAAATGAAATTGTCCTGCCCATTCTATTAATGGGCTATTTATCAACCGGTTCGTTAACTGAGGTTGATAGCTTGGTTGATTTGAAGCAAATCTTTCTTGATCACGGCTGGACATGGCTCACAGCATTGAATATGATGTTATTTTCACTCTTACATTATCCTTGTGGAACAACGCTGCTTAATATTTATAAGGAAACGAAGAGCAAAAAGTGGACGTTTCTTGCCTTCCTCATTCCAACCATAATCGCCATCATTGTTCCACTTATTATTACACAGACGGTAAGAATGTTCGGTTTAATATAAAAATAAGACACCACTTTTACTCCGGTTATGGAGAAAAAAGCGGTGTCTTTTTTGTATTTGTATTGTTGAGTCCAATCGAATGGTTAAATTTCATTCATTTTAGAGATACTGTTTGAAGGATACTTTTAAAATGAAGGAAAGGAGAGTTCCATATGAGTAAAATTGAAGTTGGGGAAATTTTTACGATTAGCGATGAGAGTGATGATGAACAGGAAGTAGAAGTGCTAGGGGTAGTGACGATTGAGGGGACAGACTATGTTGCTGTCGGGTTTGCGGAGGATGTTAGACAAGAAACGGATGGCGATATTGATATTTTCTTTTTGAAAGTTGATGAAGATGGTGATTTTTCCGCCATTGAAAGCGATGAGGAATTTGAAAAGGTTTCTGCCGCATTTGATGAAATGATGGATGAAGACGAGTAATTAGGGAGCGAGAGAGGAAAAACCTCTCTTTTTCTTTATTTAGTTCAATTGGAAAAATTATGTATGTTTATCGTTTGTTTTGGAATACTAACATTGAGAATAAAAAGAAAACTCGTCAATTAGCAAGCCCCTAAGGGAGAAGACAGAGACGTAGTTGTACTTATGCCTGATAGGAAAGTTATCCTTTCCAATTCACCCCAAAAAGGAGAAAACACATGTTAATTGAAGAAGGAACAAAATATCAAATTTCGCAAACTATTAAAGATTTTTTCAATTCTGCTGAGACTATGCTAGTGAAAAGCAATAACGGGATTACAGTACAATTTATTCTGGGGGACAACAAAGGTCATGGGTCCATGCCAGTGGAGCATTTCCATTATTTATTAAAAAAGACTAATTTAACGCTCATTCCAAATAAAAGATCCTTATTAAATACGGATATGACTGAGGAACAAATTGGATAATTTTGATGCATTGCTTCGACATGAGGTAATGCATTTTTAATTTCATTGATATAATTTTATACTAAAGGGTATCAACTAGTGTAAGGAGTGATTAAATTTATGAAAACAAATAGTGTTAAATTGCCAGATGCGACAATCGCGTATGTAGATAAGGGTGAAGGGAAGGCAGTTGTTCTTCTACACGGTTTTTGTGGGGGCTCTCGTTATTGGGAAAAAGTGATTTCTGAACTGTCAATAAGCTATCGTATAATCGCACCAGACCTTCCAGGGCATGGAGAATCGAGTATGGACAAAGGGTACTATTCGATTGAAGAGTATGCGGAAAAGATAAAGGAACTTTTAGATCAATTGAATATCCAAAAGGTAACAATGTTTGGTCATTCATTAGGAGGCTATATTACACTTGCCTTTGCAGAAAAATATAGCAGCATTTTAAATGGTTTCTCGCTTGTACATTCCACTGCCTTTCCCGATTCGGAAGAGGCGAAAAAAGGAAGGATAGCAAATTCAGAAAAGGTACAGCATGAGGGGATTAAGTCTCTTATTGATGGATTGGTACCAAAGCTATTCTCACCTGAAAACGTAGAGGAAGATCATATTAAAGTGGTTAAAGAAATCGGGTACTTAACTACTCCACAAGGTGCCATTAGTGCATTGACCGCGATGAAGGATCGGATTGATCGGAATCCTGTATTGGAGGCAACTTCCTTGCCAGTACTTTTGATTGCAGGTGAACAGGATCAAATCATACCAGCTGAAAAAACTTTTTCGGTGAGCAGGGACAATATCAAACAGGGGCTAATAAAAAATTCCGGACATATGAGTATGTATGAAAACCCTACTGATCTTATCTCAAAAATGAAGGAATACCTATCAAATATATAGCATCGAAGTTCCATGTATTAATTTCCGAGCAGTAAAATTCCCAACCTGTATTTGGTTGGGAATTTTTACATTTATTCTGCATCCGCTGGGGATAGTCCCATGAATACTCCATCAAAAAATACTGCCATAAATAATGTTCCTTCCTTATTTTCAAAAGGAACTCCGACCATTACCATTCCATATGTATTATTTTTGAATACTTCAACTGTATTAGCACCAGTCCATTTTAAGTCATCTTTTTTAAGATCTTTTTTCACTGTTTTAAACGCTTCACTGCTTATTACATCAGCAACGATTTTATTTCTTTCAGATCCTAAAATTGGAGTAACATCGCAACCACATTCTTCAGATAATTGTACAGGTTGGTAGGATTCTGCTGCTTTAGCAGTATTCCCAGTTGTCACAAAAAGTGATAATGCAATCATGCCTCCAAATACTATAGTTAAAAATTTCTTCATCCATTTTTCCTCCTTATTTTTAAACTCCTATACATCATTCTCTCTTTTTCGACAAACTCCTTCAAAAACTTTGGAAAAAAATACGACAAATACCAATATTTATGACAGTTTTGTGTCGAACGAGGTGTCAGGCACTAATTTCGAAGCACTCATTCCGGTAAATGCGAAAAAGCTGTACACTCTTTAAGGATGAGAGTACAGCGGATTAATTATCTATTTTTTTGCCGAATAATACTTTCCCAGCACATTATTGGAATCATTTAATGCTTCAAAAATAGTTCCAGTTAAACTATGTGGTCCTTTTGCATCAAGTCCGACTTCCCACAGCATCATGCCACCAAAGCCATGATCAAGTGCCAGTGTTGTTTTCTTTTTCATGGTGGTATCGCCATTATAATAGTAGGTTGTGCCATTCATGTTTACTGTATCTTTTGTGGCATTTGCCGGGTCTTGATTTATGATGGCACCATAGGATACCTGTTTTATTTTAGGATCCTCCGGTTGGGCATAAAACGGAACACCTAACACCAATTTTTCTTTTGGAAGGTTATTTTTGTCAAACAAGTCTGCCCAATAGTTTACTATTTTCTCTGTAAAAGGATAGGGAGATAAATTTGAAGCATGATAGCCATCATCCCATTGACCGTCATATGCCATAATATTGACATGGTCAACATCCTGGAACATCGACGGTTCATAGATGACAAAGCCAATTTCGGTTAATGTAACGGCATGAATTTTTGAATAAACAGCTATCGACAACTCCATATTTTTTGGATGAAGCTGTGCGCTTAATTCTTTCGAAAAAAGAGCAAGATTTTCGGCATCGGCTTTAGAACGGGGATGTTCAAAATCGATATCAATACCGTCAAGATGCTCCCGTACTGCAATACTAGTAAGCTCATTCACTAGCTTTGTCCTGGATGCAGGATTAGAAATAGCGGTTTTAAAATACTCATATGATTCACCGCCGTTGATGTGATACCATCCGCCAACAGCTAGCATCACCTTTGTACCATATTTTTCAGCTTTTGAAACAACTGTCCTTAGGTTGTTTAACGCGGCATCGCCATTTAGCAAAATTCCACCTTCCTTTGTCGGATGGGCAAAGGAGAAGATGACATGCGTTAATTTAGAGTAATCCACCACATTTGGGTCACGGAAATCCTGTACATACCCAATGAGTACTTTTGATTGTGCTTTTTCCACCTTTGGTAATTCTTTTGTCTCCGGCTTAATGGCAGATTTTCGTGCTTGCTTTATATTAACCGTTTTTTCATTTGCTTTGTTTGTGGAGAATAAAACTCCAGTCAAAATACCTCCGATGAAGGTAATCGTAATTACCAGTGTTAGGAGGACCGTGCGTTTCTTCATAGGATATATTCCTCCTTAGTTTTGTTACCAATAAAAATTGTAACAGAAAAAAGGAGAAAACTTGGCTGGTAATATCCACCTATGCCGTTGCAGAAAGAAAATAAATTTGAAAACCAATGCTAATTTTTGATATAGTAACTTGGTTAATGTTAATAATAAGTATAATTTTATATATAATATAAGGTGGTAGACATGAATCAAGAGTATAGAGTGTTATTGTATTACAAATATGTATCGATTGAGAATCCTGAAGAAGTTGCGAATGAACACCGCCAATTCTGTACGGATTTAGGTTTAAAAGGAAGGATTATCATCGCCTTTGAAGGAATTAATGGGACGGTGTCAGGCACCATCGAACAGACGGATGCCTATATGAAATACATGGAGGCACATCCTTTTTTTTCAGGGACTATTTTTAAAATAGATGAAGCATCCGAGCATACATTTAAGAAAATGAAGGTTCGTTACAGACCTGAGCTCGTTACATTACGTTTGGAAGATGATGTTGATCCGAATGTGCTAACGGGAAAACACTTGAAACCAAAGGAATTCTTTGCCGAAATCCAAAAAGAAGATACCGTGGTGATTGATGCTCGAAATGATTATGAATATGATTTAGGCCATTTTCGAGGCGCAGTTCGACCAGATATATTGAATTTCCGCGACTTGCCACAATGGATCCGAGAAAATAAAAAGGCATTTGAAGGCAAGAAGATTCTCACCTATTGTACGGGTGGAATCCGCTGTGAAAAATTTTCCGGCTGGCTCCTACAAGAAGGATTTGAAGACGTATCACAGTTAGAGGGCGGGATTGTCACGTACGGAAAAGATCCAGAAGTTCAAGGGGAGTTATGGGATGGACAGCTCTATGTATTTGATGAGCGCATTAGTGTTCCTGTGAATCGAAAAGTGCATGTCATCGTAGGAAAAGATTATTTCACGGGTGAACCATGTGAACGCTACGTGAATTGCGCCAACCCGGAATGTAATAAAAAAATACTATGCTCGGAGGAAAACGAGCATAAACATTTACGCAGTTGTTCACATGAGTGCAGGGTTCATCCTCGGAACCGCTACATTGCCGAGCATGGATTAAGTGAAGAAGAAGCAAATGAAAGATTAACGGCAATCGGGAAAGAAGTAATATTATAATGAAGCATGGGGCAGGTCATCCGTTTGACCTGCCTTTGTTATTTCTCAATTTGAATTCTTACATAAAAAAGGAAAACCAATGATAAATATGGAATATAGCTTTGAAAGCTATTCCTTTTTTTGAAAAATTTACTCACTCAGTTGTAAACGAGAAAGGAGCAATAAAATGACGACATACAAGAGCAGAAACGAAGTGCCTATCAATGAAAAATGGAATTTGGCAGATATCTATTCGGATGTCAGTAAATGGGGAGAAGAGTATCAGCTGATTGAAAAAATGGCGGATAAACTAAAAAATTTTGACGGTGAAATACACAATGGCGATTCTCTTTATCAATATCTCAAACAAAGGGAAGAGTTATCCTATTACTTTAATAAGGTTTATGCATATGCCATGTTGAATGTGGACGAAAATACGAAGGTAACAGAAGCACAAGCCCTTCTAGACCGAGCAAAACAGCTAAGTGTAAAAGTAAGCTCCGCTACCTCCTTCTTCCTGCCATTTTTATTAAGTCTTGATAAAGAAACATTACAGGGCTACATAAAGGCGGAAGAAAAATTAGACTACTTTGCCGAGGACTTATGGGAGTCGTTCCGATACAAGGCACACGTCCTAAGCAAGGAGCAGGAAGAACTTCTCTCAAAATTAGGCGAAGCATTGTCCGTTCCAGGTCATACTTTTGGCATGATCAATAATGCGGATATTAAGTTTGGGGAGGTTACTGGCAAAAATGGTGAACGTGTGGAACTTACAAGGGGAATGTATACAAAGTTAATTGAGGATGAAGACCGAGAAAACCGCAGAGAAGCCTATAAAGCGTACTATCAGCCCTACGTGCATTTAAAAAATTCAATAGCTTCAACACTTGCAGCGGCAATTAAAAATAATGTAACACTGTCTCGGGTCCGTCAATATCCTTCCGCACTCGAAAAGGCCTTATTTGGGGATATGGTACCAAAAGAGGTTTATGAAAATCTTATACAAACAACGAAAAATAATATTGCACCGCTTCATCTATATACTCGGATTCGGAAGGAAAAGTTGAAACTCGATGAACTGCGTCAATACGATATGAGTGTCCCGCTTGTAAGCGGCGTCAAACAAGTGATTTCTTATGAGGAAGCCTATGAAACGATGTGTAAAGCCTTAGCACCTTTAGGAGAGGAATATATCGGCATCCTTAAGGAGTTTAAGGACGCCAGGTATATTGATGTAAGGGAAACTCCAGGTAAGCGTTCTGGTGCCTACAATCTAGGCGTTTACGGCGTCCATCCGTTTATCCTCCTAAATCATCAGGACGATTTGGATAGTTTATTCACGCTGGTTCATGAATGCGGTCATGGTGTTCACAGCCGGCTGAGTTCCATGCATCAGCCGCAAATTACAGCCGGATACAGTATCTTTGTTGCCGAGGTTGCATCAACCGTCAATGAAGTCCTATTGATTAATTATTTATTAACAAATGAAAAGGATGCTGATATCCGCAGGCATTTACTGAACCATTTTATCGATCAATTTAAAGGTACATTTTTCACTCAAGTAATGTTTGCTGAGTTTGAGATGCAAACACATGAAATGGCTGAAAAGGGTCAGCCATTAAATGTAGAAGTGTTTAATCGAACCTATGAGAGATTGTTTAGGGAATACAATGGAGATGACGTTGTATTTGATGAGGAAGTAAAATATGGATGGTCGAGAATTCCTCATTTTTATCGTCCATTTTATGTGTATAAGTACGCAACAGGATTTGCTTCTGCGATTCATTTGGCAACTAAGATTCTTGAAGGCGATGACAAAACATTGACATCGTATTTGGAATTCTTAAAAAGCGGCAGCTCGGATTATCCGCTCAAACTGTTAAAAAAGACAGGAGTCGATCTAACAACCCCATATCCGATTGAAAACTCTCTTACACGTTTTGGGGAACTAGTAGAAGAGTTTTCGAAGTTATAAGAGGAACTCTATATTATTTTTAATGGCCTAACCTCCACTTTTTTAGCCTGTAACATAGAGGTTAGGCTATTATTCTACTTTTTTTTACAATTTCTACCCCAAATATCTCAGAATAATGATAAAATAGGCGGTAATAATAACCATTTTTTACATTCAAGGGGGAAATTCACATTGGACGCAAAGTTTAAAAAGCCAAAAGGATTCGGGGAAATCCTGGATCATACCTTTAGTTTAAGTAAAAATCGTTTTAAAGAATTTTTCATGATTTTAATCATTTTTATGGGGCCAGTCTACTTGCTTCAAGCTATTATTCAATTCGCTTCGGGTACCAGTTTTTTTAGACAGGTTGGGACAGGTAATAATTGGTTTGAAGAAAATCTCTCAAGCTTTGTAGAATCAGGAACGTTTGACTCAAGCAATTTAGGTTTGGATATCAGCCTAATTGTGGTTGCTTTATTTAGTGCTCTGTTATTCCCAGTTGCAGAGGCAGCGATCCTGTTTGCGATTAATCATATTCGGAATGAGGAAGAGTTTACGGTGGGCTCCGTTATCAAAAAAGCATTCTCACGTTTTTGGCCAATGTTTGGCAGCAATATCTTGTTTGGTTTAATCACGTTTGGAATCATCATTATTCCTCTTGTCATAATCATTGTAGGATTCGCTTCTGCATTGGTAAATCCAATAGCTGGAATTCTTTTGGGAATCCTGTTATTTTTCGGATGTGTGATCGGGATTGGACTTTTATTAACCCGCTGGAGCTTTTATTTTGGTTCGGTGGTGCTTGATAAGACTTCTCCGGGATTTTCGAGGAGCTGGAGACTATCTAAGAACCGAACTTGGGCGTTGATGGGACTATACATTGTGTTTTACATTATCTCTTCAATAATAAGTACTGCTATACAATTTACCTTTGGTGCCTTTTTAGGTACAAGTGTTTTATTATATATGATTTCTAATTTGGCTTCACTTTTTACGACGATGATATTTTCAGTAGGTTATGCGATTATGTATCTTGATTTGAAAACGAGACATGATGCTGATGATTTAAAGGATTTGATTGACGACTATAAGACCATTTAAGGTGAAACTTCAATCAGTGGGGGGTTCTTCATCCCCCACTAATTCTTCCTGCTTACGCTGCCCTTGAAGTGGGGGGCTTATTGCCCGTTATTACTGAATAAATAAACCTATTATGTTAGGTGATGATTATGTTAGATGCAAACAAGGCACGAGATGACCTTGAAGATATTTTAAATACACAAGAGTATAGAGTTTATTACAATGATTCTAAAGGGTTTATCCAAATCTGGTGGGAAAAAGCAAAAGAATGGATAGCCGAACAGCTGGAAAAGTTGTTCCCTGCCATTAAATCAGCCAGCAGTGCTTCAGGACCAATTTTAATAGCGGTTATTGTGATGGTTATTATTCTTTTAGCATTATCAGCATACTTTCTGATTCGGTATACAAGACGGAATTTGAATTTGCGGAAGCAAAAGCCGCTGCAATCGATGAAGGAAATGAATTGGACGTTCAAGCGGCATCTTGAAGAGGCCAGGAAACATGAAGCATTAGAAGAATATACTTTTTCAACCCGTCACCTGTTTTTATCCTTACTCCTTTATTATCACGAAAAAGGATGGCTTGAGGCAAGAATTTGGAAAACGAATTGGGACTACTACGATGAACTTCGGAAAATCGATCCACTAAATGCCGATCAATTTTACCGCCTTGCCCACTTTTTTGAAGAAGTGACGTATGGGGAACGAACGGTAAGTAATGAGGAATATGTTCAATTTAAACATGAAGCAATGAAATGGCTCGGAGAAAGGGGGGAGGAAGGTATTTCATGAATCCACAATCAAAGGTAAGAACATGGATTTGGCTAATCGTTCTACTCATCCTATTTTTAACGATAAGTTACTTTTCCTTTTCACCAAAGCCACAAGCCTATCCAAGCTATGTGACGGATTCTCCTTCTCCAACCGGTGTAAAGGCATTTTATACATATTTGAAGAAAGAAAAGGAAGCAAAGAGGTGGAACCATTCACCTGAAATGCTGCCTAAGGGTAAGGGTAATCAATTACTCGTTATGGTCGAACCGTCATTTTATCCTGAAAAGGATGAAATGGAGGATTATGTTAACTTCATGAAGGACGGGAATACCATTTTGTTATTACAAACTAATCCTAAAGGGATGTTTGATATAAACATTGAGTTTATGGAACAAAAGGCCTCCCCTAATGACAAATGGAAGAGTGTATTTGATCAGTCACATGCCAGTTATCGGGCTGAGATCAGTTCCCCAATCCGTTTACAAACCATGAAGGAAGATGAGGTTTTATTAAGTAATCGCAAGGAAACCATAGCACTCAAACGCTCTTATGGTGAGGGTCATTTGATTGTTGCGATTGCCCCTGAATGGATGACAAATGAAAACCTATTAAAAAATGATCATTTACCACTTCTCCTTTATCTACTAAATGAAGATAGAGCACAGTCCTTCTTGTTTGATGAATATATTCATTGCGGGGAGAACGCCTCCACCATTTGGACCGTCTACCCAATGTGGTTTTTACTGTTTGTTTTACAAGGAATCTTAGTGTTGGTTCTTTGGCTATGGTTTAAAGGGAAGCGATTCGGACCAATCTTCTTTCCAAGGGAAGAGTCGGTTCGTTTTAGTGATGAGGGGATTCAAGCAATTGCTGCTTGGTACCTCAGAGGCAAACGGTATCATGATTCATTATTGATACAAGCAGACTATGTCAAGCTATTGTTACAAGAACGCTGGCAAATTCCATACAGCCGGGAATGGCAGGATCTTTCTAGTTATTTTGAAAAAAAATGGATTCAAATGCCTTCTCGTGAGATTAAGTCTTTTCTAAATGGATTGGTTACCATCCTTGAAAAAGAAAAAATAAGTAAACAGGAATACCTTTTATGGTCGAGAAAACTGGAGCAATTACGAAAAGAGGTCGGAGAATGAAAACAGAATTAACAACGTTTTTAGAAAAATATGAGGAGCGTATTATTGGGCAGAGTCTTAATCTAAGGCTTTTGATATCTGCAATTTTAGCCGGGGGACATGTACTTCTAGAAGGCGTACCAGGCACCGGAAAAACACAAATGGTGCGAACGCTGGCGGGGCTACTTGGCGGTAGCTTTAACAGGATTCAGTTTACACCAGATTTACTGCCAAGTGATATCACTGGCAGCATGATCTACAATATGAAAGAAAGTACATTTCAAACACTGAAGGGGCCTATATTTACTAATATTCTGCTAGCCGATGAAATCAACCGGACGCCTGCAAAGACACAAGCTGCATTATTAGAAGCGATGGAAGAAAAGCAAGTTACCATCCAAGGGGAAACGTATCCATTGCCAGAGGTATTCTTTGTCGTTGCCACACAAAACCCGATTGAATTTGAAGGTACTTACCCGCTGCCGGAAGCACAGCAGGACCGTTTCTTGTTTAAGCTGAAAATTGATTTTCCAACATTTGAGGAAGAGAAAACTGTATTAAGACAAGTAATAGAAAACAGCTTTGACGAAAAGCTAGTTTCTTCGATTTTAGACATGGACACTTTTTTAAGAATTAGAAAAGAAATTGAAAAAGTGACGGTTAGCGAGAATGTACTAGACTATACGATGCAAATTGTCCGAAAGACACGTGATACTGAAGCTATTCGCTACGGGGCTAGTACAAGGGCGGGAATCTCGATTGGAAAAGCGGCACAATCATGGGCATACTTGGCCGGTCGTGACTATGTGACGCCAGACGATATTAAAATGGTTGCTAAACCGGCATTAAGACATCGTATTCAGTTATCCCCACATGTAGAATTGGAGGGAGCAACCGTTGACCAAATCATTGAAGAGCTTGTGGGGTCGGTTCCTGTTCCAAGATAGAGGGATAATACCGACAAGCCGGCTATTGCTGCTCTTTCTCGTCCTCACATTCGCATTATTGATTGGAACGGGATGGGGAATATCATGGGGTTACGTCATTACTATTAATGTTGTTGTATTTAGCTTAAGTCTAGTAGACTTACTTTTTTCACCGAAGAAAAATCAGCTTTCCTTTCAACGAATAATAGCTGATGAATTAGAAAGGGGTATTTCCTATCAGGTAAAGATTGAGGTAGAGAATACCTCTGCCTATTCGTTTACATATCGGTTGATCGATGGGTTACCACAGTCATTCCAACGTCCGTTTCCTCTTGTTGGAAAAATACCAAAGGAAGCAACAATGGAGATCTCGTATGAAACGATTGCCATTGAAAGAGGAAAGTATGAAATCGGTAACCTTTATTTTCGCTATACGAGCCTTTTGGGATTATGGGAGAAGCAAACAACCATTGGAATAGAGGATTCTGTGAAAGTTATTCCGGATTTGACCGAGACAAAGCAGTATTTGGAAAATGCACAGCAATTTTTAAAATACGAAGGATTAAAAATTCGCAGACAGCGAAGTGGTGTTGGTGATTTTTCCAAGATAAGGAGCTATGTGGTGGGGGATGATCCCCGTAAAATCAACTGGCGTCAAACGGCAAAGCTGCAAGAAGTGATGACCAATGAATATGAACCGGAGCATGGGAAGTATATTACGATTTTACTTGATTGCGGAAGAATGATGGGCGCAGAATTGAAGAAAGGAAACCGTTTAGAGAGGTCGTTAGAAGCGGCATTGACCGTTACCGCAGCGGCTCTCCAAAAAGGCGATTATGTCTCTGTCCTTGCATTTTCAAAGGAAATTAAAGTATTTGTGCCGCCAGCTAAAGGAATGGCACACTTACAGACGATTCTCCAAGCAATCTATCATCTACAAGTGGATGCAGCTGAATCAAACTATGCAGCAGTGCTGCAATACTTAGAAATGGTTCAAAAGAAACGAAGTCTACTTTTATTATTTAGTGATGTCAGAACTTTTCTACATGAGGAAAGTGCGCTAATCTTATTAAAGCGGCTTCGGCAGCGGCACTTATTTTTCATGATTGGAATAGAAGATCAAACACTCATTAAGAGAGCCTGCGAAGAGCCAATTACGGTACAAGCAGCAATGTTGAAAAGCATTGCCCAGCAGCAGCTGCTATTTAAGAAACGGGAAAAAAGCAAATGGGAAAAACAAGGCCTCCAAATGATTGAGGCCCGTGAGGAAAAGTTGGTCATAGCCGCCGTATCCCATTATATCGATATTATGAATCAAAATCTTCTATAGCATTGGATTTGCGTAAATTTAGCTTTCCGATTATAACATAAAGAATTAAGCCAAAAACCGTTAAAAAAGCAACGATATATTTTGCTTCTAGAGAAATCGCAGCCGGGGTGATAAAGCCTTCAATTACTCCGGCGATGACAAACAACGGAATCGTTCCAAGCAGGAGCTGTACCGATCGTTTCGCATGATGTTTTAATTGATATCCTCTTGTGTATTGTCCGGGAACAAAGAGCTTATAGCCCATTAACAAACCGGCACCGCCGGCAATAAAGATGGCTGTAAGCTCGATCATTCCGTGTGGCACGATATAAGCCCAAAAATCATAGGATTTCTCGTGATGCCAAAAAAGGGCAGCAAGTGCGCCGATAATGATGCCATTGTAGACGAGCAAATAAACTGTTACAAGCCCAAATGTAATCCCGCCGGCAAAGGCAAAGATGGCAACCTTGATATTGTTGGTCATAATGCTGGCAGACATAAGTGAGGAGTCCACCGCTCCATTGCCCTCCCCGAGGCGGTCAGGATTAACACCTTGAGCCATTTCTGCCGGGAGGATGGCATAAATATGCAGCGGATCATTCGCAACAGCAATAAAGCTCCCTACGCCGCCAATGATAAATAGAATCATCGCCACCACAACAAACTTCCATTGCTCCACTAATAACCCAATAAATTTGGTGCTGAAAAAATGGCGAATTTGTTTAAAACTAGATACTTGATCCTTATACAACAGGTTATGTGATTTTGAAACAAGTCCATTCAAGTATTGCGTTACTTCGTCATTTGGGAAGTAGGTTTGACTGTAGGAAAGATTCTGGGCTGTCTTTTGATAGAGTCGATGGTATTGTGTAATCGTATCACCTGTAATCGCATTTCTGCGCTTACTCATTGTTAATACCAACTGTTCAAGCTGTTTCCATTCTTCGCGATGCATTTTTACGAATTGTTTGACGTTCATTTTCACACCTTCTTTTAGGGAGCTATGTAATTTTTTATTCTCTTTCTCCTTATTATAGAAAAATAGTAGAAAAATAGAAACAACATTAGAAAAAATCAACCGTTTGATGGGGGAATTTTTATGAATGAAGACCATTTAGATATTAAAACACCTGAATACGTTTCGATTCAGTTTCAGCTTGCCGGTTTAGGAAGCAGAGCAGCTGCTTTTATTATAGATCAGTTACTATTAGCGGTTGTAAATATATTAATCTTTGTTTTGCTTTTTTATGTTATGGATGGAATATCCTCGATGCAGTTTCTAACGGAGAGTTTTATTCCTATAGCTATTACGATTATTATTCTGTTCATTGTGAATTGGGGATACTTTTTTGCGTTTGAGTTTTTTTCAGGGGGTAGAACGATCGGGAAGAAGATAATCGGAATCAGAGTGATTCAGGAAAATGGGCACAGCATTACATTATTATCAAGTTTTATTCGGAATCTTATCCGCATCATAGATTCCCTGCCGACCGCTTACTTTCTAGGGATAATCATGATATTTTTTCATCCAAAGCATAAACGGCTTGGAGACCTTGTCGCTGGTACGATTGTCGTTCATGAGCGAAAGGCAAAACGGAAAAAGAAACTAACCCCAATCGAAAAAGAAATTGAAACTAGAGGATTAACCAAGGATGATATTGTTATCGATGAATGGACGTTAAAGTCGCTGGGAATGAAGGAATGGAAGCTGATTAGTACATATGTCAGCCGATATCCTCAAGTACCAATCGAAGAAAGAGAGCAATTAACAAAACAAGTTGCTGAAATCTTGCTTCCGAAAATGGGGCTGGAAGTAGAAGGAAAACGAGAAACTGATTTAGAAAATGCGCTCCTTGTACTTTATTTAATCCTGAAGGACGAATGGCAATTTGAATTGTAGAGAAATAAAAAACTCGGCACTTTCTAATGGAGGTGCCGAGTTTTTTTCTAAATGAAATTATAAAATAGGTGATAGGAGACGTGTTATGGCTTCTTTTAATTTGATACCCAAGGAGCGCTCTTTGTATCTATCCATTGTTAATTCAGAGCTATCTTGACAATCTTGCAGAAACAAATCATAAAGATTTTTAGCCACTTTTTCATCGTAGATGACCGCATTTACCTCAAAATTTAAACGGAAGCTCCGTGTGTCGATATTGGCAGTGCCAACAGAAGCCACTTCTTCATCCACTACAATAGTTTTAGCGTGGATAAAACCCTTTTCATAAAGATAAATTTTGGCCCCATAGTCTAAAAGTTCCCCCGCATATGCCCAAGTTGCCCAATAAACAACGGCGGAATCGCCCTTACTAGGAATCATGATTCTTACATCAACACCTGAAAGTAAGGCAATTTTACAGGCATCCATAAAACTGGCATCTGGAACAAAATACGGTGATTGGATGTACAGGGTCCTTTTAGCAGACATGATTAGTTTGATATACATATTTTTAATGTGTTCCGTTACTGTGTTAGGACCGCTCCCAATAATTTGTACCGGACTTTTTCCATCATGCTTGGAAACTTGGAAGGAATATGGTTCAAAACTCATCTTGTTCTTCGCAGCGTAATTCCAATCTAAAAGAAATCTGCCTTGAATTTGGGAAACAGCTTCCCCTTGGATCTTTAAATGGGTGTCGCGCCAGTAGCCAAATTTTTTATCCAATCCTAAGTACTCATTTCCAATATTAAAGCCGCCAATATAAGCAATCTTTCGGTCAATAATGCAAAGCTTTCTGTGATTTCGATTATTAATCCGGAAATTAACCAATTTTAGAAACGAAGGGAAAAAGGCTTCTACTTCACCGCCATAAGTAATCATCTCTTTAAAAAAAGCAGGAGATATCCTACGAGATCCAATTTCATCATAAAGAAGCCGAACCTTTACACCTTCTTTTGCCTTTTTGGTTAGTTCATCCCGCAGTTTGTCAGCAAGGGAATCCCGTTGAATGATGTAATATTGAAGGTGAATCTCTTCTTTTGCTTTCCTAATATCTTCAAACAATGAGCGAAATTTTTCATGACCATCAGTAAAAATTTCAATTTTATTGTCAAATGTAAGTAATGCATTGGATGACTTTACATTCATCAGGAGTAAATCAGAATGTTTTGATAGCAAATCATTGTGAAAAAATCTATTGTCTTGAAGTTGATGGATTTGTTCATCTACTGCTGATAGAAGATAACTTCTTTCTTCAGATGACAAATTGTAAAAATTCTTTTGCTTTAATTGTCGGCCTAGAAACAAATAAACGATAAAGCCAACGATGGGAATAAAGAATAAGATCATCAGCCATGCCCATGTTGAGCCAATGTCCCGGCGCTCAATAAAGACAACAACTGCTGCCAACAAAAAATTGATAACAAAGATGATAATGGATACATCTAGTGTGCTTAAATTTATTACATCCATACATTAAATATCCCTTCTATTTCACTAAGTCTATTGATATAGATAAATTTTAACTGAAATAGTTTAACTTTAAAAGAAAATAAAGAAAGAAAATTGACAAAGAGACAGCAGTTCAATTGACAATAGACGTTGTGTCATATATCATTGCAGTGATGACAATGTGTCATAATCAGATTTCACCATAAGAAGGGAAGAAAATGCCAAAAATTACATTTTATAATTTACCAGATGATAAAAAGGAAAAGTTAATAAACGCCGTTAAAAAAGAATTTTCAAGAGTACCTTTATATGATGCATCCATTTCTAATATCGTAAAATCCGCGAGAATACCGCGCGGCAGCTTTTATCAATACTTTGAAGACAAGGAGGATGCTTTTTTCTTCTTATTAAATGGTATTGTTATGAATAACAATAACAACTTTGCTGCACTTTTAAGAAAACATAACGGTGATCTATTTGATACCATGATAGATTTTTTCCAATATATAATCCAGGAAGAAGAAAATGTTCAATTCTTAAAAAATGCGTTTTTGAATATGACGTATAAAATAGAAAATAGCTTTGCCAATATTTTTAGAAACCGAGAAAGTAACGATAATTTCAGAGAAATTTCATCGTTAATAAATACAAGCAACTTAAACATTTCAAATGAACAAGATTTGTTTCATATCATGCAAATTATTACCACAGTAACCATTCGGAATGTAGTTGAAAAATTTGCAAAAGAGCTATCGAAACAAGAAGCATTGGGGAACTATATAATTGAAATGAATCTTTTGAAAAGTGGACTTGCAAGAAAAAAATAACAGTCATTAGTTTTTTTTGGTTTAATAACTAGTGACCGTGGAGGAATATAAATGAAACAAATGAAACCACCAAAAAAACCGCTAATATTTTACTATGGAGTGACATTGATAATCGTTTTGCTGTTAAATTCTTTTATTTTTCCAGCCATTGTTAATCGCTCAGTAAAAGTAGTGGATTATGGGACATTTTTAACTATGGTTGAGAAAGGGAAAGTAAAAGAGGTAGAAATTGAAAATAACACCATTGTGTTTAAACCATATGATACAAGTGAGGCCAAGCTTTATAAGACAGGAACGATTGACGACCCTAAATTAGTTGACCGCTTGCATAAGGCGAATGTTAAATTTACAAAGGTGATACCGAAAGAAACATCTCCGATCGTAAGTTTTATTCTATCTTGGATCCTTCCGCTCCTCATTTTTATTGCAATCGGTCAGTGGCTGATGAAGAAGATGCAAAATAAAATGATGGGTGGTGGAGGCGCTTTATCCTTTGGTAAAAGTAATGCAAAAGTATATGTGGAGGCCCAAACTGGCATAGTCTTTAAAGATGTAGCCGGGCAGGATGAAGCAAAAGAAGCCTTACAGGAAATTGTTGATTTTCTGCATAACCCAAAAAAATATAAAGAAATCGGTGCGAATATTCCAAAGGGTGCTTTGTTAGTAGGCCCTCCTGGAACAGGGAAAACCCTTTTAGCAAAAGCGGTAGCAGGGGAATCCAAGGTTCCATTCTTCTCTATGTCAGGTTCTGAATTTGTTGAAATGTTTGTTGGAATGGGTGCTGCAAGGGTAAGGGATTTATTTAAACAAGCACAAGAAAAAGCACCATGTATTGTATTTATTGACGAAATAGATGCCATCGGTAAAAGTCGAAATTCAGGTATGGCAGGCGGCAATGATGAAAGGGAGCAAACATTAAATCAGCTTTTAACAGAAATGGATGGATTTGATGCAGATAAAGGCGTCGTCATCCTGGCCGCAACCAATCGACCTGAAACACTTGATAAAGCACTTTTAAGACCAGGAAGATTTGATCGAAGAGTTCCGGTTGAATTACCTGACTTGGCAGGCCGTGAATCAATTTTGAGAGTACATGCTACAAAAGTGAAGTTAGCTGATGATGTTGATTTTAATGTGATTGCTAGAGCTACATCAGGGGCATCTGGGGCTGATTTGGCCAATATAATTAATGAAGCGGCACTAAGGGCGGTAAGACTAGGACGCAACAAAGTTGTCCAAAATGATTTAGAAGAGTCAGTTGAGGTGGTCATTGCCGGCTATCAACGGAAAAATGCGGTCATTACGATGAAGGATAAATTAACAATTTCATATCATGAGATTGGGCATGCATTGGTTGCAGCAAAACAAAGTCATTCGGCACCAGTCCATAAAATCACCATTATACCTAGAACTTCCGGTGCTTTAGGCTACACGATGCAGGTAGATGAACATGAAACGATCCTAATGACAAAAGAACAAGCCTTGGATAAAATCACAACTTACATGGGGGGGCGTGCAGCAGAAGAGATCATTTTTAAAACTGTCACTTCAGGTGCCTCCAATGATATTGAACAAGCAACAAAGATTGCCAAAGCAATGGTGACACGGTTTGGGATGAGTGAAGAATTCGATATGATGGCACTGGAAACAGTCAATAATCCGTATTTAGGCGGGGATACCTCCCTGATGGTATCGGCAGAAACAGCAGCCAAAGTGGATGCTGAGATTCTCAAAATTATCAAATCCTGTCATGAAAAAGCTATTCAGATTTTAGAGGAAAATAAAGATAAATTACACGAACTTACTAAGTACCTGTTAGAAAAAGAAACGATAACCGGTGAGGAATTTATGGCGATTTTATCAGGGAAACAGGGAGCGAATGATATATTTGAAAAGCGGAGTTAATAGAAAATAACAACATTAATCATGTGAAAGCTCATCTTAGTGATACATAAGGTGAGCTTTTTTTTTGGAACTTTTTTCTTTTATTAGTGTCACACTTTACCAATGTTCTACGACTGATATGTAAGAAAGAAAAAAAGTGGGTGAGGAAAGGCTTGAATAAAGATAGAGAAGGGCTCGTGATGGATTGGTACGAACTGTATTATGATGATATTTATCGGTTTATCTTATATATGATAGGTGATAAACAATGCTGTGATGATCTAGTCCATGACACATTTCTACGTGCTTATTCAGCAGTTGATGGATTTGAAAATCGGTCGGCAGTTAAAACGTGGCTGTTTAGTATTGCAAAGTATTTGGTGATTGATGAAATTCGTAAACGGAAACGTAAAAGGCTATTTTCCACTGTGAGGCTTAATCAAGAAATTCCTTCTTCCTTTAATTTAGAACAGCATATCGAAAACAAGGAGTTTGTTCTTCAGCAACTAGAAAAGATCCAAAAGCTAAAGCCGAATTATCGTTTAGTGATAACGTTAAAAAAAATTGAAGACTGTACAACAAAGGAAGTTGCAGAAATTCTCGATTGGTCCGAGTCAAAGGTTCGTAAAACCTTATCAAGAGCATTACAATCCCTTAAGAAAATGAATGAGATAGGAGGGGGAAATCATGGCGAATAAACAATTTGAAGATAAATGGGAGCTGCTTAAACAACTTGGTTCAACAGATACTCAAAAAGACGCGGTTAGAAAAAGAATTCAAGAATCAATCCATCGTCGCCCCTCCAAAACTAGTCCCATTAAGTTCTATCAATGGAAAAGTATTATTGCAGCCTCATTGCTTATTGTGATTTTCGGAGGTTTTCTGTTCATGTTAATGAAGGAAAATCCAAAGCAAAATAATTCTTCAAATTACACAATTGACTATAAGTCTTTCAGCTGGAAGCTTGATGATGTAACTAGTAAAAAGACAGGTGATTATTTAGAACTTTACCGCAAAAATGATCCCATTCCGTTTGGAACCGTTAATGAAGTAACGAAAGATGAAATGAACACGATTATCAAGTCCAAGCCGATGTTTGTTAACAAAGAACTTGAACATTTCCCATATAAGACATTCATGTATATAGAGCATGTAAAAATGCAGGACGTTGGCATTCGGTATTACTTCTTTATTCCGCTAACTAAGGAAAAATGGATTCAGTATACATTTGATTATCCAAAGATTGAGTACGCTGACATTTTTCAAGCGATGTCTTCACTAGAGCTAAAAGGAAAAAAGGCATATCATCATGACGAGGCACTTTATGTGACACATGGCTACGGAAGCATGATATATCCCGTAAATCTAGAGCCAATTTCCGTTACCTCAAATAAAATCGAAGTGTATAGTTGGAGTGCAGCATCCACAAAGGCGTATGATCAATATTTGGAAAAGATTTTGCACAGTGATGGCAATTGGCAGAAGGAATCTGGAGAGGGATTGTCAAACACTTTTGTTTCAGTAGATGGGAATGAAGTTATCACCATCAGTTTAAATGGAAATGAATTAACATATGAATATTTTTACCCGAACCAGGATGAATAACTGAAGGGACCAAGCATTTATGAAATTTCTAATGCTTAGATGGTATGTTAAAAATATGGGTTAAGCAAAATAAAAATGAAAAACCAAAACCGAATCAACACATATGGATTCGGTTTTTTGTTTTTCGCTATTTATTATTTCAGAAATATCGTAGCGATTATCTCGAAAAAATTAAGTAAATAGTGGAAATTGAGGGAAATTTTTAACATACAGTCATAAAATGGAGCAATTTGCCGAATCTCTGTAAGGGATTCTTTTTTTGATTATATTTTTGAGGGGAGCAGTAACTGTGAGTACGACATTTATAAAAAGAAAACAAAGATTAGCCGAATTGCGTAAGAAAAAGATGAGTGCGCGTAATAAAAAACTGGCAACTGCCGCGATTGCCGGAGCATTTATGGCTGTTGCGTTTATGACTACAAAAGTCGAAGCATGCAGTACCTCATATACAGTAAGGAAAAATGATACTCTATATAGCCTATCGAAAAAGTATAATATCAGTATCAAACAGCTAATGGAAGTTAATGGTTTAACGTCTGAGAAAATAAAGGCTGGACAGCAACTTTTGGTACCTGATCATTCTATAAAAAGCTCCAACCTTTATATTGTCCAAAAAGGGGATACCCTTTACTCTCTGGCAAAAAAATCGGGTGTCAGTATGAAAGAATTAAAAAAGATAAATCATTTACAAACGGAAAAGGTTTACATAGGTCAAAAACTGAAACTTTCTATTGATTCACCAGCAGAAGACATTAAGCCAGTGTACAAGGTGAATCCAGGAGATACACTATGGGGAATCGCAAACCGTTTTGGGGTAAAGGTAGAAGATCTAAAAAAAGCGAATGGACTTCGCCTAGATATGGTTCTTATTGGGCAAAAGCTCACAATTCCCGGTCCTGTAAATCAAACTAAAGTAAAGGTTGTAGGTGCCGCTGACAACTTTACCGTAGAATTTCAGCATAAGAAAAAACCTTTAATATTAAAAGTGGCATACGGTACTGCAGCTGAATACGAAAATAGATCAGGGCAGGAAGTAATAGTAGTTCATAAGAACGGGGCCCTTATTTCAATTTTATAATTCAGAGAAAACACGTTTGATTTAATTCAAACGTGTTTTTCATAAAAATATATCAGTCAAAGTATTTACTAGATGGTTTTATATCAAATGAAAAGGCTTCAATAATATTGAAAATATTCGAAACTACGAAAAAGCCTTTAGCACAGTGATAGTGTACTCAAGGCTTTTTTGTTTAACTACTTCAAAAAAAGCTTAATTTTATTAAGTCCGTTCTTCATATTTGGGTATCGAAACGGGATATCAAATAACGTCGTTTGTTTAAGAACGCTTTTTTGATGGGAAAAAGTATCAAAGTTTCCTTTTCCATGATAGGCACCAATCCCACTGTTTCCGACTCCGCCAAAAGGCAGGTAAGGGGAGACAAAGTGATAGACCGTATCATTTATACAGCCTCCACCAAAAGAAACGCTGTTTACAACTTCCTGTTGAACGTTGTTATTTTCCGTAAAGAAATAGAGTGCGAGCGGCTTCGGGTGACGATGAATTCCTTCCAGTACCTCTGATAGCAAATCGTATTCAAGTACAGGTAGAATCGGCCCAAATATCTCATCCTGCATGATCTGATCATCCCATGTGATATTTGTTAGAACCGTTGGCTCAATCATTAAATTTTCTTGATTTGACTCTCCGCCCATAAAAAGTTCTCCATTGTCGAGAAAGGAACACAACCGCTTAAAGTGCTTATCACTCACGATTCTCGTAAAATGCACATTATTTAATGGCTTCTCCCCATACAATTCAATCGTCGCTTCCTTGAATTGCTGGAGAAATTGGTCCTTAATTTTTTTATGAAGATACAGGTAATCCGGGGCGATACAGGTTTGTCCGGCATTGGTAAATTTCCCCCAGGCAATCCGCTTGGCTGCTAATTTAATATTGGCATCCTCATGAACAATACAAGGACTTTTTCCGCCCAATTCTAAGGTAATAGGGGTTAGATTTTTTGCTGCTGCCTCCATAATGACTTTTCCAACTGGAACGCTTCCTGTAAAAAAAATATAATCAAATTTTTCATTAAGCAATGCTTGGCTCGTTTCCACGCCTCCTTGCACAACAGAAATGTAGTCCTCGGGGAATAAATCACTAATGAGTTTCCCAAGTACTTCAGATGTTTTCGATGTCAATTCTGAAGGCTTGATGACCGCACAGTTTCCTGCGGCAATAGCACCGATTAATGGAGCTATTGCTAATTGAAAAGGATAGTTCCAAGGGGCGATTATGAGCGTCACTCCATATGGTTCTGAAAAAATGAAGCTGCTCGACCCAATATGGGTGATTGGTGTTTTTACTCTTTTTGGCTTCACCCATGAACGTAAATGTTTAATCGTAAATCGTAATTCTTCGAGGACAATTCCTATTTCAGTGGAGTAGGAATCAAATTCAGATTTATTTAAATCTGCCTTTAAGGCATCCATCAGTTTTTTTTCGTTATTTTTAATCGCAATTCTTAATTTTTGAAGTGCTTCGAGTCGATAAGCTACATCTTTTGTAGTTTCCGTCCGAAAAAAAGATTTTTGCTTAGTAATTAGAGAATTGTAGGTCTGCATTTCATCAGCCGCCTTTTAATCATAATCAAATTTTTAGATTTTAAGGGAATTCTATTCCTTTATCAGTTGGTAAAGATTAAACAGATCTTCTTTATTTAGAATTCTTGGTACAGGATAGAGAGGGTTTGCTTCCTTAAACGCACGTCCGACCATCACCGGAATATCGCTATCGACAATCCCGCTGACCTTTTTAGGAATCTCCATCCTTTCGTTAAGCTTTTTTATGGCTTCAATAAACTTAACTGCCTTTTTCTGGGTAGTATCCACTGGTTCACCAATTCCAATTAATTCTGCAAGCTCGGCTAAAGGCTCGTGAACGGATTCACCGTAATACTCCAGAACATAGGGAAGGATAATAGCGTTCGCAAGTCCATGGGGAACGGAATAAAATCCACCAAGGGTATGGGCAATCGCATGCACATAACCAACATAAGCACGTGTGAATGCCATCCCGGCCAAATAGGCAGCTTTTTGCATATTCGAGCGTGCTTGAATATTTGTCCCGTTTAAATAGGATTCATAGAGATTTTCAAAGATTAATTTTACCGCATCTAAACTGTATTGTGTTGTTTCCTTTGTGTTACTTTTGCCAATATATGATTCAACTGCATGTGTTAAAGCATCAATCCCAGTTGCTGCAGTAATATGTTTTGGAAGATTAACAATAAGCAATGGATCAAGGACAGCATAATGCGGAATAAGTGATGTGTCCATTATGGCATATTTTTCATGTGTCTTGCTATTGGAAACAACTGCAGCTAACGTTGCTTCACTTCCTGTACCAGCTGTGGTAGGAATGGCAAATAGGGGAGGCATCTTTTTTAACACCTTTAATATACCCTTCATTTGGGGGATACTCTTTTTAGGTTTTGCTGCCCGTGCACCAACACCTTTAGCACAATCCATTGGGGAGCCTCCGCCAAATGCAACAATTCCGTGACACTTGTTTACGGTGTACATTTGAAAGGCTTCTTCGATATTATCAATCGTTGGATTTGGGACAGTTTTGTCGTAAATAAAATAATTGATTCCTTCGTCTCGCAGGTCATTTAGGAATGGCTCCATTAGTCCAATCGACATGATTCCTTGGTCTGTTACGATTAAAACGCTTTCAATTTTGCTGCGTTTAATAAGTTTCGGCAGTTCTTTCAAACTATTTTCTCCCTCAAACAGCTCAGGTTCCCGCCAAGGCATGAAGGAGGAAGCTGTTTTCATAACTCCCTGAAAAACTCTGCAATATACTTTATACATAACATTACCTCGCTTTCTTTGAAAAATCGAATTCTTTTATTGCAATCTTCGAAGTATGTAAGTATGTAAACTATCAACAGGATACCCAAAAGA
>Ga0213821_1000083_pt1 | contig 61342 bp, 51 predicted proteins | sample MC6MC0909MG_FD_179894 | JGI IMG/M metagenome (GOLD analysis project Ga0213821, IMG submission 179894) | Enriched soil aggregate microbial communities from Iowa State University, Ames, United States - MC6-MC0909-MG | ecosystem: Environmental > Terrestrial > Soil > Unclassified | place: USA: Iowa...
CTTCATGCGATACAACCGAATCAGGCTCCACAGCCACAACAACTACCTGTCGCCGATAGCTATGGAGCAGCAGGCGGCGTGATAACCGTAATCGGTGTCCGGCAAGACTTGACCAGAACAGCTTGCCTGCGATCGAGGGCAAAGCCCTCGCCTACGGCCTTCAGCCGTAAGACATTTCCGAACCTGCAACCAAATACTTCAGCTCAACCACGCTTGGGAATTACCCTACGACCGCTACAGCCGTTTCGCTGTTGTTGAGCACGAGCATCAGGGCTAATTTCCTCGGGTCGTCAGATATTGACGGCAGGGTGTGAGAGCCCGGCTAATCGGTAGCACTGCAATGGCAGCCAATGCGGGCAGACTTCGGTCTGGCCGGATTTCCGATTTTTGCCGGTCTCTCACCCCGCATTCGGCTGCCACCCAATTCTGTGAGAGGAAGACGACTGGCAGCTCCTGAAGACAAAATCGGAACTGCACCATGAAAAAACTCGTCCCCGACCCACCCCACCTCAAACTGCTCACCCCCTCTGACACCTGCACCCGGGCCACCCCCAACCCGAACACCCCCTCCCCCGCAGCTATCAAGGAATGATCAGATGACCCACGACCTCAGAAACTGGAAAACCGCCGGTAGCGAAACCTTCCTCGACCTCTACCGCATCCTGCCCGGCGTCCCCGCCGAACGCGCCTTCGAAGAACTCTCGACCATGCTCGGCCTGATCCGCCACCTCACCCTCGAAGCCGAGATCAACCGCGATCACATGGCCCTCGGCGCAGCCCGCTACCTCAGCGCCTTCGCCAAGGCCGTGGCCGATGACATCGAACTGGGCAAACTCTACCCCAACGCCCAGCCCTGACAGCGCGCCCTATCTGCCAGCCAGCACTTGGATTGAACCCACGCCCAAACGCCACAGTCCACCCTTCAGGCCCACCTTCCAGAGGCCTTGCAGAAGGAGACACCCATGAAAGGTACTGCTCTCTCAGCCCTGTTCGCGGCGGCCACCCTGCTGGCTTCCCCCGTGTTCGCCGCCGACGACCTGTGCGCCATGAACCTGCAGAAAATCGACGACAGCATGGCCACCGCCGGCGCCACCTCCGAAGGCCTCGACAAAGCCCTCACCGAGCACGTCGACAAAGCCAAGGCCGCCCAGGCCTCCGGCGACACCAAAGAATGCATCGCCATTACCAGCAAAGTGCTCGAACGCCTGGAGAAAACCGACAAAGGCAGCGGCACCAGCGGCGGTAGCGGCGGCGCGTGAGGCCCGGCACGGGCGACGACAGGACCAGTTGTCGACGTCGCCCGCGCAAAGGCGTATACTCCGCCTTGCGTGCTGAAAAGCACGTTCAGCTAGAGCTGAGTGTGGGGCCGATTAGGATTCGACGCCGGTCACGAAACTCTAGGTGCATGCCGAGTTGGTAACAGAACTCGTAAATCCACTGTTGCAACTTTCTATAGTTGCCAATGACGAAAACTACGAGGGTTACGCTCTCGCTGCGTAAGCAGCTGAGCCCGCTCTCCTGGTAGCTTCGGCTCCAGCAATCACTAGGGGATGCCTGTAAACCCGAAGTGATTGTCATACAGAACAGGATCGTCGTGTAGCACGTTGGGGGCAAAGCGACTAAAACTTACCCAACTCGTCCAAAGCACCCTGCCACTCGGGCGGCTGCGGATTAACTCAGTAGAGACGGCTAAGCATGTAGTACCGACAGCGGAGTACTGGCGGACGGGGGTTCAAATCCCCCCGGCTCCACCAAATGATCAAAAAAAGACGTCCACGGACGTCTTTTTTTGTGCCTGCAAGCCAGTAAATACGCGGCTTCCAGCGCTTTTGCGGTCTTTCGAGAGTTTTTGAGTTCCAGCCATTCGGGTATTCCAGAAGGTATTCCAGCTCACCCGGTGCTAATCTTTGGAATACCGAATCAGTGCTTGAGGACAATCTCATGCCTGCTCAAACCCTCCGCCTCTCCGATCGACAGCTCAAGGGAGTCAAACCGGCGTCCAAGGATTACGTCCTTACTGACGGTGACGGTTTGCAGCTCCGAGTACGCAGCAACGGCTCGTTGCTGTGGAATTTCAACTACCGCGAACCGGTGACAAAAAAGCGCATCAACATCGGCTTCGGGACCTACCCCGAACTGTCACTGGCGAACGCACGAAAGAAGGCAGTCGAAGCGCGCGAGCTGCTCGCCCAAGGCATCGATCCGAAGGTGCAGCGCAATACGTTGAATGAAGCCAAGCGCGCAGAAAGGGAACATACCTTCGAGAACGTGGCCACCGCCTGGTTCGAGCTCAAGAAAGACTCGGTGACCCCGGCCTACGCCGAGGACATCTGGCGGTCGCTCACACTGCACGTGTTCCCCGATTTGAAGACGACACCACTCACGAAAATCACCGCGCCGATGGTGATCGCATTGCTTCGTCCAATCGAAGCGAAAGGCAGCTTGGAGACGGTCAAGCGTCTAAGCCAGCGGCTAAACGAGATCATGACCTACGGCGTAAACTCCGGGCTGATCTTCGCCAATCCGCTCACCGGCATCAGGGCAGTGTTCAAGAAGCCCAAGAAAGAGAACATGGCTGCGCTTCCGCCCGAAGAACTCCCCGAGCTCATGCTGGAGATCGCGAACGCCAGTATCAAACGCACCACCCGCTGCCTGATCGAATGGCAGTTGCACACGATGACTCGCCCCGCCGAGGCGGCGACTACTCGCTGGGCAGACATCGACTTTGAAAGGCGCGTTTGGACTATCCCTGCGGAGCGGATGAAGAAGCGCCGCCCACACAGCATTCCTTTGAGTGTTCACGCTGTCGCGTTGTTGGAGTCACTGAAGACCCACAGCGGCCATCGCGAATACGTCTTCCCGGCAGACAGAAATCCGCGCACCCACGCCAATAGCCAGACCGCCAACATGGCATTGAAACGCATGGGGTTCCAGGATCGGTTGGTCAGCCACGGCATGCGCTCGATGGCCAGCACCATCTTGAATGAACATGGGTGGGACCCAGAGCTCATTGAGGTCGCACTGGCGCATGTCGACAAGGATGAGGTGCGCAGCGCTTACAACCGGGCCGACTACATCGAGCGCCGGCGTCCGATGATGGCTTGGTGGAGTGAGTACATCCAGAAAGCCGCCACCGGCAGCCTGCTCGCCTCTGCATACGGCCAAGTCAGAGACAAAAATGTGGTCCCGATTCGTTAGCCCTGTGCAGGCGCAAGAATTGCGGTAACAGCTGAACGTTCATGACTCGGGGCAAGCAGCCTCGCTTATCCGCTTCTCAGCGCGGGTCCATCCAAACAGGGCTGCAAAGCCGCCCTGTTTGGATGGACCTTATTTTGAAAAGCTAAAAGCCACGACGTTGTCCAGGATTTACCACGGAATTCCACCGGTGGATAACCGCTTTTCACGCCCCCAAGAGCGCTGAATTTCGGCCCTTGACCGGGTTTATCCACAGGCGTAGAACTGGCCGTGCAAAGGCTGTCGATGACAGCACCCCAGGTGACCCGAACCTTGAAGGTCACGCCGCTCCCGCGGTGGTTCTCCCCAAGGGCGATTAGCATTCGGCAGCTCGCCCGGTCACCTTCCCGGTGATGGATGCTCTTACACATATGGCCCTCGTGCGCCAGACACACCGTATCTCACTGCCCTGCAGCAACCTATCCGCTTGGCCGACTATTGCGCCAACCTGTGCCCGTCTCTTTCTGTGGAAAGAGACGGGCACTCTTACCACTGCTGCAGCCCTGATCGCACATGGCTTTGCGGCATTCCCCCTCGTGACAATCGGCGTGACAAACGCCGATGTCACCAGCACCAGCTATGTAGATGATGGTGCCGCAGACCAAGGAATGGACTGCACCTGACTGACAGTCAGGCATGACCCGGTCATCGCATTGCTGCTTGCACATGGCTCAGGATCTCGCGGCACTGGTCTCGTCAATCAATGCAGCCTCCACCCGCCCACCGGCAACGGTGCTCAAGAGGCCAGATCATGAGATGCCCTTGCTCCCGGTCGTAAGGAGCCGCCAGTCCCGCGTAGTGGACATTCCCCACAGGTCGCAGGGGCCTTGATCCCTGATAACACTCAGCATTCTTGGCGGGATGACGTGAGGGATAGATCGGTAATTTATGGAGGAAGGCTATGCAACGGCGCGAAGTACAAGGGCCACCACGCCCCTTGTTGGAACAGCAGATTACGCCCCTACCCTACCCGGTCGCGGCGCTGGGCGATCTTTTGCGGCCGGCCGTAGAGCGCATGGCCGATGTGATCGGCGTGCCCTGCGCCATGCCTGCGCAATCCGTTCTGGCCACAGCAGCCCTAGCGAGCCAGGCGCACGCCAATGTCACCTCGACGGCCGAATCTATCCGTTGTCGCTGTACTTGCTGTCAGTAGCTTCCTAGGGTGATCGCAAAAGCGCGGTGGACCAAATACCTCTGCCGCACTTTTCCTTGGTTTACTCAAGCTGCAGCGTCCCAATGGGCATGGTAGGGATCACAAATCATCAAAGCGATCCAATGCTATACGCAACCAGACCGTCAAAAGCGATTGTGGTGCCTATATCCCGTTCCAAATTGATATGCTCCACGCCTACAAGAAATCCTGCAAGGGATTGCATCGACCCGTCAGGAAAAATGCGCCGAGAATTCAACTCACCGCAATGGCGACTGAGTTCGTTACCCTACTGGATTTGAAACGTTAAAGGCACGAATACGGACCGAACGAATGAGCACCGAAACCCACCGCCAGCTTGCCAATGATATCTGGAGCATCTGCAACCTGCTACGCGGCCCCTACAAGCGCAACGAGTACCGTAAAGTCATCCTTCCACTGACTGTTCTACGCCGGTTCGATTGCCTGCTGGCTCCGACCAAGACCAAAGCGCTAGAAACCTTCAACCTGTTCAAAGGCAGGCCTGAAAGTATCATCCGCAGCGTGATGCAGACGGCCACTGGCTACCCGTTCTATAACCTATCAAAGCTAGAGTTGCGCCCGTCCGAAAAAGGCATCAACTCACTGCTGGATGATCCGAGTAATCTGGCGCCGAACCTCAATAGCTATATCAATGGCTTCTCGCCTAATGTGCGGGCGATAATGGAGCGCTTTGCCTTCGATCAGCAGATCGCCAAAATGGCTGAGAAAAATCTGCTGTTCAAGGTCATCCAGAAGTTTGCCTCCATCGATCTCAGCTTCTTGCAACTCACGCCCGATCAGGCCGCGATGCAAATGGGCTATGTGTTTGAAGAGCTGATTCGGATCGGCGCCGAACAGTCGAACGAAGAGGCCGGGGAGCACTTCACCCCGCGCGAAGTCATTAAGTTGATGGTCAACCTGCTGCTGTCTCCAGAGCAAGATCTGCGCCGCAGCCACGTCGTCAAAACCATCTATGATCCGGCGTGCGGAACGGGTGGCATGCTGTCGGTAGCCGAGAAGTACATCCGTGATCTCAACACAGAAGCCAACCCTCTGCTCTACGGCCAAGACTGGAACGACGAGGCCTGGGCTATCTGTCGCTCGGACATGCTCATCAAGTGCGAAGACGCCGACAATATCGCGCTGGGCGACACATTCACCAAGGATGCCCACGCCCGTGATGAACAGGGCCAGAAGCGCCGCTTCGACTATATGCTTGCCAACCCACCGTTCGGTGTGGAATGGAAGCAGCAGCAGCGCTACATTGAGCACGAACGCGATAATTTGGGTTACAACGGCCGCTTCGGTGCCGGCACACCGCGCATCAACGACGGCGCCCTGTTGTTCCTGCAACACATGATCGACAAAATGCGCCCAGCAACCGAAGGAGGTAGTCGCATAGGCATTGTGTTTAACGGCTCGCCCCTATTCACCGGCGATGCCGGTGGTGGCGAATCAGAAATCCGCCGCTGGATCATTGAGAACGACTGGTGCGAAGCCATTGTCGCTTTGCCGGAGCAGCTTTTCTACAACACCGGTATCAGTACGTATATCTGGGTACTAACCAACCACAAAGTGCCTCAGCGTAAAGGCAAGGTACAATTGATCGATGCCCGTAATCATTGGGTACCAATGGAAAAAAGCCTGGGCAACAAGCGCCGCCGAATAGGCGATCCGTCCGACAAGGCGAAGGATCCGGACCACATTGGCGACATAAGCACTCTGCACGGCCAGATGGTGGATGGCACAACCCGTTGGGCGCTGTTTGATAAGGATGGCAAAATAACCGATCTGCGTGCCCAGACACCAATCACGCCTGCGGCGGACGGGCAGACTTGGAAAGAGCTGATCGTTAGCAAGGTGTTCGACAATGAAGATTTCGGCTACCACAAGATCACCGTCGAGCGCCCCCTGCGTCTGAACTTCCACGCCACATCGGAGCGCATCGCTCACCTTGAAGACGAAACTGCCTTTAAGAACCTGGCCTCCAGCACCAAGAAGGATGACGCGGCGCGTCTGATCGACATTGCCGCTGGCGAAGCGCGTCAGCAGCAGATACGCGAACTGTTGGCCGAGTTTGCCAAGCGACATCCCGAGCAGATCAACGACCGCAAGGTCTTCCTGGAGCACCTCAAACCGATTGACAGAGAGTTGGGTGTGCGCCTAGCTGCAGCAGAACTCAAAGCTGTGGTCAATGCACTTAGCGAGCGCGACGAAAGCGCAGAAATCTGCCGCAACCGTGATGGCGACGCCGAGCCCGACACCGAACTGCGCGACACTGAAAACGTGCCGCTTAAGGAGAGCATCCAGGTCTATTTTGATCGCGAGGTATATCCGCATGTGCCCGATGCCTGGATCGACCACAGCAAGACCAAGGTGGGCTATGAGATCCCGCTCAACCGCCACTTCTACCGGTACGATCCGCCGCGCGAGCTGGAGGTGATCGAGCGTGAAATCAAGTCACTAGAGGCAGATATCGTGCGCCTGCTGGGCGCGGTGACGGCATGAAATACATTATGTATGACGATTACCAACCAAGCTCGATGGCATGGGCCGATCGAATGCCAAAACACTGGGACAAGGCGGCGCTTCGCTGGCTCTCCAAACGTTACTCGGGTGGCACACCTGATAAGGGCAATGACGCATATTGGGAGAATGGCTCGATTCCGTGGCTGAACTCCGGCGCGGTTAACGACGGTAATATCACCACGCCCTCGGAATTGATCACCCAAGAGGGTTTTGCGAACAGCAGCGCCAAGTGGATTCCCGAAGGTGCACTAGTGATGGCACTGGCAGGGCAAGGCAAGACCAAAGGTATGGTCGCGCAATTGGGCATCACGGCTACTTGCAACCAGTCGATGGCCGCCATCATTCCGACTCGGCGACTAGAACCAAGCTATCTTTACTGGTGGCTGACGGCGAACTACCAGAACATTCGAAATCTCGCGGGTGGTGAAGCACGCGACGGCCTGAATCTGGAAATGCTGGGATCTATTCCTTGCCCAATCCCGCCATCTGACGAACAACAAACCATCGCCCTTTTCCTCAACAACAAGACCGCACAAATAGACGACCTGATTGCCAAGAAGCGCCAGCTTATCGCCAAGCTTAAGGAAAAACGGCAAACGCTAATTTCCTGCACAGTCACCCGAGGGCTGCCACCACAAGCCGCCAAAGCTGCGATGCTGGAGCCCAATCCAGAGATGACGAAATCTGGGGTGGAATGGTTGGACCAACTGCCAAAGCATTGGCAGATTCTTCCTATGACCAAGTACCTCAGCGAGATGTCAGACTATAGGGGAAAAACGCCAGAGAAGACCAGCGAAGGGGTTTTTCTTGTCACCGCTAGAAACGTGCGGATGGGGTACATCGATTACGAATGCTCTCAAGAATTCGTGTCGCCTGATGAATACAACGAAGTCATGCGCCGCGGCCTCCCGAAGATTGGAGACATTCTCTTCACCACCGAAGCACCGCTCGGAAACGTAGCAATAGTCGATAGAGAAAATATTGCACTCGCCCAGCGAATAATTCGCTTCAGGCTGAGCCCCCGCCACTTCTCAAGCCAATTTGCCCTTTACGCCATGATGGCTGACTATTTTCAGACCCAACTGAAGAGCCTGTCGACAGGCTCGACCGCAGAAGGCCTAAAGGCAAGCAAGTTATCAGTACTTCGGCTGGTTTGTCCGCCGCCACCAGAGCAGAAGAAGATTGAACAATTTTTGAATGCTCAGTGCGCAAACCTGGAGGCGCTCGTTACTTCTTCGGAAGAGGTAGTTCAACGCCTGACCGAGTACCGCCAAGCAGTCATCACCTCTGTCGTCACCGGTAAAATCGACGTGCGGGGGATTGCATGAGCACGCCATTCGAAATCGGAAGTTTCGATGAATACCTGCGCACCATCCATCAGGAGCTGCCGCGCAGCAACGGCAACCGCCTGTATTTTCGCGGCCAGTGCAAGCGCGCCTCGGAAGGCTTCGCGCTGGTGCCATCGGTAGCGCGTTACACGTTGTTGAAGACGATGCAGTTGTCCGAACGCGAGCAACTTGAATGTGAAGTGCTGGAGACTTTCAGCAACCACTTGCTGACCTATGTGCAGCACCGTCCTACCACACCTTGGGAAGAACTGGCGATTGCCCAGCACCACGGCCTACCGACGCGTTTTATGGACTGGACCACCAACCCGCTAGTCGCGCTGTACTTCGCAACGCGTGCGAGCGAAAAGTCCGCTCAAGGAACGCCCGCCGACAGCGCTGTTTATGTGTTGATCTCCAACCCAAAGCGCTACAACGACTTGCGCCGAGGATATACCTCGCCAATCAAACCGGTGGGAGATACCGCGACCGAACTTGCCCAGCCCGCAACTGACGACGATGACGCCTACGCCGAGTTCGGTGTCAGCACGGAGGACGAGGTCAGCGCACGGGCGAACAACGTACAAGTCGGCGACGACCAAGTCGACGACTTTCTTGCCGAACTGGGGCCCGCCGAGCTACCCACGCCGTTCAAGATATCCGAAAACATCATCTACGACCCACCGCACGTCTCTCCCCGTATCCGCGCGCAAGACGGCGTCTTGCTAGCCTGTTGGCAGCCGATGCAGCCGCTGGACGACAAGGACTACTTGGAAATCGTGATCCGCCACGACGCGCAGGACGACATCCGCCGCAGGCTGGAGCAGTACGGTCTGTTCGATAAACAACTCTTCCCCGACCTCGACGGCATCGCTAAATGGCTCAAATATCGCGTGTTCGAGTGCGGCGGACTAACATGAGGAGGCAAAGCCATGCCAGCTCAAACCACTGAACGCGCCTTCGAATTCCACGTGGAAAACACCCTGCTGCAACATGGCGGCTGGCAGAGCGGCACCAATTCCGAATGGGACAAGGCGCGCGCTCTGTTCCCGGCGCGGGTGCTGGACTTCATCGAAACCACCCAGCCGAAATTGTGGGCTGATATGGCTACTCTGCATGACGGCAACCTCAAGCCCATGTTGCTTGAGGCTTTGGTAAAAGAGCTGGAGATAAAGGGCAGCCTGCATGTACTCCGCCACGGTTTCAAGTTCTACGGAAAGCTTTTCCGGCTGGCCTATTTCAAACCTGCACACGACTTGTCGCCAGATGTACTGGCGCTTTATGCACACAACCAGCTCACAGTGACGCGACAGGTTTCTTGCCACCTCGGTGATCACAGCACAGTGGATATGGTGCTGGCTGTCAATGGCCTGCCGGTGGCAACCATTGAGCTTAAAAACCCCGGCACGCATCAAAGCTGGCGACATGCGGTGAAGCAATACCAGAACGACCGCGACCCACGAGCGCCTCTTTTCGATTTCAAAAAGCGGGCGCTTGTGCACTTCGCCGCCGATCCAGATGAAGTGTGGATGACCACTCGGTTGACGAAGGAAAAAACGTTCTTCCTGCCCTTCAACCGAGGCAGTAATCCGGGGCAGATCCAGTGCGGTGCGGGCAACCCGCAACACACCAGCGGCTATCGCACTGGTTACTTCTGGCAGGAAACGCTGCAACGAGATAGTTTTCTCGACATCCTCGGACACTTTCTGTTCATCGAGAAAGAGGAGCAAAAAGTAGACGACGGCCGAGGTGGCAAGAGGTTGGTAACCACCGAGAAGATGGTCTTTCCGCGCTATCACCAGTTGTATGCGGTACGTGCTTTGATCACGACATCGCGCGGCGAGGGCCCCGGCCGCAACTACCTGATTCAGCACTCTGCGGGCAGTGGCAAGACCAACAGCATCTCATGGCTATCACACCGTCTAGCCAGCCTGCACAATGCGCAGGACCAGAAGGTGTTTGACTGCGTAGTCGTCATCACCGACCGCAAGGTCCTCGACAAGCAGTTGCAAGACGCCATCTACCAGATCGAGCACGCGCAAGGAGTGGTTAAGGCCATCGACCAGAATGCCAAGCAACTTGCAGAGGCACTAATCGACGGCACCAAGATTGTCATAACCACATTGCAGAAGTTTCCCTTCGTATTGCGTGGCCTGCTGCGCGCGGCGGGAGCCGAAAACCAGGACAAAGCCAGCGACGAGGAAAAGGCCCAAGCCAAGGCGTGGCAGGCAGCGATTGCCGCGCGCCGCTACGCGGTGATCGTGGATGAAGCGCACTCCAGCCAGACCGGCGAAACAGCACGTGAGCTCAAAGGCATTCTTGGTGCCAGTGCCAAGAACGTCGATGGCGAAGAGGAAGCAGACTGGGAAGATCGCCTAAACCAAATTATGGCCTCGCGCGGGCAGCAGAAAAACCTGAGCTTCTTCGCCTTTACCGCCACGCCGAAGGGTAAGACGCTAGAGTTATTCGGGCGTGCCGGCACCAGCGGCAAACCCGAAGCCTTCCATACATATTCAATGCGCCAGGCCATCGAAGAAGGATTCATCCTTGATGTGCTGCGTAACTACACTACGTACAGTACATGGTTCAAGTTCGTAAAGACGGTGGAGGACGACCCCTCCATCCCGAAGAAGAAAGGTGCCAAAGCCCTGGCCAAGTTCAAGGAACTACATCCGCACAATATTGAACAGAAAACCGAGGTTATGGTCGAGCATTTCCGCGAACACGTACGTCATCAGTTGGGCGGGCGCGGTAAGGCTATGGTAGTCACGGCCAGCCGTATCCAAGCTGTGCGGTACAAGCTGGCGTTCGAGCGCTACATCCAGGAGCAGGATTATAACGACATTCGTTCATTAGTGGCATTCAGCGGTACTGTGAAAGACCAGGACACAGGCGTCGATTACACCGAACCAGGCATGAACCTGGATACCGTAACCGGAAAGCCTATCCCCGAAAGCCAATTGGCCGAGCGTTTTTCCTCCAGCGACTACCAAGTGCTGCTAGTGGCCAACAAATACCAGACCGGCTTCGACCAGCCGTTGCTGTGTGCGATGTACGTGGACAAGCGGCTGGACGGCGTGCAGGCGGTACAAACGCTCTCACGCCTGAACCGCAAGATCGCAGGGAAGGACGAACCCTTCGTGCTGGACTTCGTGAACAAGCCCGAGGATATCTACGCCGCGTTTAAGCCGTATTTCGACTCGACCAGCCTGCAGGAGTCCGCCAAACCAGAGATGCTGCCTGCAATCAAGCACGAGCTAGATCAACTACAGATCTACCATTGGAGCGAGGTGGAGGCCTTCGCCCGCATCTTCTATCGCCAGCCGGATCGGCAGAATCCGGCCGACCACGCGCACATGCAGAGACACCTGCAACCTGCGGTGGATAGGTTCAAGGCCATTGAGGACGACGAGGTGCGCTCCACTTTCCGCGAGAAGTTGGGTGGGTACGAGCGGATGTATTCCTTCTTGAGCCAGATCCTGCCGTACGCTGATCCCGACTTGGAGATGCTCTACAGCTACGGACGTTTCCTGCTGCCACACCTGCCGCCGGACCGTGATAACACCGTGGTAAAAGTCGGCAACGAAGTGGAGTTGCAGTACTACCGGTTACAGCGGGTGTCCAGCGGGCCAATTGAGCTGAAGTTGGGCGAGCCCGAAGGCGTCTATAGCCCCACAGATGTCGGCACAGGCCAAGCCAAGGAAGAAAAAGCACCGCTGTCGGAGATCATCCAGGTACTCAACGATCGTTTCGGCACCGCCTTCACTGAAGAAGACCGCCTGTTTTTCAACCAGATCAAGGCTAGAGCTACCAGCAACAGCCAGGTGATCCAGACGGCAATGGCAAATCCCTTAGACAAGTTTCAGTTGGGTGTGCGCAGGCTAATCGAAGAGCTGATGATCCAGCGCATGACCGAGAACGACAAGATCGTGACCCGGTATATGGATGATGGAGAGTTCCAGCGTGCAGCATTCCCCATCCTCGCCAAGGAGATATTCGAGACAATCCACGAGCAACAAAAGCCGACAGGTAACGACGGTATTGCTTAACAGCGACTCTTAATCAAGATCAACTAGACTAGAAAAGCCCTTGGAATTTATTAAATTTCAAGAGCTTTTTTTTGATTTTCGAAAAGCCTTTAAAACGCGACCTAAACAAAATGGTGGCGTTGTGGACGATCATGCGCCAAAGCAAGCAGTCCAGATTGGCGAATCGGCCCTTGCATCAACAGGACTTATGAGCGACCGGATCATTAATTTTTGGGAGACTGGCATTCCAAACGGCGTTCCAAAAATAAATCGAAATCTATATTACTTAGTAAATTTAACTATTTAGAACATCAATTCAGCATCCCCCGGCCCACCAAAATCACCACATCCCGGCTCACTCCTCATTAAAGTAATCACTATCCAGCTGCTTCACTTCATACACCTGCTTGATACTCACCCCCAAGTTGTTCTCCACCATCAATCGCGCCAGCTCAACACCGTCGATCAGCACCACTTTGATATCCAGCCCCAATGTTGCAGAGCGGGCGCCATCGGAGAAATCCGACGTGGTAATGAACACGCCTTTGCGCGCACGCTGGCGTGTCAATGCTCCAATAAACTTATCGATTTCCGGGCGGTGCACAGTGTTGGTCCAGCGCTTGGCCTGCAGATAGATCACATCAAGGCCGAGCTTGTCTTCTTTGATAATCCCGTCGATCCCATCATCATTGGTCGCCTGGGTCGCCTTGCCGGCCTCTTTGCGTGAGCCGCCGTAGCCCATTGCGATCATAAGATCGACCACCAACTGCTCAAAGAAACTGGGTGTCGCTGCCCGCACTTGCACTAACAGCTCTTCTGCGAGTGACTGCAGCAGTGCCTGATGCGCCTCTGCCAACTGCTCGTCAGGCGTCGTTTCGGCAACACCAACATCTACCAAGGCGGGGGTTTCAAGCTCTTGCGGTTTAGCGGTATGGAAGTCTGCGAACTCGGGGAACTGCTTCAACCAACTAACCGTGATGCGCTCCGGGCCATGAGCCAAAGTATTGAGGCCCCGAGGTGTAATCTGCACCATCCCCTTGGTCGGGATGCACAGCAAACCCGCCTTATTCAGATAAGTACGCGCCCAGCCCACGCGGTTGTTGATGACTGTCTGATGGCCGGAGGGCAGACGCTCCTTGCGCTCGTCCTCGGTTAGTTGAAACTGCTCGGCCACCTGTACGCGCACCTCGCTCAGCGGCATCGGCGCACCATTCTGCACAGTGGCCAGCACAGGCCGCATCACACTTTGAAAATCAGGAATTGCCATCGTTGCACCCCATCCTTGCTAGCCGCGCTCAGGCACGGCGCATAACGCTGTCATCAAATAGCGTCTAGCTCGCCCAATTAATCAAAGACGTCCACCGAGCGCTCCACGCTTCGCTCTCATCGAGAGCTAAAGGAGCAGCCGCACCATCCGCGCAGCAATACATGAACTCACTCCCCCATCAAAGCCGCCATCAACGTCGGATCATAATCCGGCCCGTCATAGCTAGCCGGATTCAACAACGCCAGCCCAGCCTTCTGACACCGCTTCCACCCCGAATGCAGGTTATTCACCAACGCCTCCGTCTGTGCGATCTCACTCTCAGTAGCCCCAGCATGCTCAGGCCAGTTGTAGAGCCCTTCGAAGAAGTCTTCACACTCAGGCTCGTCGCCCATGATCTCGCGTGATTCCGCCAGGCTGTCGTACGCATCCCGACAAGCCTCGCGCAACTCATCAGCATGAGCGCGGAAATCGTCATCGTCCCAGTCTTCAAACTCTGCGCGCAAAAATTCGGGTACTTGGCTCAACGACTTGAAATGGCGTGCGCCGCGATCATGGCGGATGAACGTCTCGAAGAATTCCTCGTCGCTGAAGGTCTTGCCAGAAGGCGGTAGCCAACCTGCTTCCTGGTTGTTTCCATACGCGCTGCGCACGTGCTCAGCCAGCAACTCCAAGTAGGTTGCAACATCGGTCCCGGCGAAGATGCGCAACTGCTCGTCCTTCAGGCGCTCGAAGTCATCGTGGCGTTTCTCATACGCCGCTGCGACCTCGTGCGCGCGCTGTTTTGCTGTTTCAAACCAAGCGGGGGCGGCTGCCATGCCTTTGTCCTCGAAGATGGGATTCTTAGGGCTACAACACTAAATCGGCCAACGGCGCCGTTAATCCAGGCTAAGCCAGGGTTTCAATTCTGCGCGGTTCGCCAGTACCAATTGCTGAGCTTCCGGTCGGGCGTCATGCAGGTTGGGGTTTACGTGGAAGCGTTTGACCACATACTTGGCCAACGCCTGCGAGCTCTCGACTACCAGCTGTCCGTCTGTCATGGCGTAGTCCACTTCAATGATCGCGCGTTGGGCTGGGGTCAAGCGTTCGTCCGGCTTGAAGATCACGTTGATTTTGCTGTTCCACTCCAGGTCTTGCTCACTGCCGTTCTGGGTTTCGTCGTCGAGCAACTCTGGCTCGCCTCGGAAACGACTCAGGACAAAGTCGCGGTACTCGCGGTTCTTCTCGCAGTAGGCGCGCACGTGCCAGCGCATCCCGGTGTAAACCAGGGTGTGCGGTGCGATCGTGCGCCCTTCCACTTCGGGGGTTTTGAAAGAGACGTACTCGATGTCCAGCCGCCGCTTCTCTCGGCAGGCCTTGAGCAGGGGCCGTAGTACTTCGGGGCGCACTGAACGGTCCGGCACTTTGAGCACCTCAGTATGGGCGTAGGCCAGGTTCAGCCCTTCGATATGCGGTGCGCGCTCATCGTTGTGATTGAGTAGGTCCAGGTAGGCACTGGCGCTGTCATCGATGAACAGTGGCTTGAATTGCCGTGTCGGGACGTAGCCTTTGATCTGCTTGTCGTAGACGAGGTTCTTCGAGGCGTAGTCGGTGATGTAGGTGTTGATGTCTTTCGATGCCTGCTGGCGGCTGATGCCGAAGCACTGCATCAAGTGGTTGGTGGTCAACCGGCCCTCCCACCAGACGACTGTTTCGATCAGGCGATAGCGCAGGGCGAGGTCCCAGCGTATTTGATCCAGGCTTTGAGTGCGTTTCATGGTGGACCCGAGATGAAGGGTAGCGATGCGCGACCAGATGAATGACGTGTCGTCAGATCCTACGTGTCCACTTATTTTCGATCAAGACCGCATAGATATGTAAAGTAAGCAGTCATATCCACCAGATATACACAAGGTAAGGCCAGCTGCCTCCCGGCCCTGCTCAGGCCAGGCGATCTGCGGCTCGCGTGATATCAAATAGCCTTTAGGCCGCCCTTGGCAAGCTGCTCGAAGCCAAACCCTACCTGCGCGAATCCTTTACCTGTACATGCAGCCAATATAGACATGTAGTTTTTATAGACATATCGTTTGGCTTACCGGCAAACAGCCACTACTCAAGGAAGCGTCAAATGGAAACCCTGCAGCTGGCATTGCTTAGCCTTAGCGGCATCACTGTGTTGATTCTGGTGCTACTGCACTCGCGAGTGGGGGAGGTCTGGGACGTGGTGAAAAACGACAGGGACGCACAACGCACCGCTCGTATCCATGAGCACGAAAACAACGAGTTGCGCTCTGAGCTGCGTGCCGAGCGTGAGCTGGCGGGGCAACTGCGGCGGCAGGTTCAGGTTCTGCTGGGGGTAAATCCTGAGGGCTGAAGGGAGGGGGCGTTAAGCCCCCTGCCCCAAAACCACCGAGACAGAATCACCAACGGTGCCTGTTCTCCATAACGTCCTTCTTTAGCTTGAGCTTGTGGCTTTCATCAAGGCTCAGCCCTGGGTTCTCGGAAAGCGATCGTCTAACGGGGTAACGAAGATCGCCCGCTAACACCTGTTGAACCTCTCTGCTCAGGATCGGATTGCTGGCCAGCTTCACCCTGACCTCTTGTTCAGGGTCCTGGGCCAGACGCATTTGTATAGCAGCAGACAACCTCGGATGTTTGCTCAGCGTTGCCTTCAATGCGGCGCTCGCATTGGTCAACAACAAAAGCTGTTCACTCTCTGGTAGCTCTGGATGCTTGGCGAACGCCTGCTTGATGCTGCTTTTACCGTCTTCTAGCAGCTTGGCCCTTACCCGCGGCAGCAGCGAAGGGTTGAATATCAAGCCCGCCGCTACCGAAGCCAGGCGGTCACCCGCCAACTTGGTTTGCAGCGCCTCGCCCTTGGCACACGCCGCTAACGAGGTGCGCAAGTCATCGTCCAGCACATCCTCATCAATCAGGCGAATCAGCAGGTCTTGCGGCGCATTGCCGTTCAAGCAGGCCAGCTTGAACATGGCCGGGTCGTACAGCGGTTGGCCTTTGCGCACGTTGAGTCGAATCGACAGTACGTGCTCGGGGCAGCGCGGGTTGGCATACACCGCCTCCGCCACACTACGCTGCGCGTCCTTAGACAGCCTTTCCAATTGATCGCCCGGGCAGTCGGGGTTTCGCGCCACTTCCTCGCGCTTCACATGGTTAGGGTCGGCAGCCATCTTGATCATCTGCGCCACGCTCAGGCCTTGATACTCGGATGCCGGACGCAGCTTGAGCTTTTCAAAGAGCTCCTCGTACTTGGCGACCTGCTCACGCAAGGTTTCACGCAAGGGAATGGTGGAGCCAATAGCGTCCTTCAGATGCTTTTGCGTCAGCGCCCCGCCGTGGATGAACGCAGTGGCTACCGCCTCGTTGATCGAGTTCTCGATATCGGCACCGCAGTAATCCCGGCAGAGATTTACCAGCTCATCCATCTGCAAGTCAGCGACGTGCTGGCCCGATTTGCCCAGGTGGATGCCAAGGATTTTTTCTCGCTCAACGGGGTTAGGGAAGCCGACATAGAAGATCTCGTCGAAGCGCCCCTTGCGCAGCAGTTCAGGTGGCAATGCGGTGATGTCGTTGGCCGTGGCGATGACAAATACGGCGCCGGTTTTTTCCTGCATCCAGGTCAGGAAATAACCCAGCAGCCGGGCAGTCACTTCCGAGGCATTGCCACCGCCCATGCCGACAAATGCCTTCTCCAGCTCGTCGACCCAGAGAATGCAGGGGCTGACAGTCTCGGCCATGCTGAGCGCGCGACGCATGTTGTGCTCGCTCTCCCCCACGTACTTGCCCAGCAGCGAGCCGATATCCAGGCGCAACAGCGGCAACTGGAACAGGCCTGCCGCAACCTTGGCGGTCAGGGATTTACCACAGCCAGGCATGCCGGCGATGAGCACGCCCTTGGGCGTCTTGACGCCCTTCCGGGTCGCTTCGTCCAAGCGGCGGATGATGGTCGAGCGTTGCTCAAGCCACTGCTTGAGGTTTTCCAGGCCGCCGATATCGCTGACGCCGACATCGACCCTGACCATCTCCAGCACACCGCTCTTGACGATGATCTGCTCTTTCTCATGGAGGATGGTATTCAACGATTGCTCATCGAGCGTTGTCGTTTGCCGGCCAACCATTCTCAGTAACTGGGCCATCTCGCTGTAGGTCAGGCCACTTAGCCCAGACACCGCCAAGTCACTGAGGTGATCCGGGACGAGCAGTTGCCCACGCGCCTCAACCTCGGCCAGCAAAGCTTTGATTTCAGCGCGGCTCGGCAATGGCAAAGGCAGGAGCGTTACCTGGGCCTCGATGGGCGGCGGGATACAGACCGCCTCCGAAACCAGAATGACCGAGCACTCGCCTGCGTGGTGGCGCTCGATCGAGTTCAACAACTGCTTGAGTCGGGCAACCGCGAGCGTGTTGTGCTCCAGCGCCAAGCGAGCGCCCTTGATGACGATCAGCGATTGCTCCAGGTCCGCGTCCAGCAGCGCCAGCAAGGCGTGCTCCAGCTCGGTTTTGCTTGATTCCAGGTTGCTCAGCGGTTGCTTGTTGTCAAAGCCTACCCAGCCATAGCCAAGGTTCCATTCGTGGATGCGCTTGAGCTGGAGCTTTTGCTTGAGTCGGATCAGCAACTGATCGACACGCGCCTCTTCAGCGGACTGGATATAGATGGCGGGAGCACCAGCCAGAAAGTGCTCTTCTAACTGGACTTCAAAACCCTTTTTATCGGTCATCGGTCCGCCTCAACTAAACAGCGAAGAGAAGAAATTTGCCACACCGCGGGCGGCCTTCGCCCCCACATCTTTGACTACGTTGACCACGTTGCGAATAACCTTCCCTGCAGCCTCGACAACCATTCGCCCGCCCTTCTCGATCAGCATGCCCACCGCTTTGCCGGCGGCCCGGCCAGCGACACCGCCAACCACACCACCGATAGCCGTCCCTCCCGGGCCGAACACGCTGCCTAACGCGGCGCCCCACGTAGCACCGAGCTGCGTGGCTTTCTCTTCAACGGCTTGAGCCAAAGACCGAGCAGCCACCATGGTTGCCTGCTCGATGGCGTTTATCGCGGTATCGGCGAGGATGTCGCCTTGCCCAAGCTGGTACAGGGCTTTGGCCCGCTCAAGGCCGATGTAGGTGGTAGTGGCAACTTGCTCGGCTTGCGCGTCGCCGAACACCCTCAGCCAGCCGCTTTTGGCAGCGACCATCACCCCACCGGACACTGCAACCTGGGCGCCAACATGCTCGGCCGACTTCAGCGAACTGTCGAAAAACGCTTGAAGCGCCGTGCTAGCGGGTGCGTTTTGCTCGCCACGCAGCCAATTCCAGGTGCGTTGCCCAAGGATGCGGGCGCCATGATACGAAGCGTTCAAAGCCGCATTGAGCAGTGCTTGGCGGTTGATGTCCTTGGCGATATCCAGCCGCGAGCTGTCATCCCAAACAGGCGGTTGCAGTTCGCCAACAACTGCCGAAGGGTTGCTGGCGATATCGCTGGAATCGAGTATTTGCGCCAGCGCCACATTGGCTGACGCCAGCATGCCCTGCACTTGGCCTGCGTAGTCGCTCAGCTTTAGCTCGGGGTTGTCCTGGGCATCCTGCTCCAGCTCCTTGGCCAGCCAATTGGCCGCGCTTTTTCCTTTGTCGAGGTGGCGTTGCAGCGAGGCTTTATGCTGGTTAGTGCGCGAGATCGAGTTGATCAGGGTAAGCGCGACTCGCTCGACTTCAGCGTTGTTTTGCCACAGATGCGGATACTTGTGAAATTCCTGGATGAGCCACTGATCCAGCGGCATTTCGCTGCGATGCTGGTCGTATGAGCGGATGAAGCTCCGGATGACTTCGACCGCCTTTGGCGCACTGCTGGGATCTGCGAATGCAAGCTGGCTGAGCCGATCTGCTTGGCGCGTTTGCTCGGACTCTTCGAGAAGCCGTTGTGCCGTTGCATCCTGCGGGGAAAGTGCGTTTGGGGAGCTCATGACGGGCTGTCCTTGACCGGCTCAATAAGGAAAAAGGGGGTGATCCAACGATCAACCTGGGCGCCGCAACACTGGCAAGCGCCCGCTTACATCTCTACAGGAATGCTTTGACCAACAGCGTAACGACCACGCCCAGGTTCACAGCGAGCGCTGCACACACCCAGATAAAGCGCTGCTTGGACTGGCGCTGCACTATCAGCGCCTGTGCCTGCTGCGCTGCAACTGCGCTGGCGATCTCATCGAGCTTGGCCAAGGTGTTCTGCTGAGCATCGGCGCTTTGCTCGCGGTGGGCTTGCAGGTCTGCAGACAACGCTTTGAGCGCCGAGCCCAGGTGATGCAGTTGCGCCGCGCCAAGCTTGCTCAAGCGCTCCTCAACGCCGGTAAGCGCCTCGCCAAGCTGACGGCTGCTTTCGACAACCTGCGCGCCAGCCTTCTCGAACCGGCCGTCTTGCGCGCCCTCAGCCTGCAGAACCATGGCTTCGATGCGCTTGGACACCTGGCGAACATTGCCCAGGTCATCGGCCAAGTCTTCGAACGCGCTGTTGAGCTTCTTCAGCTCCGAACGCAGGCTAAGCACGCTGGACTCGAAGTCGCCCTTGAGCGTCAGCGACAGGCCACCGCTCGCTTGGTCGATGCTGCGCTTCATCGGCGCATTGATGTGTTTTTCCAACAGCGCTGATAGCTCCTGATCAGCGGCAGCGATTTCGGCATCCAAGTCAGATCGGTCCATCAGAACTTCTTTCCTTCCAGCATTTTGTCGAGTTCGCCCAGCAGCACATGCAGGTAGAACACGTCATAGACCTGTTCTGTGGCATTGGCCGGACGGCGGATGGCTTCCCTGACGCGGTTGAGCTCTGCCTGGAAAGCTTCGAAGATGTATTGTTCGAACTTGTACGAGTGCTCCATGCTGAACTGCATGCGGGCCTGGAACTGCTGGTGGGCGTGTTCAAGGTGCTGACGCTTGTCTTGCACTTGCTGAACTTCTGCTCGGCGCTGTTCAACAGCTGTGTTCATCACGACAAGCCGGCGCTGGTAGTCAGCGTTTTTGCGTTGGAAGACACTCTCCTGATGGTCCAGGTACTTCCGGATCGCCTGGGTTGCGGCTTCACTGTAGGCGCCGACGATTTTTTCGCTGGCCCGCTGGAGCATGCTGCGGTCAGCGCGAAAGTTCTCACTCGACCACCAATAACCGTCAGTCAGGTACTCGTTCATCTTTTGATAGAAGCTGCTCAGCGCGCTGGTATCGGGTGGCGATAGCTCAGCCAGGCGAAAATTGGCCTGACGCTGGGCGTGGCGCTCGCACATCGCCCGCCACTTTGCCTGGATGCCATTTTCGAACGCCACCGCCACCGACTTCAGCGCACTGACAGACTCTTTGGTACTGGGCAAAGACTGGGTGAAGAAGCGCCGCACATCACTGCCTCTTTCCAGTTTTCGGTAACGGCGCAGGCGACGTTTCTGATGATTGAGAACGACGGCTTCTTTCTGGAACTTGATGCGTAGCTCCTCTACCTGGCCAAGCGTCTCCCGCGCGTGGCGAAGATCATTGTCCAGTGCGACCTTGTGCGCCTGGTAATGAGCGTGCTCGCGCTCGAGCCTGGCATCGATCAAGGTTTTCATCTTGAACGCAGAGGCCAGCCGGCCGTAGGGGCTAGCCGACTCGGTAATGCTCATCAACAGCTCACGGCGCAACTGCTGGATCAGCTCGACGGCAGCCTGATGGTAATCCGGCGTCGCGCCAAGGCTGTGCAACGAGTCGCCGAACTCCAGCGGGTACAACATCGCTTCGACCGGCTTCGGTGGCTTGTAGTCATGGGTACCCAGCTCTTGGTAGAGCTTCGCCCTGACCTGCTCCAGCGTGCGCGGCGCTTGCCCGAACCAGGTTTTGAAGCTGGCTGGCGAAAAGGTGTAGGAGAGCACCACCCGGTAGCGGTTGGGCTGCAGCATCCAATCACCCAACGCCGCCAACTTGAGCTTGTTGGGGTGCAAAAAGCCCAGATCGTCCGCTCGCCCGACCAACAGGATCAGGTCAGCGGTGGCCACATACTTCTCGGCCACGCGCGTGACCTGGGCTTGTTCAGCCTCGTTGACCGCGTTGATGCCTGGAATATCGAGAATGCGCAGGTCCAGGCTCAGTGCCTCGCCCGCGCCTTGCTCGAAGAACATCGCTGGAAGCCGCACCGAGAGCACGTCTACCGACTGTGCCCGGCCTTCTTCCAACTCGGTGCGTATCGCAGAGAACCGCAAGCGTGCAGCGTCGTCGTCCAAAGGCTCACTGCGGTCGCCGATGTACCAACTGTCATCGCTCGAGCGGCCATACCGAATCGCGCAAGCCGTCGAAGACTTGCCCATGCGTTGCTCGCCGCGCAAGACACTGGACGCCCGCGCCAAAGCCTGCCCGGTGATGCCGAGCAGGTCGAGGATCAGCGTGGTCTTGCCGACCTGGGTCGCGCCATAGACCGCGACCGTCACATGGCTGGAGCGGTTGAAGTCGCCAGCCAGGCTCGGGTCGATCTCGTTGATGAAGCGCTGATACGCATCGTAGGCCCAGCGATAGCGGTTGGCGTACTTTTCAAGCCACATGGCGGCTTTGCGCGTCATCGATAGCTTTGACCAAGTTGACCCGCGCATGCTCCAGGCGGCTCAAGCCACGCGCCAGGGCGTCCTTGACCGTAAGGTCGGCGCCCAGGCCATAGGCCAACCGCAGGTTGCGCACCAGGCGCTCTTCGAGGCTCTCCATCAGATCGTCGTAGAGTTCGAGGCCCTTCTTGATATGGGCCTCGGCGAACTGGTTGAGGCTCTCGGCGATAAAGCCTTTGCGCGCAGCGTCGTAGCGCTGCACTTCGGTGGCACCGCGGTAGGCGACGAAACCGAGGGTAATCGCCCCAGCTGCCGCCATGGACAGCGATGCGCCCAGTGACGCCGCTGCCGTCTGGCCGCCCGTCAGCGTGCCGGCGATGGCCGGGATGGTGTCGATCGAGCCGTCGATAACCACATCGACCGCGAGGATAGCGGCCAGGGTGTTGAGCAGCGGCTTGGCTGATGCCGTGACCTTGGGCAGGTCTTGCTGGATGGACGATGCCAACTTGGCGAAGTCGAACGCTTCCAGTTCGGTACGGGCCAGCTCAGGGGTGCGGATGGCGACCGCCTGGTTGAGGCGGAAGTACTCCATGGTCATCGCCGGCAGTGCTTTGAGCACGTTCTCGACATGCGGCTCCTTGAAGCGCGCGGTGCTGTCGGTCGTCGCCACGCCCTTGGACAGCAGCAGGCGCAAATCATGGTGCAGCTGCTGCGCGTCGACCGAAGGCACATCGAGAGCCGCGCCGTCGTACCCCAATAGCTTATCGAGGCCTTCGTGCTTGATCGCGGCGAGCTGGGTCGAGCTGATCTCCTGGATGCCGAGCTCTTTCGCGGACATGTCCGAGATCGCCAGGTAATCGCTTTCCAGCGGCGATTGCAGGGTGCTGGAGCCGTTGCACCAGCAGTCGATGATTCTCGACCTGAAGCGGGTTTCGTTTTCACCAGACTGCAGGGTGAGGAAATTGGCTGCATGCCGGAGCTTGTTGGTGAACCCCTCCTCTTCCTCGTTGTAGCGCTTTTCGGCAATGTCTTTGACTTGCCCAAGGTAGCTATTGGTGTGCTCACGCAACCTTTTCGCATAGCGGTTGCGATAGCGCTCGGAGGCTTTGCTGAACACCTCTTGCATGCGCTCGGCCTGACGCTCGGTCAGGTGTTCGCTGATGCTTTGCGCGTCCAGCTCACTTTCCAGAGCCGCCTTGATCGTGGCCAACTCGGTATCCAGCAGCTTTTCTAGCTCACGCAGCCGCCCCGCATCGGAGCCACCTGCGGACAGCGCGTACTTGTTGATGATCTGGATGAGCTGGCCGGTCCAGTTCGAGCGGTAGGTTTCGTCACCCACGCCGGTGAAGATCACCCGGTCTTGCTCGTCGGAGCGAATCTGGAACACCTCAGCCACGGTTGCCGCCAGTTCATCCATCTGCTCTGGCGTGAGGGTTTCGGTCTTGGTCACGGCGATGGTGGGTTTGCGATCGGGGAAGTAGCGCGCGACCAGATCGTTGAGGATCAGCTTCTGGCTGTTGTCAGCGACGCGGGTACGGTCGGTGACCAAAATGCTCCCCAGCGAGTGCACCAGGGTGTGGCGCATCAAACCCTGCCATTCGACGTTGTCCGGATTGAGCATTTCATAGCCTGGAAGCAACACGAAGCCACAGCGCTCTCCTGCGAAGTACCGGCGTGGCACGTAGAGCTTGGGGAACAGGCAGTCCAGGTTGCCGGAGTTGTCGTAGCCGCTGATCAACGCTCGGAACGCGTCCTGGCTAATCTGTTCTTCCTGCTCGTTGCCTTGGCCATCGTATTTGACGACAACGGCATAGGGCGCGTCGCATTCCTTCTCGAGGATGAACACCGGTACACGCTCGCCGCGGCCTTGGTTGTCGGCCAGCCAGCCTTCATCGAGCTGGTACAGCTCGCGCACCAGACGCGTTTTACCAGCGCTTTGGCTGCCCGCTACGCAGATGTAGTAGACCGAAGACAGCTCACGGGCGATGCGCAGCTTGCGCAGGATCGAGACCAGCGCAGGCCTGGGGTTGCTCCGGGTCTTCAGTTCGGCTGAGATCTTGAGCACGCCAGCTAGCGCATTTTCCATGTCTTTGATCAGGGGGGCTTTCATCAACTACTCCTGTTGAAGCTTGCGCAGTGTCTGGCTGAGGTCATCGGCTTGGGAGGGGATTTCTTGATGACGTGATAGGCGCCATGATGGCCATTAGCCCACTGACAATTCAAGTCAGTCATTAGCCATACACCCCCTGAAAAACAAAACGCCCGATGCGCGGCATCGGGCGTTTTCAGGCCTCAGGTGCGGCGCCCTCAAGCCATCGGCTTACGCAACAAAATATCTACCGCAAAAACCCCCAGCACCGTCCCCGAAACCCATCGCTGCGTACGCATAGCCGAAGGCCGCTCTGCCAAGAAGCGACTGACCCTCGAAGCCGCCAGTACGATCAGCCCGTTGACCGTCACGGCAATGACGATCTGCACCAACCCCAGCTGCAGAAACTGCTGCAAGGTCGAGCCTTGAGAGGGGTCGATAAACTGCGGAATCAGTGCCGAGTACATCAAGGCGATCTTGGGGTTTAGCAGGTTGGTGACCAAACCCATAGTGAACAGCCGCCGTGGCGAATGCGGGGGCAGCTCTCGTGCTTGGAACGGTGAGCCGCCATTGGGCTTGAGCATGTTCCAGGCCAGATACCCGAGGTAGATGCCCCCGGCGACTCGCACTACGTCATAGGCCAGCGGTACGGCCTTGAACAAGGCCGCCAGCCCCAGCGCCGCTGCGACCAGATAACACACGAAGCCCAGGGCCACGCCTGCAAGCGAAATCAACCCTGCCAGGCGCCCTTGGGAAATCGCCCGGGAGGTCAGGTAGACCATATTCGGCCCTGGTGACAGGACCATGCCCAGGGCGATGATCGCCACCCCAACCAGGCTCTCGATTGGCATCATCAACGTACTCCCTCATCCTTGGGTGTATCGGCAACCGTCGGCGCCTCGCGCCTATTTTCACCCCACTAGAGAGGGTGTTGCCGAATCCTAATTTCGTCAGTCTTCACATGTACCGCAAATTCAGCGTCAGACACTATCACCAGTGCCCCATGCTGCCCAGTCAGCGTACGTCTCACGCTAGGGTAAATGGCCTTGTCCATTTTAAACGCCAGCCTGCTTGCACTTCAGCTAGCTGCAGACTGGCGTGCGTTCGAGCAGGGCTCGTTCACCTGCGGCAACGGCCGTCGCAACAGCACACCGACCACCACGGCAAAGATCAGGGCAGCAACACCAGCCGTCAGCAACACCGCCTCAAACCCACCCACAAACGCGCTCCGAGCCACCGGCGCCACCACCGCGCGCAACCCAGGCTCAAGCAAAGCCAACGCCGCCGGCAGATCCCCCGCTGCCACTCGCGTAGCCATCTCCCCGACCTTTTCCACAGCCTGCGGCGCCACCCCAGCCATCGCCTCGCGCAGCAACTGCCCACTGCGCGCCGCCAAAATCCCTCCCAGCACGCCAATCGCCAACACGATCGCGCCAAACCGCGTAGTGGTACTCAACCCTGACGCCATCCCGGTGCGCTCACGCGGCACACACGCCATGATATTTTTCTGCGTATCGCCATTGAGCAGCCCCGCGCCAGCCCCCAGCACCACGCTTGCCAGGGCGAAGCCAAGATAGCCACCCTGCCCCGCCGCCCAGGCACACAGCAAGTTCCCGGCGCCCACCAACACCAACCCCAGCGCGAACACATCAGCCGGCGCCATTCGCGCTGCCAGGCGCATCCCCCAGCGCGGGGTCAGCAGCATCGCCACCGCGAACGGCAGCATTCCTGCGCCAGCAGCCAGCGCCGACATCTGCAGGCCGTTCTGCAGGTACAGCGGCAGCAGGGTCATCATCACCTGGGCGCAGGCGGCGTAGGCGAACATGCCGAGCAAGGCGCCGATGAAGCGGCCACTGCGCATCAATCGCAGGTCGATCATGGGCCTGGCCTGGGCGCGCTCTACCAGTACGAACAGGGCGAACAGCACGGCGGCAATCAGCAGCCGGCCGAGCGTGGTGGTGCTGTCCCAGCCGACCTGGTTGGCGTCGATCAGCGCCCAGATCAGGCAGCCCAGGCTGGCGGCGAAGGTCAGGCTACCGAGGGGATCGAGGCGGGCTGCGGCGCTGTCACGCGATTCCTCCACGCTGTGCATGACCATCGCGCCGAGTATCACCACCAGCGGCAGGTTGATATAGAAGATCCAGCGCCAGCCCAGGGTACTGGCGATCAGGCCGCCGAGAAGGGGCGCGAAGGTGATGGTCGCGCCCATGCAGGCGCCCCAGAAGGCCCAGGCGCGCATGCGTGCTTCGGGTTCATGGAAGCGGTTGCCGATGGCGGCCAAGGCGGCGGTGAGCAGCATGGCGGCGCCGACGCCTTTGGCGGCCCTGGCGAGGTCGAGGAACAGCAAGTCGGGGGCGGCGCCGCAGGCCAGTGAGGCGATGCCGAATACTGCCAGGCCGAGCATCAGCAGGCGTCGTCGGCCGAAGCGGTCGGCCAGGCTGCCGGCGGGTAGCAGGCAGGCAGCGAAGGCCAGCAGGTAGGCGCTGACCACCCATTCGATGTCGGCGAACGAGCCGGACAGGTCGCGGGCGATGCTCGGCAGGCTGACGGCGACGATGTTGGTGTCGAGGATGATCAGGGCGCAGACGGCCGAGGCGGTGAACAGGGTGAAGCGGGCGGAGGCTGGGGTGGGCATGCATGGCTCCAGGGAAGGGGCTAAGGGGTGCCATGGGGACAGACGTGTGCTGATCTGTCTTGGGGCCGCTTTGCGGCCCTTCGCGGCGGGTCGGCGCCCCGACAAGCCCGCTCCCACAGGATGCGCATTGCTCTGCAGATCAGCGCTGTACCTGTGGGAGCGGGCTTGTCGGGGCGCCGAACCGCCGCGAAGGGCTGCAAAGCAGCCCCAAATCTGACGCCACTCAATCTTGCCCCGCTTTGGCCTCTCATCAGCATTCATGTGGCCGGTCGCCGTAACTCGTTGCCACGGCGCCAACCCTCTGGTGTTACCTTCACCATAACGTTGTCCGGCCTCGTGCTTATTAGCCACAGAGGCCTGCGTCATTACCCAACAGGTAACGAGCCTTCATGGAAATCCGCCACTTCCGCTACTTTCTCTGCGTCGCCCAGCATGGCCATTTCACCCGGGCCGCTGAGCAGCTGGGCATTGCCCCGCCCACCCTCAGCCGGCAAATCCAGGACATGGAGCGCGAGCTGGGCGTGCGGTTGTTCGAGCGCAATCAGCGCGAGGTGAACCTCACGGCGGCAGGCCAGGCCCTATTGCTTGAGGCCGAGCAGGCGGTGCGCCAGTTCGATGCGGCGCAGTTGGGCGCGCAACGGGCCGGGCGTGGTGAGAGTGGCTTGATCGAGTTGGGCTACGTGGCCTCTGCCGCCTACTCGGGGATACTCCAGGCGCAGGTGACGCGCTTCAGCGCAGCCCACCCCAACGTGCGCCTGAACATCCGCGAAACGCCAATGGTCGATCTGCCGGCCCAGGTGCGCGATGGCCAACTGGACATCGCCTACGTGCGCTCGCCCATGGAGTTGCCGGATGAGCTGGACGCCATCGCCCTGCATCAGGAAGGTTTCGTCCTGGCGCTGCCGGCCAGTTCGCGGATCAATGAGTTGAAGAGCATCCCCGCCTCGCGCCTGGCCGAGGAGACGTTCATTCTCCCCGAGCAGATTTCCGGCACCCTCGAAGTGGCCAGCCTGGGTGGTTTCGAGCCGCGCGTGGGGCCGCAGCCGGGAAGCCTGGTGGCGGTGATTACCTTGGTGTCGCTGGGCCAGGGGGTGGCGATCGTGCCAGAGTCGGTGGTGGCGCGGATTCGTCTGCCGCAGGTCACTTACCGGCCGGTGGAACACTGCCAGGCCAGCTCGTGGCTGAGTGTGATCCACCGGCGCTTCGAGAAGGCGCCAGCGGTGATGCGCTATATCGACAGCGCACGCCAAGTGTGAAACGGCAGGTGCAAAAAAAGGGCATCTGTCGCCAGATGCCCTCCTAGGTCTCAACGCCGCTCTAGCCGACCGAGCGCACGCCCACTGCTCGCTGGTGGCTGCGGGTCGTCACGATCCCGAGGAACGAGATGAAGATCGCCAGGCTCAAGGTGGCGGTTACTTCCGCCCGGTGCTCTTCGGTATACATCATCACGCTCAAGGCCCCAGCGATGAAAATGATCACCGCCCAGGTCAGCCAGGGGAACAGCCACATGCGGAACTTGAGCTCGGCGTTCTCCCGCTCCAGGCGCCGGCGCATGCGCAGCTGGGAGATGGCGATGACCATGTACACCAGCAAGGCGATGGCGCCGGAGCTGGCCAGCAGGAACTCGAACACGCCCTTGGGAGCGAAGTAGTTGAGGATGGCGATGGCCGCGCCGATCAACGTGCTTCCGAACACGGCGGCGCGAGGCACGCCAACCTTGGAGGTGTTTTTCAGCATCGCCGGGGCATCACCACGCTTGGCCAGCGAGTACATCATCCGCGAGGCGATGTAGATCGATGAGTTCATGCAACTGGCCACTGCCACCAGCACCACGAAGTCGACCATGAAAGCGGCGTTGGGGATGTTCATGATCTCCAGCGCGCGTTGGTAGGAGCCCACCACCGCCAGTTGTGGATCGTTCCACGGCACCACCGAGATGATCACGAAGATCGACAGGATGTAGAAGGTGCTGATCCGCCAGATCACCGAGCGGGTGGCCTTGGCGATGTTGCGCGAAGGGTCGCTGGATTCGGAGGCGGCGATGGTCACCGCTTCAGTACCGATGAAGCTGAACATCACGGTGATGAACGCGCCGATTACCGCCGACCAGCCCTTGGGCGCGAAGCCGCCGTATTCGTCCACCAGGGTGCTCAGGCCACTGACTTCGCGGTTGGGCAACCAGCCCATCAGGGCAGCGAAACCGAGGCTGATGAAGCCGAGGATCGCCGCCACTTTGAGAATCGCGAACCAGAATTCGAACTCGCCGTACTTGGCCACGCTGAACAGGTTGGTCCCGGCCAGCAAGACGATCGACAGCAAGGCAAAGATCCAGCTGTCGACCTGGGGGAACCAGGCGTTGAGCACATGCCCGGCGGCCAGCGCTTCGATGGGAATCACCAACACCCAGAACCACCAGTACAGCCAGCCGATGGTATAGCCGGCCCAGCGGCCAATGGCCTGGTCAGCATAGGTGGAGAACGAACCGGTGTCGGGATGGGCCACGGCCATTTCGCCGAGCATGCGCATGACCAGGACGACCAAGGTCCCGGCCACGAAGTAAGAGATTATGGTGGCTGGGCCGGCTGCTGCGATGGCATGTCCGGAGCCGACGAAAAGCCCTGCACCGATAATGCCCGCGATGGACAACATCGTTACATGGCGTGGTTTGAACCCTTGCGCGAGGTTACTACCATCAGATCCCACGGTGTTCATTGATCTTGTTCTCTTTTTGCTGACACAAGGAAAAGGGGGCAGGCGTAGGCGAAAATAATCTCCTTTGCAAACAATGGGTAGGCACGTAACTCGCGCTCTGTTGTTGACCTTCTACACGCTTTATCGAGCAACGCGCCAGCTGAATTCCGGGTCCATTTAAGCCGCCTGGGGCGGGTGGAAATTATTCGAGAACGCCTCAGAGGTGCGCGATCACGACAGGGGCTGCTCAATCGCGCCAGATGTCGCCAATGGCGTGTCTGTTTGCGGCATGGGGCTGTTTGGAGGTTCTGTTTTTCAACTGGGTGTGCTGGGGAGTTTGTGCTGGCCTCTTCGCGGGCAAGCCCGCTCCCACAGGTCCCGCGCAGATTTCAGCCCAGCGTTGAGCCAGTTTTGACTCAACACACTCACTGCAAACCCTACAAACCCTGTGGGAGCGGGCTTGCCCGCGAAGAAGCCAACACCGATCTGACTGCCGTACCCATAAAAAAGCCCCGGTCTCCCGGGGCCCCGTTGCTCAGGCGTCTGCCTACGCCTGTCCGGTACGCTCGAAGCGCCGGGCCAGCAACAGGTAAGCGAGGATCCCCAGCACGCCGTGCGCGGCGACGAACCAGAGAGCGTTATCGAAAGAACCCGTGCTGGCCACCACGTAGCCAATCACCAGCGGGGTGATGATCCCGGCGATGTTGCCGATGCCGTTGAACACGCCACCACACAAGCCGACCATCTTGCTCGGCGCCACGTCCGACAGCACCGCCCAACCCACCGCTGCCAGGCCTTTGCCAAAGAACGCCAGGGTCATCAGCATGATCACCGCAGCATTGCCATCGACATAGTTGGCCAGCACCAGGCTGGTCGACAGCGCCATGCCGATCACGAACGGGGTCTTGCGCGCTCGGGAAGGGTGTACACCACGGCGGATCAGCCAGTCGGAAATGACCCCACCCAAAATGCCACCGGTAAACCCGCAGATTGCAGGCAACGCGGCAACCCAGCCGGCTTCCATGATGGTCATGCCGCGGCCTTTGATCAGGTAGATCGGGAACCAGGTAATGAAAAAGTAAGTGAGCGCGGTGATGCAGTACTGGCCCAGGTACACCGCCCACAGGTTGCGACTGGTGAACAGCTGCAGCACCTCGGCGCGGGTCGGTTTGCTCTTGGCGGTCTTGCGCTCGCGCTCCAGGTCGACCAGCGCGCCGCCCTCGCGCATGTACTCCAGCTCTTCGCGGCTCAACCCTGGCGCGCTGTGCGGTTCATGGTAGAGGCGGAACCAGACCACACTCAGCAGCAGCCCCAATACCCCCATCCAGATGAACACCTGCTCCCAGCTAAGGGCGTGAGTCATCCAGGCCATCAGCGGCGCGAACACCACTACGGCCATGTACTGCGCCGAGTTGAACAAGGCCGAAGCGGTGCCGCGCTCACGGGTCGGGAACCAGCAGCTGACGATCCGCGAGTTGGCCGGAAACGCCGGCGACTCGACCAGGCCGAGCATGAAGCGCATGGAGAACAACGCCACCGCCGCCGAGGCACCGGCCAGGCCCATCCAGCCGACCGTGCCTTGCATGAGGGTGAACAGCGACCAGAGGATCAGGCTGATGCCGTACACCCGCCGTGCGCCGAAGCGGTCGAGCAGCCAACCGCCGGGCACCTGGCCGAGGGCGTAGGCCCAGGCGAAGGCTGAAAAGATCATGCCGAGCATGACCGGGTCCAGGCCGAGGTCCTTGAGCACCTCGGTACCGGTGATCGACAGGGTGGCGCGGTCGGCGTAGTTGATCACGGTGATGACGAAGATCAGCGCCAGGACCAGGAAGCGATGACGGCCTACGCTGGCCTGCACCAGCGGGGCGGCGGCGGATTTGCTGTTCATGATGACCTCTTGCTTCTCGGCGGAAGCGATTGTTCTTGTCGGGAGGTGAACGGCCCGGAGGCTGTGGGGTGTCTGCGGGGGCTCAGGTGCGGGTGACTCGCTGCGGCGGTAGCTCGCCACGGAAACACGCGGCCAGGTTGTCGAGCACTATCTGGCCCATCTGCTGCCGGGTCTGCAGCGTGGCGCTGGCGCGATGCGGCTGTAGGCTGACCTGGGCCAGATCACGCAAGGCTGGCGGCACGTTCGGTTCGTCGACGAACACATCCAGACCGGCGCCAGCAATGCGCTGCTCGCACAGGGCCTGGACCAGCGCCTGCTCGTCCACCAACTTGCCGCGGGCGACGTTGATCAAGTAACCCTGCGGCCCCAGCGCTTCGAGCACTTCACGGGTGACGATGGCCTTGCCGTCGTCGGCCGAGGCGGCCAGCACCAGAACGTCCACCGAGCGCGCCAGCTCGCGCAGATCGCTGACGTAGCGGTAGCCGGATTCGGGCTTCTCTTGCCGGTCGCAGTAAGCGATGCGCATGTCGAAGGCCGCCGCACGCCGAGCAATCGCCTGCCCTACCCGGCCCAAGCCGACGATGCCCAGGTCGATCCCGCTGACCTTGCGCGCCAGCGCCAGGTTGACCGTGCCCCACAAGCCATCGCGGACCAATCGCTCGCCCTCGCCGAGGCGACGCAGGGTGGCGATGATCAAGCCGATCGCCATGTCGGCCACGTCATCGGTCAGCACGCCTGGGGTGGTGGTGACATGAATGTTGCGCTCGGCGGCGCGGGCCAGGTCCACCGCATCGGTGCCGATGCCACTGATGGCGATGATCTCAAGCGCTGGCAACTGATCCATCAGTGCGTTGGGTAGGCCCTTGGCGCCGCCGGTGACTACACCACGAATCCGCCCACCGACTTCATCGAGCAGGCGCTGGGGATGCGCATGCTGATACAGCCGATGCACGCGGTACTCGCGCATCAGCACGTCGTCGATAGCGTCGGGGACGGGTTGGGTCAGCAGCAGGTCGATGGTTGCGCGATTGTCGTGAGGCATCGTTGGTGTCCGGCAGTGGAGGTGAATGACTCCGATGCTAGGACCGCGATCGATACAGGTCTAATATAGATAGTGGATCGAATAATACGGAAATTGAATGATGGAACTGCACCAACTGCGCTGCTTCGTAGCGGTTGCCGAAGAGCTGCATTTCGGCCGCGCGGCCGTTCGTCTGCACATGACCCAGCCACCGCTGAGTCGGCAGATTCAGCTACTCGAGCATTCGTTGGGCGTGTTGCTGCTGGAGCGCACCAATCGTCAGGCGCGGCTGACTCCGGCGGGGCAGAACTTTCTGGAGGATGCCCGGCGCATTCTGCAAATCGCCGAATCGGCCAGTCAGTCGGCCCGGCGTATTGCCCACGGCGAAGCCGGGCGGCTGACCTTGGGCTTTACCGCAGTCGGCGCGTACAGCTTGATTCCGCAGCTGTTGGTGCATGCTGCTGAAGTGTTGCCCGGCATCGACCTGGAGTTGAGCGAACGGGTCTCGCTCGGCCAGGTGCATGCGCTAGAGACAGGCATGATCGATGTCGGTTTCGTGCGCCAAGTGATGCCCAGCGCCCGTGTCGAATACGTGCTGATTCACCGTGAGCCGTTCGTCGCCGCCCTGCCCGCTGGCCACCCGCTGGCAGCCAAGGCCGAGCTCGGCCCGCACGACTTCGATCAGCAGCCGTTCATCATGTACAGCGAGAGCGAGGGGCGCTATTTCCATGACCGCATCGCCAACCTGTTCGCTCGCCATCAGGTGCAGCCGCAGTACATTCACCAGTTGGGGCAGACGCACTCGATCATTGGCCTGGTCAATGTCGGGCTGGGCATCGCGGTGGTGCCCGCGTCGGCGCAGGCACTGCATATGGAGCAGGTCGTGTTCAGGCCGCTGGTGCAGACTGGGCAGGAGGCGGAGATGTTCTTGGCGTATTGCAGCGATAACCCCAATCCGGTGTTGACGGAGTTTGTCGAGGTGGCCCGGCGTTTTTTTGCTTGAGCGCTACTGTGTAGTGGCTCTACTGGCCTGTTCGCGGGCAAGCCCGCTCCCACAGGTGGTGGCGTGAGACCCGCGTTCTGTGGTGAGTCAAACATGGCCTCTTCGCGGGTGAAGAGGCCATGTTCAATAGCTTCAGCGCACCAGGCAAGGCCGCTTGTTATCGAAGCTCCAGCCCGGAATCAAGAACTGCATTGCCACGCTGTCGTCACGCGCGCCCAGGCCCATGTTGCGATAGCACTCATGGGCCTTGGCCAGCTGGTCTTCATCCAGCTCCACCCCCAGCCCCGGCCGCTGCGGCACGCGCACATGGCCGTCGACGATGCGCAGCGGCTCGCGGGTCAGGCGTTGGCCGTCCTGCCAGATCCAATGGGTGTCGATCGCGGTAATCTCCCCCGGCGCTGCCGCCGCGACCTGGGTGAACATGGCCAGGGAAATATCGAAGTGGTTGTTCGAATGCGAGCCCCAGGTCAGGCCCCAGTCGTGGCACATCTGCGCGACCCGCACCGAGCCTTGCAAGGTCCAGAAGTGCGGGTCGGCCAGGGGGATGTCCACCGACTGCAACTGGATCGCATGGCCCATCTGCCGCCAATCGGTGGCGATCATGTTAGTGGCGGTGGGCAAGCCGGTGGCGCGGCGGAACTCGGCCATCACCTCACGGCCCGAGTAGCCGTTTTCCGCGCCACAGGGGTCCTCGGCGTAGGCCAGCACATGGTGTTGGTCACGGCACAGGGCGATCGCCTCCTTGAGTGACCAGGCGCCGTTCGGATCGAGGGTGATGCGCGCTTCAGGGAAGCGCTCGGCCAAGGCGGTGACCGCTTCGATTTCTTCTTCACCGCGCAGCACGCCACCCTTGAGCTTGAAGTCGCTGAAGCCATAGCGCGCCTTGGCGGCCTCGGCCAAGCGCACCACCGCTTCCGGGGTCAGCGCCTTTTCGTGGCGCAGGCGCAACCAGTCATCGTCGGCCTCGGCTTCGTTGCGGTAGGCCAGGTCGGTCTGCTGGCGGTCGCCGATGTAAAACAGGTAGCCAAGCATCTTCACCGCTTCACGCTGCTGGCCTTCGCCGAGCAGCGCCGCCATCGGCACGCCCAGGTGCTGGCCGAGCAGATCGAGCAGCGCCGATTCGATGGCCGTGACCGCATGAACGGTAATGCGCAGGTCGAAGGTTTGCAGGCCGCGGCCGGCGGCATCACGCCCGGCAAAGGTCTGGCGCATGGCGTTGAGCACACGCTGGTAATGCCCCAGCGGCTGGCCAACCACCAGGCTGCGGGCGTCTTCTAGGGTCTGGCGAATGGTCTCGCCACCGGGCACTTCGCCCAGGCCGGTGTTGCCGGCGCTGTCGCGCAGTACAACGATGTTGCGGGTGAAGAATGGCCCATGCGCGCCGCTGAGGTTGAGCAGCATGCTGTCGTGCCCGGCCACCGGGATCACGCGCAGCTCGGTCACCACCGGCGTGCCGGTCTGCACTTGGCTGGCGCTGAAGGAGTCTTGGGTGCTGTGCATATTCATCTGGGTTGTCCTGCAGGTTCAGTGAGTCTGGCTCAACGCCGACTGCGGCTTGAGGTCATGGGAGGCGCTGTCTTTGGGGCGGGTGCGGACGAAGAACACCACGATCGCCGCCAGCACCGAGGTCACGGCCAGGCCATACAGCCCGCCCTGGATGGAACCGGTGTGCTGTTCGAGCAAGCCGAAGGTGGTGGGCGCGACAAAGCCGCCGAGGTTGCCCACCGAGTTGATCAAGGCGATCACCGCCGCGGCGATGCGGGCGTCGAGGTAGCCCTGGGGGATTGGCCAGAACAACGCCGAGGCCGACTTGAAACCGATGGCGGCGAAACACACCGCGACAAAGGCGAACACCGGCCCACCGGTGGTCGACATGAACATGCCGATGGCGGCGATGACCAATGCGCCAGCGACCCAGGCCTGCTGGAACTTCCAGCGCGCAGAACCGGCGGCGAAGGCATACATGGCGATGATCGAGATCAGCCACGGGATCGAGTTGAAGAAGCCGACCTGCAGATCAGACAGATCGCCCATGCGCTTGATGATGCTCGGCAGCCAGAAGGTCGCGGCATAGATCGTCAACTGGATGCAGAAGTAGATGCCGCAGAACAGCAGGATCTGGCGGTCCTTGAGCAGGCTCCAGGAGGAGGTCTTGACGACCCCGACCGCTTCGCGCTCACGCTGCTCGCGGTCGATGACCTCAACCAGCGCATCCTGCTCGGCACGGCTCAGCCATTTGGCATCGTGCGGCTTGGAGTCGAGCCAGAACCAGACGAAGAAGCACAGGCACACCGAGGCCATGCCTTCGATGAACAGCATCCACTGCCAGCCGTGCATGCCCAGGCCTTGGATCTGCATCAGTGCCCCGGCCAGCGGGCCGGAAATCAGCGAGGCGACCGCCGAGCCACTGAGGAAGATGGCGATTGCCTTGCCGCGTTCGGCGGCCGGCAGCCAGCGCGTGAAGTAGTAGATCACCCCCGGGAAAAACCCTGCCTCAGCCACGCCGAGCAAAAAGCGCAGGACATAGAACTGGGTCTCGGTCTGGACAAAAGCCATGGCCGTGGCCACCAGCCCCCAGGTGAACATGATACGGGTCAGCCACAAACGTGCGCCGACACGTTGCAGAAGCATGTTCGAGGGGACTTCGAACAGCGCGTAGCCGATGAAGAACAGGCCGGCACCGAAACCATAGGCAGCGGCGCTGATGCCCAGGTCGCTTTCCAGGTGCGGGCGGACGAAGCCGATGTTGACGCGATCCAGGTAGTTGACGATGAACATGATGACGAACAGCGGCAGGACATGGCGTTTGACCTTGGCCACTGCGCTTGCCAACACATCGTCGCGCCGGGCGGACGGATCGAGGGTGTCGTTCACTGTGGAATCTCCCACTAATTGTTTTTGTGCGGGTCGATGGATGTCGCGGCGGGAGGCAGTCCGCCTGGTTGTCTGACATGCCAGTGGCAAGAGAATATGCCCTGCGCAGTTGTACGACAAGAACGCAATCTGTCGTCAAAAGACAAAATACAAGCTGTTAAAACTGCAAAAATCGGTGAAATAGCAAGATATACGAAAAACCAGAGGGCGAGACTTCAGGGATCAGCCTTCAAAAAAAATCTGAGAAACTTACTTGTCATACAAGTCAGGGTGCTAATCTGGCCCTACTCACGCCGCACTTGTACGATCACCTTCGCGAGCAGCGCCATGACCTCAGCCGACAACCTCGAAACCTTGCGTAAACGCGGTCACAGCCGCGCCCATGACCTGGTCTCCAGCCTGACCCAGCAGATTCTCCTGGGCACCTTCAAACCTGGCGACAAACTGCCCTCGGAAAACAGCCTGGTGCGCGAGCATGCCGTCAGCCGCACTGTGGTGCGCGAGGCATTGTCGAAATTGCAGGCATCGGGGTTGGTCGAGCCGCGCCACGGTATTGGTACATTCGTGATTGAACGTCAGGCCCAGTCGGGCCTGCGCGTGGGCGCCGAGAATGCGGCCAGCGTGCGCGACCTGCTTGAACTGCGCATCGGTCTGGAGGGCCAGGCTGCGGCGCTTGCGGCGTTGCGCCGAAGCGAGCAGCAGTTGCAGCGCATGCGCCAGGCGCTGGACGATCATCAGGACCTGGCGGCAGCCGGTGATAGCTGCATCGAACCTGATCGGCGCTTTCACCTGCTGATCGCCGAGGCCACTGGCAATGTGTATTTCACCCAGATGATGGCGCAGCTGGGCAATGGCCTGATTCCGCGTAATCAGCTGGGCGCGGATGAACGCTCAGGATCCAAGCTGGCCCGGCATGCCTACCTGGCCAACCTCGAACATGAAGCGATCCTCAACGCCATCCGCCGCCAGGACCCGGATGCGGCGCGGGCGGCGATCTGTTTGCACCTGTCCAATAGCCGGGATCGCTTGTTGCCGGAGTGACGGCTGTTTTTGTGCTGTATGCACCGACCTCTCAAACAATCCCCCACTGACACCCCACAATCTTCATGTCCAGGTAATACCTGTGGGAGCGGGCTTGCCCGCGAAGGGCCGCAACGCGGCCCCAAAAACCATGGACTCAGAAGGTCAGGCAGATCTTGCCGAAATGCTTGTTGCTCTCCTGGTACTGGAACGCCTCGACGATCTGCTCCAGCTCGAAATGCTTGTCTACCACCGGCCGTAAGCCATTGGCATCGATCGCCCGCACCATGGCCTGCTGCTGGGCGCGGCTGCCCACCAGCACGCCTTGCAGACGAATCTGCCGGACCAGCGCCTGCACCAGCGGCAACTGCCCGGCCACACCGGTCAGAATCCCGATCAACGAAACATGCCCACCAATGCGCGCAGCGATCATCGACTGCTCGAGGGTCGCCGGGCCACCCACCTCGATGACGTGGTCAACCCCACGGTTATCGGTCAGCTCGCGGACTTTCTCGCCCCAGGCCGGGGTGCTGCGGTAGTTGATCAAGTGATCCGCGCCCAACGACTTCAGCCGTTCGAGCTTGGCATCACTGGACGAGGTCGCGATCACGGTAGCACCCGCCAGTTTGGCGAACTGCAGGGCGAAGATGGACACCCCGCCCGTACCTTGCACCAGCACGCTGTCGCCAGGTTTCAGGCGATCATCGGCCATCAGCGCGCGCCAGGCGGTGAGGCCTGCGGTGGTCAGGGTCGCGGCTTCGGCGTGGCTGTATCCTTTGGGCGCCAGGGTGAATGAAGTGGCGCGGGCGGTTACCTGCTCGCGAGCATAGCCGTCGATGCCATCACCCGGCACGCTGGCAAAGCCTTCGACCTGGGCCTGACCGTCCAGCCAATCGGGGAAGAAGGTGCTGACCACGGCATCGCCGACTTTGAATTCGCTGACCCCAGCGCCAACCGCGATTACCTCGCCAGCACCATCGGCCATGGGAATACGCCGCTCACTCGGCCCCCACATGCCGCTGACCACGGCGAAGTCGTGGTAGTTGAGCGAGCTGGCGTGCAGGCGCACGGTGATCTCACCCGCCTGTGGCGCGGCAGCCTCGCAGGTGCCGACCTGGACCTTGTCGTAACCGCCGCCGGGTTGAACGTAGATGGCCTTGCTGGACATGGCTGGATTCCTTAGTGGTGGGCTAGAAGTGCAATGCAGCTTAGATGGATGTGCATGGAGTCATGGGTATTGTATTGCTTGTCCCGGCCTCTTCGCGGGCAAGCCCGCTCCCACAGGGATTGCGGGCGCTTCGGTTACTTGGTTGTGTCAGTACGGGCCTTTAGGGCAGCGGGCATGCTTGCGAGGGGCCATCGCTGACACAACAGAGACCGCTGTTCCAACTCCTAGCCCGCTCCCACAGTAATTGCGGGCGCTTCGGTTACTTGGTTGTGTCAGTACGGGCCTTTAGGGCAGCGGGCATGCTTGCGAGGGGGCATCGCTGACACAACAGAGACCGCTGTTCCAACTCCTAGCCCGCTTCCACAGGGATTGCGGGCGCTTCGGTTACTTGGTTGTGTCAGTACGGACCTTTAGGGCAGCGGGTATGCTTGCGTTGGGCCATCGCTGACACAACAGAGACCGCTGTTCCAACTCCTAGCCCTGTGGGAGCGGGCTTGCCCGCGAAGAGGCCGGTACTGGCAACCACAATATCAGCCAAGCAGCGCCCGCAATGCCCGGCAATCCGCCGCATGCCAGTCCGCCAGCTCTGGCCAGGGGTTATCCGGAATGTTCACCAACACTGTACGCGCCCCGGCAGCCCGGCCGCAGTCGAGATCAAACCGGTAATCGCCGACCATCACCAGCTCGCTCGGCGCCACCTCCCAGGCCTGGGCAATCTTCAACAAACCATCAGGGCTGGGCTTGGGCTGCGCTTCGTCACGCCCCAGGATGTGCTCGACGGCAAAACAATCGGCCAGGCCAATCGCCTCCAGCGTGACATGTGCCAGCTCCCGCGCGTTACGGGTGAGAATCCCCAGCCGGCAACCGCGCCCGGCCAGCTCACGCACCAGCTCGACCGCACCACTGGCGGCGGTCGAGGCCATCGCCAGATCGCGCTCGTGCTCCAGCAACCAGGCATGCTTGGCTGCCGCTTCTGCGGCCGGCAACGCCGCCAGGTGGGTGAGGATATCGTCCTCAGGCGGGATGCCCAGCGCCTGGCGAATCGCGGCAAAATCATGCACCGCGACGGTGAGGGTGCCATCCATGTCGAACACCCAATTGCGCACGTCACTCAGGCTCATGCCCAGTCCTTGCGATGACGGATCAAGCCTTCCTGGGTCGACGAGGCCACCAGTTGGCCGGCGCGGTTGTAGATGCTGCCGCGGCAGAAGCCACGGGCATTACCGGCCCAGGGGCTGTCGGTGGCGTACAGCAGCCAGTCGTCGGCACGCAGGTTGCGGTGGAACCACAGCGAATGATCGAGGCTGGCGATCTGCATGTCCTTCTGCCACACCGACTTGCCATGCGGCAGCAACGAGGTGGTCAGCAGGCCGAAGTCCGAAGCATAGGCCAACAGGTACTTGTGCAGCGCCGGGATGTCCGGCAGATTGCCGTCGGCGCGGAACCAGGCGTATTTGACCGGATCGCCCGGCTTGGGGTTGAACGGATCGCGTTCAGTCACCGGGCGAATCTCGATCGGCTTGGCGCACAGCACTTTATCGCGGATTCGCTCAGGCAGGTGTTCGGCCATGGCGCTGGCCAGCTCGACTTCGCTGGGCAGGTTCTCCGGGCCAACTACATCAGGCATCTGCGCCTGGTGCTCGAAGCTTTCCTCGTCGTACTGGAACGAGGCGCTGCAGGTGAAAATGGTATGGCCTTTCTGGATCGCGGTGACCCGGCGGGTGCTGAAGCTGCCGCCGTCACGTACCCGGTCGACCGAGTAGACCACCGGCAGGCTGGCATCGCCTGGGCGCAGGAAGTAGCCATGCAGCGAATGCACATGACGGGCGTCTTCGACCGTCTGGCTAGCCGCCGACAGCGATTGGCCGAGCACCTGGCCGCCATACAACTGGCGAAAGCCCAAGTCCTGGCTGCGTCCGCGGAACAGGTTCTCCTCGATCGCTTCGAGGCTCAGCAGGTCGACCAGGTCGTCCAACACATGGCTCATGGGGGGTTCTCCTAGCAAGGCATCACGGCGCTACAGCACTTTTGAGACGAAGAATGATACAGGGTTTGTCATCAGTACCGCGCATGCCCAGCCATTCAGCCGCGCAGGGTTTGTTGCCAGTGCGCGCGGTTGATCCGGTACAGCACGTGGGGGCGCAAGGGGTGGCCAGGCGGCAGGCGGGGGTGTTCGAAACTGCCATCCGGGTCGTGCAGCATGCCGATGGCCTGCATGACTTTCTGCGACGGCAGGTTGTTCTGGGTAGTGAACGACACCACCTCATCCAGGCGCAATTGGGCGAAAGCACAACGCAGGCAGGTCCACGCCGCCTCGCTGGCAACGCCCAGCCCCCAGTGGCGCCGCGCCAGGCGCCAGCCGATCTCTACGGCAGGGCCGAACGGGGCGTCGAAATTGACGTGTAGCAAGCCGGTCATGCCGATGAATGCGCCGCTGTCCTTGCGCTCCAGCGCCCACAGACCAAAGCCGTATTCATTGAAATGACCGCGAATCCGGCCGATTAGCGCGGCCGCCTCCAGGCGCGTCAGCGGCGCCGGAAAGTAACGCATCACCTGCGGGTCGGCGCACATCGCAGCGAACTCGCGCAGGTCTTCATCGTGCCATTGGCGCAATGTCAGGCGGGCGCTTTCCAGGTGAAGAATTGGCGTCATCGAGTGAGCTCCGGGTGTTTGTCCTGCACGATTTAGATTAGGCGAAATTGGGTCCGCTTTGCGGCCCTTCGCGGGCAAGCCCGCTCCCACAGGGTTCTGCAGCGCTGCAAAAAACTGTGGGAGCGGGCTTGTCGGAGCGCCGAACCGCCGCGAAGCGGACCCGGCAATGGCGCACGCCCAACCCAACTGGCACTATCAGCACTGAACCTTACCGCGAACCGACCATGCCGTTGCCGCTGATCTACCACGATGACTACAGCCCGGAGTTTCCCGCCGAGCATCGCTTTCCAATGGACAAGTTCCGCTTGCTGCGCGACCACCTGGTCGACACTGGCCTGACCACGGACCAGGCCTTGTTGCGCCCGGAGCTCTGCCCCAACGACATCCTCGCCCTGGCCCACGACCGCGACTACATCGAGCGTTACCTGAGCGGCGACTTGTCTCGCGAAGACCAGCGCCGCCTGGGCTTGCCCTGGAGCGAAGCCTTGGCCAGGCGTACCGTGCGCGCCGTGGGCGGCTCGCTACTGACCGCTGAAATGGCCCTGCGCGACGGCATCGCCTGCCACCTCGCTGGCGGTACTCATCACGCCCACTACGACCACCCCGCCGGCTTCTGCATCTTCAACGACCTGGCAGTGATCAGCCGCTACCTGCTCGAAGCCGGGCGGGTGCATCGGGTGCTGATTTTCGACTGTGACGTGCACCAGGGCGATGGCACCGCGCGGATCCTGCATGACACCCCCGAGGCCATCACTGTGTCGTTGCACTGCGAGCAGAACTTCCCGGCGCGCAAGGCGCACAGCGATTGGGATATTCCCCTGCCGCGAGGCATGGGCGATGCGGCGTACCTCAAGGTGGTGGATGATGCACTGAACTACCTGCTGGCGCTGTACCAGCCTGACCTGGTGCTGTACGACGCCGGTGTCGATGTGCACAAGGACGACGCCCTCGGTTACCTGCAATTGACCGATGAAGGCCTGGCCGCTCGCGATGAAAGCGTGCTGCGCCACTGCCTGGGCCGCGACATTCCGGTAGTCGGCGTCATCGGCGGCGGCTACAGCAAGGACCGCATGGCCTTGGCCAAACGCCACGGCATCCTTCATCACAGCGCGGCCAAGGTCATCAGTTGTTCACAATGACTGTGGAACCGCTTGTGGATAACCTGAGTGAAAGCGGCTACAGCCCGCTAACTGCCTGAGCTACAAAGGACTGGTCATTTTTTGCACAGTGCTTCGACGGGGCGCGCTGGGGTAGAATGCCGGTCCTTTTCCACAGCCTGCCGCCCTCCATGCCTGAACTACGCCCCGCTTCCCCTCCCCTTGTCGCCGTGATCGGTGGCGGCCCTGCCGGGCTGATGGCCGCCGAGGCACTGGCTGCGGCCGGTGTGGCGGTGCAGGTGTTCGATGCCATGCCTTCGGTGGGGCGCAAGTTCCTGCTGGCCGGGGTCGGCGGCATGAACATCACCCATTCCGAGCCGTACCCGGCCTTCGTCTCGCGCTACGCTGAGCGCAGCGGCAAGATCGATGGGCTGCTGCGCGACTTCGATAGCCAGGCGCTACGCGAGTGGATCCACGGGCTGGGCATCGAAACCTTCGTTGGCACGTCCGGGCGGGTATTCCCTTGCGACATGAAAGCCGCGCCGCTACTGCGCGCTTGGCTCAAGCGTCTGCGCGACAGTGGGGTAGTTATCCACACGCGCCACCGCTGGCTGGGCTGGAACGATGATGGATCGCTGCGGATCGCTTATCCACAGGGTGAGTTGAACCTGCGCGCCGATGCACTGGTACTGGCGCTGGGTGGTGGCAGTTGGGCACGCCTGGGTTCCGATGGCGCCTGGGTGCCATTGCTGGCCGAACGGGCTGTGGACATCTCACCGCTGCAAGCGAGCAACTGCGGTTTTGAAGTTGCGGGCTGGAGCGAACTGCTGGTCAACAAGTTCGCCGGCGCACCGTTGAAGAACATTGCCCTGAGCGTTCCCGGCAGTGCTGCGCGCAAGGGTGAGTTCATCCTCACTGCGCAAGGCGTGGAAGGCAGCTTGGTGTATGCCTGGTCGGCGCAGGTTCGTGAAGCGATCAATCGCGCGGGCAAAGCTACTCTGCTGCTGGATCTGCTACCTGACCGGCCTGTGGACAAAATCGCCCAGGCCCTGGCCAAGCCACGAGGCTCACGCTCGATGGCCAAGCATTTGCACAGCCAACTGGGGATCGACGGGGTCAAGGCGGCGTTGCTCCGTGAGCTGACCGATCAGGCGAGCTTCGCCGATCCACAGGCATTGGCCACGGCGATCAAGGCGTTGCCGATCGAACTGGTGCGCGCGCGGCCGCTGGATGAGGCGATCAGCAGTGCCGGTGGGGTGCGCTTTGAAGGGATGGACGAGGGCTTGATGCTGCGCCAGCTGCCAGGAGTGTTCTGTGCAGGCGAGATGCTCGACTGGGAGGCGCCGACCGGCGGTTATCTGCTGACTGCATGTTTCGCCAGCGGCCTGCGCGCAGGGCGGGCGGCAGCGGATTGGCTTAAGCAAGCCTAGAAGCAAGGCACTGCCCCGAGGGTGCCAGGAACGGCCTCTTCGCGGGCAAGCCCGCTCCCACAGGGATTGCTGGTGTATCAACTGTTTTGTGGCGTCAGTACCTGCCCTTGCTGGCTGGCACTGACACAACTAAACCCGCCGGCAAGCCCGCCCCCAAAGGGGTTGTTGGTGTATCAACTGTTTTGTGGTGTCAGTACCTGCCCTTGCTGGCTGGCACTGACACAACTAAACCCGCCGGCAAGCCCGCCCCCACAGGGGTTGTTGGTGTATCAACTGTTTAGTTGTGTCAGCACCTGCCCTTGCTGGCTGGCACTGACACAACTAAACCCGTCGGCAAGCCAGCCCCCACAGGGATTGCTGGTGTATCAACTGTTTTGTGGTGTCAGTACCTGCCCTTGCTGGCTGGCACTGACACAACTAAACCCGCCCTGCCAGCACAAGTCCCTGTGGGAGCGGGCTTGCCCGCGAAGGGGCCTGCACTGACACACTGCTGCTTCACCACCCTCTGTAGGCGCTGAGGGAGCCTGCGATGGGCCGGATCTCAAGGCTTGCGCTTACGCGGCCCACCATTGAAGCTCGGCACCTTGCGCACCGCCTTGACGGTCGGCGCCGAAGTCCCCGACTCGGTACTGTCCATCCACTTGCCCAAACCGCGTTTGGCGCTGTTTTCCTTGGGCTTCTTGGGCTTTTTCGGCTTCTTGATCACCTGCCCACTGGCATCGGTCATCGGCACCCGGTGATCAGGGATGAAGTCTGGCTCTTCATGGCGCGGCAGGGTCTGGCGAATCAGGGTCTCGATCGCCGAGAGCATCTGCACTTCATCGGCACACACCAGCGAAATCGCTTCGCCCTTGTTGCCCGCCCGGCCGGTACGGCCGATGCGGTGCACATAATCTTCGGCGACGATCGGCAGGTCGAGGTTGACCACCAGCGGCAGATCGTCGATATCCAGCCCGCGCGCAGCGACATCGGTGGCCACCAGCACCTGGATCTCGCGTGCCTTGAAGCTGTCCAGCGCGCGTTGGCGAGTCGCTTGCGGCCGATCACCATGGATGCCATCGGCATTCACCCCCTCGCCCAGCAGACGCTCGACCAACTGATCGACCCCGTTACGGGTCTTGGCGAACACCAGCACCTGGCTCCAGCGCTGCTTGCGCAGCAAGTAGCAGAACAGGTCGGCCTTGCGCTTCTTGTCGACCGGCACCAGCCACTGCTTGACCGTGCTGGCGGTGGCGTTGCGGGGGCTGACTTCGATGCTCAGCGGATCATTCAGGGCCAGGCCCGCGAGCATGCGGATCTGATCGGAGAAGGTGGCGGAGAACAACAGGGTCTGGCGCTTGCGCGGCAGCGCGGCGTACACCGACTGCAACTCCTCGGCAAAGCCCAGGTCGAGCATGCGGTCGGCTTCGTCGAGCACCAGGGTCTGCACCTGGCCGAACTTCACCGCGTTCTGGCGGAACAAGTCGAGCAAGCGACCGGGGGTCGCCACCAGCAAATCGACACCCCGGCGCAGGCGCATCATCTGCGGGTTGATGCTTACCCCGCCGTAGACGGCATAGGTGGAAACCGGCAGGTTCTCGGCGTATTCCTGGATATTGGCATGGACCTGCTCGGCCAGCTCGCGGGTCGGCACCAGCACCAGGGCGCGGATCGAGTTGCTGGCAACCTTCTCACCTTCCAATGCCAGGCGCTGCAACATTGGCAAGGCAAAGCCTGCAGTCTTGCCGGTGCCGGTCTGGGCCGCGGCCATCAGGTCGCGGCCGGCCAGTACGGCGGGGATGGCCTGGGCCTGGACCGGGGTTGGGGTGGTGTAGTCCAGCTGCTGCAGGGTGCGCAGCAAAGGTTCGATCAGGCCGAGTTTGGCGAAATTCATGGCAATACCGTCAGGGGGTTCAGCGAAGGCGGCAGTTTACCTGCGCCAGTACCCTCGTGTCGCGATAGGGCCGCACCCGCCGCCCCACAGACGCGCGCCTATTTGCACATTTCGCCCTTCAGCGGCGCTGGCTGCTCGGGCGCCTTGCGCCACTGCGGCAGGCCGATCAGCACCACCGCGCCGATGATCACCGCCATCGCCACGCATTCTTCGGCGCCAATGGTCTCACCGGCGAAGGCGATCCCGAGCAGCACAGCCACGGCCGGGTTGACGTAGGCATAGCTGGTGGCCGCCGCCGGGCGTACGTTCTTGAGCAAGTACATATAGGCGCTAAAGGCCAGGATCGAGCCGAACAACACCAGATACGCCAATGCGCCCCAGCCAGCGGCGGTTGGCATCTGGGTCAAGCGTTCGCCACTGACCGCACTGCCAATCAGCAGCGCCGCGCCCCCAACCAACATCTCGGCTGCACTGGCCATCGGCCCTTGGGGCAGCGGCAGGTTCTTGCTCCATACCGAGCCAAACGCCCAGGCAGCGGCGGCAAACAGGATCAGCGCCGCGCCCATCGGGCTGGCTTGCAGGTTGGAGCCCAGGTTGAGCATGGCGATGCCGGCCAATCCGAGGCAGATGCCCGCCCATTCCAGGCGCGAGTTGCGATGGCCAAACAACAGACCGAACACCAGGGTAAACAGCGGCACCGTGGCCACCGCCAACGCTGCCACCCCAGAGGCGACGCCCGCATGCTCGGCCAGGGTCACCCCGCCATTGCCGCAGCTGAGCAGCAAAAAGCCAATCGCCCCGGCCGCGCGCCATTGCGGCCAGGTTGGCGCCGGGACCCCGCGCCAGCGCAAAAAGCCATACAACAGGCTGCCGGCGATCACGAAGCGAATCCCCGCCATCATCATCGGCGGCCAGGATTCGACACCAATGCGGATGAACAGGTAGGTCGAGCCCCAGACCAGATACAGGGCAAGAAAGGCACCGATGAGCAACCAGGGAACACGACGGGAGGCAGACATGGGGAAAACACTCGAAATCCGTTTACGGGTGACTTAGTTTAGAAAGGGCCTTGCGCAAACTTAAGTTACAAAACACGTTTAAATCACCCACACACTTTGCAATGAATGGTTATTGGGTGCCTTTGCCGTTGATTGCCTGAAACGAGCCAAATCCGTCATGGACAAGTACGACCGCATGCTCCTCGCCGCCCTGTTGGAAAACGGCCGGGCCACTTACGCGCAGCTGGCACGACAGGTGAATCTTTCACCACCTGCGGTGGCCGAGCGGGTGGCCAAGCTTGAGGCCAGCGGGGTGATCACCGGCTATACGGCCAAGGTGGACCTGGAAAAGATCGGCCTGCCGATCCAGTGCGTGATCGAGCTACGCCTGGCCAGCCATGGCAACCAGCAGGCTTACGATGAGCTGGCGCGGATTCCCGAGCTCACCGAGTGTCATCGGGTCACGGGCGATCCGTGTGTGATCATGCAGGCGGCAGTGGGGTCGATGAGTGAGTTGGAGGCGCTGATCAATCGAGTGTCGCAGCTGGGCTTCAGCAAGACCTCGATCATTCTTTCAAGTGCGGTGGAGCGGCGGGTGCCGTTGCAGCAACTCGCTGGCAATGGCAAAAAGAGCTGAGTTTTGTGGTGTCTAGCCTGACGCTATCGCGGGGCAAGCCCGCTCCCACGCCAAGTTGAGCTCTGCGTGGGAGCGGGCTTGCCCCGCGATAGCGTGCTCAGTCAATGACGCAGCAGCAGCGAGCCTTCGATCGGCACATACTCAGTGGCCGCGCGAATCAGCGACAACGCCGTCAGCCCGGGCACGCCATACACCACGGCCTCGACCCCATACCGCTGGATCGCTCGCTCCAGCAGCAAGTCGAAGTCGCCATCACCCGAGGCCAGCACCACCTGGTCGACCCGGCTCGCCGCCTCGATCACATCCAGGGTAATACCCACATCCCAGTCGCCCTTGGCCGAGCCATCGCTGCGCTGGATGTAGGGTTTCAAGCGCACCTCGAAGCCCAGGTTGCGCAAGATCTGCTGGAATTGCTGCTGCTTGCTGTCGCCGCGGTCGATGGCATAGGCCACCGCCTCGACGATCTGCCCCTGGCGGCTGACCTCGGCCCACAGTGCGGTGTAGTTGAAATGGCAGCCATGGGCCTGGCGGACGGTGTAGTAGAGGTTCTGCACATCGGCGAACAGCGCGATCTTTTTCACCACACAACCCTTGGGTAATCCTGCGAGAAAGGGGTTGGCGTGCAACCCCGCATGCTCAGCAGTATGCCAGAGGCCTCAGACGAAGGTGTCGTCGTCAGCGAAGAAGCCGCCGTCGTCGTTGCCGTAGTCGCTGTCCATGAAGCCGCCCTGATCGCCAGCATAGCCGCCGTTGTCGGCCACCTGCTGCTGGCCGGCCTGGTCATTCCAGCCGCCCGAATCGCTGGCCGGGGCTGGCTCTTCCTTGATCACTTCGACCACTTCCTCAGGTTGCGAATGATGGTTGAACAGGCTGCTGATGCCCTGTGCCAGCAAGACCCCACCCGCGACCCCGGCAGCGGTCTGCATGGCGCCGCCCAGAAAACTGCTGGCACCACTGCGTGCGGGCGCGGCGTTGAAGGCCGACGCCTGCTGTGGCTGCGCTTGCGCGTAACCCGGTGCCGACGGCTCGCGCCAGCCACCAGCGCTGGCACCTGGTGCGACAGTGCGTTGCGGTTGCGGAGCAGGTGCGCGGCTACCGGCACCGAAGATGCTCGACAGGAAGCCGCCGCCATTGCTACCACCCCGGCTGGCCTCGAGCTGAGCGCGGGCCTGCTTGAGTTCGTTTTCCAGCTGCTTGTTCTGCTCATCGAGGCGCTTGATCGCTGCCTCTTGGACGAGAATCGCCTGGGCCATGTAGTAAGGCGCCGCCGGCTGCTGGCGCACATGTTCCTCGATGCACGCCTGGGCCTGGGCATCGCGCGGCTGGCTGGGGTCTTCGGCTTGCTTGATGCGGCCAAACAGGCCGTCGATCAGGGTTTGTTCTTCAGTGTTCATGGGCTACCTCGTGCGGGCAAGCGGGACATCGGACAGCGTCAAAGATGGGGGGCGCAGGCGCGGGATTCAATCAGCGGACGCGTGAAACTTTTTTCAGCCAGGCCTTGAGTGGGCTAAAGTTACGCCCCTGCTTTTACAGCCAAGCGATGTTGACTGATGAATCCGCTGAGCGTTCTGCGCGACTCCCTGTACTTTTTCCGCCGTCACCTGGCGAGCATCATCCAGCTCTGCCTGCCGTTGATCGTGCTCGAGGCCCTGCTCACCCAGCTGCTGTACCGCCAGCTCGGCGAACAGGCGTCGCCGGCCTACGGCATGCTGGTCAGCCTGCTGCTGTATCCGCTGTACAGCGCAGCGCTGATCCTCTACCTCGACACCCGCACCCAGGGCCAGGACATCCTCAAGCGCAACCTGTTCGCCCGTGCCCTGCAGTTGTGGCCGCAGCTGGCCTTGCTGATCATGATCAGTACCCTGCTGATCATGGCGGGCCTGGCGCTGTTCGTGTTTCCCGGCATCTGGATCATGATCAACCTGGTGTTCGCCGAATACCTGCTGGTGCTGCGCGGCTTGCCCGTGGTGCAGTCGATGCGCGAGAGCGCACGGATGACCACCGGGCACTTCATGCGCATCCTGGTCTGCGTGTTCGCCTCGCTGGCGCCGGTGTGGCTGCTCGACGGTCTGCTGATGATGGCCTTCCCGCAGCCACAACCAGGCGTGCAACTGGCCATGGACAGCCTCAGCGGCCTGTTGCAGCTGTTCAGCAGCGTGGTGCTGTTCCGCATCTTCATGTTGTTGGAAGCCGACGCCGGCGCCTGAGCTGGCCTGGCGACGAACGGCTCGGTTATGCTGGCGCGATCCGCACCGACAAGCCGAGCCGATGACCCGACTACTGCGCAACGTCCTGCTGTTCCTGCTGCTGATGCTGGCCTTGCTCTGGCTGCTCGCTGAGCACCTGAGCTGGCAGCCCTCCCCCCGCGAATCGGTGGCAGTCGCCTGCCAAGGCCCTGGCCAGCCGCTGCAGCCCGGGCAGACCTTGAGCGTGATGAGCTGGAACGTCCAGTACCTGGCCGGCAAGCGCTATGTGTTCTGGTACGACCAAGGCCGCGGCAGCGACACCCGCCCCACCCGTGAAGACCTGGCGTTCAACCTCGATGAAGTGGCGCGCGTGATCCGCGCCGAACAGCCCGATATCGTCCTGTTGCAGGAGTTGGACAAGGACGCCAAGGCCAGCGACTACCAGGATCAATTGGCCCTGCTGCGCGAGCGTCTGGCCGACCTGTACCCCTGCGCGGTGCAGACCGATGAATGGAAAGCCGGTTTCGTCCCCGACCGGCACATCGCCGGCAGCGTCGGCCGTACCCTGGCAACCCTCAGCCGGTACCCGATCGCCAAGGCCGAGCGCCTGCAATTGCCCAATACCGCCAGTAACGCCCTGGCCCGCCTGCTGGAGCCGCAACCGGCCCTGCTAGTCAGCTATCTGCCGCTGGCCGATGGCGGCCGTCTGGCGGTGCTCAATACGCGGTTGTCGCCCTACCGGCCAGGCAGCGACCTGCAACGACGGCAAGTGGCGCACGTCAGCAAAGTGCTCGATCGCCTGGAAACACAGGGCACTCCTTGGCTGATTGGCGGCGACTTCAACCTGTTGCCGCTGGGCCAGTACCGTCGCCTGCCACCGGCCCAGCGCGGTAACTACCCGGCCGACAGCGACTTGCACCTGCTGTGGGACAAGTACCCGATGATCCCCAGTAATGCCGAAGCCAGCGGCGCCGAGCGCGACGCCTGGCTCACCCACTTCCCCAATGACCCGGCCGTGAGCGGCCCTGACCGCACGCTCGACTACTTGCTGCACAGTCCGCGCTTGCAGCGAATGGAGGCGCGCGTGCTGCACGAAGACACCTTGCAGATCTCCGATCATCTGCCGGTCACCGCCCAGTTGGTCTTGCCCAAAGCGCGCTAAGTCAATCAGCGCTGCCCAGGAAAAGCAGCTCGCCGGAGAAATCGTTCAGCCTGCCGCCCTGCACGTCCCTCGCCTACCGTGCCGACATTCATCCACAGGGACGCAGGCTATGAACGAACCGCAACCTATCAACCACTGGGCCGATGGTCAGTCTTTTATCGGCGGCATCTATTTGCTAGAGGACGGCAAACGCTACCCAGTCCACCCCTTCAAGACCCATCACGACCTGAGCTTTGGCGTCGATATCCATGTCGACGATGGCTGGCTCAAGGTCGGCGGCAGCGCGGGCCCTTCGCTGTTTCTCTTTCGATTCCACTCAAGAGGCGAGAATCGCCTGCATTTCAGAGTGGCCCTGGCATCCAATAGCCGCCGCAAGCTGGGTATCAGCGACAACGGCTACCTGGGGCTGTACGACCGGACAGACGAGTTGGATTACTGGAAGCTGCAGCCGTTGGAATGGTCCAAGGGTGAGCTGCGCTGCCTGATCCGTGATCATCAGGGTCACCAGGTGAAAATCGAGTCAGTCTCCGGGCTAACCACTGCTCACCTGACCATCGGCGAAGGCGTACCGCATGAGTTCATGATCGTGCGCTCACACTGATTACAACAAAGGCCCCCGCGACTGCCCCTCATCGGCCGCGGGGCTTGGCGCGTGCCGTCGCTTGCGCGACCAAGGGATCATCCGGCCAGTAATGTTTGGGGTAGCGACCCTTGAGGTCTTTCTTCACTTCGGCGTAGGTGGTGCGCCAAAAGTTGGCCAGATCCTGCGTCACCTGCACCGGCCGCCGCGCTGGCGACAGCAGGTGCAACTTGACCTGTTGGCGGCCTTGGGCGATGCGCGGCGTGTCGGCCAAGCCGAACAGCTCTTGCAGGCGCACGGCCAGAATTGGTGGGGTTTCGCTGTAGTCCAGGCGGATGTTGGAGCCCGATGGCACATTGAGGTGCTCTGGCGCCCATTCGTCCAAGCGCTGCGGCAGCGGCCAGGGCAGCAGGTTGCGCAGGATCGAGGACAGGTCCAGCTGGGCGAAGTGGCTCAGTCGCGAGACCTTGCCCAAATAAGGCTGCAACCAGTCCTCCAGACTCGCGAGCAGCGCCTCGTCAGACAGATCCGGCCATTCACTCTCCGCGCTCTTCTGCAAATCCAACTGGCGCAGCAAGGCAACGCGGGCCTGCCACTGGCGGAGCGCTGGCGTCCATGGCAACAGCGCTAGGGTCTTGCGCCGAACCAAGCCGAGCAAGGCCCGCGCCCGAGCCTCGTCGCTCAGGCCAGGCAAGGCTTCACGGCTGAGCACCAGCTCGCCGACCTTGCGCTGACGCTCGGCGCGCAACACCTGTTCGCGCTCATCCCAGTCGAGCAGATCGAGGGTTTCGACCTGCTCGGCGAGCACCTCTTCGAACAAGCCAGGATCGAACTCGGCCGCCAGGTAGATCCGCTCTTCGCGCTGGCCCTGGCGGCTGCCCAGATCGGCAATCACCAACCATGGGCACTTCATCAACCCATCGACTTCGGCAAACAGCGCGGCGCGGCCGTTGGCCAGGCGATACTCGGCGCCGCCTTCGCGCCGTTGTTGGGCGACCCGGTCCGGATACGCCAGCGCCAGCAAGGCGCCCAGCCAGCGCGGATGCTCAGGGTCAGCCACAGCGGCGACCGGTTTGCCACGCAGCAGGCCACGGTATTGGCGGGCTTGCTGACGAGCGCGTTGTACCCCACCCTGGCCGCCTCGTGACAGCCTGCTTTCGCCACTGAGCAGCGCTAGTCGAGTCTGCAGGTCGGCGCCGCCGCCGCGCTGGATATCGCGCTCGCCGAGCAATGCGGCAACATTGCAGGCCATATCAGCCAGGCCAAGGTGTTGGCCGCGCAACAACAGATGGGCGATGCGCGGATGGGCCGGCAACTCAGCCATCGCCTGGCCATGCTCGCTCAGGCTGTCGCGGCTGCCGGGCTTGAACGCACCAAGGCGCGCCAGCAGGTCTTGCGATTGGGCGTAGGCGGCGCTCGGTGGATGATCGAGCCAGTGCAGTTGCTCGGGCGTCACACCCCAGCGCGCCAGTTGCAGGGCCAGGCCTGCCAGGTCTGCCTGGAGGATCTCGGCGCTGCCGTGCGCGGCCAACTGCTCATGCTGGGCCTCGGACCACAAGCGGTAGCACACGCCAGGCTCAAGCCGCCCAGCCCGTCCGGCGCGCTGGGTGGCGCTGGCGCGGGAGATGCGCTGGGTGTCCAAGCGGGTCATGCCGCTGCCCGGATCAAAGCGCGGCACCCGCGCCAGGCCTGCGTCGATCACCACCCGCACGCCGTCGATGGTCAGGCTGGTCTCGGCGATATTGGTCGCCAGCACCACTTTGCGCAGGCCGGCAGGCGCAGGCTCGATGGCAGCCCGTTGTGCATTGAGGTCAAGTTCGCCATGCAGCGGGCACAGCAGGATGTCTGGCCGCTCGCCTAGCGCGTCCTGAAGAGATTGATGCACGCGGCGGATCTCGGCCTGCCCGGGCAAGAACACCAACAGGCTGCCGGATTGCTCGGCCAACCCCTGCAGTACGCAGTCGACCACCCGTGGTTCGACGAACTCACCGGGCTGAAACGGCCGCCCCCATTGAATATCCACCGGGTGCATGCGTCCTTCGCTGCTGACCACTGGAGCCTGATCAAGCAGCCGTGACAGGCGCTCGCCTTCCAGGGTCGCCGACATCAGCAAGATCTTCAGCGGCGGATCGTCACGCAACAGCTCGCGGCCATTGAGGCTCAGCGCCAGCGCCAAGTCAGCATCCAGCGAACGCTCATGGAATTCATCGAAGATCAGCAGGCCAACGCCTTCCAAGGCCGGATCCGCTTGCAGGCGGCGGGTGAGGATGCCTTCGGTGACCACTTCGATCCGCGTAGTGGGGCCGACCTTGCTGTCCAGCCGAATCCGGTAGCCGACCGTTTCGCCGACCTTCTCCCCCAACTCGCTGGCCAGCCGCTCGGCTGCCGCCCGTGCAGCCAGCCGGCGCGGCTCGAGCATGACGATGCGCTGCCCCGCCAGCCACGGCTCATCGAGCAGCGCCAGCGGCACGCGGGTAGTCTTACCAGCGCCGGGCGGCGCCTCCAGCACGGCTTCGTGGCGGCTGCTGAGCGCCTGGCGCAGCGCGGGCAATACGGCATCGATTGGTAATGAAATCATGGTGGTCCTCGAACGAGCCGCCGAGTATAACGGCGAACCGGCCAGGACCTATCATGGTCATAATGGTCGATAGCGGCCGTTCGCCGCGATCGTTGCGACTTTCCATCGGAGATTTACATGCGCATTCCATCCCGTGTCATCGGTGGCGTTCTGGTCGCCACCCTGCTGACCCAGCTGACGGCCTGCGGCACGCTGTTCTACCCAGACCGCCGCGGCCAGATCGAAGGCAAGATCGACCCGGTGGTCGCCGCCCTCGATGCCGTCGGCATCCTGTTCTACGTGATCCCAGGGCTGATCGCCTTTGGCATCGACTTCGCGACCGGCGCCATCTACTACCCTGGCGGCACCACCGCGCAGGTCGATCCGGCCAAGCTCAAGCCAGCGATCGATGCCGATGGCAAGGTCGACAACGCCAAGCTGCAGGCTATCCTCGAAAGCGAACTGGGCCAGCGCCTGCCGCTGAACGACCCGCGGCTGATCCAGCATCGCGGCAGCGTCGAGCAACTGGCTGCCTACGGCCTGATACCGGCCGCCTGATTCGCACAAGGACTTTGCCGCCCGCATGACCCCAACCGCAGAACAGCAACGCCTGCTGCGCCTGGCCACCCGCGCCTCGCTGGCAGTGGCCAGTATCCTGGTGTTGAGCAAGGCCGTGGGCTGGTGGCTGAGTGGCTCGGTCAGCCTGCTGGCGGGGCTGACCGACTCGGCGCTCGATGCAGTGGCGTCATTGCTCAACCTGCTGGCGGTGCACTACGCGCTGCGCCCGGCTGATGATGATCATCGCTTTGGCCACGGCAAGGCCGAGGCGCTCGCGGGCATGGCCCAGGCGTTGTTCATTGGCGTCAGTGCGGTGCTGATCGGCGTGCAGGCGGTGGAGCGCCTGCGCACACCGCAGCCGCTGGGGGATACTGCTGCGGGTATTGCGGTAATGGTGTTGTCGCTGGTCCTGACGCTGGCGCTGTTGGCGTTTCAGCGCAAGGTCATCCGTGCCACCGGCTCCACTGCGGTGCGCGCCGACTCACTGCACTACCGCTCCGATCTGCTGCTCAACGGCAGCATTCTCTTGGCGCTGCTGCTGGCAGGCTTTGGCTGGCCACAGCTGGATGCGCTGTTTGGACTGGGGATCGCGTTGTACATTCTCTGGAGCGCGATTCAGATCGCTCGGGAAAGTACTGCGATTCTGATGGACAAGGAGCTGCCGACAGACGTGGGGGAGCGGATGCTGGAGTTGGTCTGCGCGATTCCCGGCGTGCGCGGTGCGCATGATTTGCGCACGCGGGTATCTGGCAGTTACTGGTTCGTGCAGTTGCACCTGGAGTTGCCTGGCGAGTTGGCGCTGCATGATGCCCATGAGCTGTGTGTGCAGGCATCAGCGGTGATCCGCGAGCGTTATCCACAGGCCGATGTGATGGTGCATGCTGATCCTGTGTAATTTGCTATCGCGGGGCAAGCCCGCTCCCACACCATCGATTTCGCCTGAATGAGCTGCGCCCCAGATGTTGGACCCATCCATTATCTGGGGCGCAGTTCAGAACAGCGTGGGAGCGGGCTTGCCGCGATAGCGCACTCAGTTGATGCTGTAGCCGCGCCCACTCAAGCAGGCCCCCAGCGCCCGCCGATAGGTATCGGCGACATTCGCCGCCGGTGCATAGCTGGCTTGCGCCGGATCGAACCCGGATTGCTCCACCGCCCAGCGATGGCACTGGTAGCGATCCTGGTCCTGCTGCTGTGGCGTCTGCCCATAGCTGGGATAAGCGATCACATCGTAGCCATTGCCCGCCGGCGGCGCTTGCACCGGCCCACTGGCAGGCGGGTTGACCACCACGTACTCGCGGCTGTCAGCCTGGTACCGGTAGTAGGTGTCGGCCACCAGGAAGAACAACGCGCCACTGAGCCAGACCTCCTGGGCATACGACGGCAGGTAGGTGACCCGCACGCCATAGGGCGGACGCACCACCACATAGCCAGCGCCATGCGGCCGGTACCAGTAGCCGCCTGAGTAGAAGTAATCCTGCCCGCGGTACGGCACCTTCCAGTAGCGATCCGGGAAGCGCTCGATCGCATGCCCAGGCCGATACTGCGGCCCCGGCCCCCAGCCATTGCCATGCCCATCAGGCCGCCCCGGCCAGTTATCGCCTGGGCGCTGCCCCGGCCCACCGGCCTGCCAGTAGCGGTCATCGCCATTGCGCCGCGGGATGTCCTGGTAATAACCCTGGCGCGCAGGCTGGGTCTGGCGCGCTTCGTCTCGCGAGTTCAGCGGCGAGCTGCCAGCGCCGCCGGAGTTCGGATCCTGCGGTCCGTGCCCGCCATGCCCATCGCCCGGCCCCTGGGCCAGCACCCCCAGGCTGACGCCCATCCCCAGCAAACCAACACCTGCCAACTGCCAGATGCGCGACCTCATGTTGTCCCTCTCGAATACGGCAATGAACCTGCTGGCAGTCTACCGCGACCTCCTGGCAGGCAGATGAAAATCCAGACATGAAAAAAGGGAGGCCAATGGCCTCCCTTTGCGAATTGTCGTCCGTGCTCGGCGCTTGTGGCGCCGGCTCACCTCACTCGGTCTGGTAAACCGTGTGTAGCCCGGGGGCCGGCGGATCCTGTTGGATGGCGGGCCGCGAGCGGCCTCCTGGGCCGGTCGCCGTGGACTGATGTCCGGGCAGTGATTCTGGTGATAAAGATACCGGCAAGGCACCAGCAGAGGATTGCGAAGATTGCTCAGATAAATAGCACTTGCGCAATTTTTAACCCTGGATTGATAATTCGCCGCAATCCGCATAGAAAAGGCCCCTTCCATGAGCAAACTCGACCGCTACGACCTGAGCATCCTTGCCGAATTGCAGCGCGATGCGCGCATCTCCAACCAGGAACTGGCCGAACGCATCGGCCTGTCGCCCTCGCCCTGCTCGCGTCGAGTCAAGCAGCTCGAAGACGACGGCTACATCTCGCGCCAGGTGGCGCTGCTGGACCGCAAGAAGCTTGGCTTGAGCCTGACCGCCTACGTGCTGATCGGCATGGACCGACACACCCCCGAGCGTTTCGAAACCTTCGAGACTGCCGTGCGCAGCCTGCCGCAGGTGCTCGAGTGCAGCCTGGTTACCGGGATGGACGCCGACTACCAGCTCAAAGTGGTGGTACCGGACATGGACCACTACCAGAAATTACTACTCGGCAGCCTGACCCGTATTGAAGGCGTCACCAGCGTGCGCTCGAGCTTCGTGCTCAATCAGGTGCTGGCCAGCACTGAGCTGCCATTGACCCACTTGCGTTAACAGCCCTTGAAGCCGGGCGTATAATCCGCCGCTTCAGCCTGTCCGGAGAGCACCGATGGATCCTGCAAAATTCGAAGAGTGGATGATGATCATCCTGGTCACCCTCCTGATCGGCTTCATGGGCTTCATCGTCTGGGACCTGGCGAAGAAGTCCAAGGCAGGGCGCTTCGGTACGCTGATCCTGTTCTTCGTGCTTGGGCTCGGAGTGCTGGCGTTTATCATCAAGACCATCGTGGTGGGGATGATCGAAGGCGTCTGAGGGGCAGACTGCCCCCCCGTACGCGATAGCGCCAGCACTACCCAAGACCTACAGCTTCGCCGCAACCTCACGCCAGCAGCCTTGGTCCAACCCGTCCAGGGTCCACTCGCCAATTCGCACTCGCACCAGGCGCAAGGTCGGCAAGCCAACCGCCGCCGTCATGCGCCTGACTTGCCGGTTACGCCCCTCACGAATCACCAGCTCCAACCAGCTGGTTGGCACGCTCTTGCGAAACCGCACCGGCGGATTACGCGGCCACAGCTGCGGCTCAGGCAACTGCCGAGCCTCGGCAGGCAGGGTCACGCCGTCATTGAGTTCAACACCCTCGCGCAGCTGCTTGAGCTGCTGCTCAGTCGGCTCGCCCTCCACTTGCACCCAGTAGGTCTTGGCCAGCTTGTGCTTGGGGTCGGCAATGCGCGCCTGCAAGCGGCCGTCATTGGTCAGCAGCAATAGCCCTTCACTGTCGCGATCCAGCCGGCCGGCCGGATAGATGCCGGGGATATCGATGAAATCCTTGAGCGTCGCGCGCCCTTCGCCGTCGCTGAACTGGGTCAGCACGTCAAATGGCTTGTTGAACAGGATCAGGCGCGGCTCGGCCGGCGGCGCCTTGGCTTGGCGACGCGGGCCGGCAGCAGGCCGCGCCTGGGGGCGGCGCGGCTTGGAACGGGGTGGCAGGGGCATGGATCCTCAGCGGAACGGCGGCTCATCGAAGCTGCGCAGTTTACGCGAGTGCAGCGAATTGAGCTCGGTGCGCAGCAGATCCAGCGCGGCAATGCCGATCTTCAGGTGCTGGCTGACCGCCCGGTTGTAGAAGGCGTTGGCCGAGCCTGGCAACTTGATTTCACTGTGCAGCGGCTTATCGGACACACACAGCAAGGTGCCGTACGGCACGCGCAGGCGATAACCCTGGGCGGCAATGGTGCCACTTTCCATGTCCACCGCCACCGCCCGCGACAGGTTGATCAGCGGCCGCTCCTGGGCCCAGCGCAGCTCCCAGTTGCGGTCGTCGTAGGTCAGCACGGTGCCGGTGCGCAGGCGCTTTTTCAGCTCGTCGCCACGCTCGCCAGTGACTTGCGCAGCAGCTTCCTGCAGCGCAAGTTGCACTTCGGCCAGGGCCGGAATGGGGATGTTCGGCGGCACCACCCGGTCGAGAATGCCGTCGCGACGCATGTAGGCGTGGGCCAACACGTAATCGCCGATGGTCTGCGACTGGCGCAGGCCGCCACAGTGACCGATCATCAGCCAGCAGTGCGGGCGCAGTACGGCCAGGTGGTCGGTGATGTTCTTGGCGTTGGATGGACCGACGCCGATGTTGACCAAGGTGACGCCATCGCCATCGGCGGCAATCAAGTGGTAGGCCGGCATCTGGTAGCGGTGCCACACCACGCTGGCGACCAGCGCCTGGGTCTCGCCGTCATCCATGCCCTTTTCGATGATCACGTTGCCGGGCAGGACCATGCGCACGAAGCGCGGATCTTCGCGCAGTTGCTCAAGGCCATGGCCGATGAACTGGTCGACATAGCGATGGTAGTTGGTCAGCAGGATCCACGGCTGCACGTGGCGCCAGTCGCTACCGGTGTAGTGCACCAGGCGACGCAGGGAGAAGTCCACGCGGGCGGCATCGAACAGGGCCAGCGGCAGCGTTTCGGCGTTGCCCCAGTCCCACAGGCCATCGGCGATGTTGTCGGTGGCGGCCGACAGGTCGGTGCTGGGGAACACCCGCGCAAGTTCGGCGGCGGTAATGCCGGTGCCGGCCAGTTCGTCACCCTGCTCGACCACGTACGGGTACGGGATGTTCTGCTCGCTGACACCGACTTCCACCGTCACGGTGTAGTCGTGCATCAGCGGGCGCAGTTGCTCGAGCAGATAACCGCGAAACGCTGCTGGCTGGGTTATGGTGACGCTGTAGGTACCGGCTACCTGGACCTTGGCATAGGCGCGGGTGGTCGCGGCGACTTCGCCATGGCTGTAGTAGGTCAGGCGCAGCGCGGGATAGCGGTAGAGACTGCGCTCTTCGGCATCCGGTTCGGTGCGATCTTTCAGGTAACGTTTGAGGGCCTGGCTGAGGGCCCCGGTGGCCTGTTCATGCAAAGCCGCCAGACGGTCGACGGCCTGTTCGGGGGTATCAACGACTACAAACGCTTGGCTCACGCTGGGCTTCCTGTCTTATGACATGCATAGCTTCCATCTTGCCTGCCTTCGCGGGCAATTACATCCCCGCAAGTCTGTTCGGCCCTCATCGCGGGGCAAGCCCGCTCCCACGCACCCTCTATTGCCTGTGAGTTTAGTGGGAGCGGGCTTGCCCCGCGATGCAGGCGGCTCAGGCCGACCACACTGGCGTAGCCCGCGTCACCAACGCCTGGACATCTACCCCACGCGGCAGCGCGCCATACACCCGCCCTCCGCCACCCAACCGGCTACCGATAAACGCATCGCTGACAACGCTATTGCCAGCCTCCAGCAGCAATTTGGCCTGCAACGCGATGGCTATATCCTCGGTCAGCTGGCGCGCCCGGTACTGGATATCGTCGGTATCGGCAAACGCGCCCTTGAGATTGCCGATATGCGCCGCCAAGCGCGGATCACCGTGGCCATCGCCCAGTTCGACGAACAGTGCATCGAGCACCCCGGGCTCCTTGGACAGCGCCCGCAACACATCCAGGCATTGCACGTTGCCCGAGCCTTCCCACGTGGAGTTGACCGGCGCCTCGCGGTACAGCCGCGGCAGGATGCTGTCTTCGACATAGCCTGCGCCGCCCATGCATTCGGCGGCTTCATTGATCATCGCTGGCGCCCGCTTGCAGATCCAGTACTTGCCCACCGCCGTCACCAGCCGGGCGAAGTGCGCTTGCTGTGGGTCGTCCAACTGATCCAACGCCTGGCCCATGCGCAGGCTCAGGGCCAACGCCGCTTCGCTCTCCAGGGCCAGATCGGCGAGCACGTTCTGCATCAGGGGCTGCTCGCTCAGCACCCGCCCGCCCACCTTGCGGTAGGCGCAGTGATGCGCCGCTTGGGTCAGCGCCTGGCGCATCAGGGCGCTGGAGCCGACCATGCAGTCGAAGCGAGTCATCGCCACCATCTCGATGATGGTCGGCACGCCGCGGCCTTCTTCGCCGATCATCCAGGCCAAGGCACCGCGGAACTCGACTTCGCTGGAGGCGTTGGAGCAGTTGCCCAGCTTGTTCTTCAAGCGCTGGATATAGAATTGGTTGCGGTTGTCATCCGGCCGGTGGCGTGGCAGCAGGAAGCAGCTCAGGCCCTTGTCGGTCTGGGCCAGGGTGAGGAAGGCGTCGCACATCGGCGCCGAGCAGAACCATTTGTGCCCGACCAGTTCGTAGGCCTGGCCCGGCCCAGGCGCACCCACCGGATACGCCCGAGTGGTATTGGCCCGGACATCGGTGCCGCCCTGCTTCTCGGTCATGGCCATGCCCAGGGTGACCCCAGCCTTGTGCCGGTCGCCGACATTGCGCGGATCGTATTCACGCGCCAGCACCTTGGGCAGCCAGTACTGGGCCAACTCCGGCTGCAGGCGCAGCGCCGGCACGGCGGCGAAGGTCATGGTCAGCGGGCAACCGGTACCGGCTTCGGCCTGGCTGTGCAGGTAGGTCATCGACGCGCGGGCCACGTGAGCGCCAGGGCGAGGCTCGGCCCAGGGCAGCGACGGCAGTCCATGCTCGACCGCGGTGCGCATCAGCTCGTGATAAGCGGGGTGAAACTCGACCAGGTCGATACGATGGCCGTAGCGGTCGTGGCTGCTGAATTCGGGTTTGTGCGCGTTGGCCAGAAAGCCTGCGGCCATCAGCGGGCCGCCCGCCAGGGCGCCGTAGGCATCGATCCGTGACTCGGCCCAGCCGGCACCGAAATGCCGCGACCATTGCTGCAAGGGTAGATCGAGGCGGTAGAGGTTGGCGCCATCCAGAGAAGGCGGCTGGTTGGTCACTTCGTGGGTTTCGGCGTACTGGTGCAGGGTCATCGGGGGCTCCTGGATCCGGGTGGGCCTGAGAGTCCCAGTGAAGCACCGCTTGGCCTTCAGTCAAAGTGACAAAAATGCCTATGTAGGAGCTGGCTTGCCCGCTATGGGACGCGCAGCGCCCCCAACAACCTAAAGCCGTGCCGCCCGCCCAGAAGGCAATTGCACCTGCGCCACCGC